>JACCDQ010222966.1_pt1 | contig 12555 bp, 12 predicted proteins | sample 7446031 | NCBI WGS metagenome assembly JACCDQ01 (sample SAMN15323442, study PRJNA562643) | freshwater metagenome | isolation source: river surface water | place: USA:Blue River Watershed | collected 2017-08-17
GTTCCAGTCTTTGACCCAGCCTGGCTCGCGCTTGGGCAGGTCGCCGCGCATCGGGAACGGGGTGTCGGGCAGGTTCAGGGTGTCCTTGTAATCAGCCATTTTGCGGTCTCACAGCTTGAAGAAGGCCCGCGCTGTCGCAGCATCGGCCGCGATCTGCGCCTTGAGGGCGTCGAAATTGGGAAAACGTTGTTCGGCGCGCAGCTTGTGCAGGAAGCGCACCGAAATGTGCGCGCCGTAGATGTCGCGGTCGAAGTCGAACAGATGTACTTCGAGCAGCGGCCGAGGGCCGCCGACCGTCGGCCGGATGCCGAGGTTGGCCACCCCGGGCAGCGGCTGCGGCCCGAGGCCGGCCACCTCGACCGCGAAGACGCCGGTCATCGGCAGCGGATTGTGACGGATGCGGATATTGGCGGTGGCGAAGCCGAGCTGGCGGCCGATCTTGTCGCCATGCGACACCTGGCCGTCGATGATGTACGGTCGACCGAGCAGGCGGGCGGCTTTTTCCATGTCGCCGTCGGCCAGCGCCTGACGCACGCCGGAACTGGAGACGCGCTCGCCGTCTACCGTGACACTGCCCATCGCTTCGACGCCGAAACCGTGCCGCGCACCGGCCGCCTCCAGGAAGGCGAAATCACCAGCTCGCCCCTTGCCGAAGCGGAAGTCATCGCCGATCACCACATGGCGCACACGCAGGCTATTGACCAGGACCTCGTCGACGAAGCGCTCGGCGGTCAATGCGGCAAAGGCCGCGTTGAAGCGGCAGACCATGACCTGCGCCGCACCGCCCTCGCCGAGCAGCTCGATCTTCTCGCGCAGCGTGGTCAGCCGCGCCGGCGCCGACTGCGGCGCGAAGAAGTCGCGCGGGTGCGGCTCGAAGGTCAGCACCGTCGGTGTGCAGCCAGTGCTCGCGACCAGCTCGCCGAGACGGCGCAGCAAGGCGGCATGCCCGAGATGCACGCCATCGAAATTACCGATGGCGAGAACGACGGGGGCAGGCAGTTGCTTGGCGTAGCCGCGATAAACGCGCATTGTTCTGACGGGACGTAAAACATTGAATTATATCCGCAAGGCAATGCCCTCAAGACCAAAACCGGGAAGGCTGACGTTGATTCGAACCCAAACCCGAGGGCTGTGGCTATAATCCGTTCCCACTGTCATCCACGCAGCGCCAACTGGCCTCATGATCGAAACGATCCATCACATTGTCCGAATTTCGGCGCGCCGCGACCGCACCGAGATCAATGCGGCTCTAATGGATGCGATCGACGACCTGTTCCATCCCCACCACGCCAAGCTTTTCCAGTGCTACCCCGGCAGCAAGCAGATGATGGTCTTCGACTGCGCCGGCCTGAACGGTGAGCGCCCCTACGTACGCAACGCCTATTTGCCGGATCGCCGCTTCTGTCAGTCGATCGACACTTTCGCTCATCTGAAGCGTTGTCGCCGCGAAGACTCCGTCATCCTCGACGTTCTCGATGATGGCAGTCACCGTCTGGTTTTCCCTGTCGGTCGCCAGGGTGAACCGATCTACATGGTCGAAATCGTCCTGCCGGAAGAATTTGCTGCCGATGGTCGTGTCTCACTGATGGGTCTGATCGAATATTTCGGCAATCACATCGCCTTGCTCAATTATGGCGAAGCTGACACGTTGACCGGACTGGCCAGCCGCAAGACCTTCGAGAAGCATCTGTTCGAACTCCTCGGACGCGCTAATCAGGATTCGATCCTCGGTGACCAGCAGCCGAAACGCCGTTCAGGCACCGAGCAGAACAGCCGGCACTGGCTGGCCGTGTGCGATATCGATCATTTCAAGTCGATCAACGACAACTTCGGTCACCTGATCGGCGATGAAGTCTTGATCATGATGGGTCAGCTGATGCGCAAATCGTTCCGCTTCGATGACCAACTTTTCCGCTTCGGCGGCGAGGAATTCATCGTCGTCCTGCAACCGGCCAGCCGGGAATCAGCGCAAAAGACGTTCGATCGCTTCCGCGAAGATGTCGCCAATCAGGTTTTCAGCCGGGTCGGTCACGTCACGATCAGCATCGGCTTCAGCCAGCTACTGCCTTACGACACGCCCAACGACGTCATTGATCGCGCTGACGAGGGCCTGTATTTCGCAAAACAGCATGGCCGCAACCGGGTGGACAATTACGAAAGCCTGATCGAAGCTGGCAGCCTCACACCGAAACACGTCGAAAAAGGCGAAGTCGAGTTGTTCTGAGCGGGCTCAACCGAGCATCGCCAGCTTCGATTTCGGGCCCACCGGGTGTTTGATGAAATACTGGCGAATCCCGCGAATGATCGCCTCGGCCAGCTTGTCCTGATAAGCATCATCGTTCAGACGACGCTCTTCCTCGGGATTGGAGATGAACGCCGTTTCAAGCAGCACCGAGGGAATATCCGGCGCCTTGAGGACAGCGAATCCCGCCTGCTCGACATTGTTCTTGTGCAGGGTATTGATCGAACCCAACTCACCCAGCACGTACTTGCCGAGTTTCAGGCTGTCGTTGATCGTCGCGGTCTGAGAAAGATCGAGCAAGGTTCGGGCAAGGAAGGCATCCTTGGCTGAACCGATATTCACCCCGCCGACCAGGTCGGCGTCGTTTTCACGTTGCGCCATCATCCGCGCCAGGGTACTGGAAGCGCCACGTTCCGAAAGCACGAACACCGATGATCCACGCGCCTCCGGCTTGACCCAGGCATCGGCATGGATCGACAAGAACAGATCGGCCTGGACGCGCCGCGCTTTCTGAACTCGCATCCCGAGCGGCACGAAGAAATCGGCATCGCGCGTCAGCATCGCCCGCATATTCGGCTCGGCATCGATACGCGCCTTGAGACGACGCGCCACCTCGAGCGTCACTTCCTTTTCCTGGGTACCGGCACGCCCGATGGCGCCGGGATCTTCACCACCGTGCCCCGGATCGAGCGTGATGGTGACCAGGCGGTCGACGATTGGTTTGGTCGATTTTTTGCTGGTCTTGACCTCGGGCGCTTCCAGCCGGGAATCAGGCTTTTTGCTGACCTCCTCGGCGCGCTGTTCCGGTCGTGCTTCCGGCTTCGCATCGCCCTCCAGCTTGAAAGGTTCAACCGCATCCTTGCGGCCTTCAAGCAGTGCCATCATCGGGTCTGGTGGATTGACCGGATAGACATCCAGCACCAGACGATGACCGTATTCGCCGACCGGCTTGAGTTCGAAAACCTGCGGCGTCACCCGGGCCTTGAGTTCCATGACCAGACGGACAACGCCCGGCTTGAAGCGTCCGGCCCGAAGCAATTTGATGTAGGGATCGTCAGCGGCGACCTTGCGTGCCAGGCTGTCGAGCACACTGTTGAATTCAACGCCTTCGATATCGACGACCAGACGATCGGGGTTTTCGACGAGAAAGTGGGAGTATTTCAGGGGCGCATCGTGTTCCAGCGTCACCCGCGTGTAATCCGCCGCCGGCCAGATACGAACCGCCAATACCGAGGGTAGTTTGGCCGCCATGCCGGCGACCGGGGAAAGGGAGAGGACTAGCGAGGCGCCGGCGTAGCGGAGCAGTTGCCGGCGCTGCTGGCCGTGGTCAGTTTTCTTACGCATGTTTCACCCGCAGGCGTGCAGGCCGTTGCCGTGAGTCGCCGCCCGTCACCGACATGCACGAGGGAGACCCGAATATCTGGCAAGGGGACGTAACCCTGCGCCCGCTCCGGCCATTCGACGAGGCAGATTGAGTTCTCATTGAAGTACTCGTCGAACCCTGCATCGAGAAACTCCTCCGGCGACTCAAAACGATAAAAATCAAAGTGATATAAGTATAAGCTCGAAATTACGTAAATCTCAACCAGCGCATAGGTCGGACTCTTCACCGGACCTGTATGGCCAAGGGCTCGCAGCAAGGCGCGTGCCAACGTCGTTTTGCCGGCACCAAGATCGCCTTCCAGATAAATCACCAGCCCCGGCGCCACCGCCAAAGCCAGGCTGCTTCCCAGATACTGGGTCGCAGCTTCGTCTGGCAAATCGAAACTGGCGGTAAACTCGGGAACATGCACGATCGGAACTCTCCATTGGATGATTCAGCCTTGAAGCCGCGGATTCGCGAACTTGGCCGCGCACTGGGCTTTGCCGAGGTCGGCTTCGCTCGCGCCGAACCCGGGATCGCCGCCGATCGACTGCGTGAATGGCTGGCAGCCGGACGGCACGGCGAGATGGATTATATGGCCCGTCATGCCGACCTGCGCGCCGAACCACAACGACTGGTACCGGGCGTCAGCAGTGTGATCAGTCTTGCGGTCGACTATCTGCCGCATGCAAAAACTGCCGACTCACCCGAGCAGGCGGCAATTTCACGCTATGCCCAAGGACGCGATTACCACAAGGTGGTGCGTTCCCGCCTGCAAAAACTGGCTGAACAGCTCGCTGAATTGATCGGCCCCTTCGGCTATCGCGTCTTTTCCGATTCGGCACCGGTCATGGAAGTGGAATTCGCCCGCCAGGCCGGGCTGGGCTGGCGCGGAAAACACACGCTGCTGCTTTCCAAACAAGGCTCATGGCGTTTTCTCGGCGAAATCTACACCGACCTGCCCATCCCGCCGGATGAACCGGTCGATGAACATTGCGGCAGCTGCACCGCCTGCCTCACTGCCTGCCCGACCAATGCCATCGTCGCGCCCTACCAGGTCGACGCCCGGCGTTGCATTTCCTATTTGACGATCGAACTGTCCGGTGCCATTCCGGAAGAATTCCGGCCGCTGATCGGCAACCGCATCTACGGTTGTGACGACTGCCAGCTCTGCTGCCCGTGGAACCGGTTTGCCCAGCTGGGCGATGCCGAATTCCGGCCCCGCCATGGCCTGGACGACAGTTCAATACTGGATTTGTTTACCTGGAGCGAAGCCAAGTTCAACGATCGCCTTGCCGGCAACCCGATCCGGCGCATCGGTCATGAGCGCTGGCTGCGCAACATCGCCGTCGCCCTGGGCAACGCGCCGACGTCACCCGCTGTGATCGAAGCGCTCAGAGAGAAAAGCGATCATCCATCCCCTCTGGTCCGAGAGCATGTTGCCTGGGCGCTACACCGACATACCGAATTCGGCAGTTAAAAGGCGCTGACCGCCGGATCAGGCGCCTGTCGCGACCGGTCGCGCCGGGTCTGCACACCACTCGCTCCACGAACCCGCGTACAGCCGCGAATCGGAGAGCCCGGCGATTTCCATTGCCAGCTGGTTGTGGCAGGCCGACACGCCTGAACCACATTGATGCACGACGTTTCCGGGCGAATGGCCATCCAGGACGGCCAACCATTCCGAACGTAGCTGATCGGCGGACTTGAAACGACCATCTTCCTGCAGATTGTCGCGAAAAAAGCGATTGCGAGCGCCAGGAATGTGGCCGCCGACCGGATCCATGGTTTCATTTTCCCCACGATACCGATCCGGACTGCGCGCATCGACGAGACAGAAATCAGCCTGTCCGATATTTGCCAAGACTTCATCCGCCAGCACATTCGCCCGGGGGTCGATGTTCAACTGACCGGCAGTCGGTACGTGCTTCGGCTCGGAGGAGACCACCGCACCTCCAGACGCCAACCAGGCTTGCCAGCCACCATCCAGCAAAGCAACCCGAGTATGTCCGATCCATCGCAACAACCACCACAGGCGGCCAGCTATCATGCCCTGCAGATCATCGTAAACGACGACTTGCGTTTCACGACCAATCCCCAAGGCACTCAGACGCGCCGCGAACGCCTCGGACGAAGGTAGCGGATGCCGCCCATTCCGACCATTCATCGGCCCGGACAAATCGCGGTCGCAGTGCATGAATACCGCTCCCGGCACATGCCCCGCCAGATAAGCTCGCTCGCCGTAAGCGACATCCGAAAGCTGATGCCGTACATCGATCACCCGCCAGGCCGGATCACCGAGGTGCGCCGTCAGCGTTGCGCAGTCGACGAGCGTGGAAAAATTCAAACCTCGGACTCCAGCCAGGCATTCGCCTCATCCTTGCTTTCAAACACCTCGACATCGGCATTCACGAAAGCCTGAGAAATCCAGGCGCTCCAAGTCACCCACTGGCTGCTGGTGACCACGGCGATCCGGGCAAAGTCATTACTGTGCGCACGGGAAAACTTGATTTCCTCCCACGCGACATCGATAGTCAGATCCGCCATCTGGCTCAGATCGAAAGAGAGGTCGATCGGGCCTTCGAACTTGACCTTGTAATTGACGACTTCCTCGAACTCCTTGTAGTCGGCCAACGTGAATTCACCAAAAACGGCGACATTGACCCGATTTGGCTGATGGTCGATGACGATCATGATCCAGCTCCTTTGTTGTTTTGTACGATCAGTTTAATCCTGTTCGACGGGACTGGCGTGCGAAAAATGTGTGGCGGCGATGCCCGAAAGCACGATCAATGCAATCGCCACCCAGGCAGTCAAATCCAGGACCTCGCCCCAGAACAGCGTACCGAACATGCTCGAGAAAATCACGGTGCTATAGGCCAGTGCAGCGGCCATCAAGGTTTTCCCCCGGGCGTAGGCGCGCGTCATCGCCAGCTGGGCAAGCGTGGCAAAACCGGCGACGGCCAACAAAAGCAAGCCACTTTTCAGGTCGACCGCATGCCACTCACTGAACAGGAGCCAGATACCCGCGCAAACCGAGGAAACCAGCGAGAAATAGAAGACCGTGCGCGTCTCCGGTTCGCATCGTGCGCCCAGTTCGCGCACGCTGAAATACGCGCCACCGGCGACGATGCCGGAACCGAGACCGACCAACCCGCCGAGGAGTTGATCAATACCCAGTGTCGGCTTGAGCAGCAGCGCCACCCCGAGCAGGCCGACCGCCAAGGCGCCCCAGATGCCCCTGGAGAGATGCATGCCGGCAATCCCGAGGTAAATCGCAAGAAATATCGCCGAGGTGTAGTTCAGGGTCACCGCCGTCGCCAGTGGTAGCAGCGTGATGGCGTAGAAGTAGGAAAACAGCGCGACAAAACCGACCATCCCGCGCGTCACATGCCAGCGCCAGTGCGGCGAGGCTATCGCCACCCCGCGCAGGCGTACCAGCCCGAACATCAAGACCAGCGAAATGAAGCTGCGGTAAAAGGTGATTTCAACCGCCGAATGGGTCGCCGCGGCAAATTTGACGCAGACGCCCATGCACGCGAACAGGGCACTGGCGACGAGCATCCACAGGGCTTGCATGCTTGACCTAGAAAATTGACCGGGAAAATAAAAAGCGCCGGTTTTGACCCCGGCGCCCAGGTTGACCGCAAAACGAATCAGCGCGCCTCGATGGCGGATTGCATGATGCGACGATAAAACTCGTGGAAGTGCTGCATGCCATCCTCCATCGGGCTTTGATACGGCCCGACCTCGTTGCGGCCTTCGGCCAGCAGCGCCTTGCGGCCGCGGTCCATGCGCTCGCCGATGTCGTCGTCCTCGATCGCCGTCTCCATGTAGGCGGCGCGCTCGGCCTCGATGAACTCACGCTCGAAATCGACGATTTCCTCAGGGTAGTAGAACTCGACGACGTTCATCGTCTTGTCCGGCCCCTGCGGGATCAGCGTCGACACGACCAGCACATGCGGGTACCACTCGACCATGATGTTCGGATAGTAGGTCAGCCAGATCGCGCCCTGCGGCGGGGTTTCACCACGGTCACCGTAATACTCGCGGACGACTTTCTGCCATTTTTCGTACGTCGCCGAACCCGACTTCATTAGCGAAGTAATACCGACTTTCTGCACCGAATACCAGTCGCCGAACTGCCAGCTCAGGTCGTCGCAAGTGACGAAATTGCCCAGCCCCGGGTGGAAGGGAACGACGTGGTAATCCTCGAGGTAGACCTCGATGAATGTCTTCCAGTTGTAGTTGCACACATGCATCTCGACGTGGTCGAGCTTGTAGCCGGTGAAATCGAGTTGGGGCGCCACCTGCATGCCGGCGAGGTCGCCATTCGCCGAACGCGGCCCCTTGAACAACAGGCCATTCCAGTTTTCCAGCCTGGCCTTGTTCAGGTTCAGACAGGGATTCTGCGGAAAGTGCGGCGCACCGATCAGTTCACCGGACTGTTCATAGGTCCAGCGATGGATCGGGCAAACAAGCGGCCCGTTCAGCGTGCCAGCCCCCTGCAGCATGATGGCCTGACGATGCCGACAGACATTCGACATCTGCCAGAGACCGGCATTCGGTCCCTCGCCGCCACCATTGAGCAGCATCTGGCCGTGGTCTTTCCATTCAAGCGAGCGGTAGTTACCTGCCTCGGGCACCATCAACTGGTGACCGACGTAGCCAGGACCCGCATCGAAGATGAGCTTTTTCTCCAGTGCATAGATCGACTCATCGACATACCAGTCCACCGGCAGTTGGGACACTGCGGGGACCAACCTGGACAGATTCGCCACGTCGGACATTCCACGCCTCCAGCGGGTTAAAAACACAAGATTTTACCCTCCCCCGAATTTGACCAAAAGCCCCTGAATCGGGTATTTTGGCGTGTTTATTTTTCCCCGGCTGATCATGCCTGACACCCCCATTGCCGACATGAAATTCGAGACCGCGCTCTCGGAGCTAGAAGCGCTCGTCGCCAACATGGAGAGCGGCAAGCTTGAACTCGAGGACTCGATCACGGCCTATCGCCGCGGCACCGAATTGCTCAAGCATTGCCAGAACCAGCTGACACAGGCTGAAGAACAGATTCGCATCCTTGAAAACGGCAGCGTGACGGAAGTCGACCGCAAGACGCTGGAAACGCCGTGAACAGGCCGACTTTCACCCACTGGATGCAGACGACACAGACACGTGTCGAACAGGCGCTCGCCGGAAACCTGCCCGCCGCCGAACTGACGCCGCAGCGCCTGCACGCGGCCATGCGTTACGCCGCCCTTGGCGGTGGCAAGCGGGTTCGTCCCTTGCTGGCTTTCGCTGCCGGCGAACTGACCGACGCGCCGGCCGAGCGACTCGATACGGTCGCCTGTGCCGTCGAACTGATACACGCCTACTCCCTCGTACACGACGATCTGCCGTGCATGGACGACGATGTGCTGCGACGTGGCCGTCCGACCTGTCACGTCGAATATGACGAGGCAACAGCCCTGCTCGTCGGTGACAGCCTGCAAACACTGGCCTTCGAACTGCTGGCCAGCCGTACGATGGCCGAACCGCAGCAACAACTGGAAATGATCCGGCTACTCGCCCAATGCAGCGGTTCATTCGGCATGGCCGGCGGCCAGGCGATCGATCTGGCCGCGGTCGGCAAGCCCCTCGAACAACCGGAACTGGAGTTGATGCACGCCCTGAAGACGGGCGCGCTGATTCGTTCCGCCGTTTTGCTCGGCGCCCTTGCCGGCAATCCGATGCGCAGCGAAGAACGTCAATCACTCGACCGCTTTGCCAAACGCGCCGGCCTGCTTTTCCAGGTCATCGACGACATCCTCGACTGCACGGCAAGCACCGCCACGCTGGGCAAGACCGCCGGCAAGGACGAAGCCGCCGAAAAGCCGACCTACGTCAGTTTGCTTGGACTCGATAACGCCCGGGCCTACGCCGAAGAACTCCGTAGCGAAGCACTCGGCGCACTCGCCCCCTTTGGCCCGCGCGGCCAGCGCCTGCGGGAACTGGCCGATTTCATCTGCCATCGACAGTTCTGACATGACTGAATACCGCTTGCTCGACACCATCGACAGCCCGATCGCCATGCGCGCGCTTGAGCGCAAGGCATTGCCGCCGCTCGCCGACGAACTGCGCCAGTTCCTGATCGAGTCCGTCTCCCAGACCGGCGGCCATCTCTCGTCGAACCTCGGCACGGTCGAATTGACCATCGCCCTGCACTACGTTTTCAACACGCCGGAAGATCGCCTGGTCTGGGATGTCGGCCATCAGTGCTACCCGCACAAGATCCTTACTGGACGTCGTGCCGGCATGGATCGCCTGCGCATGCGCCACGGCGTCGCCGGTTTTCCGAAACGCAGCGAAAGCCCGTACGACACGTTCGGCGTCGGCCATTCGTCCACCTCGATTTCCGCAGCGCTGGGCATGGCCCTGGCTGCCAAGCAAAAAGGCGAGGATCGCAAGGTCGTTGCCATCATCGGCGACGGCTCGATGTCCGCCGGCCAGGCTTTCGAGGCCCTGAACAACGCCGGCGTTGCCGACGCCGACATGCTGGTCATCCTCAACGACAACGAGATGTCCATCTCGCCGCCGGTCGGCGCGCTGAACAACATCCTGACCCGCCTGACTTCGAGCAAGACCTACAACGCCGCCCGCTCGGCCGGTCGCCACATGCTCGGCTTCGCACCACCGCTGCTCGAGCTGGCACGCCGCGCCGAGGAGCACGTCAAGGGCATGATCGCGCCCGGCACACTGTTCGAGGAGTTCGGCTTTCATTACTACGGCCCGATCGACGGCCACGATCTCGATGCCCTGATTCCGACGCTGGAAAATCTCAAGGCGATCAAGGGTCCGAAGTTCCTCCACGTGATTACCAAAAAGGGGCAGGGCTACAAACTGGCCGAGGCCGACCCCATCCTGTATCACGGTGTCGCCAAGTTTGCGCCGGACCAGGGCATCCAGTCCGGCAAGGCAGGCAGCAAGCTGACCTACACCCAGGTTTTTGGCGACTGGCTATGCGACCAGGCCAAGGCCGATCCACGACTGGTCGGGATCACGCCGGCCATGCGTGAAGGCTCCGGCCTGCTCCGCTTCGCAACTGAACACCCGGATCGTTATTACGATGTCGGGATCGCCGAACAGCATGCCGTGACTTTCGCCGCCGGACTGGCCTGCGAGGGACTGAAGCCGGTCGTCGCCATCTACTCGACTTTCCTGCAGCGCGCTTACGACCAGTTGATACATGACGTCGCCCTGCAGAATTTACCCGTCGTTTTTGCCGTCGACCGCGGCGGCCTGGTCGGCGCGGATGGCCCGACGCATCACGGCACCTTCGATCTCTCCTTCGTCACCTGTATTCCCAACATGGTGGTAATGGCGCCGGCGGACGAAGCCGAATGCCGTCGCATGCTATCCACGGCCTATTCGCTCGACCAACCTGCACTGGTGCGCTACCCCCGCGGTGGCGGCACCGGTACGATTCCCGGCTTGACGCTGGATACACTACCGGTTGGCAAGGGAGAAATTCGTCGACGCGGTCACAGCATCGCGCTGCTCGCCTTCGGCAGCCTCGTCCCTGCCGCGCTTGCCGCAGGCGAGGAACTCGACGCTACCGTCGTCAACATGCGCTTCGTCAAACCGATCGACGCCGATCTGATCAATGAACTTGCCGGGAACCATTCACTGCTCGTCACCCTCGAAGAAAATGCTGTGATTGGCGGTGCCGGTACCGAAGTCGAGCGCGTGCTGGCCGAGAAGCAATGTCGGACACCCGTGCTTCGACTCGGCTTGCCCGATTGCTTCATCGATCATGGCGAACAGGGACAGTTGCTCGCTGAACTCGGCCTCGACAAGGACGGCATTCTGCGCAGCATCCGCGCCCGCATCACCCCACAATAAACCGAGAAAAGAACAGCTCATGACCACCCCGAACATCCCCGACGTTCAGAATTCCGCAGACACACGCCAGATTGCCATCAACAAGGTCGGCATCAAGTCGATTCGCCATCCCGTGAAGGTCCAGGACAAGTCGTCCGGCATCCAGCACACCATCGCCATGTTCAACATGTACGTCGGCCTGCCGCACAACTTCAAGGGCACGCACATGTCGCGTTTCGTGGAGATCCTCAACAGCCACGAACGCGAGATTTCCGTCGAGAGTTTCCCGCACATGTTGCAGGACATGGTCGTCAAACTCGAGGCCGAGACGGGTCATATCGAGATGAACTTCCCGTACTTCATCAACAAGACCGCCCCGGTTTCCGGCGTGCAAAGCCTGATGGACTATGACGTGACCTTCATCGGCGATATCGCCGACGGCAAGGTGGCAACGTCGGTCAAGGTCGTCGTGCCAGTGACCAGCCTGTGCCCCTGCTCGAAGAAGATTTCCGAGCGTGGCGCCCACAATCAGCGCTCGCACGTCACCGTCACCGCCCGTACCAACGACTTCGTCTGGATCGAGGAACTCGTCCAACTGATCGAATCCGAAGCCTCCTGCGAGTTGTTTGGCCTGCTCAAGCGCCCGGACGAGAAATATGTCACCGAACGCGCCTACGACAATCCGAAATTCGTCGAAGACATGGTACGCGACGTCGCCGCCCGCCTGAATGCCGAGACCCGGATCGATGCCTACATCGTCGAATCGGAGAATTTCGAGTCCATCCACAATCATTCAGCCTATGCGCTAATCGAAAAGGACAAGACGGCAGGATAAAAGCCTCGGAGTTTTGCGATCGACCGCAGGATTCCAGAAAAACCCATAAAAAACGGGGTGCCGCAGCACCCCGTTTGCAGTTCCAGCTTCAGAAAGGCGATCAGGCCTTCTTGAAGTCCAGCTTTTCCTTGATGCGGGCGGACTTGCCGGAACGCTCGCGCAGGTAGTACAGCTTGGCGCGGCGGACCTGGCCGTCGCGGGTGACTTCCACCTTCTCGACGCGGGGCGAGTGAAGGGGGAACACGCGCTCCA
>JACCDQ012166639.1_pt1 | contig 12555 bp, 8 predicted proteins | sample 7446031 | NCBI WGS metagenome assembly JACCDQ01 (sample SAMN15323442, study PRJNA562643) | freshwater metagenome | isolation source: river surface water | place: USA:Blue River Watershed | collected 2017-08-17
AGTGTTCATAGATATAGATGTCAAAAACAAAAAAATGAAAAAATATTGCATTTTTTTGTTTTTGTTACTAATTTAGGGTAATGAATTAGTAACAAAAAGACGATGTTAATAGAATTTAATGTAGAAAACTTTCTTTCTTTCAAAGACTTGACAACTTTTTCCATGGTTGCAGCAAAGTCTTTCAAAGAATATAAGAATAGCCATACCATAGATGAGCGTAATTTGACCCTACTCAAGTCTGCCATTATTTATGGAAATAATGCAAGTGGAAAAAGTAATTTACTTGAAGCGATGGGTTTTATGAAATCGACTGTATTAAACTCATTTAGAGATGCTTTGATTGGAAATAATGAAGGCAAATTTCCATTAGAAAAATTTGCACTAAATTCAAAATCAGAAAAAGAAACGAGCTTTTTTGAAATTTCCTTTATTCAAAATGATATAAAGTACCGTTATGGTTTTGAGTTAGATTTTGATAAAGTTGTTGCGGAATGGTTATTTCATACAACAAGTAAAGAAGTCTATTTATTTAAAAGAGTATTACAAAATATTGAAATAAACAAGTCTGCCTTCAAGGAAGCACTTGGTAAAGAAGAAGATGTTAGAGAAAACGTCTTATTTTTATCGTTTCTTGCATATCATCAGAAATCTGAAATATCCAACAGTATTGTTGATTGGCTACGGAATTTTAATTTTATCAATGGAATTCATGACCGTGGACACAAACGTTACACTATTGATAAACTAAAATCTGACAAGCAATTCTTCAATTGGGTTTTACATTTCATAAAATACTTAGAAATATCGAACCTTTCAACCACCGAGGAAGAGATTAATGAGGTTGGTTTGGAAATGCTTAGAGAAAAAGAAAAAGATGAAGAGATTATTAATCTGTTGACAAGCATACAGAATGTTCAATCAAAGCAATCAAAAAGAGACCAACTCATTACCTATCATAGAAAGTATGACGAAAATAATATTTTAGTAGATACTATAGAATTTAATTTTGACCGACAAGAATCAGAAGGGACTAAAAAACTTCTTTATTTGCTTGGTCCTTGGTATGATACCTTACAAAATGGAAAGGTTTTAATCATCGATGAACTAGACTCTCGTTTACATAGTCGCTTGACATCAAGACTCATTGGCTTTTTCCATCATTTCAATCAACGTTCTGCACAGCTCATTTGTGCTGTACACGACGTTTCTTTGTTAAATAAAGAAACTTTTAGGCGAGACCAAATTTGGTTTATAGAAAAAAATCAATTTGGTGTATCGGAGTTGTTTTCTTTGGCAGATTTTAAAACAGAAAAAGTCAGGAACAAATCTGCATTTGACAAAAATTATTTAGATGGAAAATACGGATCAATTCCTTATTTTGATACGGATGAAAAATTAAATGAACTTTTGTATGGGAAAAGGGAAGCAGAACAAGTTTAAAGAAAGGAATGCTTCGTCCTATCAAAGGGAAGTAAAAGGAATTGAATTACGTTCTGAAATAAGAAAAAAGCGTATCGTACTAAGTTTCCAAGATTTCGATAGGAATCAAGGACAATCATTTGAAATCTGGGAAGATGAAAAATTACTTGCTCTCGCTGTATCTAAACTTCAAGCTGTTTGTAGCCTAACAAAAGAGGAAGCCACCCGACAATAAATTATTAAACAGTATGCCAAAGGCGAGTTTCCTCCTAAATCCGACTTTTATCATCCTAAACACATCCCAGATGATATTGCTTGGTGTTCAATGCATATACAAGGTAAAGAATGTGTCATTGGCTACTTTGATGAAAATATTTTCAATATAGTTTTTCTTGACAAAGACCATAGATTTTGGATAACAGAAAAGAAAAACACTTAATAAATATCAATAAAAAGGATAATCATAGTTTTGCGTAATGGAAGGGTAAAATAAATTAAATCACCATGATGGTGAAAAAACTTCCATTACGCAAAGCTCTAGTCCTTTCGCAACAAAGAGGGATTTTGCTAAAAGCTATTTTTATACTTTACGTTGTCTTACGGCTTCATACAAAATTACGCCATTGGCCACCGAAACGTTCAATGAGCCTACTTTGCCCGACATAGGAATGCTGGCGAGTTCATCGGCTTTTTTCAATAATTCTTCCGAAATACCATCTTCTTCCGACCCCATGACAATAGCCGTAGGTACGTTGAAGTCGAGTTCATAGATACTTTTATATACTTTTTCAGTACATGCTACCACCTGAATGCCCGAATCTTTCAAGTATTTGATGGTATCGGCGAGATTATCTTCTCGACAAACAGGAATAAAATTGAGTGCTCCCGACGATGTTTTCATGGCATCGGCGTTGATTTGAGCCGCTCCTTTGGTCGGAATCACAATGCCATGCACGCCCGTACATTCGGCTGTACGAGCGATTGCTCCAAAATTGCGTACATCGGTAATGCGGTCGAGTATAAGTAATAAAGGCACTTCGCCTTTTTCATAAATACCTGCTACTACGTTTTCAAGCTTTACATAATTGATGGCCGAAACAAAAGCAATAACGCCTTGGTGGTTTTTGCGTGTGATACGGTCGAGTTTTTCGGTAGGTACTTTTTGTACGGGAATACCTCGCAAACGAGCAAATTCTGTTACTTCGATTGAACCTAATTCTCTTTGAATGAGTATTTTATCAATTTCTTTACCAGCACGTAGGGTTTCTAAAACTGATTGAACACCAAACACAATATCTTTATTGTCGGGTCTAGCAGGCTGATTGAAATATTTGAAAGGTTTTTTAGGCCCATTAAATTTTTTTTCTTCTGACATTTCTTCTAAATTTTTACAAAGGTCGGAAAGTTTTAGGAGAATGCCAATTTTATATAAATACTTGCATAAACGTCCTATTACTTACTCATTTGGTACGAAATTTCACCAGTACGCCATTGCTCTACCGTTGGAAACCAAATAGATTGGTATTCGGCATAACGCTGTAATTCGTAGTGTTCTTCTACAAATTGGTTTGCTCGTTTGTTAAACGTAAAATTAATTTCGGAATACTGCCCATTTCTTATGTAAGTCCACACTTCTTTGTCTTTGGTACGGTTGATGCGGGTGGGCTCGCCCATGATTATCCACACCATGCCTCGGTCGGTTTTCCAACCTTCTTTATAGCTCGTAAACATCCGATTGGCTTGTTCAACTCGCTGATAAAAGGCTTTGATGGTTTTTTTGGCATTGCCCTGATTGCCTTGTGTAATGTTCAACCAATAGTTGTCCATCGCCTTTTTGGGTTCTTTCGACGACCATAAATCAGAGGTTTCGGCGGTAGTACTCATGTAGATAAGCGGACGAACGAGCTTTTCGGGACGAGTCATTTTCGGAAAGCGCTTATCGGCCACCACTAAGCCAATGCCGTAGCTGTCGGTTGTATCTTTGGTAAGATAAAATAAACCTTCGGCGTTGAAATAAACAGGCGTATTGCTGGCGATACTGAACGACGAATCGACGTACAGTTTCTTTTGTGGCACACGCTGAGAGGTTGCCATCGGTGAAAGGGCTGGCTCGAAATCGTAGCGATAACGAAATACTCGAAACGATTGAGCTTTGTTGTCGAGACTTTTCAATACAAGGCTATCTTGTACGTTGCAGTAATTTTGCATCACTGGCACTTTGCCTGTTTTGTCGAAAAAGGCAAAATAATCGCTTGATTTGCCCGACTGAAAACGAATAAAACAATCGTTTACTACTTTGTTGCTGGTACGTACATCTCTGATTTCGGTCATGGCAATGGCCGTAAATAGCTCTTTGGGTTTGGGAATATCAAACCAAAAGGTAAACCATCCGTTGTGTTCTACCAAATTATCAGTCGATATAGCCACCGCTCCCGACGCAATGATTTGGCGGTTGGTATAGTCGGGATAAAGCGTATAGTTCACCACCAACTCACGTACCACTTCGGCATATTGGGCGGTGCGGTCGAGGTTGAGATTGACGTAAAGGCGTATTTGTTTGCCATTATCCAAAAATTTACTTTTGGTAATAATGCGTTGTACAGGTACACGACTTTCGGTATGTTGTTTGTCGGTTTTACTGCTCGGAGCGTTAGAGGCACAACTTGCCAAGCCCCAGATAGCCAACAATGCGTAAAAAAGCTTTTTCATAAAGGAAACTAAAATGGAGTAATTGCCACTCAACTACCAAAGCCTACGGCTTTGGTTTTACTACAAACACTTGGCTTGTACAAAAAGATTACATAAATAACGAACCAATTTAAGCAGTATTTTTCTGATGTCAAGCAAAAGCGGTATTTTTGGAAAAAACTTTTCTAGGTTATGCCAACTTTTATGAGTTGTGTTCGACTTTGAAAACACGACAACTTTTGATTTTGTTAAAAAACAATGTACAAAACTACCGAAATCGCTTCTTCCGAACTCGTTTCCGATAATCCTGTCCACCAGCGATTGTTGTTTCCTTATATTCAAGCTGCCCAAATGGTTTCTGGCAATTTGCTCGAAATTGGCTGCGGCACTGGTCGTGGGGTGGCTGTATTAGCACCATCTGTCGCCAATTATACGGGTGTTGATAAAAATGAGCCTTTGATGCAAAAGCTAACGAAAGACTATCCTTCGTTTACGTTCATTGATATGTTTTTGCCGCCGCTCAAAGGATTGGCTGATAATTCTTTCGACTATATCGTTACGTTTCAAGTAATTGAACATATCGAAGACGATGCAGCTTTTATCAAAGAAGCGTATCGAGTACTGAAGCCAGGAGGAAAATTGATTTTGACAACGGTCAATCGAAAATACTCTTTAACCCGCAATCCTTGGCACGTGCGTGAGTATTTGGCAGACGAACTGAAAAACCTGATTCTTCGTTTTTTCCCAAGCATCGAAACCAAAGGCGTACATGGCAATGCCAAAGTAATGGCGTATTATGAAGAAAATAAACGGGCCGTACAAAAAATTACGCGCTTCGATATTTTTAATTTACAATACCGCTTGCCAAGATGGCTTTTGCAAGTGCCTTACGATGTTGCCAACCGCATGAGCCGTAATCTTATCCAGAAAAATGATAATCAATTGGTTTCCGACATCACTTGGCAAGATTATTTCTTGAACGACGATGCCGAAAATTGCTTTGATTTCTTTTACATCGCCACTAAATAACAAAGCAAAATTGTGAATTAGTTAATTGTGAATTAGGGTTTTGATTTTCGGCGACTTAATTGTGTATAAATTCACTTTTGGTTACAATGAAAATCACAATTCACAACTAACTCATTCACAATTAACAATTACTACGTATGGATTTTCTTCCTGAAAATATCAGTCGATATGCCGAAACGCATACCACTGAAGAGAGTAATTTATTAAAAAAACTCGACCGAGATACACACGTAAAGGTGCTTCAACCTCGTATGCTGTCGGGGCATTTGCAAGGGCGGTTTTTGGCAAATATTAGCCAAATGATGCGTCCAACTCGTATCCTCGAAATTGGTACTTATACGGGCTATTCGGCTCTTTGTTTGGCGGAGGGACTTGCCGAAAACGGTAAACTCATCACGATTGATGTAAACGAAGAATTAGAAAGTTTTACCCGAAGCTTTTTCGAGCAATCGCCTTATGCTGCGAAAATCGAATATATTATCGGCGATGCCGGTAAAATTATCCCTACGCTCGATGAAACATTTGACTTGGTGTTTATTGATGCCGATAAACTGAGCTATGCCAAATACTATGATTTGGTATTTGACAAGGTGCGCCAGGGTGGTTTTATTTTGTCTGATAATGTGCTTTGGAGTGGCAAGGTAGCGGAGGTAAAAGCAGGAGGGAAGATTGATAAAGACACCCGTAATTTACTGGATTACAATGCAATGTGCCATCATGACCCTCGTACAGAAAACATACTGTTGCCCATCAGAGATGGCATTATGATGAGTCGAAAATTGTAACAAAAAGGCTATCCGAACAGATAGCCTTTTATAGTTCTTTTACTTTATCTCGCATTTCGGTTGGTGACATGCCGTATTCTTTTTTGAAAATACGGGTAAAATACGAAGGGTCGTTGAAACCTACTTTATAAGCAATCTCAGAAACAGTAAAAGAGTTGGTTTCAAGCAGTTGTACCGCACGTTTCAAACGAATGCTACGGATAAATTCGTTACCCGATAAATTGGTCAAACTTTTGAGTTTTCGGTACAATTGCATATTACTCATTTTGAGTTCAACTTCTAATTGTTGAATATCAAATGCCGAGTTTTCGAGGTTTTCTTCTACAATTCTTATCGCCTTTTCTAAGAAATGTTCATCGGCCGAATTGAGCGTAATTTCTTTCGGCTGAATCTCAACTTCCTGCGAGAAGCGTTCTCTTAGTTTTCGACGAATTTCTAGTAAATTCTTTACCCTTGCTTCGAGCAAATTGGCATTGAATGGCTTGGTAATGTAGTCGTCAGCTCCTTTTTCCCATCCTACAATTTTGCTTTCATGATTACTTTTGGAGGTAAGAATAATCACAGGAATGTGACTGGTTTTTTCATTTTCTTTGACTAAATGACAAAAATCTATGCCTGTCATTTGGGGCATCATCCAGTCAGAAATAATCAAATCGGGAATGCACTGCTGGGCTTGTTGCCAGGCGGTTTGACCATTATTGGCTTCGATTACTTGGAAATTTTCTTTAAAAATTTCGGCAATGTATTCTCTCAGCTCGTCGTTGTCTTCTGCCAATAGTAGAATAGGCTTATCTTCGCTGATAGGATTTTGGGTTTTGGGAGTTGTTTTAGGCAACACAGGCACTTCTATCTGTTGCGAAGTACCGTGGTCTTTGAACCAATTTCTATCGAATGCGTCTTTGGCAATGGGCAGTACAACCGTAAATGTACAACCTTTGTGGTAGGTACTGGCAACCGAAATTTCGCCACGGTGAAGGGTGGTAAGCTCTTTGCACAAAGCCAAGCCTACGCCCGTGCCTACGACTTGCGGTTGTCCGCTTTCTTGTACTTGATAAAAACGATTAAAAATTTGCGATAAATGTTCTGATTTAATGCCCAAGCCTGTATCAATTACCTGTAATTGTACTTTTTGTGGCTGGTTATTTTCGTCGTAAATGACTTGTAAATCAAGGGTGATTTTTCCTTGCTCTGGGGTATATTTAAAGGCATTTGATAGCAAATTACTGATGACTTTTTCTACAATATCGGCATCGTAATACGCCATCAATTGGGTGCTATTTTTCGTAAAATCCAATTGAATATGCTTGTGTTCGGCCAAAGCTTTGAACGAACTAAGGATTTTTTCTAAAAATTCTACCAAATCATTTTGCGAAATTTCTGGCGTAAATTTGCCTGCTTCTAATTTAGATAAATCAAGCAACTGATTGATGAGTTTGAGCAATTGTTTGGCATTCCGATAAATCAGGTTAAACTGCGTTTTTTGCTTTTCGGGTAATTGTGGATTTTCACTGAAAAAACGCTCTAATGGACTGATAATGAGTGTTAGAGGAGTTCTGAACTCGTGTGAAATATTAGTGAAAAAGTTGGTTTTTAGGCGGTCTAATTCTCTGATTTGTTCTTTCTCTTTTTCTTTCAAACGCAAATCAGACTTAAAACGCTCTCTAATTTCAATCATTCTTCGCAAGGTAATCAAACCTGCGATAAGCATTAAAAAATAAATGCTATAAGCCCACCAAGTGCGGTACCAAGGCGGCAATACAATGACATTGAGCGTTGTCGGGTGTTCGTTCCAAACGCCGTCGCTGTTCGTCACTTTTACTTTAAAGGTATATTCGCCTGGGCTAAGGTTGGTATAAATGGCACTGCGTTGTTTGTTGACAAAGTTCCAATCTTCGTCGAAGCCTTCGAGTTGATAAGCGTATTGGTTGTTTTTCAGTTGTTGGAAATCAAGTGCTACGTATTCAAAAGTGATAACATTTTCACTTGATTTAAAGGTGATTTCTTGGGTAAAAGCAATGTCTTGTTGCAAAGGTGAATCTTCGCCAATTTCTACCGTTTTGTTAAAAAGCTTCAAGCCTGTGATATACACTTGTGGCACTTCGTCACGTCCTTTGAGGCTATCAGGATGAAAGATGTTCAAGCCGCCTGTGCCACCAAAAAACATCTCCCCTCGCTGGTTTTTGGCATAAGCATTGATTAAAAATTCTTTTCCCTGTAAGCCATCCGACTCGGCAAAATTGCGAAACGTTTTGTTTTTGGTATCATACACCGCCAAGCCTTCGTTGGTAGCCAGCCAAAGGTTTTGATGCCCATCTTCCATAATTCCTTTAACGGTATTGTTGGGTAGCCCATCGGTTTTAGTCAAAACGCTAAAGTTTTGTTTTTGAGGATTATACAGGTTTAATCCACCGCCATTTGTACCAATCCAAATGCGTTTTTTCGAGTCCTGAAAAATGCGGTACGCCGATGTGCCTCGCAAACTTCCTTCGGTATCGGTCTGCGAAAAATGCCTTACTTGCTTGGTGCGTGTATTGTACGTAAAAACGCCATTGTCATACGAGCCTACCCACAATACGCCCGAAACATCTTCCATCAAAGAGTTGACTTGAATGCCTGCCAATAGCCCAACTTTGTTGAGTTCTCTGATGGGCGTAAACGTTTTGGTTTGTTTGTCAAAAAGTAATACGCCATCGCCTTGCGTGCCAAGCCAAACTTTGTTGGGTTGCGAAGTGGTACAAATCGCCGAAATATGGGTGCCAAAAGAGCCTTTGGCATACATATAATCTTCAAAAACACTGCTACCCTTGCGAAGCAAGCGTAGCCCAATGCCCCATACGCCTACAAACATATCGCCGTCTCGGTCGTGGAGCAGGAACACAATATCGTTGTTGTTTTGAATTTTGGCGGTTTCTGGGTCGTTGATAAAATGTTTAAATTGATTGGTCGTGCGGTCGAGTAGGGTAAGTCCGTTATTGCTGCCTATCCAAATTTTATCATTGTTTTCGCAGCTAATAGAAGTCACTTTATTACTCAATAGACTTTGTGTTTTATTGGATTGATGCCGATAAAGGGCAAAACGGCTGTGGCGGCGATAATGCACATTCAGCCCGCCTTCCCATGTGCCAATCCAAACGTTGTTGTCTTTGTCAACAAAAAGCGAAATGATAGAAAACGAACTCAGCCCATTTTCTTCATCTGGGTTTGCTTGTAAACGAGTTGGATTTTTGTAATTGGCATTTTGCACCAGCAGTACCCCGCTATCGGTGCCAATCCACAAAATGCCTTGTTTATCACGCACCATACTGGTGATAATGTTCTCTTTATCAGTTACGGCGGGGTTGTAGAGCAGTCGGACAAACTGCTTGCTTTGCGAGTCGAATTTATACAGCCCATTGCCTCTTGTACCTACGAGCAAATCGCCGTTGGCTTCTTCAAAAAGGCAATTGATTTGATTTTTTTGAGGAGGCAGTTCGTTTTCTAACCGAAAGGTTTGGGCTTTGCCAGCAGGGTCAATCATGGTCATTACACCATAGTGGCCGCCAATCCAGATGTTTCCTTTTTTATCGTAGTAAAGTTTGGTAATATCGTAAGTAGTAAGCTGTTTGGCTTCTGACAAACGCCAAGAAACCGAATTTTTGTCGAGGTCTATCGTCAAAAGACCATAGCCGTAGGTAGCAGCCCAGATTTTATGGTCACGGGTTGCGATAATGCCCGAAATGCTTCGGTTGCCAATATTTGCGTGGTATTTGTCGGAGTCGTAGCGAATAAATTTGCCGGTTTTTACCTCCAATTTATTTACGCCTCCATTGATTGTACCAATCCAAAGATTTCCTTCAAAATCTTCGGTAATACAAGAGATATTGCTACTACTAATCGAATTGGGTTTATCAAATTCGTGGCGATATACCGTAAAGCGGTAGCCGTCGTATTTGTTTAGCCCATCGGAAGTAGCAAACCAAAGAAAGCCTCTACTATCTTGAAATATATTAAATGCTGTACTTTGTGAAAGACCTTGTTGTGTGCCAATATGATTGAACTTGATTTGTCCAATGGCTGTCAAAACATTACAAGTACTCCAAAGCAATAGCAGCAAAGTTTTGATTCTCATTCGATTAAATCCTCATTACAGCCTGCGTATTGTGCCTTAACGAGTAAAGATAAAGCTTTTTTGCCCATTTACCTACTTTATAGACCGAATAAAGTACAAAAACACAACGCAAGGATGCTATTTTTCATTGTTCTATCCATCACAATTCTGCATAACGGTATGGGGTATTTTTATTTTACAAAGAGTTTCGTTGAATAAACACAAAAGGGTTGGGCACGTGCTGCTGGCTTTTTTGTAAAATCAACTCGGCCGCTGATTTTCCGAGTTGGGTATGGTTGGCGGTAAGTACCGTAATACCGCCACAAAGGACTTCTTTCAGAGGTGTTTCATGATACGACACAATTCCTAAATCTTTGCCTAATGTTAGGGTTTTGTTTTGACAAACCTTGAGCATTTCGGCTAAAAAGGTTTCTGAAAATACCAAATAGGCTTCATTTTTACGCACGATAGCTTCCGTAAATTCGGTATAAATGTGGCAAGCTTGGGCGTGCTTTTGGGTAAAAGCCTGCATCGTTTCAGCGATTTCTCTTTGCAAAACACTGGGTTCTTCTATAACGATATTGATGGCTTTATATTTTAAGAAAAGATGTTGGAAGCGTTCTAAAATATGCCCGATGCCCTGCTGAAAGTCGTTGTAAACGCAGGCGTATTTGCCTCGTATGAACGGATTTTTTTTATCAAGTAATAAGAGTTTTTGCTTAGGGATACTATTGAGTGTTTTGAGTATATCTTCGTTGAGATGCACCGCATGAAGCAATACGGCGATAACGTCGTATTGGGCAGTTTTGCTCCTGATTATTTGGTCGAAATGTAGGGCAGTTTGTGGCGAAAAAGGCTGCACATACACATCTACAAAAGCCTTTCCATCAATAGTGTGAAGGAAACTTTTGTAGAGTTGGTCTTCAAAATCACTGAGACGATTAAACACCAAAAGTATTTTCAAGGTATGTGTTGCTTTATCTTGTTTGAGTATAGTATCCGATTTTATCACTTGTATGTAGGGTTGGTTGTCGATTCTACTTCAGATTAAAATTACGCTCAAAAGGAGTGCTTCAATGTCCTGTTTTATGCCGTGCTGTAGGGGCAAATCAGGGCAACAGGATATGTCAGGATACGCTTGGCAAGCAAGGTGTGCTACCTTGCACGTGGTTGTTTTGGGTCACTAAAGCGGCATTCATCATACATTTGGTTAGGGTAAATCCTCTGCTTTTAGCTGAGGATTTTTTGTTATCTATACTCTGGCTAAAATACAAAAAGTTTTCCTTTCTTCTTTTTTTTATGAAAAATCTAAAAATGGTAATTTATTACAGGATAAATATTTCAAATGAAGCCAAAAAGATGTAAAAAATGTCCTATATCCTGCATTTTGCAAGATATGTACCAGTTTTTGCTAGAGATGTCCTATGATAATGCTGCCAAGCTATTATAATTTTGGTGTATCAAAAATCTAAGATTTATCATAATTCAGACGATTAAAGTCTTTTGTTTTTAATAGGTCAATAACTCATTGTAATAGAAATTTCCTTTTTCGTTTTACCTCATTTGTTACATGATTATTTCGATGAGCATTGCTATAAAAACAAAAAAATAAGCCCCAATACCTTATAAATACTATCCAATTTTGTATGATGAAGACATTTGTAGAATTTGCTCAAATCAAGCACGACTCAAAAACGCCCAAGTACCAACAATTAGTCAACTCGTTGTTGGCCGACATCGAAGGGGGTGCGTTGAAAGTCGGCGAACGACTACCTTCTATCAACGAGGCAAGTGAAGAATGCTACCTTTCTCGTGATACTGTTGAAAGAGCTTATGCCGAATTGCATCGCTTGGGCGTAATCACGTCTATCTTCAGAAAAGGATATTTTATTGCAGGCAAATCTGCTCAGAAAAAGACAAAGGTATTTTTCTTGGTAGGCAAAATCACCGAAAGCAATAAGGCTATTTTCAACGCTTTTGTGCAAGCAGCAGGCAAAGATGTAATTGTAGATATTTTTACTTACAATTACAAAAGCGATAATTTCCGTGAAATCATCCACAATCACCTAGGCAATTATCACTACTATGTGATTATGCCTCATTTGATAGAAGAGAACGACGAAAACTACAAATGCCTTAAAAAAATATCGGGCGAACGCTTGGTTTTACTCGACAAATCTTTCCTCAATTTTCAAGGAACAAACTCCTCTATCTTGAACAATTCGGGCGAAGAGATTCGCAAGGTGATGCAAGATAATGTAAGCAAGTTTAAAAAATACAACACCCTCAACTTGGTTTTAACAGAAGAAGAATATTTTGATGCCGAACTGATTACGGGCTTCCGCAATTTTTGTGAAGACAATGGCTTCGACTTCCAGGTATTAGATGGCTTGGAAGGCGAGCAAGTAGAAGCTGGTAATGCGTATTTGACCATGGACGACACCGATTTGGTATTGGCTATCAAGTCGGCGGCAAGCCAAAATCTTACGTTAGGCACACAAATTGGGCTGATTTCTTTGCAAGATTCATGTTACAAAGAAATTTTGG
>JACCDQ010137930.1_pt1 | contig 12553 bp, 10 predicted proteins | sample 7446031 | NCBI WGS metagenome assembly JACCDQ01 (sample SAMN15323442, study PRJNA562643) | freshwater metagenome | isolation source: river surface water | place: USA:Blue River Watershed | collected 2017-08-17
GCACGCCCAGCTTGTTCGACACTGAAGCCATCGATCGCTTGGTGGGCGGCATCCGTGCCCGCGTGCGCTTGGCCCCCGATGCCGAAGTGACCATGGAGGCCAACCCCGGCACTTTTGAAAAAGACCGCTTCAAGGCCTTCCGCCAGGCAGGCATCACCCGTTTGTCCATAGGCGTGCAGAGCTTTGACAATGCGCACCTGAAGGCCCTGGGCCGTGTGCACGACCGCGATCAGGCCTTGGCCGCAGTGACCGAAGCGGCGCGGGTGTTTGACACCTTCAATTTGGACCTGATGTACGCCTTGCCCGGCCAGACGCTGGCGGGCTTGACGCAAGACATCCAGACTGCGCTCGCGTTTGCGCCGCCGCACATTTCGATCTACCACCTGACGATCGAGCCCAACACGGTCTTCGCCAAATTTCCACCGACCTTGCCCGAAGACGATCTGGCCTACGAGATGATGGACCGCATCACCGAGTTGACCTCGGCACAGGGCCTGTCGCGCTACGAGGTGTCAGCCTACGCCAAGCCTGGGCATCAGTGCGCCCATAACCTCAACTATTGGCAGTTTGGCGATTACCTGGGCATTGGCGCAGGGGCCCACAGCAAGTTGAGCTTTGCACACCGCGTGGTGCGCCAGGTGCGTTACCGTGAGCCGACGCTGTACATGCAGCAGGCCATGAAGGGCGAGCCCGTCACGCAAAACACCGAGGTGTCACGCCAGGATTTGCCCTTTGAATACATGCTCAACGCCTTGCGCTTGCGTGAAGGTTTTGTCTTGAGTGATTTTGTCGATCGCACAGGTTTGGCGATGACCAGCATTCAAAAAGGCTTGCAAGAGGCCGAGCGACTGGGGCTGATTGACCGTGATTTGCACCGCGTGTGGCCCACGGACCGGGGCTTTGATTTCCTGAGCGACCTTCAGGCGCTGTTCTTGTCTGAATCAGCGGGTCTTTGAGTTGGGCAAGGGTGATTTGAGCAGGCCCAGCAAGCCTTTGAAGGCATAAAGCATCAGTAAGGCACCCACTGCATCACCAATGAACATGGGCCACAGGTCCACCCACAGGTTGATGCTGCTGTGGTCGCGCAGCCACCAACTCAACTGGTGCAGCACAGCGTTGCAGGCCGCGTAAATCAGGGTGAACTCCATCAATTTCACGGCGTTCAGTTGCTGCAGTTGAGGGCCGAATTTCCCACCTTGATCGAGCACTTTCATGACCAGCCATGGGGTGAATCCGGAAACGATGCCGTTGAGCAATGACATGACATAAGGCGAGGTTTCCGCGCCAGTAATCTCAATGAACCAGGTGCCCAACATGATGCCGATGCTGGCCGGCAGGCCCATGATCAGGACCAAAATGACACGAAAACCTGCTGGCAGAAACACCCAATTCACGCCATGTCGGTATTCCAAGCCGGAAAATACCCAGTTGTTCACATGGAAAAAGCCGACGAACAGCACGGCACTGATCAAAACCAGTGCAGCCGTTTCAATCAGTGTTCTGAGGCTGGGTTTCATGCCGCCAGGTTTTGTTGAACCTGCTGCATGGACTGGCCGAGGTGGCCGAAATACTCAATGGTGCGTGGCGTAGGAATCAGGAACTTGGCGCGGCGATCACCATCCTGATTCAGGGTGCTGAGCATGTCTTTTTCACGCAGGCGGGTGATGCGTTTGTGCAGCGTGGCCGGAGAGCCCAGCTGGCTCAAACCAATGGCTTCACGTACCGTCATGGGACTGTTCTCATGCCAACGCAGCACCACCGCTTCGAGCAAGGCGCGTTCATTGGCATCCATTTCCATGCCTTCCGGCAAGGCTTGAACCACCCGTGCCAATTGCAGGAAGCGTAAATAAGCAGATGCCAGAGGGCTGTTGTTGTGTTGCATTGCTAACAATTTTAACGAATTACGACTGAATGGGGTGGTGCTTGGCAAATTTTCAGATTTCGCTTGAGGCATCCCGTGAAAAGCTCATAATCTGGCCATCAGCTAATTTGTGACAGAAACTATAAGTATGAAAAACAAAGCATTTGTGATGGCATTGATGACCGGGGCTTGCGTGTTTGTTTCTTCTGCGTCGGCACAAACAGGTGCGCCCAGTGCGCAAGAAATGATTGAACAACTCAAGCCTGTCAGTTCAGGTCCACGATTGCGCAGTTTGCGCAATTTGACGGTCGAATCGACCAATTCAGCTTCAGCGCCCACGGCTTCGCCTGATGCGGTGCCTGCTGGATCGGCCGACAAGGTCGCACCGGGTGCCACGGTGGCACCGCCGCAGCGTCCCTCCTTGTCTTTGTTGATTCAGTTTGATTTCAATTCAGCTCAGATCCGGCCGGAGAGTCAACAAGCCTTGCTGAATTTGGCGAGTGCCCTGAATGCGACTGAACTGGCGGCGTTCAAATTCGCCGTCGAGGGGCATACCGATGCCAAGGGATTGCCAGAGTACAACCAGAAATTGAGCCAGCAACGTGCCGAAGCGGTGCAGGCCTATTTGTCCAAAAACGGTGTCGCTGTGGCACGATTGACAGCGTCGGGCAAGGGAGCTTCTCAATTGGCCAATCCAGCCAATCCACTGGGTGCGGAAAATCGCAGGGTTCGCATTGTCAACCTGGACTGATCAGAAGCAGCCTTTTTGGGGCGCTCTAGAGCGCGCCTTGCTGGCGCGCTTGGCCGCTTGGTCTGACCGTGGTGTGCTCGCAGGCTTGGTGCTGGCATTTTCGGTCTGGGTGATCCTGGATGTTTTTTTTCTCGGCGTCAGCGGGGGCATCGCGCAATCGACTTATGACGCCATGGTGCGCGCCCGCCTGATCACCGCGTCTCATGACAAGCGCATTGTGATTGTGGACATCGATGAGTCCGCATTGGCCCGGATGGCCCCGGAGTTTGGTCGTTGGCCATGGCCGAGGGATACCTTGGCGACGGTTCTGGATCACATTGAAAGTCAAAAACCCGCAGCAGTGGTCTGGGACATTGTTTTTTCCGATGCAGACCGACTCAGCCCCGGTGGTGACGCGGCGATGGATCAGGCAGCCCAAAGGAGTCAGCACAGTCATTTCAGTGTAGTGCGTTTGCCTGCTGGCAATGATGACAAGAGTGATTTGACGCAGGCACATTTGCCTTCACTGTGGGTGCAGACTCGAAATTCAACGTCAAGCCGCGATGCCACGGTGGCTTTGATTCCACCGGTCTTGCCTCATGTGGCTGCGCAGCCACTGGGCTACAACAACGGGTATGTGGACCATGACGGCATGCTCAGACGTTACCGTTACTTTGAGCGCTTGAAAGATGGCAGCATCATTCAGTCTCTACCCATGAGCGTGACGCAAGCTGTTGATCCAGTTGCGCATGACTATTGGTTGAAGCTGTTCAAGAGCAAGCCGGCTAAAAGCAGTGCTCAGGAAGATACGCGTGACGACACGCTGATCCATTGGCGGAAAACAGCGACGACTTACCAACGTGTCAATTTTGCCGATGTGTTCGAGCAGGCCGATGGTGGTCAGCGGCATCCCAAAGTGCCCTCCATGACTGGAAAGATCGTGATCATTGGAGCGACCGCGCCAAGCTTGCATGACACGCATCCCACGCCTCTTTCAGGCACGCAGGCAGGAGTCGAGTCTTTGGCCACAGGGATTGACAATGCTTTGCATCGCCGCGCGATATGGGAATTGCCCAAATGGGCAGGGGCCTTGGGGGCCATTTTGATGTGTACTGGCATTGCCTTGTGGAGTCACCACCGCAGTGTCTCGTCTCTGGCCCCGGCGATGGTGGTGTTGCCCGGTGTCTTGCTGGGTATTGGTTTCATCAGCTTGCACACAGAGCACGCATTCATCGACTTGCATTTGTCGGCAGGGTTGGCGGTTTTGTTTTTGGCGGTGCTCAAATTTTGGTATTTGCTGCGAAAGCGTCATTGGTGCGGCGATTTGCCGGATCACTCAGAGCGTCTGGCAGTCTTGCCATGGCAGGCTGACAAAGCCTGGGGCGATGATCAATTGGACCGATTGATGATGTGTCTGCAGAAATCAGCGGTGCAATGCCGACTGATTTCGCTGGACATGACACCAGGGGACAGCGCCTCCTCTCGCTGGCGTCCATTTGCGTCATGCTTGGCCATCGTGGGCCCGCATGATGAATTGCAGCGTGTTCAACCCTTGCTTTTGCAAACCCTCAAAGGTTTGACGGTGAGACAAGGCACCATATCTGTTTTGCCTCAGGCTTCATCCCCTCAGGACCTGCGACGTTGCGCTGCGCGTCTGGCGCTTGAGGGATGGGCCACTTTGCAACAACCTGTTTCTTCATGAAGATGTTCACCATGCCTAAATTGATGCGCTCTGGATTATTGAGCTTGGTTTTTTGTTCCGCAGGTGTGTGGGCCCAAAACGCCTCGATCAGCCGTTCAACTGAGCTGAGGTCAGAAAAGTTGGCCACCTCTTCTGTGCTGACGCAGGTCACCGCGGGGGCTGCAGTTCGCGTGGTTTCGGTGGAGGGGGGCTGGGTCTTGGTGGAGTCGACAGGCTCCACAGGCCGAGTCTCGGGATGGGTGCGCGCCAGCGCATTGAACATGCAGGCCGGCGCCTCTTCTGTGGCCGGTTTGTCCAGTGGGCGTGAAGCTGCGGGGAACAACGCCTTGACGCTGGGAGTCAGGGGCATACCGACAGCGGCACCGCGCATCAACCGGCATGCGCTCATCATTGGTGTGGGGCGCTACGGTGACCCCAGTGTGCCCCCGTTGCCAGGCACCAAGCTGGATCGATATTCGGCGACTCAGATGGCCCAGGTCATGCAGGTGCCCGAAGGCAATATCCAATATTTGCAAGACGATCAAGCGACTGGCGAGAACATCCGTGCAGCGCTCAAAGGCCTGAACGAGCGTGTGCAAGACGGTGACAGGGTGTTCATTCATTACTCCGGACATGGCACGCGCTACGAAGACCCTGAAGCGGGTGGCTGCGTGGAGGCCTTGTTGCCTTATGACGGCATGAGCAAGGGCACCATCACCAACAAGGAGATGGCCAATTTGTTGTCGTCCATCACGCAAAAGACCGATAAATTGTTTGTGATGTATGACGCGTGCCACTCTGGTGGTTTAGTGCCGCCCACGTCCGCGGCCCGTACCCGCGGCATTTTGAATGGCAACGATGAAGGCGCTTTGCGCCCCAAGTTTGCAGGTACGTCCGAGACGTGCGGTAACCCGGTCAATGTCAGAACGCGTGGCTTGGTCAATGAGCAGCTCACGCATGGTGCATTGCCGCAAGACATCATCCACCTCTCGGCCGCCCGCAACAACGAGATCAGTTTTGATGACGAACAAAAGGGCGGGCTGGCCACGCAGTACATGCGTGACTGCATGTTGCGCGACGCCAAGGATTTGGACGGCTCAGGTGCAATCAGCATCGATGAAATTCGTCAATGCGCCCAGGAAAAAATCAACCGCCGCATGCAAAATGACAACAGTTACAAGCCTCACAACCTGGTGTTGTCGGGCAATGCGGGGTTTGTGCCTGCCTGGTTCAGCCAGCCTGCGCCTCAGCCGGTGATGCAGCCCGTTGTCGCATTGGCGGAATCCAGGCCGCCAGTTGCCACCGCGCCTGCGGTGAGCATGCCAACGCCAGCGCCCGTGGTGGCGACGCCAGCCGTGCCGGCGCCGTTGCCTTCAGTGCCGAGTGTGAATGCCACCCCAGCAGTGGCCAAGCCACTGAGTGGCGAGCAAGCTTTGCAGCAGATGTTCGATCAGCGCAATGCCAAGCGCAAGGTGCAAGTCACCCTGGCCAAGGACGCCCTGACGATTGGTCGTGATGCATTGGAGTTTTCGGTGAAATCAGATCGTGCAGGGTATGTGTACGCCGCCTTGGCTGGATCCGATGGCAAAGCGTTGTACATGTTGTTCCCCAATGACCTGGATCACAACAACAAAATTGAAGCGGGTCAAACCCTCAAGTTGCCACAAGGCAATTGGCGAATCAAATCCTCCGGTCCGGCGGGAACCAACCATTTGCTGGTCATGGTGGCCGATGCGCCTCGCGATTTGACAGCATTGGGTGGTCGCAAGTCCGGTCCTTTCCTGACTTCATTGAACGATGCCGAAGGGCGTGCCCAATTGGGCGCACTGCTGACGTCGTCCAGATTGGTCAATACGCAGACTTGTCAAACGGCTTCAAGTGCCAAAAACAACCCCTTGTGTTCAGATGCTTACGGTGCAGTGCTGTTGCCCATCAAGGAGATTCCATGAAATCTATGAACTTGCAGATCCTGTTCTTGTCACTTGCTTGCGTCGCAACGCCTGTGCTTGCCCAAGATAACTGGTTGGTCAATGCGGATGAGGCCCTCAAATTCGAAGGGGAGGCGGGCTTTATGGCACAGCCGGGATTGCGTGCACGTTCAGTCATGCCCTTGATTGATATTTTGCAACCCGAGTCTGTGCCCGATGGAAAGCTCAAGGCACCATTTGCCATCGCTGTGGCATTTCGCCCTCAAAACGATGCAGCGATCGATGTGAACAGTTTCAAAGTTCTGTATGGGGGTCTGAAGTTCGACATCACTTCCCGACTGGCGCAATACACGCACATCACCTCTGATGGCTTCAAGTTGGACAATGCCAACATTCCCAAAGGCAAGCATCGGCTGACCTTGCAAATCCAGGACACCAAACAACGCCTTGCTGAGCGTGAGCTGCGGATCGAAGTTGAGTAACCCCTTTTGAAAGGGAGTCCATGGTTTGCTGCGTCAAGAACCGTGGCTTTTCAGTTTGACTGATAGATCTGGGTCAAGGCCCGCATGATTTCGAACGGCTTCTTCGTTTGCCTACGCATGAGGCTACAGGATGTTGAGCGTGGTCGGTATTGCGTATTCAATGCATTTTTCCGCAACGCTGCAATCCTGCAAAATGCGTGAATTTTCGTCTAATTCTGTCGACAATTTGTGAGTGATGAGAGGTCTCTGCCGTGGAGTAGTTTTGAAAAAATGGCTGATGTCAGTCCTCGAATCAAGGTGTCGCTGCTTTGACGAAGATCACCCGATCAACCACCACTTCTTTGTCTGCGTTGTGACCAAGGATGACTTTGGCATCATGTCCTTTGACATTTGAAAAAAAGTTCTTTTCTTCTGCCGCTTTGACCGAGAGGTCATTCAGTGTTTTCAAGGCATTGATGATGCCGAAAATCAGGAATGGATTTTTTGCCGTGACGCCTGATGTGCTGGCAGGCTCTTGCACTTGAATGCGGCCGCCATTTTTCTCGATGTGATTCAGCCATACCTTCATGCGCTCGGGAATTTTGTTGGGCGAGACGCGCTCCAGGAATGGAACTTCCACTTGCGTCAAACCGGCGGACAAAGAAGTGGCCAGTTGGTTATCGAATTTGTCCAGGTCAATGAATGCCACCACGGGCGAGGAGACCTCAGTCTTGTTGACTGCGGGCAATGCGGTGCAGGCCGTGAGGTGGATCAGGGCGCAGGTCAGGAGCACGACGCCAGGCTTCAGGAAGTGATTCATGGGTTACCTTAATGAGCAAATCAGCAAAAGACTTGGACGTGACCATTGTCTATTTTTGCAACGCACGATGTGAATTCAAAAGTTATTGTTTTTCTGATCTCGCACAATTCATTTTAAAAATCTAGAATGAATAAAGGTTTTTTAAAAATTTTCCCCTGATCGGAGAATGGATGTCAAAGCGTATCTTGAACTGGATCTCTGCCCTTGTTTGGATGACGGTAGGCATTTTTGCAGGTCCGGCGTGGGCCCAGCTGGATGATGTCTCTGGTCTGGTCCTCAGTCCTCAGGAGGTGCAACGCTTGCGCAAAATTGTTGAGACACCAGTGGATCCTGGTTCGTTGACATTGAAAAAAATTGAGGCCTACCGAGAACAGCAACGTGCTGCTCAGTTGCTGGGTGATCAAGAGCAAGTTGACAGGATCATGGAGGCTTGGCTTCCGATCGATCCAGTCGGTGATGCCAAATGGAAATCCATTCACTGGCACTGGGATCGTGGTCGCCGAGATGAATCCTTTAAGGCTGCAGAAGAGATGATCCAACTGCGCCAGTGGCCGCCAGACAATGTTCGCCTGCGTTCTACTTATGCCTTCCAGAAGATTCAAGAAAATGATTTGAAAGCGGCCTTGGAGCAGCTGAACAAAGCTGAATCCATTATCAAAAATGAGTTCGGGAATGTTCCGCGCCGGGGGGCCGTCCCATTTTGGATAGCGCGTGCCGAGCTGGAGTTTTACCTGATCAAGTCAGAGCTTGAAAGCGCCATGGGGAAGTGGTCTCAGTCAATTGAGAGCTCCAAGCTTGCGGTACAGAAGGGCAAAGAAGTCTTTCGCATGGTTGGCCTTGCGCAGAATGACGACTACCGGTCTGCCGGGCGTCAAATGATCTTGTTGTCACAGGGGCAACTGGCCGTTAGACAGATCGATGCGGGGTTGTATTCCGATGCTGAGTGGACATTGCGTGACACCATGAAGCTGATCAAAGAGTATGGATTCAATGAAAACATGCTCCCCACGTTTTATGACCGTGTGGCAGATCTTTATTTGGCCAATGGACAATTTCAGGATGCCCTGTCGTTCGGAACCAAAAGTGAAAGCATCTTGTTGACGCAGGGCGTCAGTAATGACTCCCCGAAATGGCTGGCCAATCAAAGGCGTGTTCATTACGCGCTGGCCGCCCAGAATCGATGGGCAGATTTGGCCCGCAAATTCGAGGCCTTGGACGAACTCATTCGCAAAGCGCCACATGTCGAAAAATTGGCACGTCAGCAGGATTTGCGTGGTTTCACCATGATTCAGCGCCAACGACCTGAAGATGCCCTGGAGGTCCTTCGGCCGCATTTGCAAAACCAGATCGAACAGCTGGGCAGCAACCACTACTACACAGCTTTAACGCGCGGTTTGTACGCGACCGCCTTGAGTCAGAAGGGCGATGCCGCTCAAGCGCGGCAGGCTTTTGAGAATGCACTCCAGCATTTGGGCGCACCCGACTCGATGACGGGTGATTTTGTTGAGACAGCTTTTCAGCGCAAGACCAAGCGGTTCATCCTGCAAAACTACATGCAGCTGCTGTCCAAGTCCGCAGCCACGCAAGCGGCTGACGCGCAAATCTTGTTCCAGGTGTCTGATCAGATTAGCACCTCCAGTGTCCAGCAAGCGTTGACGGAAGCCGCTGTGCGCGCAGGTGTGAATGTGCCGGGCTTGTCAGACATCATTCGCAAGGAGCAAGATGCTCGCAATGAAATTTCGAGCTTGAATACCTATATTGCCAATCAAAATTCAGAAGCCCCCGAGAAGAAAAACCCCCAAGTGGTTGAGCAAATGCGCGAGCGCAAACGCGCCTTGGAGTTGCAGAGAAAAGAGTACAAGGCGCAAATTCAAAAAGGCTATCCGGAATATTTCCAGCTCATTCAGCCCAAGTCACCCAGCCATACGGACATTGCACAGCAACTCAAAACAGACGAGCTGTTTGTGTCCATCTTGCCCATGGATGACAAAACTTATGTGTGGGCCATTGATGCCCAAGGCCGAGTGCACTTCCACAACGCTGCGCTGACAGAAAATGAGGTGCATGCCTTGGTCACGCGGATCAGGAAGACGCTGGATGTGGCAGGCTTGGGCGCTCGAGCACCAGCGTTCGCCCAAGCGGATGCTTATCGGTTGTATCAAGAGTTTTTCGGCCCACTTGAAGCGCAGTTGCAAGGTAAAACCCACCTGATCGTGGCCACCAGCGGAGCTTTGGCGCAACTGCCTCTGGCTGTTTTGACACGGGCACCCAACACCTCTCCTGCTCAAATAGTCTGGCTGATCAAGGATTTCGCGATCAGCCATGTGCCCACGGCCAATGGCTGGTTGTCCTTGAAGAAATTGGGGCAGCAGCCATCCAGCGTGCAACCCATGATGGCCTGGGGTGACCCCACTTTTGACGCCAAAGCAAGCCAGCTGGCTGCAGCACCAGCGGGCTCAGTGGTCCGTTCCATGGTGTCCTTGCGTGCGGTCGATACAACACAGCGTAACGTCATGGATACCGAAACCTATGTCAATTACAGTAAGCTGCCCACCTTGCCGGAAACACGAGACGAGGTTCTGGAGCTGGCCAAGATCATGGATGCCAATCCTGCGCAGGATGTGATTTTGGGGAAAGACGCCACTCGGCAGTCGGTGCTCAAGAGCAGTGCTTCGGGTGTGCTGGGCAAAAAACAAGTGGTGGTCTTTGCCACTCACGGTTTGCTGGCCGGTGACCTGCCCAACTTGAATCAACCTGCGCTCGCCATGGCGGGCACCAGCAACCCCAACGAGTCGCCCTTGCTCACGCTCGAAGACGTGCTGTCACTCAAGCTTAACGCCGATTGGGTGGTGCTGTCGGCTTGCAACACAGCGGGCGCTGATGGCAAGGCCGAAGAGGCTTTGAGCGGACTGGCTCGGGGGTTCTTCTTTGCAGGCAGCCGCAGCCTGTTGGTGACGCACTGGTCGGTCGAATCGGAGAGTGCGATGCAGTTGACCACGCACACCTTTGCGGCCTACAAGAAGAACCCTAACATGCGACGCGCAGACGCCTTGCGCCAAGCCATGCTGGAGACCATGAAGTCACCGCAATACGCGCACCCAGCGTATTGGGCGCCTTATGCGCTGGTGGGTGAGGGTGGGCGTTGAGTCTGAAATGGAAAAAGACCGAATGTGATGCATTCGGTCCTTTTTTGGCGGAAGCGGTGAGATTCGAACTCACGGACCCTTGCGAGTCGACGGTTTTCAAGACCGTTGCAATCGACCACTCTGCCACGCTTCCTTGGGGTGAGATTGTAGCGAGTTAAAACGCGGGTTTTTCCATTCTCGCCATCCTTGTCATCAAAAGCGTTTCATGACGAAGTCAGCATGCCCCGTTTTTCGATGAAGGTCACCACCTCGGCCAGGCCATCTAGGGTTTTCAGGTTGGTCATGACCCAAGGCCGCGTTTCGGGGTTGGGGCGCATGCGGTCGGTGTCGGCCCGCATCACGTCCAGGTCGGCTCCCACGTGCGGGGCCAGATCGGTCTTGTTGATGACGAAAAAATCGCTCTTGGTGATGCCGGGGCCGCCCTTACGAGGGATCTTTTCCCCGGCGGCCACATCGATCACATAAATGGTGAGGTCGGAGAGTTCCGGGCTGAATGTGGCGGCCAGGTTGTCGCCGCCGCTTTCGATGAAGACCACATCGGCGTTCGGGAACTTCTCGAGCATGCGGTCGATCGCTTCGAGGTTGATCGACGCGTCTTCGCGGATGGCCGTGTGCGGGCAGCCGCCCGTTTCCACGCCCATGATGCGCTCGGCAGGCAGGGCACCGCTCACGGTCAGCAGGCGCTGGTCTTCCTTGGTGTAAATGTCGTTGGTGATGGCGATCAGGTCCCAGCGCTCGCGCATGTTTTTGCAGAGCATCTCCAGCAGAGTGGTTTTGCCGGAGCCCACAGGCCCGCCAATGCCTACGCGCAGGGGCGGCAGTTTTTTTGTGCGGTTCGGGATGTGGTGCAGTGCAGAAAAGGATGTGCTCATGATCGGAAAATTCGGGAGTATTGGGTTTCGTGACGCGACGACAAGATGGCCAGCATGGGGCTGAAGGCCTGGCGTTCGTCGTCTTGGACTTGCATGGCCGTTTGCACAGCCAGAGGGATTTCTCGGGCCAGTCGCGCCAGCATGCGCTGGCCTGCGCTTTGGCCCAGTGGCACCGACTTGAGTGCCGCTTGGGTCATGTTTTCGGCCCAGCCAAAAGCGTAGGCTTGCAGGGCTTGGTCCAGTGGCGTGTGCGCCAGCGACAAAGCCAAGGACATGGCCAGTGGGTAGCTGACCGGCAGGCTGGCGCAAAAGCGCAGTTGCTCGTCGCTGGCTTGTTGCAGGTTGCGCAACCAGTCCAGCAGGGATCGGCCCATTTGTTCGGTTTGCAAGCGCATCTCTGCGCTTTCGCGGGTGCTCATGACCCAGTCGTTGAGCGCTTGCAATCGGGGCTGATCGCCGCTTTGCCAAGCAGGAATGGCTTGCGCCAATACCGCCATGTCGCCACGCGATTGGCTCAGGTGCAGCTGGTCCACCACCCAGTCGGTGGCGCTCGCTTCGCTGTGCACCAGGCCTTGCTCAATGGCGGCTTCGAGGCCTTCGGAATACGAGAAGCCGCCGATCGGCAGCGCGGGCGACGCGAGCCAGATCAGCTGCAGCAGGCCCGAAGGGGCGGTGTCAGTGCTCATGCTTGCAACCGGGGCCGTGCACGTGAGGCTCAGCAGGGTCTGCTGAGCGGATCGGGATGGCGATGCGCTTGCCCACCACCGGCGTGGCTGCCGGGGCCGCATGTTCGTGCTGACAGTCGGGACCGTGCACATGCGGCGTGGTGTGGGTGGTGGTGTGTTCATGGCCCGCATGCGCATATGCATGGCCGTGCCCGTGGTTGTGCCCATGTGCGTGACCGGCATGACCACCGTGGTCGCCATAAGCACCACTCTCGGGCTCGAAGGCTTCAGATACGGGCACCACCGTCATGTGCATGGCGCGCAGCATGTCGGCCAGCACATGGTCGGGCTCGATTTTGAGGTGGTCGGGTTTGAGCTCGATCGGCACA
>JACCDQ010691258.1_pt1 | contig 12553 bp, 10 predicted proteins | sample 7446031 | NCBI WGS metagenome assembly JACCDQ01 (sample SAMN15323442, study PRJNA562643) | freshwater metagenome | isolation source: river surface water | place: USA:Blue River Watershed | collected 2017-08-17
AGGCTCTCTATTGCTTGAAGATTCACTTAATTTATAAAATCTAGGAATATCCCAAACATGAACAAAAATATCTAAATCCTCAAATCCTTTTATCGTGATTTTTTCCAAATCATGATTTGAGTTACCGTTTATCAATAGAAAGATATTTATCCTGTCGAAATTCGCTTTTTGTTTTAAAATAATTTTTAAAAGTTGATTTAATTCTGTTTGCGCTGGGTCGATATAATCAATATGCCCTTTAAGAGCAGCATTTAAGAATTTTTTAATTTGATTTATACTTTTATTAAAGTCATCTTTAAGAATGTTATAATCATAGGAGTTTTTATTGAAATAGGTTATGAATAAGTCTAATGTTTCAAAATAAACTTTATTAGAATCATCTTTGAATTCATCTTTTAAGCAGTATCCGTTTATTTTCCAATCAATTCTTCCTTGAGAATCAGGATTTATATAAGACAATACTCTGGCTCCTTCTGACTTACCAATATTATCTAATATTTCAATGCAATGTTCTGTAAATTTATCTTCAAAACTTGCTCCTTCACCGTCTGAATATACTAATGCAGCTACATCAGACTGAATCGCTTCGATATAATTTTTTAATCCTCTTTCCATTATTTTATTAATTCAAGAACTGATTCATTATTTACTATAAATTGCTCTATAGCCGATAATTCAATGTTGTATTTTGTATCAAATAAACCAATAGGTAAATCTGAAGCTACTAATCTTGGAAAATCAGTAGTAACTTCATAAAAATTTCTTATTCTGAAGGCATATTGATTTTTGTAATTTTCAAAATCTTCATCAAAATAACCTACTAATAAAAGTCTTTCGTTGAAAAATTTTAACGCATTCTGATTATTATTAATTTTCATTCTAACTTGTTCAATAACAGAATTTAGAGAAAAACCTTTGTCTTTTACTTCTTCTACAACATATAATACTAAATACAACTTCGTCAGATTTTCACTATCCAACTGCCTTTCACTTGATATTTTTACTTTTGGAAACTTTGATGAAGTTAACTTTACTTCTATACCAAAAGAACCGAAACGAAAATCTTTATCATTAAAATCTGGGCCTGTCCAACTTGCTAATAGGTCATCTATAGGATACTCTTCATCTAACAAAGAATTAAATAGTAATAGCTCTCCTATTAAACCCTTTTGTCCTTCAATGGATAAACCTTGAAAATTTATTTTATCAAATAATTTTTTCCATTTTAAGACAACATTTGAAGTTTCAATCAAGGCATCATTTTCGGTTACACATTTTGAAATTTCTTCAATTATATTTTCAATAAATAAACTAAAAATATCTTTCAATTGGTTGTCTAAGAGATAAATGTGCAACTCCTTTGTATTCTCAAATTCATATAATTCAATTAATAAACCCTTAAATTTGAAATTTTTAAACTCAGGAAATTTAGCATTAATTGAAGTTTCAAATATGTATAAATGATTACCTGTAATATGATTTGTAGCAGCAAAACATTTGAACGGTTTTACAAGTTCAATTTGTGTTTTAATAATAATTTCATCAGTAGGTACATGACTTTCCCAAATAGATTTAATACTTATCATAATTATTCATTTTCGGATTTATCATCATCTTCCATTGGTTCTATGTCTAGTTCATCATTTATTGTTGCAGAATAAGAAACTTGAGCTTCATTTTCAATTTTAGGAAAATGTAAACTATAACCTATAATTGGAATTCCGTTCTCAACATTTGTGGTTCCTCTTTCATCTAAAGCATAAATTAGAAGCAAACCTTTACTTTCATTTGCTCTTCTCTCTTTTATACTTCCCGACCCATTTTCATCCAAATCTACTTGTCTATCGACAGCATCGTCTATTTGATTTTTAGTAATTTTATATAAATCACACTGCTCGGTTTGATTTCTGACGCTACATGATAATTCTATTGAGTTTCCATCAACAGAAAGATTATATTTTAATGCGGGAAAAGGTTTTCTATTTTCTTTTTTAGAACGATCAACTCCCTTGTCATACAATAAAACCTCTTCAGTTGTATTAGAAACAATACATATATTCCATTCTTTAATAGAATTTTTCTCTTTTTGAAGTTTAATATAATCAGATATTATTTTATTGTTGATTGATGGAATTTTTATTTGATAATTTTCAATAAAATCACTCAATATTTCTGTATCAACATCCTTATACAATAAATATCTAACTTTATTTTGCTTTGTTTTTTTTATGTTATGTTCTTTTGGAAATCCTAATCTTTCAAAAAGTGTTTCAAAAGTTTTCATGTTGTTTTTAATTGATTTTTCATCTTTTAATAACAAGTAAGTTTGTTTGTTGGAATCTGAAAAAGACATTGTTATATCTTGAGCCCAAAAAAGCTTAGCAACACTTGTGATTGCTAATAAACCATGGTGATTTCTAACTTTTAATTTGAAATCCTTAGGTTTTAAATTACGAGTAGTCATTTCATCAAAATCATATCTCATTTCTTCTGTAGCCATCGTAATATGATTAAACCATTCGTAGATAGTTTCTGTTGTGTATAATCTACACAAATCAACATAACCTGGTCTATAACCAAACCATCTCCCCATTTGCATCAATGAATCATACATTCGAGTTGTTCTCAAATAATAACTCGTTGACAGCCCTTCTAAGGTTATACCCCTTGCTAGTCTCCCACCTCCAACAGCTATTACTGATAAACCCTCCTCATACCTTGAATAATCAATTTCATCAATATTATGATATTCCAAACTTGTTGTTGAACGGGTTCCATGAACCGCTCGGACATCAATTTTTGAAACGGCTCTTTTTAATTCTGCTTTTACACTTTTCCAATCATGTACTTTAATTCTACCATCGACATAGTCAATATTTTGAATTACATTTTCAGTTGTAGGTAAAAAATCATTTATAAATAGTTCTTCTAATTCATTCAAAAATTGTGGATCGTTAGCACTTATGAAATTTTTAAAATCTTTCATTCTTTCATTTACCAAATATGCAACCCTGTCAATCCATTTAACATAAAGAGCAACATGAACTAACATAGAATTATGTTTTTTTTCATGGCCTCTCAATCTTCTTATTGCACACGTAAGAATAAATGATTTCAATGCTGTTTCAAGACTATCAGGTAAATATTCTGGTAAGTCATCCTTATTATTTTTATTTATTGTCCTAAAAAAAGGAGGGTCATAATCATCTATAACTCTAAAAACATTTAAAGGCTCATTACTTTCTCCTGTAATTGGATTTTCTAAACCAAATATTTTAGCTGCACCGATATAGTTTTTGGGTGCAATAATATTTATAATAAAATCTTTAGGAAATAAATCTTCGCCGATAAAATAGGTTTTACCCTTTACTACTGTAGTTAATTCATCATTGAAATCTTGTGGGATAAATAAGTTAGCATAAGGTGTTGCTGTATAACCAACGAATGTGTTTTGGTCAAACACATTTAATAAAGTTCTAATTAATTTATTTATCGTTTTAACTTCATTTATATCTTTTGTTGCATTAACTGAAGCAGCATCAGCCTCATCATCAATTATCAATGCTGGTACATTAAATAATTTTGGTTGACCATCAACAATTTTTATATTAGAATCTTTTGAAAACCAATCTATCAAATTTTCAAGAATACTTTTGTTCTTTTTAATTACAAAAACCACTGGATTTTTTCCAATAGGAATGTTTAATCTATTAGCAATTCCTTGATTAAAATCTCCTTCATCACCAGTTCTATAAAAAGATGATGTTAAGGAATATATATCCGTATTAACTTTGTATTTACCAACTCCAATTATTTTATTTTCACCGTAATTATTAATATAGGCAGAACTACTTTTTCCAATATAACCCTCGTCAATTCGTTCTTGTGTTTGTCTTCTCAAAGAACTAATTGTACCAGCAATTACTATAATCACTTTATATCCTGCATCAGTAGCCTTATTTATTAATCCTACATAGTTAGAAGTTTTACCTGACTGAACATGACCCACAACCATTCCTCTTCTATCCCATGAACCTGATTCTTTTGGATTATAACATTTGTCTAGAATTTTATCAGTAAAATCATCTAAATCATTTATTGGAAACGAAGGATCTTTTTCGTTCATATATGATTTATATCTACTCCATAGTTCCCAATTAATATCATCTTTTCTAGAGTAGAGCCAAGGTGTAATGTCACCATTCATTTCTGTAATAGAACCTTTACCTATACTAAAATCTGCTACCAATATTTCAAATAATTCTCTTTTGTCAATTTCTTGACTAACTGATGACATAGTAGCAGCAACTCTTTCAATAATGTTTAAAATTATTTCATCAGTAATTTCTTCATTTTGCCTTGAATGTGACAAAAGAGTATGTGCTATTAATCTTGCCGAATTTTTTATATCGTTCATTTTAAATAGTCATTTATTAATGGGAAAAGATTAAATGGAGTTGCATTCATTATTTGCTGTTTAGCTAGATTTTCTGGGATTCCTTGGATAACATAAATTTTATAAAGCTCTACCGCCAATTGGATTAGATCATCACTAGGGATCTCAGGAATGCTTTCTAATTCATGAAAAGAAGGATTCTCATTTTGATTGAATAAAATCAATTCTAACGGAATATTTTCTTCAATTAGTTTCAGAGCTTTAGAAAAAAGCTTGTTGTTCTTTTCGGTATCGAGCAACTGTTTTATAATTGGGTGCTTCTTATTTATTTTATATTTTTTTATACCCTCTCTGTTTGTTTCGTCTTTCCATAATCTCTCAAACGATTGTATACTGTGATCAGTAGAAATAGTCTTTTGACCTCTCCAATTATATATTTTTGCCGATTTCATAACAGCAATTTTTGCTATTCTGGCTAATTCTTTTCTTATCTCTATTGGTGGAATTGCTGTTGATTTTTTTATGTCCAGATTCCAATCAAAATCATTAGTATTTGGAAAATTTATCGCTATTCTAGCTAATTTTGAATATTCTCTATCATTTTCTATACCTAACCAGTCACCAGCAACGAGTAATCTATCTCCTCTGTAAATGTAAAATCCTTGTTGTTGATACCATCCCAAAGGGCCACCTGATTTTTCATAATCTTCGTTACTAATTTTTGACATGTGAGGAAGAATAAAATAGGTAACTTCAACATTGTTGATTAACACTTCTAATTGCCCCATTTCAGGTTTTGGAGTAAGGTTTAAAAGGAAAGGGTTCCAAGGTTCAATTTCATAAGAGTTTGTGTAGAGTTTAATTTTTTTACTTTCAATAAAACGATGGAAAACTAAACTTAAATGCTCGTTAACAGTCGCCATTTCTTGATAGAAAGCATTCTTTACAGCCTCGTTATCAACTTTGGAATCACCTACAATTCTATCTAATAATTCCCAAACAATTAACGTTCCACTTTTTAATTTATTAACCTTATCAAGATAACTTTCATTTGAGACAAAATCTAATAAAGTCCATTCTTCTTCACTATTAATAAAATCAATATCCCAGCAACGCTTAATTGTTGTGAAACCATATTTTTTTGTGATGACTGTAAGTCTCTTACATTGCGAAAAAGATGCTGTTTTTAAACCCATTCCAAATCTACCCAAGTCTTTTTCATCTCTAATATCTTCAGGATCTTTACTACCTGGAGTCATTGCAACAATAAGTTCGTCCAAATTCATTCCATTTCCATTGTCAAGAATAGAAATAACAGAATCCTTACCATTCCATAAGTAATCAATTTCAATAGAGTCAGCATTTGCAGAAATACTATTATCAATAATATCTGCAATTGCAGTTGAGAGATTATAACCAAAACTACGATAAGAATTTATTGTAGATTTAGGATTTGGTTTGGCGTTTTCGGCTTTAAATTGTTGCATTGTTTTATAACATTTCTTTTATTTTATTAGCAATTCCTTCAGCCATTAAAACAGGAACGGCATTTCCTATTTGTTTAAAAGCAGCCGTTCTGCTGGATTCAAAAAAGAAATCATCGGGAAAAGATTGAATTCTAGCAGCTTCACGTACTGTTATTGATCTGTTTTGTTTAATGTCAGGATGAATGTAATAATGTCCATCAGAGCATATATGGGCTACAACTGTATGAGAAAGTCCTTTGTGGTTTACCACTTGAAATCTATCTGAAAATGATTTTAAATTACTATGTTTAATTAATCTTGTTGGTAATTCTCCATATTTTAAGCGTTTACCTTCATCTACCCATTTTTTAACGGCAATTCTATAAATTTCCAAATCGTTTTCATTATTAAATCTAGAAATATGTTGGGTAGTAAAATTAATTTCATTTCTAATTTTAGAATTAATTAGATAGGAATTGGCATTTTTTGTATATTTTGATGCCATCCAGTTACCTTGTGCACTTTTAATTCTTGGTAAATCTGAGAACAAATCTTTCAATATTTCATATTGATTTATTTTATCCTCGAATTCAGGATATTTTAATTTTAAGTTTTTTCTCCATCCAATTATTATAACTCTCTTTCTATCCTGTAATACTCCGAAATTTTTTGCATTTAAAATCTTTTTATCTAATTCATAGCCTGAATCTCGGACAGCTTTAAATATTAATTCAAGGTAATGTCCTTTATTTGCTGAAAGTATTCCAGGAACATTTTCAAAAACAAACATTTTAGGTTTGTATCTTTTTAAAAATTCAATGTAATATTTGTATAAATGATTTCTTGGATCATCTACCATTCCATTTGGATCTCTTGATCTTCCCGCTACTGAATATGCTTGGCAAGGTGGACCACCAATTACTAAATCAACTTGATTGTTTCCTCCAAGTTCATTATCTATAATATCAAAAATCGAGGGTAATGTTAAAGGTGAAATTTCAGAATTTATAACAGACTTTATCAAGTGAGTAGGTAATTTAGACCATAATTCCTCTCGGGAAATTTTACCTTTTAAATAATTTAAATATTCGTTAATTCTATTGTTATCTTTTAAATAGTGAAAAGCTGTTCTAGTTTTCAGAGTATCACAAGCATCTTTATTCATTTCTACGTGAGCTATTGGTGTAAACCCCGCACGAATAAACCCCTCAGATAAACCTCCAGCACCAGCAAACAAATCAATATAATTCATATAAGTTTTAATAAATTGTAAATATAATTAATTATATATTATAGAATTCGTATGAATTTACTTATTCAAATACTTTAAATAAGAATTTGACCCTAAAACTTCAATTTCTTCATTTAATCCAAGAATAAATCGACTGATTGGTTTAGGATTATTTACTTCAACTTTGACAAAATACCTTTCTGAGTACTTTTCTTTTTTGACAAACTTTTCAATTTTTGGATATTCTTCTTTTAATAAAATGTAAGCTCGAAGTGAAATGGATAATTCAACAATAAATTTCTCCCCGTTTTTATTCGAGAAACCAAAAACATCCATTTCATCCAATTGGTGAGATTCTTTAAATTCTTGAGGCTCATCTAATTGAATTACATCCGTGATTCGTTCCAAATTATAGTATTTATTCGATTTAGTTTCCACCTCAAAACCACAAATAGAGTTATAATTGTCTGTAAATGAAATTGGCTCAATAACTCTGTCTGAAATACTTTGGGTATTGATAGAATGATATCCTTTCAAGAGGACTCTCTTTTTCTCTGAAATAGAATAATTAATCTTCTCAACCAATCTGCCCAAGTTGGCTTTTAGGATATGATTCCCTTGTGTTGCCAATTCAGATTGAAGGTATATTTTTTTAAGCAGTGAATCTTTTAGTTTATTATCCTTCCCTGTAGATAAAACCAAATCTCTTAATAATGATACTTCTTCATTTGAGAATGAAATAGGATGGTGTTCCTCATTACCAAGGATTTGAAACTTATTATTATGGTCTTTGTGTAATTCAAAACCCAACTCTTTAACTAAATCCAAGTATCTATATACGGTTCTATCAGTACTCTCTAATATCCCCGCTAAAAAACGGATGGACTTTGCAGGTTCTTTCTTTAATAAAGTAATTAGTTGAAGAACTCGTAATATCTTATTTTGATTATGCATATTCCCGATTTATCTGACAAATTAGGTTAAATTAATTCAGTAATGCAAGTGTTTGACCTCAATTGTCAAAAAGGTTAAGCACCTTTGATAAATTAATTTAAAATTATTAAGATGAAAAAGATACTATTGCTATCCATTATTGCATTGATTTCAAGTTGTCAACAATTCGAAACTAAGGGGGAAATTAAAATTGGAAGTCAAATATGGACTGCCAGAAATCTTAATGTTGATAAATTTAACAATGGGGATAAAATTCCTGAAGCAAAAACTAATGAAGAATGGAATTTAGCATGTAAAAATAAAATTCCCGCTTGGTGTAATCATGATAATGATTTTTCAAATGGAAAAATATATGGGAAACTCTATAATTGGTATGCTGTAACTGACCCGAGAGGTATTGCACCAAAAGGATGGCATGTTCCAAGTAAAGAAGAGTGGATAAAATTATCCTCTTATTTAGGAGGTGAAAATATTGCAGGAAATAAAATGAAGTCCACATCAGGTTGGGAAGTTTCAGGAGAAGGCAATAATGAAAGTGAATTTAATGGTTTACCTGGAGGATTTCGATTTGATAATGGGGAGTTTGCAAACTTAGCAAGTCTTGGAAATTTTTGGTCTACCACTGAATCTCCAATTACAAATGTTGAAGTTCTAATTTTAGATTATGGAACTTCAACTACCTCTTTCACACCTTTTGAAAAAGGATTTGGGATGTCCGTTAGATGTATTAAAGACTGAACTTTTTTAAAAGCACTATAATAGTAGTTTAAACTATGCTTGATTTTTGAGTTATTTAGAAACCCAGTCTACTTTGGCTGGGTTCTATTAAATTTCAATGGAATTGAATTCTGTTCAGAAACAAGTTTTTTTCTAAATAAACTTTTATCAGAAAAATGTCTTGAGATATCAATTTGTTTGTCCCAATAATCATTAGTCTCATCTTCTTTTTCATGATAAAAAACTTTAATAGAGATACAATTTTTATGTTCAAAAATAGATTTCAATAAAGTTCTATCCGATAAACCACAAGAGTGCCCTAACACATAGACTTCAAATGCACATGAATCAATATATCCAAGAGCCTTTTGATAGTTAATGGTTTTAGAATACCTAAAAGATTTTATGTGGTCAAATTGTTCTTTAGACTTAAGTATTTCGAAATTTTTAAAATCTTTATCATGTTCATCTCCAAATCCAAAAATAATAGGGTTTTTGGAGTTTTTTAATTTACCATGTATATAGTTTAAATTTTTATCAATTTCAGTGCTTAATAACTCAAAATAATTCTCAACGGTATGTGTGTAATTAAAGTTTAAAAAGTACAATGAATTAGGAAGCATATCCTTTTCTAAATTTAAAGCTGGATTTTCATCCACATATATTTTTCTTAATACAAGAGCTTCAAATTCATCAAAATTTTGAGGAATAAAAGTACGAGTTATTTTATCTAAATAATTTTCTAATAAATTTTTTAAAAAATCAAATTCTTTATTTAGTAATATGATTCTTTCAAGAGTAGAAGCATATTCTGGATGTAATTTATTTTGAAGTATAATCATTCCTTTGTTGTCATAAATCAAACTTTTTAAGAAATCAAAATACTCATTTTCAATATCTACCCAATTATTTATAGAAGTTGTATTAAATATTTTTTTAAAGAATAGACTTTTAAATATAAAAATTTTTTGTCTTTCCAATGAAATTATAACTTCTCTTACTTTAGAAGTAGTAATTGGTGACAATCCGGCTCTAGACGATTCAGAGCCTATATATATTAATTTATCATCATGGCACCCACCCTTTATAAAAACATTAATTGCGTTACATAAATAATTTTCAATAAAATGTTTATAGCTTGTTTCTAAGCCATGGGCTAAATCAAAACCGTTGCCAACTAAGATCAATCTATTAATCATACAGCATTATATTTTGGGTTTTTATTGTTCCAAAAACTAATTAGTTTTGTAACATTAAAGCTACTCTCTAAAAAACACTCCAATACCTAAACTTCAATTTTCCCTAAATCTGTGGTATTAGTTCCTTTAAATTCAATTACGGTTTTTATCTTTTTTGATACAATTATAGCAACATTAGATTTTTTGCTGTCTATTACATTTTTGTATCCAGTAGTAAGGTTAAAGTTAGGCTCAGGATTTAATGTGTAGCCTAATATTTCAAAAACATTTCTTTTAAAAAACCTTTCGATATTCTTCATCTTTGGCATTTCTTATATTTTCTTGTCTTTCAGGATTATTAAAGTAAGAAGAAAATTAATTCCATTTTTGAGTAATTTATTCTTAGTTTAAAGCTTGTAAATATTTTTTCGTAACAGTATTCTGGAATAATGACAACTTTGATAAATTATTATTACTTTAAAGTATAATTAATAGTAATATGTACTTACCAAAGTAATAATTTATTTGAAATGGTGCTTGGTAGAGGGGTTGAAATTTAATTGTTATTCAGAATAAATTCATAAACTTTATCCATCATTTTTTTAATACCATCTTCAATATTTTCATTATCGATTGTAACACTAAATTCCTCCCCAACATATATTGAATGGAGATTGATATGATTGTCTATATTTTCAATTTCAATTGATATTTGTATGTTTTCATTTAAATTTTTATATCCTCTAAATTCAAAATCCTTGTAAGATAAATTTATCGATGATTTGTTTACAACATTGAAAAGAGTATTTTCTAGAGAAATGGTTTTCTTCCTACTGTTTTTATCTATTATAGTTGTAACTTGTATTAATTCTAAATTTTTCTCGGTATGTAGTTCTTTAACAACTTTTTTAACAACTAATTTTTCTGAAACAGATTTCTTCGTAATTCCTAAATCGTTGAATTTATCGGCTTTTTTATCTTTAATTTTCAGAGAATAATTTGGATTATTTACAATATTTATTATCGGTGTAAAAATTTTATTTCTTTCTTCTTCAGTATAATTTTTAATTATATCATTTAATTCGTTTTCATCTATACTTTTATCTAAAACTATTTTTTTATAATTGTCTCCAATATTATTAGCCCATGTTTTGACATCTTTATCTTCAATATTTGATTTCATTAATTTGTCAGATGCTAATCCTATTTCAAAACTTCCGTAATTTAAATCTACCATTCTTAAGTCAGTGTCAGGTAGAATAGATTTTAATATTTTTTTAAGTTTTACATTATCGGTTATTTTCTTTTCAAAATTTTTATGAAAATCAATTTCAACAAAACTTTTAAAAGAAGATGAAATATTTGTTAATAATATTTTTGACAGCTCTCTTAAACCAAGTGTATCTCCATACTTTTCAGAATTTGGTGAAAATTTTAGGTAAAAAGCAGATTGTCTTAATGAATATAAATAAGACTTTTTTTGATGCTCTTCAATTTTTTTATAATAAAATGATTCCGCTGTAGGTTTATATTCCAAATATGAATCTTCTATTGGGAAATATTTTTTATTTACTGATTCTGTTAAAATATAATTATAACTAATAATTTCTCCCTCAAAGTTTTCATCTATTTGTAATAAAAAATTATTATTTAGAATCAATTTTTTTAAAGATAAGTCCTTTGTAAGATATTTCATTAAGTCATCTTCTATTATCTCAAATAATAAATATCTATCAAAGTTGTCAAAATTATCAACTAAATATAAAAGATAATCTTTTTTATTCAATTTGAGATGAGATAATATTGGCTCATCTAAGTAAATGATGTCCTCAATTTTTGTGAAAGCTGTTAGGCTAAAATTACTATTATTGCTCATCTTCTTTAATTACTTCAAAGTTATTTGACAAATCAAATCCTTTAATTGGATAAAAAGTATAATGATTTATATTATTTCCGGATTGATGTTTTATACCATCAATATTTTTAATGAGACACGATGAAATCGCATTGTATTTTTCTCTTGTACTATTAGGTAAATTGTTTAATGTTTCAATTGCGGAATTGTAGCTTTTATATGTAGATAATCCCCATGCTAAGCAATTATCTTTATATTTTTTCTTAAATCCTAATGGGGTATAGGAATTTTCAATATTGTGGATATTAATCCATCTAAATAGATTTATTTCTCCATTTGTATTTTCAAGTGGACAATTATCTATTTTTTCAATATATTCTTTATTAAGAAGCTCCATTAAAGCTGGATATCAATTTATTTCATACAAAATTACAAATTCTTTTTATTTTTTTTCTAAAAATTTTGGAGACATAACCTACCCTGCTCAAAACCCCCACCTATTCTTAGCAATTACAACGCCCCCTGGTGTTGTGTTAGAACAAAAATATTCTGGCTGGAAATAACTACTTAAGGTGAAAGCTAAGAGTTACTACAGAGAAAATATTGTTTTGTTGCTACATGTTTAACTCAAAAAAACTAAGAAATGGTAAGAATTACAAACTATCAAAGAAGAGTCACAGAGCAAGGAAAAGAATTCTTTACTCTTGAATTACAAGGCGGGATTGAAGTAGTAAAATCCCAAGAAACAGGCAAAAG
>JACCDQ010752931.1_pt1 | contig 12553 bp, 12 predicted proteins | sample 7446031 | NCBI WGS metagenome assembly JACCDQ01 (sample SAMN15323442, study PRJNA562643) | freshwater metagenome | isolation source: river surface water | place: USA:Blue River Watershed | collected 2017-08-17
AATTCTTGATTATATTTTTTTGTTCAATGTTGTATTTTAAACTGGTTTCATTAATGAAGTCATATGGGGATATTGAGGATATGGTTGTGGTTTTTGAGGATTTTGTTTTTTTTGACGCGGAGGATGAGATTTTTCCTTTTGTCGCGGTTGCTTCTTTTGTCGGGGTTGCTTTTGTCGCGGTTGCTTCTTTTGTCGCTATCGCTTTAAACATATCCGTTAATGTCTCCCATATATCATCGGTTATAATATTACAATTACTGATGACGTCTTGGTTTGTTTGCATATAATTTATCATACTGCGAATGTCGGAATTAAACTGGCGTTGTATGGAGGTCAGGGTGTCATCGGTAAGCCCCAATTTCTCACTTTCATTTATTTTCCTCAAAAAGTGTAAGATTTCTTGTTCCGGTAGTTGGTTAAATCGCATTCTTACAAACTCGGATTGGAGAGATTCGTCAATTCGGCTGACATAATTACATATTAAACAAAACCGAACATTGGCGGTATTATAACTATTTAATAAATATCGCAATGCGATTTGTGCGTTTTTTGTCATATAATCCACTTCATCCAAAATAACAAATTTCATGCCTTCGCCAAAAAGCGATTTAGAAGAAACGAAATTGTTGATGGTGGTGCGTATGATTTCAATGCCCCGGTCATCGGATGCGTTCAAATGTATCATAAATCCTTTATTCCGTAGATTCAGTTTTTCTTGATATGAATTCACCAAATTTATGATTGTCGTGGTTTTACCGGTTCCAGGAGGGCCATAAAACAACAAATTTGGAAAATAGTTTGTATCCAATATGTTTTTTAATATGGTGCGATTCAACGGGTCAAGCACGATTTCATCAAAATTATGCGGGCGATATTTTTCCACCCAAGGCGTGGTTTGATGGTGTTCGGTGGTTCGGCTGCTATGTTTTATGATGGCGGGCGTGGTAGTACACGCCGGCGGGGGGTCATCGGCTTTAATTACAGCCTTTTCTTTTTTAACAAACGAAACCAGTTTTTTTATTTTTTTATTGGCGTTGCTGCTGCTCATATATTAAGTATGTATTCTAGCACAACAAACCCTTTATATAAAAATTGAATTCGTTTTTATATAAAATATAATGTAGCAACATAGAACAACATCTACATCAATAACCCCAATTCCATTCCCCATTCAAAAACATTGAAAAAAAATGAACGTTCATCCCCACAAACCCAGCGAAGGATATTTAGAATTAATCATTGGACCAATGTTTTCAGGTAAGACTTCTAAATTGTTGGAAGTGTATAAACAGTGCATGTTTTGTAACATTCCGGTGCTTGTGATTAATTTTTCAGGAGATAACCGTTATTCGGATACGATGCTTTCAACCCACGACAAACAAATGATACCGTGCATCAAAGGGACGTCTATCAAGGAAATAAACGAGAGCTATGGCGCCGAAATTGAATTGGCGGAAGTGATACTAATTAACGAAGGCCAGTTCTTTCCAGATATCGGAATTGTGAAAAATATGGTTGAAATTGATAAAAAACGGATTTATATTTGTGGGTTGGACGGCGACTTTGAGCGTAAGAAAATTGGCGGTTTGCTTGAATTAATTCCGTATTGTAATGAAGTGTATAAGTTGAAGTCGTTGTGCAGTAAGTGCAAGGACGGAACTTCTGCTATATTTACTTTTCGGGTTTCAAATGAAACAGACCAAGTGGTGATTGGTTCCAACAATTATATACCGGTTTGTAGGTCGTGCCACAATGAATTAACCGCCCAAAAAAAGACGAGCCCCAAGGAGTAAAACGACGAGCCACAAGGGACGAGCCCCAAGGAGTAAAACGACGAGCCACAAGGGACGAGCCACAAGGAGTAAAACGAGCCACAATGCGAAGGTCTTTATATTTATTTTCTGAATTGAATAAAATAAACAATTTAAATTGAAGAATGAATGTTATGTAACCACACACAACATTTGTATAAGTTAAAATATGCCTAGGAAAAAGGTTTCTGCTACCGCTACTGCTTCTACTATAAACGAAAGCCAACCTGCTGAAATAATTCAGCCAACGTCGGAAATAAGTCAAACCTTAACTCAGGCTGAACCAGTGGCAGTGAATGCTCCAAATCCAACTCCAACACCAGTAAAAAAATCACGCACAACCAAGAAAAAGGAAACGGTGTCTGATAATACTGCGTTATCCACCACGGAAGCGCCCACTACAATGGAAGTAGAAAACCCAACTTTTTCATCTATCCCCGATTACAAAGAAATCTTAGATACTCGTGAAAAAGTGAAAGAAGCAAAAGAATTGCGAATGATGGATGCCCTGGCAAAAGCCTCCGCAAACGAAAACGCATTGGCTGCCTCCTATTCATTGCTCAGTAGTAATTACAAGAAACGGGGTCGTAAGCCCAAGGGCGGCAAACTGCTTCAATTTTCATCAAACACTGGCAATGTAGGGAATGAAATCCCCAACATTATTTTACATTTGAAGTGCAGTTTGTCGGATTTAAAGACCTCTTCCAACGAAGATAAAGTCATTGGAACATTTGAATATGTTCCCAGTGTAGAAGACGTCGTGTGTTATAATGCACAAGAAAAGGCCGGGACAGAGTTAAAGGATTTATATGAAGACGCAACCACCACCTCTACACAGCCTTCCTCCGCGGTCCAATTAACCTCCTCCTCATCATCATCCACTACTATAATAAATGACGGAACAATCCACGCTACGTCCGAATTTACGATTTATGGGTCAAAACCGCCGTCTTGTGTCGCAACCGTAACTGCAAGCGCGGCATCAGTATCACACGCATCTTCGCATCAGCACCCTCACCCCGCAATGGCAATAGAAGAAGTCAACCAAAAAGAATTATGGAAAAAGATAAACCAATTGAAACTCACATTTCACAAAGGGGATTTGATTCACGCCAAAGGCAGCGGGAGGTCGGCGTGTTTCTGGGACACCCACGATTTTGATACGCCCACCATATATATCCCGGTAAGCGCAACGAATGATTCATACCAAGTGTACGGGTGTTTTTGCTCGCCAGAGTGCGCGGTTGCCTTTTTAATGAATGAAGCCATTGACACCACCACCAAATTTGAACGGTATCACTTGTTGAACTCGCTGTACGGGAAACTATACAACTACTCCAAAAGCATCAAGCCTGCGCCGAACCCATTTTATTTATTAAACAAATATTACGGGACACTCAGCGTGCAAGAATATCGCAGTTTATTTAAATGCGACCAAATGATTTACGTTGTCAATAAACCAATGACGCACATTTTGCCGGAATTGTATGAAGACAACAATGATTTTATGGTGAATAGTAAAATCATTCCAAATAATAATTTGCGATTAAAGAAGAATTTCAGGGCGAAACCGGTTCCGCAAACATTGGGTATGCCGATTTAAGGGGGTGGGGGGGGGACTGGGCCATCCTAATCCAGCGTCTCCATCGTATTTACCGCATCGCTTTGGTTTTCATTTGCGGTTTCTTGCCGTACGCTTTGTAATTCCGCGGCCCGGCGTCTTGCTTGCTCCTCATAATATTGCTTATACAGCAATTCCTTTTCCCGGTCGCGTCTAAATTTTTGTTCTGCGGCCTCCATCAAATGCCGTATTTCAGTGAATTTTGTTTGATTTTTTGTTGCGGTTGCGGTTGCGGTAGTTGCTGTCTGGGCGCAGCCGCCATTGGTTTGCTGCGTCATTGTATCGGGCTTCATATATGCACGAATTACTTTCAAAATATCATAATTTGCTTCTTCCAATTTATGATGTGCGTCTTCTTCGCTATAATCGGTTTGCGACATGAGGACACGGACCAGTTCGTTTTTTTGGGCGTCATTCAAGTTCATCATATTGTTATTTGTTATATTGATATATTGATATATTGTAATGTATATTAGTTCTTTTTATTAAAATACTATTTGACTTTTTATATACTTTTTTTGTAAATATTCATAAAATTGAAATAAACGAATGCCGCTATATGTATGTAAGCATTAAGCCAAGTCATACACAAACAACCAAACCAACCAAAGAATGGACGGAAATCTTGAAAACGGAATTTCATATCAAACCACTGGCGCAGAACTATACTCCTTTGACATCAACCCCATTATTACCGATGTAAAGGATTCAATGAGTAAAAATTTGAATTATATGTTGAATGGATTTTTCGGAGATTACCGCGTGTTTAAAGAGACCCATCTTCATTTGATGGAGACGCCCATTGTTAAGCATTTGATTAAACGCATACAAGAATTGGAGCAGGCCCAAAATCAAGAACAAAAATCAAACGGAGGACGGTCGGTTGATTATATGGAATATGCAAAGATGGCACGAAGCGTGGAACAACAAACTGGCTACATTCGCAAGTTGGAAACGCAGGTCACGGAACTTCAACATAAAATTTCGGTGCTTCAAAAAGAGGCGCAAGAAAATGTATCACTTCATGTCATTGACGAAATGCCGGCGGAAGAAGAGCCGGTAAAAACGGTTGAAACAAAACTCGTATCAATCAGTGAAAATACCACTATCAAAAATAAAATTGTTGAAGAAGAAGTTGAGGAGGAGGAAGAAGATGATGAAGTTGAAGAAGAGGATGATAATGATGATGAAGTCGTAAAGCAACCTTCTCAAACTCAAACAAAACCTCCTTTACACGAAGACGACGACGATGAGGAAGAAGAAGAAGAGGAAGAAGAAGAGGTAGAAGAAGACGAGAAGCCAATTGAACAAAAGAAAAATACTGTTGTAAAAGAAGTAGAGGAGGAAGAGGAAGAAGTAGAGGAGGAGGAGGAAGAAGATGAACAACAAGAAGAAGACGTTGAAGAAGAGGAAGAAGATGAACAACAAGAAGAAGACGTTGAAGAAGAGGAAGAAGAGGTAGAAGTATCCGAAGTAATGATAAACGGTAAAGCATACTTTACAAGCGATGAAAAGAACGGTATAATCTATTCTTCTGTGGATGATGATGTTGGCGATGAAGTCGGCGTGTTTAAGAACGGAATTGCGGTGTTTCATAAGAAGAAGTAAATAATACATAATAACAATTACACACAATCACCAACACAATCACACAATACCTATAACCACAATAAATACATCTACCACTGGACTGGCGCTAACTAATGCCGCCACCCATCCAATACAAAAAACATTTTTTTATGTATATAGTGTAAATAAAAACCTTATTCAAATATATACATAAAAAATGGCAGTTGAAGGATTATGTGCTCCGGCATTATTATATTTAGGTTTCTCTCTCGTTCAAATCACAATAGACTTGTTTAGAAATGATTATATTACCGCTTTTTTCAAGTTTTGCATCATGCTTATATTTGTGGTTATTTTGAATATGTTGTGTAACCGCGGCCTCTCCATCATTTCGTGGTTCATTGTGTTTATTCCGTTTATTTTGATGACATATGTGTCTACCATTTTGGTTATGATGTTTGGTGCGAACCCGAACGCAAAAACGATTTATATTGGCAAGAACCCGCAACAAATGGCGCCAAACGGTTCTCAGCAGCAACCACAGCAACCACAGCAACAACAACCTCTGCCTCAGCAACCTCAACAATATCAACAACATCAACAACCTCAGCAGCAACAATACGTAAACGCAAATCCTGGTTCGGCGACAAATGCTCCTTCACCTGTTCAAAACAGATACCCACAATCTTCATATCCGGTCTATTAGGTCAGCGCATTAACACCGTCGTCAGGGCATTAATCCAGTCAGCGCATTAACACCGTCGTCAGCGCATTAACCCCGTCAAGCACTTTATATCTTGGGTAAAAATAATATAAATTGATGTTATACAACTATAATAACAATAATATTTACTGTTATTATACACGACTACACTAAAATGAAAAACCCAATAGTTACATATTGTATGTTAAAAACCCCAGAGCCGTATTGTTATTCGGTTCATGATATGACAATGGACGAATTTGCCTTTACATTTCAACCATATTACATTTCAGTTCTTGTATCCATTTCAATGTATATTGCGGTTGTATTACACTTATTTTTCACAAATGTAACTGGTTCTGAGACGTATTTATTAGACTGGTTAAGACAAATGAACGAAATGCTTACCTACCTTAAATCATTTTTTATTATTCCAAACACATCCACCTACGTTGCTGTAAAGGACGGGTTAGAAGTATACTACACGAAATCCCGGTATTTAACGCACAACACCACGCCGCTGAATGTTGAAATGGTAGATAAGGCCAAAGCCGAAATGTTGGAATGGATTGAATTTAAGTCCAAGGAAACGTCCAGTTTGAACGACATTTATGATTTTATCGTGCACGTTGATAACAGCCGTGGCGTCGCGCGTTTGTATTACAACGAAGACTTTAACATATTTACACCAACAAATGTGTCGGAGTATTCGGTTGATAACATCCCCGTTGTTGCCGACTTGTCGGTTTATATTCCTGTATTAGATGATACCAACATTTCCGTAATTAAGAAGCACTTTGAACTTGATATGCGTTATCCTCTTTGTTTGAATGTAACATACAACCATTTATTTACATTTGAATTTTTAAAGTGGCACTTGTATAATTTTCACAATTTTGAATTAAAGCCGGAGCATTCCTATGTTATCACCATTACGATAAATGATGTGTCATTTTCATATGATTCTGGAAGCGGTTGCCAAGATGATAGATTTAGCGTATTATACGGCGACTACAATATATTTCTTCAAAAAATGAAAAACAATCGCATTGAATTTGATAATATGATTTCAGAACAAATGGTTCAGGATGATGACGATGAAGTTGATGACGAGGATACTGACGATGATACTGATAATGATACTGATACTGATAATGAACAAGAACAAGAACAAGACAATACTACTGACAGCAACAAGAATACCGAAACCCAAGAAAAAGACGAGTTTTTCAATGTTTCAACGGAAGACGCGACACAAGAAGGCGCAAAACCAGCCGACGAAACAAATCAAACACTACGACCAACTACAACTACAACTATCGCACCTACAACCGTGGGTTGTGTAATTATGTAGTGTCAAACAATATAAATAAAAATAAATATAACTAGTATAGAGGATGAGTGAATCCCAGAAAATGGCGGCGCCTGCTACGCCAAATGAACCCAAATTCCACAAACTGGCAAGTAAGTGGATTTTATGGGCACACTTGCCCCACGACACGGATTGGACTGTAGGTAGTTATAAAAGGATTTACGAGTTTGACACAGTGGAGCAAGCAATCACTATCACGGAGATGCTCCCTCCAAAGTTGATAATGAATTGCATGTTATTTATCATGCGTAGCGGTATTACCCCTGTCTGGGAAGATTCACGCAATCGGAACGGCGGATGCTTTTCTTACAAAGTGGCTAACAAGGATGTTCATCAAGCATGGAAGCAATTAACCTACGGGTTAGTGGGCGAAACCATTACCGCCAGTCAGGCATTGCTCCCCCATGTAAATGGCATCACGATTTCACCCAAAAAGAATTTTTGTATTATCAAGGTTTGGTTGGCAAACTGTACGTTTCAGAATGCTTCAATCATTCAAGAGTATGACGGCATTACTTCACACGGATGCCTATTTAAGAAGAATTTGCCGGAATATTAGATGCGCGTGAATCACATATTATTTCCTCCTCATATTATAATAACGAAATTGATTGTTATTTGTTATTATAACATACCCGAAATAAAATAAAATTACTTATAAAATAAATAAATAACAGAACCCCAATACTCACGATAAACGATATTTGATAATGGTTATGACAATCAGAAAACAAGCAAAACCAAGCCATAATAGAAGCAAAACCAAAACAAAAACCAAGACAAATAAAACCAAAACCAAAAAATCTATTTCAGAGCGTCATCGTTTATTAACAAATAAAGCCGACATTATATCGGCCATTAAAAATATATCCAAAGAAGACGCAATCGCCGACTTTGACAAATTATGTAGCACAAATTGTAAAACCATCAATCCCGCAAGCAAGGTGGGAAACGACATTATGGACCACTATTTTTTTCGTCACCGCATTGAAACAAAATCAAAACGGGGCATTAACTATTTTGACTGGATTAAAACCAACTGGAAAACAAATGAACCGGAATACCGCTTATATAAAGTGAATTTAGCAAACGGGAAAACGCCGGAAAAGGCGCGTTACGGCGTGTTTCGGTTGTATTACGGCGCGGTTCACGGATTTAAACCGCTGATTGCCCGTTGGTTATACTGTAAATATAAACCAAATACAAAACACGCAATACTTGATTTTTCGGCGGGATGGGGCGGGCGTTGTATTGGGGCGCTATCTCTCGGATTAAAATACATTGGCATAGATACAAACACGGATTTAAGGGGGGACTATGACAGACTGACACGTGATTTACAAACACATACTTCGCCGCCGCCGCCGGAATTAGTATTCAAAGACAGCGCAACCATAGATTATTCGGCATACGACTATGACATGGTATTCACATCGCCGCCATATTTTAAAAAAAACCGACCAACCGAAGAATACGCCCACATGCCACAATACACCAGCCGTGAAGATTTTAACACCCGTTTTTTATTTCCGGCGATTGAAGGCGCTTGGACGCACTTAAAAAAAGGCGGGGTGTTTGCGTTGAATGTTCCGATGGATGTGTATGACGAAATAAAAGGCGCAAAAATATTGCCGCCGTTGTTTGCGAAACACCCGCTGTATATACAACCTCGTTTTGCCAAAGGAAATCCCACTGGAAAAACGGAACAATATAAAGAATACATTTATGTTTGGAAAAAAATCTGAAATGCTTTGTTCTAACTGGAAGGCAATGGAACAATGCACAGCCGAATGTTGCCGAGGGACGCAACCGAGTATTTCACCACCAACGGCAAATCATTCTCCAAATACATCTCAATGACCGCACACAAACTGGTACATTTGGTAAAATAACTAAGATTCTTCAATGAAAATTCGCCTTGAATAATCTTGCTTGAATCCTGCTTATGGACAAACTCCATACTGCCGTCGGATTCAACCCGGCGCACCTCCGCGCTGGCAAACTGCCCCGAACATTTAAAAATCAACTCATTTCCAACCGACTTTATTTCAATCTTGTCAGAAATAACGGACATGTCGCGAATGATTTTCTGGAAATCACTGGACGGCAGGGTAATGATGCTGGAAAACTTTACCTCCGGCTCAACCAAGTCTTCTTGTTCTGGCTCAATGAGGCGCAACTTTTGGGTCTTGCACTGCTTGATGTTGCCATTTTCAAATTTAAGGCCGAGGTGCGAAACAATGCCGTCGTTGTAGTCCTTTTTCTCAATATAAATTGTGAGCGTGTCGTCGTTGTCAATGGAATTAATTAATTTGAATAAATGAAACATATTCACACCGATGATGATTTTTTCCTTGTGGCATTCATACACCTCAAAATTAACCGCTTCTAAGAAAAGGTGCGCCAACATTGTGTGTGATTTATCCATATTGATGATGCGAATGCCGTCTTTTTGAAAAGTAATGTTTGTTTCAAATAAGATGTCTTTCAACGCACACATCAGCGTGCGGAATGGAGAGATTTGAACGGTTTTAATTGTTAAAACGTTGTCGTTGGTAAATGTGGAATCCATTGTATGTTTGCGTGGAGGAGGGTTGGTATAAAGGGTGCGTTTAATTTGTATTATTAACCACATAAATCTTTAACTCCATTTTCTTTTGTTATATTAGACACCCGTATAATACATACCCATCCTCACACCTCCTTATAAAAAATAAAAAAATGACCGTCGGCATACGAAAAACTAAAAAAAAATCACGAACACGCAAACAATCACGCGCAAAATCGTCTTCAACTTCATCAACTTCATCAACTTCATCAACTTCATCAACTTACACACAGTCGTCTTCAACTTACACACAGTCCCTCGTTGTTCCAAATGGGTCCAGATACACAAAAAACGGCTGGGTCTATGTTTCTATTTCGGGGACTCCATACGAGCGCGGCGTGGCACACGGAACTCTCCTCGCCGCCGAGTTAAAACGAATGTTTGAAGTGTACGAATTCTTTATGATGGAAACATATGGCCGCGACGTGTCGTTCTTTTTAGGCATATGCGACGACTTTTTCGGACCCCAAATACAAAAAAACTTCCCCGAATTGTATGATGAAATGCGCGGCATCGCACACGGTTCAAAACTAACAATCCCACACATCCTCTTTTCAAACTGTTACATGAGCCTCCCGTATTTGTATCCAAAACTGAAAAAATACATTCTGGAATCAAAAAGCCGAGAGATTAAGGAAAAATACGCAAATGTATTGCGCGACGAAGACGCCAAATTCACAAACGCAAACATTGAAGATTTAAAAGACCGGTGTTCGCTGTTTATGGCGGTCGGGAAATCTTGGACAAAAGACGGAAAGATTGTGTGCGCCCATAATTCATTTAGCAATTTTATAGACGGGCAGTTTTGTAATATTGTGTTGAGTATAACCCCGGAAAAGGGGCACAGCATCATCATGCAGTCATTCCCGGGGGGCGTGTACAGCGGCACCGACTTTTTTATTACCAGCGGGGGATTTATTGGGTCCGAAACCACCATTGCCCATTTTACCGCCTTTGATTTAAAAGACCCGATATGCTGTCGCATACGCACCGCGATGCAGTACGGAAATACGCTGTCGGATTACGAAACCAGTTTGACCACCCGCAATTCCGGGGATTATGCGTGTTCCTGGTTGATTGGGGATATTAAGCGAAATCGGATTATGCGTATTGAATTGGGGCTGAATTACCACAATGTTGAAACCACCGACGACGGCTACTTTATCGGTTTTAATTCCACATTTGATGACCGCATACGAAATATTGAATGCTCGCCCCCCAATACCGGGGCGGTAGAAGGCGCCCCCGGAAACAACGACTTTGACAATATTAATTCCAGTATCGGAAATCGGCGAGTCCAATTAACCAAATTAATGGAAAAATACAAGGGGGCGTTGGATACACACACCGCCCGCATTATTTTAGGAAATCACTATGATAATTATTTAGGAAAAAGTGTGGCCAACGAACATTCGGTGTGTAAGCATACATATGCCGATAAAAATGCCCGCCGTCCTTTTGCGCCAATTGGTGCGTATGACGGAACCGTTGCCGATTCAAAAATGGCCGGCGAAATGTCGTTTTTGGGAAGATGGGGGCCCAGTTGTGGCGGAACATTTCATAAAAAAATACATTGTAAAAAACACCCGGAATGGAATCGTTGGGAACCGTATTTAGAAGATTTTCATCGTTTTCCTTGGACCGTGTTTTCTATGAAAAATAATTGGAAAAATAAAACCCGAAAATCACAAAAATAAAATGTTGTGAATATGTATAAACAAATAGATTATAATGGACCCCCTCAACTCCACCCCCGAACAAACCCAACAAGACCCAACTGCCGTCGGCTCTACCGTGGTCAACCCCGATGGCTCCGGAGGCGGCCGCCGCCGCCGCTCTGCTCGTCGCTCTTCCAGCCGTTCTGCCCGCCGTTCTGCCCGCCGCTCTGCCCGCCGTTCTGCTCGTCGCTCTTCTAGCCGCTCTGCCCGCCGCTCTTCCCGCCGCTCCGCTCGTCGTCATTAAATGACACGCTGTTATACATAAAAATAAATGATTTGTGTATTTTACCGCAAATCATTTAGTATATGAAATAATATATATAATGAATAAAACACAATTTAGAAAGACAAAAGTAAAAACAAAAAAGAGAAGGACCGGCGGGGCAAAAACGCAGACCACCACAAAATCACACTCGTCTGCGATGCGTTCTGCCCCGTATTCAATGTCAAAAACAAAACCCTCAACCTTTAAAAACAAAACCAAAAAGGAGCAATGCAAGTATGACCCATTTTGTTATCAAACCAACCCGCACCATATGTCGCAATACACACACACGCCGTTGGAAAAGATTGATGTGGAAGATGTCATCTCAAAATTAATAAATGAAAAACATAACGGCGGCACCACCTTGTATGATGCTGTTATAAAATGGTCTCACGCAAAACTGGAATCAAAGAAAATGACGCCGTCACAGTTAGAAAGATTAAAGCATCTTCACACACGAATACAAGAAGAGGCGTTTCCTAATATGCGCACGCTGGGTGATATACTGCGGCGACATCAATAAAAAAATGTTTATTGGATTACACACGACATACTACACTACGACTATGGACTACGCCTAATACCCTTCACGAATTGCCTTTCCCACTGGAAAGCGAGGCACGCCTTGTTCCGACAGTTCCTGAAAAACCACTGTTAGTTTTGCGCCAATATACTTGGCGGCGTTGTCAAATAATTCTCGTCTAGATTCTATGGTTCCACGTGGGCGCACATTAAACACCTTTTTTTCGGGGGTTTGATACTCCCAAATCACGGTTCCTTTATCACGTCCGTCCCCCTCTTTAAATCCGGTAATTACATATTCCTCTTCCATGAATTCCTTATACTTCTGTAAATCATCGCTGCGGTAATTGGTGCGATACACGCC
>JACCDQ010025392.1_pt1 | contig 12551 bp, 13 predicted proteins | sample 7446031 | NCBI WGS metagenome assembly JACCDQ01 (sample SAMN15323442, study PRJNA562643) | freshwater metagenome | isolation source: river surface water | place: USA:Blue River Watershed | collected 2017-08-17
ATCCGAAGGATTTATTGAAAGTTTGCTGCAACGCTACAAAGGCAATCCGCTGAGTAAGCCCTGACAGGGCAACTGAACGGGCGCGCTCAGCGGCCAACCGGATCGTCTTTGAGTTTGGGGATTTTCAGCCCCAGTTCTTTGCCGCGGTCGCGGGCATAATAAGTGCAACCATAAAACATCAGGCAGGCGGCGATTAGCTCTGCACAGGCAAGGTAAAACACCAGGCCCTGACTGATCCACAGATGCGTCAGGCTGTGCACAAAATAAATCATCACAATAAAATTCGCCCAGGCAAAGGTATAAGCTTTGCCCTGCCAAATGCCCTTGAGGGGCAGCCAGAGCGGGCCCCACAGCAATGCCAGCAGGACACGGCTGCTGCCCAGTTCAGGCGGCGCCAGATACAGCACCCAGGCCGGGATCAACAAAAACAGCAGCAGATAGCCGGTCTGACCGAGCCGCAGCAGCTGACGGGTTTTCGGTGCCAGTGGCACCTCGTCTTCAAAAAGTACTGTCATTTTAATTTCCGTGCTACCTGTGCCAGCCTTTTGCCAAACAGCAGACACAGTTGATGTTCATCATGGCTCAAATGGGTGTCCCCTGTATGGCCGCTGACATGGGTCGGACCATATGGCGTACCGCCACTGCGGGTATTGTGCAAAGCGGGAGCGTCGTAAGGCTGGCCGACCAGCAGCATACCGTGGTGTAACAACGGCAACATCATGCCAAGTAAATTCGCTTCCTGACCGCCATGCATGGACGACGATGCCGTGAAGACGCCGGCTGGTTTGTCAATCAGCGTCCCTTGTAACCACAGATCTGTGGTTTGCTCCCAAAAAAGCTTCATTTCGACGCTCATCTGACCAAAACGGACCGGACTGCCGATGGCAAGGGCATCGGCCGTCAACAAATCTGCTCGTTCCACGGGGAGGTGGGCAGGCTGCAATCGGCTGCCCGGCAGTTCAGGCACAGTGCGAAGCACAGCTTCAGCCCCCACGCTTTGTACGCCGACAGCAATTTTTTCTGCAAGCTGCTGCACTGAACCATGTCTTGAATGGTACAGCACTAACACCTTGGCGGTCATGACAGGAAGTCTCGCAGTCTCTCAGGCGGGCGGGCGACCACGGCGGTTTGCTGCCATTCCACCACAGGGCGCTCCATCAGTCTTGGATGTGCCACTAACGCGGCCAGCAAGGCGGCTTCTGACAGCGTCGGATCGGCCAGATTGAGTGCCCGATATTCATCTTCTTTGGTTCGCATCAGCTGGCGGGCACTGCTGAAGCCCAGTTTGGTCAGCAGTTGCTGCAGCTGCGCTTCATTGAGTGGGGTATCGAGGTAATGGACCACCTCAGGCTGCAGGCCTTTGGAAACCAGTAAATCCAGCGCTTCGCGGCTCTTGGAACAGCGATTATTGTGATAAATCTTTAACATCAGGCTCTCAGTTCAGTTGCTTCAGGCGATTGAGCTCGGTTTGCCATTGTTTTTTCTTGGCTTCGAGCCGACGATTCTCCAACTTGTCGTCTGCGCCTAACTGGTTCAGTGCTTCGTTAATATCGTCAATCGCTTTGGGGTAAATGGCCAGCTGATAATATAAATCAGCTCTGGCTTCGAAGTATTTTGCCATATCATTCATGGATTTATAGACATCGGTCAGCATGTCGTACGCCAGGAAGGTGTCTGGCTTGTAATACAGCAGGTTTTTCAGTAAGTGCAGTGCCAGCCGGTCAGATTTGGCCGCAATAGCCGCATTGGCATAGTTCAGCGTAATGACCTGATTGTTCGGCCGCAGCAAGTACTCCTGCTCCAGCATTTCCAGCGCTTTCCCGTGGCGCTTGCTGTGAATATACACGTCGGTCAGCGCGTCGATGTAAAACAGATTGCGGTCGTCCTGCGCTTTGAGTTTCTGCAGGATTTGTTCAGCTCCGCTGATATCGCCGGTATCAAACATCGCCAGCGCCAGACCATATTGATTGGCTTTGGTATTGCCGCCCGGGCTTTGTACTTTCTTTTGAAAATGCGCCAGCGCGTCTTTGTCTTTTAACTGATAACGCGCCCAGACGCGGGCTTTGGCCAGGGCAAAATCGCTGCTGTCAGGGATGAAGCGCCGTTCGAATTGTTCAGCCCGGATGCGGGAATCACTGATCCTGGCCTGCGACAGCGGGTGGGTATACAAAAATGCCAGCTGAGTGTTACTGAAACGGGTTCTTTCGCTGAGTTTATTAAAAAACTCTGGCATGGCATAAGGATCAAAACCACTTTTAGCCAGCAACTGGATGCCGATCCGATCGGCTTCCTGTTCGTTACTGCGGGTAAAATTGATCGCGCGTTGTTGTGCAACGCCCTGCGCAGCCATCAGACCCGCCATACCCGCTTCAGGATTGGCAATCGCCAGCAGGATAGAACCGAGCAAGGATGCCATCGTCAGCGGTGCGGATTGATTCCGCGCCTCGACAGCACGGGAAATATGGCGCTGAGTCACATGGACAATTTCGTGCGACAGCACAGAGGCAAATTCACTTTCCCCGTCAGCAGCGGCAAGAGTTCCTGTATTGAATACAATATTGCCGCCCAGCATAGCGAATGCGTTGATGTCCGGGCTGTTCACCCACGAGAAAGTAAACGGAAATCGGACGCCTTCGGCTTTGGCAACCATCGATTGCCCCATGGTATTGATGTACTCGTCCAGCAGCGGGTCGTTGACCATCGGCAGCTGTGAACGGGTCTGCTTGAGCATCATGTCGCCAATCAGCTTTTCTTTCTCCGGTGATAAGCTGGAAAAAGCGTTGGTGCCAAGATCAGGTAAAGTGGTGGCTGCCAGACTGGTCAGAGGCCAGATTGCAGCGCAACAGAATGCAATTTTTACAAACGGAATCATCTACTTCTTTTGCTCAATATTAAAGCCGGCTTTTAAGGCAGAGATCTGCAGCGCATCCGCGTCATGCTGACCCACCAGTTTTTTCTGAGTCTCGAAAAATGTTTTAATAGTCACACCTTCTACTTTGGTCACGTGCAGATGTTGCTGCATAAACTGAATGACTTTGTGTACCGTTTTATGCGCATGCAGGATCAGCGCAAAGTCGGCGTCATCACCATGTTCAAAGTAATAACCAATAAATTTGTGTAACTGGTTGACCCGTAATAAGGTCCGCATGGTGACCGGGTCCCAGAGGTTAAATTCCATCAACCTGTTGTTCTTCACATACTGATCGATTTCGATGTCTTTGGCATACGGCAGCGCATGAAGTTCAAAACCGCGTTCAGAAAATACCTGATACAACGCAATACGTGGCTTGTTATCGCAATGAATTTCAAACGAATTATCGATATAACCGCCCAGTAACTGCAGGTTCCAGTTTCGTTTATCCAGTAATTTTTTGACCGCATTGTCAAAGCCATGCGTGAGCATGCCTTCAGATTCGCCCAATGACTGTGAGACCAGGTGATAAAACGGCGGCAGTTCACCCCAGTTGATTTGTTTTTTATACCAGTTGATATCTTTCAGACTGGGATTTGGCGGCAATTTCTGCCGGTTGTCGTGCGACATGCGGAATACCTCGTGTCACGATGCCTGCCGGCTTTCTCCTGCACAAGGAAGCGGAATGTGCGGGCAAAAGCTTGTGTCTTGTCATAAAGTTAAAATGTATCACAACTTCAGGCCGGTCAGCATGCACAATCCATTACAACGCATCGGGTTCAGGCTCCGCCAACAGCCAGAGGCGGCTTTGTTGGTGGGATATGGCCTTGTGGTATTGCTGTTGGTGGTTCTGGCCGGAACGCTGTTGCTGCCCGTGTTTGTTGCCCTGGTGCTGGCCTATCTGTTGGAGCGACCGGTGCAATGGTTGCAGACGATGGGATTGAGCCGCGCTGCAGCAGTATGCGCAGCGATGCTGCTGCTTGTCCTGCTGTTATGGTGGCTGACTGCCAGTCTGGTGCCGCTATTGTGGTCACAGGGGCAGGCCTTTGCCAGCGCAGTCCCTGCACTGATTGCCAGCGGACAGTCGTCGCTGGCACAGTGGTCGGCCGACTGGTTCAGCGAGCGTCAGTTGCTGCTCCTGACGCAGCGGCTGGAAAGCCAGAGTCTGGGTTACCTCAATACGCTGCTGGCGTCATCGCTTGATGGCGTGGCCGGGGTCTTTATGGCACTGGTTTATCTGGTGCTGTTACCGATGATGCTGTTCTTTATGCTGAAAGACAAAACGCTGTTGTTATGCCATATACACCGCTTGTTTCCTGGGACCGGGCAACGCACCTCGGAAGCCTGGCGGGAACTGGATTATCAGTTACTCGGCTACATTCAGGGCAAATTGTTGGAGATGGTGCTGCTGGCGCTGGCCTGTTACCTGCTGTTCAGTGTTTCGGCGCTGCCTTATGCGCTGCTGCTGGCGATGTTAGTGGGTGTGTCGGTGTTTGTACCCTATATCGGCATTGCGGTGGTCACAGTCCCGGTGTTGCTGGTGACGCTCAGTCAGTGGGGGCTGAGCAGCGAAACCGGCTGGTTTCTGTTCAGTTATGGCCTGATCCAGTTGCTGGATGCTTATGTGCTGGTCCCGTTGCTGTTTAGCCGGGTCATTGATATCCATCCGTTTTACATTTTGCTGGCTTTGCTGGTATTTGGCGGTTTATTCGGTTTCTGGGGCTTGTTTTTCGCTATTCCGCTGGCGTCGCTGCTGAAGGTTCTGCTGCATACCTGGTGGCCTGCGAACGAATAGCGGGCAGGTGATACTTTTGCCACAGCAAATGAAACAGGCCGGCTTTGTAATGTTGTTCTAACAAGTGCTCCAACGGCGCCGCCAGCGCAAAATGCGGCGATTTGCGGGAAAATGCCAGATAACCGCGAATTTGCTGCTCAAAATGGTAGGGTTGACGCTTAAGATCACTCAGGGCAAGACCCGCGGTGCCAAAAGAGCCGGCGGCGGTCTGCTCAACTGTGATAGCGTAATCGACCCGGCCTTTGTGCACCATATCCAGTGCGACCGCTTCCGACGACACAAAAACCCGGGTGATATAGTCGGCCTGATCAAACTCGGGAAAATAGACAGCATGACGCATCACCGCCACTGAATGCCCTTGCAAGTCGCTGACGCTGTCAATCAGGTTGGGGTTGTTTTGCTGACCATAAAAAGCAAAAGAGGACTGAAAGTTCATCATCGCCGGTTGCAGGAAATGCAAAAAAGATTCTCGTTCTGCTGTTTTGATCAGACCTGCCATGATGTCGACTTCGCCGAGTTCTGCCATTTTAAGGCAGCGGGCGAATGGGCAGACGATGACTTCAATGCTGACGCCAAGCTCACGACTGGCGGGTTTGAGCAGATCGAGCGACAAGCCTCTGGGCTCGGCGACATGCTCGGTAAAATAATAAGGCGGGCTGTGGTACATCGCCAGTTTCAGCACCGTGCGTTCGGCCGCCACTGCGGCTGATGAGCCAGACAGGCAGCTGAACAATAACAGTAGGGCAAGTAAGACTTTCAACATCTGCAGCGCGCTTCAAAGTTAACCGCAGACGAAGTCTTTTTCCTTGCGGAGGGTACATCCGGATATCAGCTTACCATAGCTGAATTTGCAGCTGCAGGCCAGCACTGAGCTGTCTGGGCATGCCAGGTTCAATGCTGCGGCCGGCCGCCTGATTGACAATCACAGTGCCCGCATAGCGCTCATCGGTCAGATTCTGAGCTTTGAGCAAAAATGACCAGTGCAGTGCATTGTGCTGCCAGTGCCAGTTCAGCTGTGCATCGGTCAGCGCGGCGGCCGGCGCGAATTCCGTGTTGCGGTCATTGGTGGCGACCCGGCTGAGCCTGTTGTGCTGCAAAGTGGCCGACCAATGGGCGTCTGGCTGGTAGCTGACGCGTAATTGTTGCTGCCATTTGGCGATACCAGGCAGCTGCAGACCTGACAGGCCCGCATCTTCGCCACTGAAACGCGCATCCAGCCAGGTCAGGCTGTAGTCCAGCTGCCAGTCATCTGCTAACCCTTGTTGCAGGCTTAGTTCCAGCCCGCGCCGGTGTGTCGCTGCGGCATTGCGGTAGGTGGTGCGCCCGCCAGAACTGCTGTCGATGACCAGCTCGTCCTGACTGCTCAGCCGGAACACATCGAGCTGCGTCTGGCGGCGATGGTCGGCTGATTGCCATTTCAGGCCGCTGTCCCACTGTTGATTGCGGGTGCTGCGCAATGCCAGATTTAAGCCAGCACCGTCGCGCTGGTAGGCCATTTCGGTCAGTGTCGGTGTCTCAAAGCCACGTCCAACAGAGCCATGCCACCACAGATTGGGTGTCAAAGCGTAGCGAAATCCTGCCGCGTGGGCCTGGCCGTACTCCGTTTTTTGCCCGCTGTCGTTTGGATTGAGCGGCGTGACAAAATGGTCGTGCACTTCAAACTTTAAGCGGGCCAGCCGGCTGCCGGCAAACAGGTCGAGCGTTTCTGACAGCGGATAGCTCAGCCGCAGGCTCAGGTCCTGGCTGTGAGTGCTGCCACGCTCGTCCCGGCGCAGCGCCCCCGTCAGGCCATTGTTGTTGACAAAACCTTGCCGGTCATCACGGCTTTGTTCGTGGCTCGCGCCCAGATGTAGTTGCAAATCCTGCCATTGATGCTGCGCCGTCATTTGCAGGCCTGCACTTTGCCGCTCCAGTTGAACGATGCCGCCGGATGCAGTCGGTCCGTCGCCCCGCATCGCCAGAAACTGCGTAATAGCGCGCTGACCGAGCCAGCTGCTCAGCTGCCAGTGCTGTTGTTGCCAGCTGGCGCTCAGCTGCTGGTGGCGAGTGCTTTTATGGCTGTCGAACTGGCTCGCTGCCGCTTGCGTCTGGAACGGGTTTTGTTGCCATTCACTGAGACTTAAACCACCAGGGTCGTCCAGTCGCGCGTCGGCACTGTGTTCAAAGCGTAACCGCAACAATGCATCGTCAAATTGCCAGCTGTGGCGCCATAGCGCTTGCTCGCGTTCGGCGCGGTTGTGGGGCCGGTACCCCTGATGACGCCAGCGTTGCAGGGCAAAATTGCCGGCATCAGTGTCGAGGCTAAGGCTCTGTTGGCTGAATTCCTGGCTTTGTTGTTGCTTCAACTGCAATCTGCCGGGGCTGCTCTGGCGGCTTTGCCAATGAATAACCGCACCGGCGGCGTTGCCATACAGCGCAGCAAATGGCCCTTTTAGCACTTCAACCGCGGCCAAATCGTCTGTCATCAGGCTGCCCGGCTGGGTTTGCCCATCCGGCGTGGTCAGTGGAATACCATCGAGCAGCATCCGCAGCCCGCGAACACCAAAGGCGCTGCGGCTGCCAAATCCACGCAGGCTGAGCCGGCTGTCCTGTGCGAAGTTTGCACGCACATCGGCCTGCAGGCCGGCAATGCCCTGCAGTAACGCCGCCGGATCTGCCACGCCGGTCTGTTCGTCAAACTGACGTTGATTCAGCGCCGCCGGCGCCTGTAACCAGGAAGCTGGCGGCGGGCCTGCGGTAATAACCAGACGTTCGATATTTTGTGAGGACGCAGGCGCTGCCGTCAGCAGCGCCGCAGTGAGGGAATGCCAGAGCACAAAAATCAGCCGGCCGGTGTCAGTTTCAGCACGGCGCCGTTGTCTTCGTCTGTCAGCAGGTAGAGGCCGCCGTCTGGCGCCTGCTCGACGTCGCGGATCCGCATGCCGAGCCGAATGCGTTCCTCGTGGACCACTTTGTCGTCTTTGATCTCAAGCCGCACCAGCTGGCCGAATTTCAGCGAGCCTACCAGCAGATTCTGCTGCCAGTCTTTAAACAGGGTGCCACGGTAAAACAACATGCCACTGGGCGCGATGGACGGCACCCAATAATGCAGCGGTTGTTCCAGCCCGTCTTGCTTGGTTTTACCAATCACGCCGCCGCCATATTCTTCGCCATAGGTGATGAGAGGCCAGCCGTAATTTTTACCGGCCTGTGCGATATTGATTTCATCACCGCCTTGCGGGCCATGTTCGTGCGTCCAGAGCTGGCCTTTATCGTCGAGCGTGGCGCCCTGAATATTGCGGTGACCCAATGACCACAGTTGCGGACTGGCATTTTTGTCCTGACTGAACGGGTTACCCGCAGCAGGCGTACCGTCGGTATTGATCCGCACGACTTTGCCAATATCAGTGTTCAGTTGCTGAACTGCAGGCCTTTGGCTGCCCCGATCGCCAAAAGTAATGAACAGCTGACCGTCCGCCTGCTGTACCAGCCGGCCACCAAAATGGTACTTGCTGTCGACTTTGGGCTGCTGGCTGAAAATCACTTTGACATCTTTTAATTGCTGGCCGGCAAGGGTGGCGCTCGCCACGGCAGTGCTGTTGGTATTGTTGGCGCCCGGTTCGGCGTAGCTGAAATAAATCCGCTGATTGCTGGCAAAATCTTTGTCCAGCAACACATCCAGTAAGCCACCCTGACCCGCGACGGCAATCGCCGGCAGACCGGTGATGGGTTCGCTGATATTGCCTTGTGGACTGACATAACGCAGCCGGCCGTCCCGCTCGGTGACCAGCAGGCGACCATCTGGCAATACGCTGATGCCCCACGGATGGGCCAGCCCTTTGGCGATGGTGTCAATTTTCAGCTTGGTTTTTTCTGTCGCCAGATACGCAGTGTCGGCCAGGGCCGGGATGCTCAGTGCAGTCAGTAACAGCGGTGTCAGATACTTGTGCATAAGGTTTCCTTGTCAATCAATGATATCAGCTCAAGCCTTCAGCCTGCATCACACGCTGAACAGCTGGCCGGCTCAGCACCCGCTGGCGGAATTGTTGTAAGTACGGAAATGGGGACAGGTCTACTTTTACGATGTCGGCCCAGCCGAGCACTGTAAACAGGTAGGCGTCGGCGACGGTAAAATAATCGCCGAGCAGAAAATTTTGTGCGCCCAGTTGTTGCTCGGTTTGTTGTAAGCGTGTGTCGAGCCGTGCTCTGGCCGCCGTTTTTGCGTCGGCATGCGCGGTTCTGTCAAACAGGGGAGAGAAGTTTTTGTGCAGTTCGGTGGCGATAAAGTTCAGCAGCGATTGCAACCGGTAACGGGCAAAGCTGCCGTTGGCCGGCGCAAGATTCATTGCAGGCGCCTGGTCGGCAATGTATTGCAGGATCGCCGGTCCTTCGGTCAGCCATTCGCCGTTTTTAAGCTGCAGGGCCGGCACATAGCCCTGCAGGCACAACTGGCGGTAATCACTGCCGTCCGGCAGCGTTTTACTGCGCAAATCCACCTGCACTGTTTCATAACGCAGGCCCGCTTCTTCCAGGGCTATATGGGAAGCCAGCGAGCAAACCGCCGGGGCGTAATAGAGTTTCATACGGGGACTCCTGTGCAAAGGTCGCACTTTGCAATTTAACTGACTGACAGTGCTTTTAAGACGACCTCATGATGATTGCTGGTTTTGAAATCGTCAAACACCTGACTGATAGTGCCGTTTTGTTCAATCAGAAAGCTGATGCGGTGAATACCGTCATAAACTTTGCCCATAAATTTTTTGCTGCCCCAGACGCCAAAGGCTTCACAAACCTGATGGTCTGGGTCAGAGAGCAGCGTAAAATTGAGCTGATCGCGCTCGGCGAACTTGGTCAGCCGTTTCACTTCGTCGGTACTGATGCCGACAGCCATAACCTGATGGGCCGCCAGCTCGGCCTGCACGTCACGTAAGCCACAGGCCTGCACTGTACAACCGGGGGTCATGGCTTTGGGATAGAAATACAGCAGGACCCGTTTTTCAGCCAGTGCCGCACTGAGCTGAAAAGGCGTACCTTGTTGGTCTTGTAAGGTAAAATCAGGTGCGGTACTGCCGACTGTTAAAGTTTGCATAAAGGAAGTCTCCTGTAGGCAGGCGCCCGCTCAGCTTTGCAACTCGAAGCTGCCGTTAAGCTGCATTTGGGTAAATTTCGCCTGCAATAAACGTTTAATTTTGTCCGGGTCCAGGCCGAGCGGAAGCTGAACTGTCATCACTGTGTGCGTTTGGGCCGGGCCGTCCGGCTCAGGTTGCAGGGTTTCCGAACGCAGTGCGCCGATATACACCTGATGCTCGGCCAGCAGGCTGGAAATGGCGCCCAGCGTGCCAACCCGGTCCTGACCCCGGTATTCGACGATATAAGGTGCCGACAGCGTCGGCAACGTGCGGCCGGAAGTACGTTTGGACATCGTCAGCAGATCAAGTTCGAATGCCGAACTTGGCAACAGATATTCAATTTTGCTGATGGCGGCGGCGTCACCTGACAACAACATAATAAAGGTAAATTCGTTGCCAAAAATGGCCATCCTGCTGTCCACAATGTTGCAGTTGCAATCGGTGACCAATCTGGCCAGCTGACTGACGATACCAGTTCTGTCTGCACCGATGGCGGTGACTACCAGTTGTTGTGGCATATCCGGGCAAATCCTGCGCTGCTGTGGCTCATAAAGAAGGGCAGGAGTGTAGCATAATCCTTTGAAAATTCATCAGAGACTGCGCCCGCACACCGACAAGGTGGCGGCCAGCTGTGCGAGCAGCAGGCGCGCCGGACCAGACTTGATATTAATTGCTGACCTTTGAGACTGCATTGGTCAAAACATCGCCATTGGCGGTCATCTCCACCCGGCGCCCTTGTGTTCGGGCTATGGCCTCATTACTATAAGCAGCCTGTTTTTTCCGGAGTTGTCTTGCAAATGTTCAGTGGTAGCCATGTAGCCCTTATTACACCTATGTCTGCGGATGGTCAGATTGATTATGACAGTCTGCAAAAGCTGCTGGAGTATCAGCTGAATAATGGCACTGATGGCTTAATCATTATGGGCACCACCGGTGAAGCGGCGACACTTCGGTTTGAAGAACAACTGGACGTCTTGCGCTTTGTCATCAGGCAGGTGGCTGGCCGTTGTCAGATCATTGCCGGTAACGGCTCGAATAACACCGCAGAAGCGGTCGAGAAGACTCTTGTGCTGAGCGAGCTGGCGATTGATGGCTTGCTGACGGTCACGCCTTATTACAACAAACCGACGCAGGCGGGCATGCTGGCGCATTTTCGCGCTGTGGCGGCGGCGACGGATAAACCTGTGCTGCTCTATAACGTACCGGGCCGCACTGGCGTGGATTTACTGGCGGCCACAGTGGGCGAGCTGGCAAAAATCCCTAATATCGTCGGCATCAAAGAAGCCACCGGCTCGATGGTGCGTCTGGCAGAGATCAAAGCACTGGTCGGCGCAGAGTTCTCCTTATTGAGCGGTGATGACGCCAGCGCCTGCGATTTTATTCTGCAAGGTGGTCATGGTGTGATTTCGGTCACGACGAACGTGGCGCCGGCTGGGATGACCGCGATGATCAAGGCTGCCCGCGCCGGCGACGAAACGACGGCGAGAGCGGTCGATGCGACATTACAGCCGCTGCATCGCGACCTGTTTGTCGAGAGTAACCCTATCCCGGCCAAATGGGCGCTGCGGCATCTGGGGCTGATCGCCGACGATTTTGCCCGACTGCCATTAACCCGGCTGGAACCAAATCATGCTTCGGTAATCGAACAAGCGCTGAAGGCGGCCGGACTTTACGGCCACTGATGAAAAACATAAGCGAATAACATTCGCAAACAGCTGAATTTATTAAATTTTGTAGGAGTGCTTAGGTGCATTATTGGATCCCCGGCGCAGTCGCAGCCACATTGATTTTGTCTGGCTGTTCTTTGTGGCCTGCCGCCGAACAAAAAGCTGTCGATGAACAGCGAATTGCCGAACTGCAAATCCCTGCTGGCCTGAAAGCGCCAAAAAAACCTGCTCAGTATGACCTGCCAGCCACTGTTGCTGCGGGCGTTACGCCAGATCAACTGGATTTGCGTGCGCCTATTCAGGTACTTGCGGTGGCAACCAATGCGCGTGTCGAAGAAGAAGAACGCGAAGCGAAAGTCTGGTTTGAGCGTACCGAATTTACCGGCGACTTAATGCCGTTCCTGCAAAACAACATCAATGGTTTTTTCACGAAAAACAATCTCAAGGCAACGCATGCCGACCAGATGAACTGGCAGACCGATTGGGTCAGCGAATATCAGGAAACCGGCTGGTGGTTGTGGAAAGGTGAAGAGCTGACCCAACAAAGCCGTTTTGATGTGAAGCTGGAACCGCGCAGCCATGGCCGCACTATCGCGGTGCAGGTGCATTTGCTGGAGCACCAGTACACCGACGGCCAGAAGAAACTGACACCCATCGCACAGCGCCGTGAAGAAGTGCATTTCCTCAACCGGCTGATCGACCATCTGGCCACTGTTGAACTGGCGGCTATCCGCGAAGTGAAAGCAAAACTGCCGGATGTTTCGCTGATCCGTGCGGTCAACGACAAGCAGGAAGCAGTGATGTTAACGACGCAGCCTATCGATGTGACCTGGTCACAGCTCGAGCTGCTGTTTGAACGGGTTGGTCTCGAAGTGGCTGACCTCAACCAGTCTGAATATGTTTATTACCTGAAGTACACCAAAGCCGAACGTGGTTTCTGGGACAGTATCTGGGGTGGCGAAGCCCGGCCTGCACTGCCGCTGACCGATGGCGAGTACCAGATGGTTCTGAATAAAACTGACAAAGGCACATCGATTAAGTTACGCGATAAAGACGGCAAAGCAGTCGAT
>JACCDQ011867483.1_pt1 | contig 12549 bp, 10 predicted proteins | sample 7446031 | NCBI WGS metagenome assembly JACCDQ01 (sample SAMN15323442, study PRJNA562643) | freshwater metagenome | isolation source: river surface water | place: USA:Blue River Watershed | collected 2017-08-17
CCGTCTACCACCACCTGCGCATGCCCACGCCCTTCGCCGTGCCGACGGTCGCGCGCCTCGCGGAGCACCCCAACATCGTCGCGCTCAAGGACACCAACGGCGGCGACCACAACCGCTGCGCCGAGATTCTCGCCGCCACCGCCGGCCGGCCGCTGCAGTTTTTCCAGGGCGTCGAGAAACTCGTCCTGCCCACCCTCGCCGCCGGCGGCCACGGTTGCGTGGTCGCCCAGGGCTGCATCGCCCCGCGCCTCTACCGCGATCTCTTCTCCGCCTGGGAAAACGGCGAAGCCGGCCGGGCCGCCGAACTGCAGGGCCGCATCGACGCGCTCTGGAGCGTGTTCACGCGCGCCGAAGTGCGGCAGTCCTTCGCGCACTTCCTCCACACGCTGAAACTGCCCCTGCAGCAGCGCGGCGTCATCGCCACGACCGCCGGCGCGCTGCCGCACGCGACGATCGAACCCGAATTTTCCCGGATGATCGCCGAGTTCATGCAGGCACATCTCGACCCTGCGTCCACCGCCCCCGCCGCGTGAACGCCCCGGCCGCGCCCTCCCCTGCGCCGCCGCGCGTTCTCTCCGCCGCCTGGCAGGCGGCCGGCTTTCTCGCCTGCGCCGCCGCACTCAACTACGCCGATCGCGCCGCCCTCTCGGCCGTGCTGCCGGCCCTGCGCACGGACTTTGCGCTGACCGACGTCCAGCTCGGCCTGCTCGGCTCCGTGTTCCTCTGGGCCTACGCCCTCGGCTCGCCGTTCGCCGGCATGATCGCGGACCGCGTCTCGCGCCGCGCGCTCGTCGTGTGGAGCCTCGCCCTCTGGAGCCTCGTCACGGCCCTGATGGGTGCCGCCACCGGTTTTGTCGCGCTCGCCGTGCTGCGCGGCGCGCTCGGGCTCGCCGAGTGCCTCTACCTGCCGGCCGCCACCGCTTTGCTCGCCGACCACCACGGCCCCGCCACCCGCGGCCGCGCCATGAGCCTGCATTCCGTCGGGCTCAACTTCGGCGTCGTGCTCGGCGGCGCCTTCGCGGGCTACCTCGCCGAGCATTTCGGCTGGCGCGCCGGTTTCTGGGTGCTCGGCCTCGGCGGCGTGGGCCTCGCGCTCTCGGCGCGGTTTTTCCTCACCGACGGCCCCGCGGCGCCGGCCGCCGCGACCGCCAAAGCCCCGCGCGCCACCGTCGGCGCCGCGCTCCGCTACCTCGCCGGCGTTCCTTCGTATCATGTGCTGCTGGCCAAGGCCATGCTCGCGGGCGTCGGCGTCTGGATCTTCCTCAACTGGCTGCCGCTGTATTTTCGCGAGGCCTTCGATATGTCGCTCGGCGCCGCCGGTTTCATGGGCACCTTCATGCTGCAGATCTCGACGGTGCTCGGCATCGCGCTCGGCGGCTGGGTCTCGGATCGCGCCGCGGCCAAGGGCGCCAAACAGCGCATGCTCGTGCAGGGTCTCAGCTACCTCGCGGCCGCGCCGTTTCTCCTGCTCTTCCTCCTGCGCCCCGGGCTCACGACCGTCGCGATCGCGGTGTCCGCCTTCTCGCTCCTGCGCGGGCTCGGGCAGGCCAACGAAAACCCGACGCTCGTCGAGGTCGTGCCGGTGCAGTTCCGCTCCACCGCCATCGGCGTGATGAACACCTGCGCCACCGCCGCCGGCGGCGTGGGCGTGTTGCTCGCCGGTTACCTGAAGAAAAGCCTCGGCCTGGACGCCATCTTCGCCGGCATCTCGCTGCTCTTCGTGCTCGCCGGCCTCGCGCTCGTCGCCGCCTACCGCCTCAGCGTCGAGCGCGACCTCGCCCGCGCCGCGGCAACGCAGCGTTGACCGGTCCCGGCCCCCGGGCTCTCGTCGCGCCATCGTGAGGTCCGCCCGATCCGCCCGCCGCGCCGCGTTGCTGCTCCTGCTGGTCGCCCCGCTGCTCCCGGCCGTCCTCGCCGCGGAGTTTCGCCCGACGATCGCCGGCTGGTCCGCCCGCGTGGGCATCCATGTCGACGGCACCCTGCATTGGGCGGAAACCGGCCCCGGCGGCCCGGCCTTTCCGGCCGCCGGCCTCGAGGCCACCTGGACCGCCGCGCCCGACGGCACCGTCGCCGCCACGGTGCGCAACACCTCCGGCCGTCCCCTTGCCCTCGGCCGCTTCATCGTGGCGCAACTTGCCGGCGTGCCCGGCGACCGCGCGCTCGTAATGAGCGGCTGGCAGCTCACCAACACCGTCCAGCCCGTCGTGCCGGGAAAAAAGCTCGTCTCCAAAACGCTGCTGCAACTCTGGCAGCCGGCGCCGGCCGCCGCCGTGCAGATCGGCTTCGTCACCTTCGACCGCATCAACACCGAGATCGAGGTCGACGGCGGCACCGTGACCGCCGTGTGCGACTTCGAGGGTTTCGTGCTCGCGCCCGGCGCCGCGATCGCGACCGAAAGCCTGCGCGTCGTCCGCGGCACCGATCCGATCGCGGAACTCCACGCGTGGGGCGACGCCGCCGCGGCCCGTTACCGGGTTCCGATCTGGCCCGGCACGCCCGCCGGCTGGGTCGGCTGGTCGTGGGTCGACGGCTTCAACGTCGAGCGCTACGAGGACGTCGTCCGCCGCAACGCCCGCGCCATCCGCGAAAAGCTCCCCGACTCCGGCATCGGCTACATTTGGGTCAGCATCGGCAACCTCAAGGACCGCGAGCCCGGCGCCTGGCTCGAATGGAACCGCGCGCTCTTCCCGAGCGGACCGGAGGCGCTCGTGCGCGACCTCGGCGCGCAGGACTTCAAGCTCGGGCTCTGGGCCGGCGCCTATTGGGTCAGCGCCCGGCTCGAGGCGCGCGTGGCGCAGCTGCGCGACGCGTTTCTCCTCAAGGACGGCCAGCCGATGAGCGTGCCGCACCGCGACCTCGGCCCGCAGCTCATTCTCGATCCCACCCACCCGAAGACGCACGCGTGGTTCGAGGAGATCTTCCGCACCTGGCGCGCGTGGGGCGTGCGCTACTACATGATCGACTTCGTCCACTCCGCCTCGGGCACCACGCCCGGCCGCTACATCGCCGACGGTTATTTCAACCAGGCCCTCGTCCCGAGCGTCGAGGCGGTGCGCGACTCCCTCAAGGTCATCCGCCGTGCGGCCGGTCCGGATACGTATCTGCTCGTGAGCACCGGACCGACGTTCCACACCGTCGGCCTGCTCGACGCCGTGCGCGCCGGCACCGACTACGGCGAAGGCCGCCCGCTCGACGGTCCCGGCAAGGGCTTCTGGCCCGGCACCTTCGTCGTCAACAAGCCCGACTACTGGACCGGCCACCTGCGCGCGGTGCAGGCGTGGGCGACGCACTTTTTCGTCCACCGCAAACTCTGGATCGCCGACTCCGGCAATGTCCTCACCGTCGACAAGCCCGTCGCGCTCAACGACGCCCGCATCAGCGCCACGATTTTCGGGCTCAACGGCAGCCCGCTCATGATCGGCGACGACGTCGACCGCATGAGCCCCGAGCGCCTCGCGCTGCTGCGGCAGCAGTTCCCGCGGCTGCCCGAGGCCGCCGAGCCGCTCGACCTGTTCGACGCGCCCGAACCCGACCACCCGAAGACGTTTCGCCTCCGCGTGCGCACGGCGTGGGACGAGTGGGACCTGTTCGCCGTGTTCAATTTCGGCGCCGACGTGCTCCGGAAAACCGTGCCCGCGACCGGTGCCGTCTGGGATTTCTGGGACGAGCGCTACGCCGGCACGGCCGACGGCAACCTCGCGGTGCTCGTGCCGCCCCGCAGCGTGAAGCTCCTGCGCGTCGCCCCGCTGCGTCCGCACCCGTGGGTGCTCGCGACCGACATCCACATCCGGCAGGGCCAGGCCGAGATCTCCGCCGCGGCGTGGGACGACGCGACCGGCGAGCTGCGCTTCACGACGTCGCGGCCGGGGAACGTTTTCCTCCGCGTGCCGAAAGAATTCCGCGTCGCGGAGCCCGCGGGCCTGTGGATCGCCAAGGACGGCAACGACGCCTCGCTGCTCGTGCGCGTCGCGACGACACCCGGCGAACGGCGGATTCGTTTCGTGCGGCTCTGATTCGCCGCCGGCGCCTCAGCGCACCTGGAACCCCTGGCGCCGCAATGCCCGCCGCAGCGCGGCGACGTGCGCGCGGTCGCGGGTCTCGACCGTGCACACGGCGTTGACCGCGCTGACATCGGGCCCGCTGAAGGCGCGGTCGTGGGCGATGTCCTTGATGCTCGCGCCGCTCGCCGCGATCACCCGCGCGAGGTCGGCCAGCCCGCCCGGCCGGTCGCTGATCACCGCCGTGAAACGCGTGAGGCGCCCGTCGTGCACGAGCCCTTTTTCGATCACCCGGCTGAGGATCGCCGGGTCGATGTTGCCGCCGCAGACCACGAGCGCGACCCGTTTGCCCGCGAGCTGCGGCAGCCGGCCCGCCATCATCGCGGCGAGCGGCACGGCCGCGGCGCCTTCGACGACGGTTTTTTCCAGCTCGAGCATGCGCAAAATCGCCAGCGCGATGTCGGCTTCGGCCACCGCGACGACCGCATCGACGCGCTCCCGCGCGAGGGCGAACGCGTTCGCCCCGACCGTCAGCGTGGCGAGGCCGTCGGCGAGCGTGGCCCGCCTCGGGCGCCGCACCGGCGCCCCCGCCCGCAGCGCCGCCGCGAAATTCCCCGTCGCCGCGCTCTCGACGCCGATCACCTGCACGCGCGGCCGCAGCGCCTTCACCGCCACGGCCACGCCCGCCAGCAGGCCGCCGCCCCCCACCGGGCAGACGATCGCGTCGACGTCCGGCACCTGCCGCAGCACCTCGAGCGCGAGCGTGCCCTGGCCGGCGATGATCGCCGGATCGTCGAAGCCGTGGATGTAGGTCAGCCCTTCGGCGGCGACGAGGCCGTCCGCCACCGCGCGCGCTTCGGCGAAGTCCCGTCCGCGCACCAACACGCGCGCGCCGAGCTTTTCGCAGGTCGTGATTTTGATCAGCGGCGCATAGTCGGGCATCACCACCGTCACCGGGATTCCGAGCAGCCGGCCGTGATAGGCGAGGCCGAGCGCGTGGTTGCCGGCGCTGGCGGCGACGACCCCGCGCCGCCGCGCCGCGGCCGGCAGCAGCTTCAAGGCATTGCGCGCGCCCCGTTCCTTGAACGATCCGGTGCGCTGGAAGTTGTCGAGCTTGCAGACAATCCGCGCGCCCGTGATTTCCGACAGCGGGATCGACTCCGGACAAGGGGTGACGATGACGCCGCCGGCGATGCGTCGGTGCGCCGCGCGGATGTCGGCCAGGGTGACGTCCATGCGCCGTGATACGCCCGGCCGTCCCGCACGAGAACCAAAAAAGCGCGGGGCCCCCGCGGTCGCGCCGGTGCCCCGTGGGATCGCCGCGCCTTTCTGCGCGCGCCCCGGCCACGCTGTTCGCCGGCGCGCCCTCGACCGTCCGCTGCCCGGGAAACGACTCAGGGCGTGTCGACCGGCCGGGCGGCGGCGTCCACGCTGGCCTGACGGCGCCGGGCGAGCTCCTTGGCGACCTTTTCCTTGCCCGCCACCCCGTCGGCGATGAAGGCCGCGTCCGCTTCCGCCGCTTTCTTTTCCCGTTTCATCTCGGCCTTGCCTTCATTTTTGGCGTTGGCCTTGGCCTTCGGCTTGGTCGCCGTCGCGGCCGCGGGCGCGGCCTGGCTGCGCAACTCCTGGAAAAAGGCGACCACCGCGCCGCGTTCGTCGGGATCGATGCGGTTGTTGCCGTTGCGGTCGAAGCGCTGGAGCACTTCCTCGCGCATCTCCGGACTGCGCAACAGGCTGCCGTCGGAAACAAAGGTCTGCGCCGCGGCGCGTTCGCCGTCGTCCAGCCGGCCGTCGCCGTTCTTGTCGAATTGCGCGAAGACCCGGCGGCGCAGGGATTCCGCCGCCTCGGCCGCCGACGTCGGCTCGGCCACGCCCACTTCCTTCCGGATCGCGCGCTGCGCGGCCGCAAATTCCGCCGGATCCAGCAACCCGTCCCCGTCGCGGTCGAACGGCTTCAACTTGTCGCTCGGCGCCCCGGTCGGCGCGGCATAGACCGGCGCCCGCAGGGCCGGCATCGCCTCCATCGCCATCGGCAGGGCGTCCATCGGCGGCGCGGCGAGCGCCGGCGCGGCGACGAGGAGGGCGGCAAGGAATAGCGTTGCCGAGCGGGGGAGCGGGGTTACACCGGGGTTTTTCATGGAGCGATCGAGCGCAAATGTGGCGAAAAGCAGCGTGGCGGCGATGACGCGCCCCGCACCGGCCGGTTACCCCGGGAAGGAGCGGCCGCCATGTTTCAGGTAAACTTTTCCGGCCAGGCGATGCAGGAGCTCAACAAGCTCGACAAGCTCGCCCAGCTCGACGCCATCGACCCGATCAGCAACCTCAAGGCCGCCGACCTCGCTCACCCCCGCGAGCCGCTCGGCCAGTTTCGGCGCGGCCAGAAGCTCCTCTATCGCCTGCGGGCAGGCGACTTCCGGTTCTACTTCGAGGTGCACGGCGAGACGCTCCACGTCGATTACATCCTCCACAAGAACTCGTTGGAAGACTTCCTCTTGCGCAACAAGCTGCCGGTCTCCGAGCAACAGCTGGTCGAGCAGCATTCCAAGTTCTGGAAATACCTCGAGAGCCTGACCAAATGATCCCGCGTCGCCATCGCCAGTCGTCCAGTCCTCCGCCGCGCGATCCCGAGGATCCTTACAGTGTCAGCCAGGCGAGCCGCATCTACTTTCTGCCCAATTTGATGACCGCCGGCAACTTGGGTTGCGGTTTCTGGGCCATCATCCACTGCATCCAAGCGCGTCTGGCCGAGAGCTCGATGACGGGCGAATACGCCGGCTCCACCAACGCCGAGCACTACAAGTTCGCGGTCTGGTGTATCTTTGGCGCCGCGGCCTTCGACGCGCTCGACGGCCGTCTCGCCCGCATGGGCGGCCGCGAATCGCTGTTCGGCGCGGAATTCGATTCGCTGGCGGATGTCATTTCCTTCGGCATGGCCCCGGCGCTCCTGATGCTCTACCTGATCATCTCGCCCACGCAGGCTCCGGAGTATCAGTGGTTTCGCAATATCGGCTGGTTCATCGGTTTCGTTTATCTGCTCTGCGCAGCCATGCGGCTGGCCCGCTTCAACGTCATCACCAACCCTCTCCTCCGCCCGGGCAAGAAGGAGTCGAATCGTGACTTCATCGGTCTGCCCGTGCCGGCGGCCGCCACCACCGTCGCCGCCACCGTGCTCTTCCTGCTCAAGCTGGCCGAAACCGACCGCTCCCTGAAGGCGTGGCGGCTGGTGCTCCCGTTCCTGATGCTGCTCGTCGCGCTCCTGATGATGAGCACGGTGCGTTACCCGAGCGGCAAAAACGTCGACCTCCAGACCCAGACGAAACTGCGGCCGTTCATCGGCTTCCTCGTCGTCGCCGGCCTGGTGGTCATCTACAAGGAGATCGCCGTCCTCGGCTTGTGCCTCGGCTACATCTTTTTCGGCCTGTTCCGCTACGTGCGCCGCGGCCGTCCCGGCATCGAACCGCGCGACCCGCGACCCCCGGCGCCGAAAACCGTGTGAGGAACCTGCGCGGAATTTCCGAAGAATCCCGCCCCCGCGAACAACCGGCCGGTTTTTCTTCGATCCTCCGAAGTTCTTCACGGCTTTTTCCGGGCCGGTTTTCAGAGGAGAATTTCGCCCGCCGCGCGGTTGTTCGCAGCCTATACTACTACGGATAGGAATTCCTTATTGAACACCTATTCTTTTAGCCTTTGTTAGCTTCTCCAGACTTCTCGAAGTCGCCCCGATGAAATTCAAAATCAACCGCGACCATTTCGCCAATGGTCTTGCCCAAGTCCTCAACGTTGTCGGCTCGAAGGCGACCATGCCCATCCTCAGCAATGTGCTGATCGAAGCCGAAAAGGACCAAATCTCCCTCACCACGACGAATCTCGATCTGGGCATCCGCTGCAAAATCAAGGCCGAGGTGAAGGAGACCGGGGCGGTGACCCTCCCGGTGAAGCGTTTGGCCGGAATCGTGCGGGAATTGCCCAATGTCGACGTCGCGTTCGACGCCGCCCCCAACCACCAGGTCAAACTTTCGTCCGGCGGCTCCACCTTCCGCATCATGGGCATCGGCAAGGAGGAGTTCCCCCCGCTCCCCGAGTTCGGCGAGGAAAAGGCCTACAGCCTCGAGCAGAGCGAGCTGGTCACGATGCTCAAGAGCGTCGCCTACGCCCAGTCCACCGACGAGACGCGCTACATCCTCAACGGCGTCTATTTCAACTTCAAGGACGGCAAACTCGCCCTCGTCGCCACCGACGGCCGCCGTCTTGCCCTGATCGGCAAGGAGATGGACGTGCCCGCCGAGAGCTCCGGCGCCATCATTCTCCCCGCCAAGACCGTCGGCGAACTCACCCGCCTCCTCGACAAGGGCGCCAAGGTGAAGATCAACTTCAACGACCGCCGCGCCGCCTTCCAGATCGCCACCGACAAGGACACCAGCGGCCTGATCGACCACGTCTACCTCTACTCCAAGGTCGTCGAGGGAAATTATCCCAATTACCAACAGGTTATTCCCAAGGAGACCCACCAGCGCATCAAGTTGGAGCGCGAGCTCTTCCTGCAGTGCGTGCACCGCGCGGCCCTCGTCTGCTCGGAAAAAGCCAACTCGGTGAAGATCAAGCTCTCCAGCAATCTGCTCGAGATCACCGCCCAGAGTCCGGACTTCGGCGAGGCCCACGAATCGATGGCCATCGGCTACAGCGGCCCCGACCTGCAGGTGGCCTTCAATCCCGCCTTCCTCATGGACCCGCTCAAGGCCCTCGCGAAGGACGAAGTGTTTTTCGAGGTGAAGGACGAAGTGAGCCCCGGTGTGTTCAAGACCCTCGAGAATTTCGTCTGCGTGATCATGCCGGTCCGGCTGAGCTGATCCGCCGCCCCTTTCCTCCCGTGCATTCCCCGGCGTCGGCCGCCCCTGCGGGCCGCTGTCCGCTGCGCGGCCGCCCGTGCCACTCTCGTTCTTCATTCTCTCGGCGATTCTGCTCTCGCTGGTGCTGATGCAGCTCAACCAGCGGTTGGCCTCGCCGATCGTGGCGCTCGTCGACCGCTGGCTGCGCTGGCTGGTGTTCGCCTTCGGCGCCGCCTACCTCTGCACGGCCTACGAACTCGTCGACCGGCCCTTCTGGGCCCTCGCCGGCGCCTTTTTCCTCGTCTGGTTCCTCGGCGAGACGCTCTACAACTGGCTCGCGATCACGGCGCACAGCCTGAGCCCGCTGCCGCTCTTCCCGCGCTACACCGCCAACAGCACCGGCGAGGAGTGGCCCGTGCAGCCGCGCCTGCTGAAGATCCGCGAATGGCTGCGCGACCAGGGCTTCCGCCAGGTCCAGGCCCTCAAGGCCGAAATCGGCGGCGGCATCTACCTGCGCGTGTCGGTCTATCAGGACGCGCAGGCGCTGATCCGCGTGCAGGTCTACTTCCTCCCGCAGGCCACCGGCGCGATCTCGGTCTGCTTCGCCGCGACCTCCGTGTCGACCGACGGCCGGCGCTTCCTCACCGACAATCTCTACGTGCCGTTCGCGGGTTTCTATCCGGAAAACTGGTTCGTCGAGCGCGCGCCGTGGCGCCGTTCCCTGCCGCGGCTCCTCGTCCGCCACCGCGCGCGCCTGGCCGCGGCCGGGGCCGTCGCGGAGCCGTTCACCGCCGATCCGCTGACCGATCTCAACGCCGTCCAGCACGAGCTCGACCAGCTCAACACCGAGCTCGGCTTCCTCCACGCGCACCCCGACCGCGAGGAGCTCGGCAAGTTCACCCAGGAAGGCCGCTACCGCGTCTGGAAGGAGATCTGGATGCTCAACTACCTCGGCCGCTCCGCGCGGTATCAGTGAACCGGTGACAGCGGCGCTCCGGCGGGCGCGGCCGCGGACCGGGCCGGCCTCGTCTCACCCGCCGATGAAGCTCATCTCGACCTTCGCGCGGGTCTCGCCGGCGGCGAGCACCTCCGCGCGTTCGTCGCTGTAGCGGTCCATCCGTCCGCCCCAGATGCGGGCGAGAAAACGCTCCAGCTCCGCACCGTCCGCCCCGGCGCGCAGCGCGCCGAGCACGTCCCACCCGAGGGAGGCGAAAAGGCAGGTGAACAGCTTGCCGTCCGCGCTCAGGCGCGCGCGGTGGCAGTCGCGGCAGAACGGCTCCGTCACCGAGCTGATCAGCCCGATTTCGCCCGCGCCGTCGCGGTAGCGGTAGCGCGCCGCCACCTCGCCGCGATACGCCGGGCCCACCGGCTCGAGCGGCCAACGGGCATGGATGCGCGCGACGATCTCCTTGGCCGGCACCACGCGGTCCGCCGTCCAGTGGTTCGTGTTGCCCACGTCCATGAACTCGATGAACCGCAGCGCGTGGCCGCGCGCCCGGAAATACTCGCACAGCGCCGGCAGCTCCGCGTCGTTCACGCCGCGCTGCACCACGCAGTTGATCTTCACCGGCAGGCCGAGGGCCGCCGCCGCGTCGATGCCGCGCAGCACGCGGCCGACCTTGAAGCCGAGGCCGTTGAGCCGGCCGGCGGTGGCGTCGTCGAGCGAATCGACGGAGACGTTCACCCGGTCGAGGCCGGCGGCGCGCAGGGCCGGCGCGAGTTTCTCGAGCAGCCAGCCGTTGGTCGTCAGCGCCACGTCGCGCACGCCGAGCTCCTGCTTGAGCACGCGGACGAGTTCCGGCACGTCGGCGCGCAGGAGGGGCTCGCCGCCGGTGAGGCGCACTTTCTCGACGCCGAGCGCGCGGAAGGCCCGCACGATCGCGGTGAGTTCGCCGAGCGTCATCAGCTGCGGATCGCGCAGGAACGCGTGCCCGGGCCCGAAAATCTCCGCCGGCATGCAATACGGGCAGCGGAAATTGCAGCGGTCCGTGACCGAAATGCGCAGGTCGCGCAGCGGGCGCTGGAATTGGTCGGTGGGATGGGACGGGGGAGCCACGCGGGCCAACAAAGGGCACAGCGGGTTTGTTTTGGCCAGATTTAGTCCCTTGGTCTTTTCGTCCTTTGGTCCTTTTGTCGTCCCTCCCTTCTCCATGCTCTCCCCCGCCGAAGCCGAACGCCTGATCCGCGAAAGCGTCACGCCCCTGCACCGCGAGGACTGCCCGCTCGCCGCCGCCCATCGCCGCGTGCTCCGCAGCGATGTCCGCGCCGACCGCGATCTCCCGCCGTTCGACCGCGTGACGATGGACGGCTACGCGCTGCGCGCCGCCGCCCTGGCCGCCGGTCCGGGCACGTTCCGCGTCCAGGCCCTGCAGGCCGCCGGCATGCGCGCGTTCAGGCTCGGCCCGGACTCCGACGCGTGCATCGAGGTCATGACCGGCGCCGTCCTGCCCGAAGGCGCGGATTGCGTCGTGCCCTACGAGGAGGTCACGCGGCAGGACGCCGTGATCACCGTGTCCGCGGCCGCCCGCGCGTTCGCCCCCGGCCACGCCGTGCACCGCCGCGGCAGCGACCATCGCGCCGGCGCCGTGATGCTCCAGCCCGGGACACGCCTGACCGGTCGGGAAATCGCCGTCGCCGCCGCCTGCGGCTACGGGGTCGTGACCGTCAGCCAGCTGCCGAAGATCGCCGTCATCGCCACGGGCGACGAACTCGTCGAGGTCGGCACCGCCGTCGCCCCGCACCAGCTGCGCCGCAGCAACGACTATGCCCTGCGCGCCGCGCTCATTTCCGCGGGCTACCCGAACGTCGCCCGCTTCCATCTGCGCGACGTGCAGAGCGAGATCGAGCACCTGCTCTGGCACGTGATCGCGGAATACGACGTCGTCGTGATCGCGGGCGGCGTCTCCAAGGGCAAGTTCGACTACCTGCCCGCCGAGCTCGATCGCCAGGGCGTGAAGAAAATCTTCCACCAGGTCGCGCAGCGGCCCGGCAAGCCGATGTGGTTCGGGCTCAGCGGCCGCGGCACGCCGGTCTTCGCGCTGCCGGGCAACCCCGTCTCCGCCTACACCTGCCTGCACCGCTACGTGCTCCCCGCGCTTGCCCGGGCCGGCGGCGCCCTGCCGCCTGTGCCGCGCACCGTCGCGCTCGCGGCTCCGGTGGTTTTCAAGCCGAAGCTCACCTGGTTTTTGCCCGTGCACCTCTCCAGCGGTCCCCGTGCCGAGCTGCTCGCCACCCCGGATCCGGGCAACACCTCCGGCGACTTCGCCGGCCTCGTCGGCACCGACGGCTTCGTCGAACTCGCCCCGGGCACCGGCGAATTTCCCGCCGGCACCCTCGCGCCGTTCTGGCCGTGGGCTTGAGAGGCCGGCTCCGCGGTATATCTTTTCCCGGACGGCCGTGTGGCCCAACGGCACCCCGCGGGCCGGTCCCGCGCGGGATCGGAGTTGAGACTTCCGCGCCGCCCGCCGAAAGTGCCGCGATGTTTTCGCACCTCGACGCGCAGAACCGCCCCGCGATGGTCAATGTCGGCGACAAGGCCGTCACCCGCCGCACCGCCGTGGCCGTCGCCGTGATGTCGCTGCCCCCGGAACTCGCCGCGTTGCTCCGCGACGGCGAGATTGCGACGAAGAAGGGCCCGATCTTCCAGACCGCCATCCTCGCCGGCGTGATGGGTGCCAAGAAAACCAGCGACCTCATCCCGCTCTGCCATCCGCTCCCGCTCGACG
>JACCDQ011969562.1_pt1 | contig 12549 bp, 12 predicted proteins | sample 7446031 | NCBI WGS metagenome assembly JACCDQ01 (sample SAMN15323442, study PRJNA562643) | freshwater metagenome | isolation source: river surface water | place: USA:Blue River Watershed | collected 2017-08-17
GCTGCCGTCGCACCATTCAATGCGGGCCGGTTTGCACAGCGCGACCATATCGGCCACCCAGGCCAGCAGGCGGGCATTTTTGACGTAGGCGGGCGCGTTCAGGGTCAAACCCTTCATCACGGGAGAGTTCATGGAAGCGGCTCCAAAGTTAAAAGCGGATGTGGAAAAACCACGCTGCTCCACAAAGAAGCGACCTGAACGGCGTGCGGTTTTCCATATCCCTTTCAAACACGAGGGACCGGGTTCAGAACAGCAGCAAATGCCGAAACCGGGCAACGGCGCGGGGGTGTTTGCAGCGTTGCCGGATTCAGCCGGGCGGGTGGCCCTGGGCCCGGCGGTGCATGCGCCGGGTGCTGAATTCTAAAAAAAGACCGCGAAAGTTACCAGACAGTTACATGCAAAAAACGCATAACCTCATGCGGCAAGGCCGGTTCGGGCGTCAGCCCAACCAAGGGGTGGCGCGTTGACGCACCGGCATCACGTGCACCCAGGAACAGTCCAACAACAGGCACAGCCGCTGACCGACCGTCCAATGCCGACGAACGGCACCGCTCAGGGTCAACTGCAAGGTCACGCCGGGCAAGGCGTCCAGGGTGAAGGTTGCCAGGGAGATTTCACCGAGGTTACGCGCGTCTTGCAAAGTGGCAGACAAGCGTTGGCATTGCGCTGGCGTGCCTGAGGCCTCGGCCTCGTTTTGCGTCAACACCTGCAAACCATCGCTTTGCACCACCCAGGACACCTCTTGCCCAGTCTCCAGACGGCCCTTGTCTTGGACGAGCAACTCCAGGCTGGGGGCGCCCGGCACCGCACCTGCCGACAACCACTGCAAGGTGCCCCAGCCAGGTTCGGCAGCGGGGCCCAGCCAGCGCCCGTGAAAGCGGTTCTGAATGCCTACCAGATCGGCCACCCGGGCATTGCGGGGTGCCCGGTACAACTGCGCAGGGGGCCCTTGCTGCAACACCTCACCGGCGTCCATCACCACCAGGGTATCGGCCAGAAGGCGCGCCTCGGTCAGGTCGTGGGTCACCAACACGATCGGGATGTGCAATTCGGCGCGCAACTGCGCCAGCAGGGCATAAAGCCCTTGGCGGTTCATCGGGTCCACCGCTGAAAATGGCTCGTCCAACAGCAACAGGGCGGGTTCACGGGCCAGGGCCCGGGCCACGGCCACGCGCTGCTGCTGCCCGCCAGACAACGCGGCTGGGTGGCGGTGTTGCTGTTCTGGGGACAGTTTGACATGCCCCAGCCAGTGGGCAGCACGCTGCAGCCGTTGCTCCTTGGGCAAATGCAACAGGGACAAGGCCACGTTTTCCAAGGCCGTCAGGTGTGGCATCAGGGCGTAGTTCTGGAACACCAGCCCCACGTGCCGTTGCTGCGGCGGCAAGAACACGCCAGATTCGGTGTCGCACCACACCTGCCCGGCCACCAGCACCCGGCATTGCTGGGGTTGCAGCAAACCGGCCATCACCCGCAACAACGAGGTTTTGCCCGCCCCAGAGGGCCCAACCAAAGCCAGCATTTGCCCCGCGTCGCACCGCACATGCCCACGCAAAGGCATGGGATGGGTTTGCCCTATATCCACCTGCAACCAGGACGCAACGGGGGGTGTCATCGGCGCCCCGTCAATCGAGCGGTGGCCCAGTAAGAGGCGGCCACCGCCCCCAACGACAGCACCAACAACAACGCGGCCATGCGGTTGGCTGTGGCCAAATCAAATGCCTGCACCCGGTCATAAATCGAAATGGCCAAGGTTTGGGTTTCGCCGGGAATGTTGCCCCCCATCATCAACACCACGCCGAATTCGCCCAAGGTGTGCACAAACGTCAACACCACTGCCGATACGATTCCGGGCCAAGCCAGGGGCAACTCAACCCACCGCAGGGTTTGCCATGTGCTAAGCCCGCTGACCGCTGCGGCCTCCCGCAGGGGGCCGGGTATGGCCTCGAACGCGCGCTGCACCGGTTGCACCACGAACGGGATGTTGAACAACACGGAAGCCACCACCAACCCGGAAAAACTGAAACTCAGCGACCAGCCCAGGCTGTGCAACCACCGCCCCACCGGCGAAGCCCCGCCCAACGCCACCAGCAAATAGTAGCCCAGCACTGTGGGCGGCAACACCAGTGGCAACACAATGGCCGCTTCGACCCAGGCCTTGCCCACAAACTGCCGGGACGCCAAAGCACGCCCCGCCCACAGCCCCACCGGAAGCAGCACCAGCAAGGTCACCGCCGCCAATTTGAAAGACAAGGTAAGGGCTTGCCAATCCATGGGCATCAAGGCGTGGTGCTGGAGGGCATGGCAAAACCGTAACGCGTCATCACCGCCTGCGCCACCGGGGAAGCCAAATGGTTGTAAAAATCCTGAGCCGCCGCAGGCGCCCCCTTGAGCACCACCATCCGCTGCGCCAGCGGTTGGTGCCAGGTGTTGGGGATCAACTCGAAACGGCCCTGACGCGCGAGTTGTGGTGCCAGGGCCAGGGAATAAGCAATGATCCCGCCCTGGGTCGCGCCCGACGCAGCGAACTGGGCCGTTTGAGATATGTTTTCGCCGAGCACCAGATGGGCCTGCATGCGCTGCCACAGCCCGGCGTGCGTCAGTGCCTCTTGGGCACGTGCGCCGTAAGGGGCGTGTTCGGGGTTGGCGATCGCGAATTTGCCCAGACGGCCGTCAGACAAGGCCAAGCCCAGGTCTTTCAAAGTGCCGTCTGCCCGCAAGGGTGAACCGTGTGGCGTGAATACGCCAATGCGGCCGAAAGCGTACAGGCGGCCCCGGTCCAGGGTTTTTCCGGCATCGGCCAGCTGAAACACCCACCGTTCGTCGGCCGAGAGGAACACATGAAACGGCGCACCCTGGACGATTTGGGCGTAAAACTGCCCAGACGATCCATACACCAAGCGCAGCTTGTGGCCAGAACGCTTTTCAAAATCCGCCGCCACCTCGTCCAAAGCGAACTTGAGGTCGGAGGCTGCCGCCACCGTCACCACCGCGCCAGCGGCCTGCGTCCAGCCAATTTCGGGCAACAGCACCGCACCGGCAGCCGCAGCCAACCAGAAGGTTTTTAAAACCGTTCGCCACTGCATCGTGGAAAAGCCACCCATGCCCCACAACAAAAAGGCCGGTCACCTTGCGGCACCGGCCTTGGCTGTGGCGCTGTGGCCGAACCTCATCAGGCCATGAACACGGCAATAAAAGCCAACAAGAACATCAACACGCCACCGGCCAGGGGCAGCACCCAGGGAATGACGCCAACAATCCCTTCAACGGGGTCTTGATCGTGGGAATCGGCTTGGTGTTGGGGGGCGTGGGACATGACGCAGCTCCTGCAAACGGTTGAAACAGCAAAAAACTGACGCGATTTTACGCCCAACCGTTGTTTGAATGGCTTACCCGACTTTTCAGAAGCCGCAAGCTGCGCTATGGTTGCTGCCACAGGCGGCATAGCCTGGAGGTGGTTCGCATGGTCAAGCGCTCTGCATCGTCCAAAGCCCAGGCCCCGCTGGTGCAACAACCTGCGGCAAAGGGGGTGCTGCGCGAACGTGACCCGACGCCGGTGCTGGTGCCCCCGTCGGTGCAAGGTGCTCCCCTGCTGGACCTGATGTGCTCGCACTTTTTGCTGACGCTGGCCACCCAGCAAAGCCCCCGGCTGAACGTGCGCCGCGACCTCAACACCCTGCTGGCGCTGACCGGCCGACATTGGGTGTGGCCCACCACGGTGTTGCAGCGCCTGCGGCAATTTCTGGAAACCCACTGCCAAGGCAATGACTTGTGGAGCGACCAGGCCGCTTTGGACACCGCGGCCTTTTTGACCCGCCACGGCACCTGGGCTGGCCCTTACGAAGAGGGCACGCTGTTTTTCTACCTCGACGAATACGCCAAACAAAGCCCGAAGGACATTTGGGCGGTGCTGACCACCACCCAGCAGTGGTTGGCCCAGGCCTTGGCGCCACAGCGCAGCGCCCTGCAAGACAATGTGGACACCCTGGCCGAATTGCTGGCGCTCAACCCCGGAGAACGGGCCCTGCTGCTGTACGGCGCACTGGCCCGCTACCAGCGCGATTTGCGCACCCTGCTGGTGGAATTCAAGGCCCACAACGCGGCCGACGCGCACGCCATGTTTGCCCAGGTGGCAGGCGTCGACCGCATCGAGGTGGCCGAAGCCTTGCGCACCGGCTCGCGCCTGGACCGGCTGGGATTGCTCGAAAGCCTGCTGCCTGAACACCACATCACCGATTTGGGCGACCTGATGAAAATCAGCGAACGTTTGCCCTCGGTGTTGCTACGCACTTACCAGCACCCGCAGGAATTGATGGCCGTCTTTGCCCGGCGGGCACCCGACTCCGCCTTGACATTGGACGACTTTGCGTTTGTGGCCGACGACGCCCGCTTGCTGAGCCAGCTGCTACAAAGCGCCCGGCGCGCCCAGGAATGCGGGGTGAACGTGCTGCTGTACGGACCACCGGGCACGGGCAAAACCGAACTGGCCCGTGTGGCTGTCCGGGCCGCGGGTTTGCAGTTGTATGAAGTGGAATCGGCCGACCGCGAGGGCCATTGCCTGAGCGGGCGCGAGCGCTACCGGTCCTTGCAGGTGGCTCAGGCTTTTTTGCAGGGCGCCCCCAACGCAGCGTTGCTGTTCGACGAGGTGGAGGACGTGTTTCCCACCGAAAACAACCCCGCTGGCGGCAAGGCATGGGTCAACCAGCTGCTGGAGCACAACCCGGTGCCCACCGTCTGGATCACCAACCGGATCGAGCACATCGACGCCGCGTTTCGGCGCCGTTTTGCCTACCACCTGGAACTCAAGAGCCCACCGCCTGGCGCCCGCGAACAGCTGGTGGACAGGGCCCTGGCCGGGCAACCGGTGAGCCATCTTCTGGTGCAACGCCTGAAAGAGCGCCAGGGACTGACCCCCGCACACATCCACACCGCTCTGCGTTTTGCCAAGCTGGCCCAGCCCGACGCCACCACACTGGATGCCTTGATTGAGCGTCAACTGGCCCACGCCGACCGGGCCATGGGGCAGGCACCGACGGGCACCGGTCGCGCGCACCCGGTGCCGTATGCGCTGGAGTGGCTGCACACGCAGAGCCGCTACGACCTGCCCCGCATGGCTGCGGCGCTGAACGCCCGAGGACACGGCGCACTGTGCCTTTACGGGCCCCCTGGCACCGGAAAAACCGCCTGGGCCGAACACCTGGCCCACACCTTGCAAAAACCCTTGATGGTGCGACAGGCCAGCGACCTGCTGAGCAAATACGTGGGCGAAACCGAACAGCAAATGGCCGCCATGTTTGCACAAGCCGAATCAGAACAAGCGGTGCTGCTGCTGGACGAAGCCGACACGTTCTTGCTCGACCGGCGCCAGGCCCAGCGACACCACGAGGTCAGCGAAGTCAATGAAATGCTGCAAGGCATGGAACGCTTCCGCGGCGTTTTTGTGTGCACCACCAATTTGCTGGACCAGATAGACCCGGCAGCGCTGCGGCGCTTTTCTTTCAAAATCCAGTTTTTGCCGCTGCGCCTGGAACAGCGCGAGGCGTTGTTCACCCAGGAAGCACTGCCCGGTGGCCAGAGCGGCCCCGACAACTGGCGGCAACGCCTGCAGGCACTGGACGGGTTGAGCCTGGGCGATTTCGCCGCCATCAAACGGCAGGCCGACACGCTGCAGGAAACCCTGTCCCCTTTGGACTGGCTGGAACAACTGGAGCAGGAGCACCGGCTCAAGCCCGAAGGGCGGCAACGCTCTCAGATGGGCTTTTTGGCACACTAGGGGCATGCACACACCTGCCTTGTACGACGAACCCGGCCACCTGATACGACGCGCCCACCAACTGGCCGTTTCCACCTTCCACGACACGCACGGTCGCCAAGTCACCCCGGTGCAATACGCCGTGCTGCGGGCGCTGAAAGCCGAACCGGGTATCGACCAGGTGACGCTCGCACAACGGGTGGCACTGGACACCTCCACCACCGCCGACATTGCGGCCCGGCTGGAAACCAAAGGCTGGATCGTGCGGGAAATGCGACCGCGACGCCAACGCTGCCTGCGCCTGACCCCTTTGGGCGACGCCCTGCTGACCGACATGCTGCCACGCGTGCAACCCATGTACCAACAACTGTTGGCACCGTTGAGCCCCAACGACCAGGCCGAGTTTTTGCGCCTGTTGCGTCTGTTTGTGCACCTGAGCAACCCCGACAGCGACACAACCCACCCGGGATAAACCCTTAACCCAAACCGCTTGTCTGAGCGGGGCAGCCTGCCTACAATTTCGTTCAATGATTCAGTGTACTGAATGAAAAAGGAGCTTTCATGTTCTTGAAAAACACCTGGTACGTGGCCTGCAGCAGCGACGAATTGGGCGACCAGCCTCTGGGGCGGACCCTGTGCAACGAACCGGTGGTGCTTTACCGGCCCGCGCCCGGTCAGGTGGCTGCCCTGGAAGACTTTTGTCCCCACCGGGGGGCACCGCTTTCGCTGGGGCGGGTGTTGGACGGCAAACTGGTTTGCGGCTACCACGGTCTGGAAATGGGCTGTCAGGGCAAAACCGTGGCCATGCCGGGCCAGCGGGTCGGGCATTTTCCCGCCATCCGCAGCTTTCCGGTGGAAGAACGTTATGGCTTTGTCTGGTTCTGGCCCGGGGACCCGGCACAGGCCGACACCACACTGATCCCCCACCAGGCGTGGTTCAACCACCCCGAATGGGCCTACGGCGGCGGTCGCTACCACATCCGCTGTGACTACCGCCTGATGGTGGACAACCTGATGGACCTGACCCACGAGACCTACGTGCACGCAACCAGCATAGGCCAGCGTGAAATCGACGAAACGCCTTGCAAAACCGCCGTCAAGGAGAGCGAAGTCGTGACCAGCCGGTTCATGGAAAACATCATGGCGCCCCCGTTCTGGCGTGCCGCCCTGCGCGCCAACGGCCTGGCCGACGACGTGCCGGTGGACCGTTGGCAAATTTGCCGCTTCTCGCCGCCCAGCCACATCATGATCGAGGTGGGGGTGGCCCACGCAGGACACGGCGGTTACGACGCACCCGATACCCACAAGGTGTACAGCGTGGTCACCGATTTCATCACCCCCGAAACCGACACCTCCATTCACTACTTCTGGGGCATGGCGCGGCGCTTCAACCCGGGCAACGCCGAGTTGACCCACCAAATCCGCGAGGGCCAAGGCAAGATTTTTGCGGAGGACATGGAGATGCTGGAGCGCCAGCAGGCCAACCTGTTGCGCTGGCCGGAACGCCGTCTGCTGCCCCTGAACATCGATGCAGGTGGGATCCACGCGCGGCGCATGATAGAGAAACGACTGGCAACGGAGGCCAGCACCTCAAACGGTGGCACCGAGGCGCAACCCCAGCGGGCTCAAGCCTCGGCCGACTGACGGGCCACCACGCGCAACACCTCGGCCCCGTAGGCTTCCAGCTTTTTTTGGCCCAGGCCGGGTATGCCATTCAGATCGCCCACCGTGGCGGGCCGGCGCTCGGCAATGGCACGCAAGGTGGCGTCGTGAAAAATGACGTAGGCCGGCAGGTTGTGTTCGCGTGCCACCTCGGCCCGCCAAGCCTTCAAGGCTGCCAACGCCTCGCGGGCGGCCAGCGGCAGGGTGGCTTCACTGGCCACAATGCGTTGGCGGTCGGCCTTGCGTGCGCCGGCTTTGCCGGTTGAGCGTTCGGTGGACTGGACCCTCAGGTGCACCTCGGTCTCGCCTTTCAGGATGGGACGGGCGGCATCGGCCAGGCGCAAGGTGTTGAAGTGTTCGCTGTCCACCCACACCGCCTGCCGCGCAATCAATTGGCGCAACAGACTGCGCCATTCGGTTTCGCCCAGGCTGGCTCCAATGCCATAGGTGCTCAGGTGCTGGTGGCCGTGCTGCTCAACCTTTTCGGTGGGTTTGCCACGCAGTATGTCGATCAAATGACCGGCACCAAAAGCGCTGCCGCTGGCTTGCTGCACCCGGTACATGCACGAAAGCATTTTCCGCGCAGACTCGGTGGCGTTCCAGGTTTGTGGGGGATGCAGGCAGTTGTCGCAGTTGCCGCAGGGCTTGGACGGTTCACCAAAGTAATCCAACAAACGCACCCGGCGGCAGTCGGTGGCTTCGGCCAGCGCCAGCAAGGCATCAAGCTTGCCGCGCAACACCTGCTTGAATTCGTCGGCCGCCGGGCTCTCGTCGATCATGCGACGCTGGTTCACCACGTCTTGCAAGCCATAAGCCATCCAGGCGTTGGCGGGCTCGCCATCGCGCCCGGCGCGGCCGGTTTCCTGGTAGTAGCCTTCGATGTTTTTGGGCATGTCCAGGTGGGCCACGAATCGCACGTCCGGCTTGTCAATGCCCATGCCGAACGCGATGGTGGCCACCATGATCACGCCTTCTTCGCGCAGGAAACGGTCTTGGTGGTGCTGGCGCAACTTGGCGTCCAACCCCGCGTGGTAAGGCAAGGCGTTGAGGCCGTGCGCGGCGAGCTGGGCGGCCACATCTTCTACCTTGCGGCGGGACTGGCAGTACACCACCCCCGCGTCATGCCCCTGCGGGCCGCTGTGCTCGCGTTCGACGAAGCGCAACAATTGTTGCAGGCTCTCTTTTTTCTCGACGATTTGGTAACGGATATTGGGCCGGTCAAAGCTGCTGACGAAATGCTGGGCGTCCTGCAGTTGCAAGTGGTGCACGATGTCGGCACGGGTCAGGGCATCTGCGGTGGCTGTGAGCGCCACGCGCGGCACGTCGGGGAAACGCTCGTGCAGCGCGGCCAGCCCCCGGTACTCGGGCCGAAAGTCGTGGCCCCACTGGCTCACGCAATGCGCTTCGTCGATGGCAAACAGGCTCAATTTGCCACGCTCGTGCAGCGACTGCAGTTGCGCCATGAAGCGCGGCGTGGTCAGGCGCTCGGGTGCGGCGTAGAGCAGGGTGATGTCGCCCCGGAACAGGCGGCGCTCGATGTCGGCGGCTTCTTCGGGGGTCAGGCTGGAATTGAGGTAAGCGGCGGGCACCCCGGCCTCCAGCAATGCGCCCACTTGGTCGTGCATCAGGGCAATCAAAGGCGACACCACCACCGCCACGCCGTGTCCGGCCATCTGCCGAACAATGGCCGGGACTTGGTAGCACAACGATTTGCCACCGCCCGTGGGCATGAGCACCAAGGCGTCGCCCCCCGCACTGACGTGGGCCACGATGTCGGCCTGCGGACCGCGAAAACGGTCGTAGCCGAACACCTCTGTCAACACCTGCAGGCAGGCGGCACCGCCCAGCGGACGCACCGAATCGGGCAGGGTCACATTTGTTCCCAGGGCAGGCCCTCGAAGCGCCAACCGCTGATGCGTGAGCGGTGAAAGGCATCATCCAGTTCGCCTTCAAAGCCGTGCACGACGTGCATCACGTCGGCAAATCCAGCGGCCTCCAGCACAGCACCGGCGTCCAGCGTGCGCTTGCCGCTGCGGCAAATCAGCAGCACAGGGCGGTTTTTGTGGCCGGCCTCTTCTTCCACCAACCGCGCAAAACGCTCGGGGTCGGGCGTGAGATCGGGGTATTCGTACCAGGGCACGTTCACCACGCCCGGTGGGCGGCCCACGTACAGCGACTCGATTTCCATGCGCACGTCCACGAACAGGGGGGCTGCGTCCACCGGAGCGCCCGCATGGCGCTGCAGGTAGGCCCAGGCTTCGACGGGTTGCAGGTGCTTCATGTGGTGTATTGTCGCTGGTGGGCCGGGAAAGGTGTCGGGTGCAAAAATCATGGGCAGGGCTTGCTGGCGTCGGTGTTCAACACACCGACCAGTTCGTTCAACCCGATCGCTTGGGCTCCGTGGCGCAGGGAAAAACACAGGCTGTCGCAAGCCAGGCCAAACCCTCGGTCGAGCGGTGGGGCGCTGGTGCGCTTGACTTCGATCGCCACGTCGGGCTGCCCACCGCGTGACAGCAGCAAGTCGATTTCCGCACCATCGTGGGTTCGGTAAAAATGAGGCTTACGTCCGGGGCCGATGTGCTGCAAAAGGGTTTCCAGCACATGCCCTTCGTAACTCGCAATGGGCCGCAATCTGCCGCGCCAGGGTGGTTTTGCCCACCTGACGTGGCCCCAACAACACGGCTGCGGGCGCGCCACTGGCGAGGCGCTGACTCAAAGCAACTCTAATGCAACAGGGAATCATTGCAGAAAATCATACATCAGGTGTTTGAATTTCGGCATTAAATCTTCGCACTCACACCCGCACAAGCTGCACCGTCCAGTGTCCACCGTCCTCCTGCTGCACTTTGACCAAATCGTAGGTCTTGAGCATGTCCAGCAAACCCGAGTGCCCATAGTTTTTGGGTGAGAACGAAGGATCAGCCCGCTTCAAATACGACCCCAGGGCACTCACACCGACCTTCCCTTCGGGGGTGTCTGCAGCGAGCAGGCTGACAGCATCTAAAACAAACTTGGGGCGCAGCTTGGGCAATGGCTTGGGTGCAGGGAGTGGCTTGACCGCCTCCAGTTTGTTGGTGGCTGTATTTTTGGTGGATGCAGGAACCTCTGACAGTGGTGCCTCAGGTTTGGACCACTCGAAAAATTGATCACTGGCATTGCGCAATGCGTCGGGGCTTTTGGCTTCACCAACGATGTGTACGGTCGCACCACGTTCGCGCAGCTTGCGACACAAATAGGCAAAATCAGAATCACTGGTCACCAAACAAAACGTGTCTGCCCGCTGATCAAACAGGGCTTCTATCGCGTCCAGTGCCAATGCGATGTCGGCGGTGTTTTTGCCCGCTGCGTATTGGTATTGCAGGCAGGGCGTAAAAGCCATCCGGACCAACGCCTCTTGCCACTTGTTGGCCAGGGTGGTGTGATTGCCATAACCACGACGCAGCACCACCCGACCGAATTGGGCCACCACGCGCAATGCGTACTCCAGTATTTCGGGGCTGGTGTTGTCGCAGTCGACCAGCACGGCCACGCGCGATTCAACTTCAGTGTGCTGGCTGTTTGACATTTTTTATACTCCCTTGGGGTTGAACCGAATCATACGGATTTCTTGCCGGCACCTCTTCACTGATTCGCCCGCCCCAATCACGCCCCATTCAGCGGCTGCTTTCCAGGTAGCGTTTGCGCCAGAAGTACACGGACGACGCCACCGCAATCAGCCCCATGGCGCCCATGGACCACCAAAACCCCCAGGGCAGGTCGAGCAGGGGCATGGTGTGAAAGTTCATGCCAAAGATGCCAGCGATCAGATTGAGGGGCAAAAATATGGCCGTGAGCACCGTGAGGGTGCGCATGATGTCGTTGGCGCGGTGGCTTTGGGCCGAGAAGTGCATTTGCACTGCGGTTTCGGCGCTTTGTTCCAGCCGCCGCACGTGGTGCACCACACGCTCGATGTGTTCCAGCACGTCGCGGCTGCGCACCCGCAGCAGGTCGCGCTCTTTGCGAGCGGCATCGTCTTGCGGCTCGGGCCAGTCGTTCAAGGCGGCGATCCAGTCCTGGATGGCAGAGCGCTGGTCTTCGCAAATTTCGTCCAGCTGGTGCAGTCCCAGGCGGGCATCGAGCAGGGCGTTCCAATGGGTGAATTTCGCCCGCGGGTTGAGCAATTCGGCTTGCCAGTGGTCGAGTTGGCGGGTCAATTCGCGGCGCAGATCGAGGTAGCCGTCGACCACCTGGTTGACCAGGCGCAGCATCAAATCGGCCGGGCCGGTGGGCATGATGCGTACCGGTGCGCTGCGCCCGGGCTCGGTGTCGTCATCTCGGTCGCTGGCCAAGGCGCCAGGCGCCCAAGCCAGCAAACGGGCCATGTAGGCGTCGCGCACCGCGCAATCGGTGGGGTGCACGGTGATCAGCAAGTCATCGAACAAAGCAAACCCCATGGGACGGGTGTCGATGCGTCGCATCACGGGCGGCCCCCGGCGGCGGCCCTTGCTGGCAAGGGCTTCGATGGTGCCGTCGGTTACCGGGTTCAGCGCGGTGTCTCGCGCATGCGCCAACCGACGAAACACCAGCACATCGTATTGCCCGGTGTAGTCGTAATGCGATGGCAAGTGCCTGTTGAGCAGGTCGGACACGTGCAAATCCACCAGACCGGAACCGAACCAGCGGTGCAGATGCGCCTGCAGTTCCACTTGCATCGCTGCCAGTTCGTCCTGTTCCAGCGCCAACCACAAAAAACCCTGTGTGGGCAAGGCTTGTGGCAGTTCGTGGATGGGGGTGACGGTGGTGTTCTGGAAGTGAAACAGGCGCATGGTGTGCCGATCAGGCCTGACGCAGCAGGCGGGCGGCGTCGCGGGCGAAGTAGGTCAGCACGCCGTCGGCACCGGCACGCTTGAAGGCCAGCAGGCTTTCCATCATCACCGCGTCGTGGTCGAGCCAGCCGTTCTGGGCGGCGGCTTTCAGCATGGCGTACTCGCCGCTGACCTGGTAGGCAAAGGTGGGGGCCTTCAACTCGTCTTTCACGCGGCGCACCACGTCCAGGTAAGGCATGCCGGGTTTGACCATCACCATGTCGGCGCCTTCGGCCAGGTCCAGCGCCACCTCGCGCAGCGCTTCGTCGGTGTTGCCGGGGTCCATCTGGTAGA
>JACCDQ010391803.1_pt1 | contig 12546 bp, 34 predicted proteins | sample 7446031 | NCBI WGS metagenome assembly JACCDQ01 (sample SAMN15323442, study PRJNA562643) | freshwater metagenome | isolation source: river surface water | place: USA:Blue River Watershed | collected 2017-08-17
AGCTGGTACAAAGTAAAGGCGGTTTATTAAAATGGGAAATTCAGTTATGAGTTTTTATTGTGATGAATGTCAGGATTTCGGTTATATATTTTGGGGGGATAACAATGAATACGATGTCGAAAAGTGTGAATGCAATGATGAATAAAGTTAGAAAGGTTCAAGAGTTACGCCGTAGCAATGCGGCAACTCCAATTCCATCTAAGAAAAAATATTCAAGAAAAATAAAACACAAACGGCGTGGCGATTTGACAAATTGATCGCTGGCCCGCAACAGTGTGGGGGCCAAAAGCTTGTTACGTCAAGTTACGACACACCCTGGAATTTGTGAGATCTATCACAATAAATGGATTAGGTTTTGTCGTATCCCTACGCTATAATTACCGCATAACGAAAGGAAAAACTATGTGTTCAGTTTGTGCAGGTCAGTCTAAAGTAATTATTAAGTCATTATGCGATAACCATTATTTTGAATGGGTTAATGAAAAGATTTGTAATGATTTAGATACACGAGAGGATTACTTTCACCTTGTCTAAATTAAAACGCTCTAATGACCGCAAAGTGGCTAACTCTGTTAGCCCTAGCGGGAAAACTCCTAACATTGCTAATACTTTCGGTTTGCCTGCTGGCAAAGATTTTTCATGCCCTGGACAAACTCCTACCTGTGCAAGTGTCTGTTATGCTGGTAAACTAGAAAAAGTATATAAAGGCGTTAGAGATACTCTCTTACACAATTGGAATTTATTAAAAGACGCTACTCTTACCGCTCAAGTTACTTTATTGGATGAGATGATTTTAGAATTTAAGGCGGATTGTGAAAAGCGTAATGCGCCTAAGTTATTCCGTATCCACTGGGATGGGGATTTCTTCTCTTCTCAATATGCTAAAGCATGGAAAGAAGTTATCGAAAACAATAGCGATGTGCAATTCTGGGTTTATACTCGTGTAAAGTCTGCCGCTATTATTCTTAAAGATATTCCTAACTTATCTCTTTACTATTCCGCCGATGATGATAATATCGAAACCGCCACGGAATTAAAACAAACTCAAGGCATTCGCCTTGCATATTTGGGGAAGACTTTCGCTGTTACCGAAACTGTTATGAAAGAAATAACTGGCAAAGTAGGCGCTAAGTGTCCTGAAAATAATAAACAAATTCCGTTAATATCTAAAGCAGGGTCTGCCTGTGTATCATGCGGATTGTGTGTATTTAATAAAGCAGATATTAGATTTAGCGCAACTAAAAAATAGCTGATGATCGGCGTGTTCGCTTGACAATCAAGCGGCATGCCCGCAATTGTGTGGGGGCGCAGCCCCCGTTACGTCAAGTCAACACGCTTCCTGAAAATTGTGATATTAAACACACAATTAAATATGCGACACGCCGAAGCTCGATTAGGTAATGTCAGACCATTACGCTATAATTCTGCTATCAACAAACGAAAGGTAAAAAATGTCTCAATTCGCAAACTGGAAGTCTTTTCCATTCACCGCTGATGGCGTGGAATTTGTATCTCTATTAGACCCTAATGGTAGCATGTATAAGATGGCTAGCACACTGCCTGCAGGAATGTTCGCTAAAATGAACGAGGGTGCTATCCTCTCTCTTATCGGTAATGTTTCAACAATTACTAAATCTGAGATTCAGGCAGAACTCGATAGAGTTAACAAAGGATATCAGCAGGCTTATTTAGCCCTAGCCTAATTTATAGGGCAGGTGCGATAATGTCGCACCTGCCTGCTATAATTCTCTTAAATAACGAACGAAAGGAAATAAATGTTATCAACCGCTTCAGCCCTGCTAACTGCAACTGAGGAAGCCATAATTGGTGAAAATCAAATGATGATGGCTTCTTTTATTGTTCATAATCGAAATGAGTTTTCACAAGATGAAATGGCTAAGGCTATGTTCATGTATGCAACTGAAATCGCTTCTGCCGTAACTGATAAAGTTACTAAAGTATTACTAACTGAAACACAATTTAAAGAATTACTTGCAACTATTGGCGAAATTGAAGCCATGCGTGATGAAGTATTAGGAGATAACTAATGGGAAGCAATTTTGCAACTGACTTGGCTGAACTAGACTTAGGTTTATCTTTAGAGGATAGTATTGCTATACACTTAACTAGTAATCACTATCCACCCGTTCCCCGCTCTATGGTTAAGCCTTGCATAGATGCTATTGATGCATACTATGATGAGGACTATGACCAACCAATTAAACTTCCTGACGGAGTTACTTGGCGAGATGAAGAATATGCGCCTGCTCATGCTATTGTAGAAGCACACCACCTACAAGCATGGCTACCTCATGGTATTGACTGCGAATGTTATGACTGCGTGGGTGAGTAATGTCTTCATATCAAGAAAGCTGGGTAGCGAGTTTGATCGAGGACTTATATGTAGTTAAAGATATATCTCCTAAAGAATTAAAGGAAAGCGTTCAACAAACAATAGACTTGCTAGATGACCTAATCTTATCAGGATACACCTATTCTGAAGAAGATACAGGATATACCTATAAAGGATAAAAGGTGTGAGGCAACTCACACGCTATAAAGTAGATAAATGTCGGTAGGTTCGTGTATAATCTACCACCTAGAGAAAGGAAACAAATGAGCACAACCCTAGAAATCGGACAGACAATTACAACCGCAAAGAGCGGTGTTGTCGGAGTAATCAAAGCAGTAGATAATCACCCGTCAGGTGTAAGTCGTGTATTGCTTGATGTAAATGGGACAGAACGCTGGACTAGCGTATCTAACTAAATAAACAAATGTCCTGAGCATGACCATAAACTGCTCACAACTTTGTCGGTAGTATCCGCTATACTATCGGCTCAACCAACTAACGAAAAGGAAAACAAATGGCAAGAGGAATAAATGTAAAGGTGTCTAAGGCTAAGGTAGTTAAGGCACTTAAAGATAAACTTGATGCAAGCGCAAAGGCTATTGTATCAAATGAAAAGAAGCGCAAGGAACACGAAAAGACTAAAAAGGCTTGGTCTAAAGAAGTTGCAGAAATTGTAATTAAGCAAATCTCAAAGGCTGATGTTTCTGCTTCCGAAAATTGGCGTAATGAAATTAGAGTTGATGTTACTATTCCTGCTGGTTTAGTTACACTTCCAACAGAACCTAAAATAGAATTAGAACAAGAACTTGGTCGTTATGAAGTTCAGGAAATTGAGAACGCAATTCGTATTCTTGAAATGTCTGACGAGGAGTTTGTTTCTGCTTCAACTATGAAACAGATTGCTTCTTATCTCTAATTAAATAACAGGGGGCTAGACAAAATCTAGCCCCCAATGTTATACTTCGTATCCCTACTAATAGAAAGTAATAAAATGAAAAATAGATTTCGTGTAGAAGTTTATGATGAAGTAAAGGGTAACGACCTTACGCTTTACTTTGAGCAAGGTGTAGATAAAGAATACTTAACTGAAATTGTATTTTCTAATCTCCGCCAATTTTCTGGTAATGTTCGTGCTTATGTTTATGACCAACTAAAGAAGCGCAAAACAACCGCTATTTATTTACCAATGGAATTGGTAAATCTTAATCGCCCACGACAACTAACTAAAATAGAATTGGGCTTATATTAAAAGTTAGGGGCGGGATCTTAATCCCGCCCCTGTCTTACATTTTGAGATGCCCGCAGAAGTGTGGGGGCAAAGACCTCGTTACGTCAAGCACCAACACGCCCTGAAAATTGTGAGCTTGCTCACAAATAGATCTAAAGGTGTGGCGGTCTTGATAAATGTCAGTGGGGTCTGTTATACTTACGCTAAATCTAACTAATGAAAGGAAAATCATGGCTCATAACCTTGAAACTAATGGCAACGAAGTTGCCTTTGCTTTGCGTGGAACTCCTGCTTGGCACAATCTCGCTAATCGTATCTTCTCACAAGATGAAGATGTAACAACTCAGACAATGCTTGATGAAGCAAAACTTTCCAATTGGAATGTTCGCTTATCTCCATTAACTGACCATATCTCAGAAGAATGGAACGATGTATCTAATGCTCAATTAGTTATTCGTGATAATCCATTCAATGGCGGAACTGATGTTCTTGCAACTGTTGGTAAGCGTTACAAGCCTGTTCAGAATGAAGAATTATTTGCATTCGCAGATAATATTCATGACGCAGACCCTAACTGCCGTTGGGAAAGTGCTGGTTCCCTAAAGAATGGTAAAGTAGTTTTCGGAACTGTTGATATTCCTAGAACTATGGTATTAGACCCACAAGGTGCTAATGACCAAACTAAACTTTATTTAATTGTTTGGACATCTCACGATGGTTCTGTTGCTGTTCAGGCGGCAATTACACCTGTTCGTGTAGTTTGCCAAAACACTCTAAATCTTGCTATGCGTAACGCTAAGCAATCATTCAAAATTCGCCATACTCAATCTGTTGAGGGTCGTATTCAAATTGCTCGTGAAACTCTTGGGCTTGCTCTTGGATACTTTGACGAATTCGAGAAAGAAGCGAAAGAACTCTTTGCACAAGAGATTACTGACGCAGAATTCTCTAAGTTAATCAAAACAATTTATCCTAAGCCTGAAGAGGGTGCGTCTAAAGTTGCTTTGACTAAGTGGGAAAATAAAGTTGTCTTGCTTGATGACCTTTATCATAACTCACCAACTAACGCTAATATCAAGGGAACTAAGTGGGGCGCATTTAACGCTCTAACTGAACGCCTAGATTATTTCCGTTCAGGTCGTGGTAATTCTGAAACCCTAATGGCGGGTGCAAGTGGTTTTGACCCAATCTTAACCGCAGAAAAAAATAAAATTCTTAAGTTGGTAAAATCCTTCTAAAGAAAAAATCCTGAGCAAGATTTAAAACTGCTCACCAATTGGTTCCGTAGATTAGCTTGGTTTAAATCATCACACTGTCACTGTGAAGATCACGGGTTCAAATCCCGTCGGAATCGCATCTCAGCATGCGAGATGCCCGCAACCCTGAAAGCCAGATTTTTGTGTTACGAATCACAAAACATTTTCCAGGAAATCCTTGAAAATGTCGGATCCCACTGCTATAATTCTCAGCATGACAACCTGGACCAAATATACATTCGCTTGTGACCCAAATGAATGTGATACTTTAATTGAAGTATCATGTCGTGATTTTGGATTCCCAAACGGTGTGACAGAGCTCACATGCCCATGCGGACGTAAAATGAACTATTTGTCACATGAAGATGCTACAATTACACCAACAAACCAAACGAAAGAGGAAAAAATGGAAGACGTAACAATCACACCTGAGATTGAATACAACCCTAATCAACTAGTTAAATATAAAGTTCTTAATGGTTACTCAGACCCTGAGTATGTAACAACTAAAATCTCTAGCCTTGAATGGGACCTACATCATTCACGCACCAATGCCAAAGCGGCTAGCGCATATGCTAGTAAAGTTCTTGCAGTTAGAGAAATCATCACAGAAGCATATGCAGATTCAGACGACCAAGAAACTCTTCGTCAAATCGCAGAAACTCTAGACATCTCATTAACTAGAACAATTAACTGGACTGCAACAATTGAAGTTAGTGGAGAAATCGAAATCGACTTAATTGACGATGAAGATTTTGAGCAAGCAATTTATGACAGTCTTTATGTTGATGCAAATCAAGGTGACATCACAATTGGTGATACAGAAGTATGCAACGTTAGAGAGGCTTACTAATGTATTTTGAGTTAACCGCTCCAAACTCAGTGGCCCTGCACGGGGCCTACTGGGAAGCGGATTCAATTGGCTTGGACCCTGAATGGTTTAAAGACACATTGACTTTCTCTATTGGAACTGGTAATATTGAGAAAGTAAGTCGGATTCGAGATAAGTTTAATCTAAAAGAAACTTATATTTCAGAATCTAGAGAAACTGGATATACAAGGAGTTAAAGTGGAATACCAAGACGGATTCGAAGATGGAGTAAAATTTACTCGTGAAGTAATTGTTGCTAATCTACGTAAATGGGCAGAAGATTCTGTTCTAGGCGAAGAGGGAACAATTATCGATGATATTGCTGACCGCATTGAATTTGGGAAAATAGACAATGACATCTGAGGATCTAACTAGGTGGATTGGCTGTGACCAATGTGGTTCCGCCCAAGCTTTATATTTAGTTAAACTTATTGAAGGTGAATTAGCATTCTGCGGTCATCATTACAATAAAAACAAAGAGGCCCTTGACAAAAAGGCCTTTGAAATTATACAATTGAATAAGACAGAAGAAGTTCCACAAATGACAAAGGAAGAGGTATAACGGTGGGAGACAGAGCAAATTTCGTATTCGTGCAGGACAGTGGAGAGACAGTAGTTCTCTACGGTCACTGGGCAGGCAACAACATGCTAAACAATTTAGCAGAGGCGGTATTCAAGGCACGTCCTCGTTGGGGTGATGATTCATATGCAACACGTATCGCAATCAGTCAAATGATTGGTGACAGTTGGTCTTATGAAACTGGATGGGGTATTCAGGTTAACAGCATTGCGGACAACGAGCACAAGATTCCAGTAATTAATTGGAAAGATAGAACATTCAGTCTACATGAAGAAGATTCATTCTTTAATGAAGACAACAAGGTTAGGGGAATGAAGAATAAAGCAATCTTCACAATGGATTTAGCGGCATTCGTTGAGAAGTATTCGGACCTAACCGTTCCAGTTTAATAGGTCTCCCTGGCTTATGATATAATTATCTTAGGCCAGGGGCCTATTATCTAATTAGGGTGCGGCTACTAGGTATAATCACCAAGTCGCTAAGTAAAGCGGATTTTTCTTATTCCTTTCGTTTCATCCAGCAGCCTTAATTTTAAAACCCAGCGAAAGCTGGGTTTTTTCTTTTGCCCTCAGATTGTGAGAACCATATCACACTGTTACGGGATCTGTCAAGAATTCCTGAAATTTGGATCAAATGTGGTGTGAAACACACCAAAATAGTCTTCACAAATGTCAGTGGTGCATTATATAATTAGGTCATATCAACGAAAGGATATAAAATGCCAAATTGGGTAATGAATACATTAACTGTAGAGGGTAATCCTGATTTAGTTAATGAATTAAAGAAGCAAGTAGCAGAACCTTATGTAATGCCCGTCCAATCTTTTGGAGACCTTAATTTTACAGTAGAGGATAAAGAAGTTCAAGAGGAGTTTTCATTTTGGAATGTTATACGTCCTTTAGATATGGAAGCCTATCCCCAACAGCCTGCCCGTTCTAAATTAGATGGAAATCATCCTGATTGGTGGGCAGATACAACTAGATTAGCCAAGACTGACAATTCTTGGTATTCATGGAATAACCGTAATTGGGGAACTAAATGGGATGCAACTAATCCTGAATTAGTTGTAGATGAAGAGAATGGTGAGAATTGGGTTCTCGTGTATAAATTTGATACAGCGTGGGCTCCACCTGTTCCAGTTATAACTAAACTATCAGAACAATATCCAACTCTTCTACTTACTTTAGATTATGAAGAAGAGCAAGGCTGGGGTGGGGAGATTGAATTCCTACGAGGTCAAGAAACTGCTATCTCAGAATATGATGAGAAATGCTGGGAATGTGATGCAACAGACAACATGGACTATTGTGAAGATTGCGATTCTAATGTATGCTTATCCTGTAAAAGTAATCGTGAGGGCGATACTTGTGAACATGTAAAGGCGGAAGCATAATGGTAGATAATCTATTTTCAGATTGGGTAGGAGAACATATTATTGACGCTATTACCCAAGAAATTTCAGAACATTTATTTGATGAGTGGAACAACTCTAATTTAAATGAGGGAAGCCTATATGCAGATTATAGGTTCTTTGAATTTGCTTCGCCCGAAGTTAAGCAAAAATATAACGAGCACTATGGATATGTAGAGGGAGATGATTATTACCTATGATGTTAGGTTATGATGTAGAAGATATCTATGAAATGCAAGCAGCAATTAGCATAGCATTTCAAGCAATTAAAGATAATGACCCAGTTGAAAATGGTCTTGCAAAAGCTTTGGATTTTTTTGATGGCCTATGGGCAGAGGGGTATTTTGACTAATGGGACTAAGAGATGAATCCTGGTGTGCAGATTGTGGCAAATCACAACCATATTCTGAAACAGATGTAATCTGCGGAGAATGCACATCTGAGGCATATGAAAAAAGATCTATTCAAATAGTTAAATATATGGAGTTACATTTAATTAGTTTAGAACAAGATTCTGAGGGTATTTGGAATGCTATGGACCAAATAGATGATTTAGAATCAGATGAATATGAATCCTTAAACATAGAGGATATTAGAACTAATGGGCAGATTGCTGCTACCCGCCATTTATTGTCAGTGGCACGTGATATACTCGGAATCCAAACAGAGGAGAAATAATGGAACTATATTCAGAAAAACTGGACCCACATCTACAGCGCATGGTAGACGCAGGAGTTACTGGCCTTGATATCATGCACGGTCATCTAAAGATTTTAATGTTAGAGGCTGACGCACAGTTGACTGAGGCAATGCGTATTGAAGAGGAAGACGACTACTCAGACGCTATGCAGTCAATGGAGCGGAAGTATTGGGAGGGTATGTCAGACGCATACACACATCTATATAAATTAACATATGATTTATCATTTGCAATCGCAGGCATGGAGGTAGAAGAATGAAACCACAAGATAAAGATAAGTTAAATGAATGCTTAGCCATTCTGGATACAACGGACCTTGGTCTTTCCATGGTCTGGCTGTGGACCTGGTCGACAATAAAGAATCTCCTGGAGGGCGGGGACTTTGAGCAACGTGCATCAGAACAGACAGCATGGGAAGAGTTATGTAAGGCTGTGCAATCAGGTAGCGGCTTTACATTGGAATACGGGGCGGAAGAACATTATGAGCACGTAAGAGACTGGATGATTGAGACTGGATTAATTAAAGATTCAGATGAGGACGAAGACGATGAATGACCAAGATTCGATCCAATTTAAATTAAGTTTGGCAAAAGCTTGGTTAGAAAATGGCCAAGAAACATTAGCCAGATCTATTATTAGTTCCATTTTTGAGGAGAGGGACGAGAGCCAAAATGAACATTTATGAACCAAGTTTAGAAATCCTGGAAATTGCATATGATGTATCTCCAGGGGGAATCAGATCATTTGAAGTATATGATAAAGCAGAGATAGAACCTGTAAGAATCCCAATATATGAGACAGAGTCCTTGACAGAAGCTGTCCAATTCTGTTATGATTTGGGCAAGGATTTTATTGTCCGAACATACGCTGAATGGGAAATGAGGGAATTACTTGCAGACATATAGAGTATATGGGGAAAAGGTTCATAGTTATTATACTGATGTTTCCGCTTCCGACCCAGATGACGCATATGATATTGCCAGTTCCAGGTCAACACAGGAATGGCATGAAGTAGAAAACGATGAAATTGTCGAAGTATCCGAAGTGATAGCATTTGACAAGATAGACATAACTGAATAACGGTGGGGTATTTACAAATTCGTAAATATCTTATATAATGAATATGATCGAGAAAGGATCAAAAATGACAACAAAGCGTGACTATCTAGTAAGCAAGGGTATTACTGTAGGAAAGCGTGGCCGCTTTTCTGGAGCTGCTAAGCAGGCACTAGCTGAGGCGGAACAGAATGGCGTAAAGTTCACGGCTGAAGTTAAGACTCCTAAGAAGTAATTAATCATGGGGGCTGGACCTACCAGCCCCCGTATGATAAAATGTAAGGCTCAAAGAAGGGAAAAACGGTGGCGACAAAAGAACATAAGTTAGGCGAACTACTAGCAAACTCAGTAGAAGACCATTTCTTCAATCCAGCAACGCTGGGCTATTATCTATCACAACAGCCAACATGGACAATTGACCGTGTTATGGAGGTAGTGGCATGGATTATAGAGAAGAATGCAAGGCGGGCAGAAATAGAGGCGGCAGGCGGAATCCAATCAGACGGATTAATTCTAGCCTATAACCTAGATAAACTAATAGACCAAATCAAGAAGAGCAAACAACTAAATAACATTAACTTGCCATAGTTAATTCCTAACAAGATTGGGATAAGTTGGACATGATGTCCGATTTATCCCTTTTTTGTTTTTGTAATGCGGGCAAGAATTTCTATTTACGGGAAATATGTAGAATTCCTGAAAATCTCACATAATGAGATCTAAATCTGTCAAAAACATATATTAATCTAATTAAAACTATATAGAATCTGACAAAATCTGATCAAAATTTGTGTGCCATTTTTCGTATTTACGACGCTATTGACAAATTCCTGGAAATTTGCTCTATTGACAACATGGCATGAATATGCATATATGGTCTATGTGGAGCAAAATGGGGGATTATGGAGTAAATTGGGGGGTCGTTCAATATCTCATATATCAAGATATATTTAAATAAATAGTATTTAGCACAGAATTAATAGTCATTTCAATCAACCATAAGCCCTACAATAGCTCTAAAAAGCCTTTAAAAGGCTATTAGAGACAAGAAGAAAGGGGCGGGTAGGATAAGATATCTACTCTTTTGGTAGAATTTCTGAAGCCCATATAGAGTTTTCTTCTACTTTTGGGCAATACTCTGGATTTCTATTACATCTTGGAAATAGGGATGATTTGTCACACTTACATATATTGGTCATCTATCTCCTCTCCGTCTTCCCGCCACAAGACTTCATATATTTTATCTGTCAGCTCAGATGGATCTTCATCATTTAGAATATTTTCAATCTGATCTAGCTTATCAAAAGACTCTTGCCATAGATTTTCCCAAGCTATATTAGAATTAGATAAATTCCTAACTTGAATCTTATAATCATTTATCTGATCTATATAATATTTCTGATTATATTCTAGTTGACTAATTTTAGCATTAGTTTCTTTCTGAAGATACTCGTATTTACCAGATACTTGCCAATACTTAAATGGGATATATATACCAATATAGAGTATAGCAAAGGATAGTAGCCATTCCATTAGTTCCCGCCCTTATCGTAGGCCATATCGGACCATTGGTCCATTATTTCTGCCACATGTTCATGGCTAGATTCCTTACAATTACCGCAAATTTTGCACATGGTTCTCTCTTCCGCCGCACTTTTTTCGGTTCACTAATTGGGAGTTATATACTCCACCATTCTCTTACTACATAGAATAAACCATGTTTTTCTCTGTGAGCTTTTCTCTGTTCTCTTAATAAATCCCAGTCAGTTTCATGACTATCCCCGCCACAAATAGGGCATGGATCTTTTTTCACACTGCGGTATACATGCTCACAATATTTAAGCCAGTTGACCATATTTATACTCATCACTAGTCATATTAATTGTTCTTCCAGAACATGAGGCGCAAAGAGGGGTGTAGTTCTCCGACAGCTCATACTTGCCTTGGATAATTGTAGTTGTTTTACAATTAGGGCATATAAAGAGATATTTTTTCATTTTTTAATTAGCCTCCATGCATCTCCTGTTTCAGGATCTTCCTGCCATTCTGTAAAATACCAATATGGGTGATTATTCTCGTCATAATCATCCCATCCAGCTCCGCCTAAATCACCTGTCCACACATAAAATGTTCCGTAGTTGTAATATGGTATCCAAGTTATTTTATAAATAAAACCATATAGCTTATATTTAATACCGTATTTGCCATCTTCATCCATATTAGAAATAGGCAATATGATTCTGCAGGCTATGTGTCCACATAAATTAGCAAACCAACGTAAGGGAAGGATGTTGGTTTTATTCATCTTGATTGTGTCTCTCATGACCCTCTTTTCTTTACTACTGGCATTCTGCTTTTAATTAGATTAATTACATCATCATATGGCATTTCTGAGTATGCATCAGTTTTCATATTTTCAATTAAACTAATTAATTGTTTTCTTTCCCAGGCTACCGCTTTTGTGCATCCCTGGCATGGACATGCCCATTCTGGCCTTTCTGGTGTTTGATTAGGATCCGCCATGCTATCCCTTAATAGCTAAGACGTTCTTGCTATTAATGAGTAGATACTTGGTTCCGTCCTCATCTTCAATCTCTGTTCCAGTATGATCTGGAAAAAATACTATGTCTCCAACATTCATGCCTACAATTGGAATAACTTCGCCTTTGTAGTTCTGCTCACCTTCACCAATAGACACAATAGTTCCAGTCTTTGGACCTGTATCTGAAAACGTAGCAGAAATAACTAAACCAGATTTAGTTGTCTTTTCTTCCTTCTTATCTTCTTTAACTAAGATAATTCCACCCAATGGCTTAATCATTCTGTCTCCTCCTGCCAAATATCTTCGAACTCAACACCTTCAACTGAACCTAAAATCTTATAAGTAATATAAGCGGTAAAAGCAAAAAATGTTACAAATCCGATTAGTGATAAGACCTTCTTATTCACGGTTTTTCCTCTTTGATAATATATATGATATTTCTCTTATATACATATAGGCTACTGCTGATAAAGCTAATACAATAAATACTGTTTTCATTCCGCCTCTTGTCTTGGAACCATATGTTCACATTTTAAGCAATAATCGTAG
>JACCDQ011107917.1_pt1 | contig 12544 bp, 14 predicted proteins | sample 7446031 | NCBI WGS metagenome assembly JACCDQ01 (sample SAMN15323442, study PRJNA562643) | freshwater metagenome | isolation source: river surface water | place: USA:Blue River Watershed | collected 2017-08-17
GATGCAGCGTGTCCAGGCGCAGTTGCGTGAGGCGTACCCGGGCATCGTGGTCGAACTGGCCTTTCTCGAATTCATGGCGCCGGATTTGCCGACACGAGTGGCTGAACTGGCCAAAGCGGGGAGCAAACGGATTTCGATCATTCCGATGTTCATCGCTCAGGGCGGCCATTTGAAACACGACTTGCCCGTCCTGCTCGAGACCTTGCGGTCGACCTATCCCGGGATCGAGTTTTCGCTGAGCGGGCCGATCGGCGAACTCGACGAAGTGATCCTCGCCATGGCCCGCGGTGCTGCCAGGATCGCTGGCCTGCCGCTTGCTTAGAACGGGACATGCTTACCGTCCTTGTCATCGATGAATCCCGGACCCGTGCCGGGGAAATTTGCGCCGGCCTTGCGCTGGCGGGGTATCAGGTCGCCGCCATCCTGGCCGACTCGCTCAGCCTGGCGGCGGAGGTCGAGAAACTCCAGCCGGATGTGATCCTGATCGATACGGAAAGTCCCAGTCGTGACACGCTGGAGAATCTGGCTGCCATGCATCGCGACATGCCGCGGCCGGTGGTGGTGTTTACCCAGGAAGATGGCCAGGACACCATCCGCGATGCGGTCAAGGCCGGTGTTTCAGCCTATATCGTCGATGGTCTCGACCCCAAGCGCATCAAACCCATCGTCGATGTGGCGCGCGCCCGCTTCGAGGAATCGCAGGCCTTGCGCCGCGAGCTCGAAGAGGTTTCACGCAAGTTGTCCGACCGCAAGCTGATCGACCAGGCCAAGGGCGTCTTGATGAAAGCGCGCGGCCTTGATGAAGAGGCGGCCTATCACAGCATGCGCAAGCTGGCCATGGAGCGCGGCCAGAGCATGGCCAAGGTGGCGCGTGACGTGATCGACATGGCGCGCGTGCTGCTTTGATGTTCCCTGCCGTGGTGCCTTGAGTACCGCGTGCTGCACTGCAACAGTGCATCACGATCCCCGAATCAATGGCGCCTCCAGGGCGCCATTTTTTATCTAATTCTTTGTTGTTAAACGAATATACCTCTTTAGTGGTAGGTCTGGCACGGCCGTTGCAATAGCTCTGGCAATAGCGCGATCAACGTGGATCGTGTTCCGGACAAGGGCGTCCTTCACCGTGGCTGTGGTCACGGCGAAGCGATGCCCATTTTGCTTTTCATTCATTTCATTCGGATCGAAGGAGCCTGCCATGTCAGAAAACAAACCCCTCACGGAAGTCGAGAAAGCCCCTTTTTCCCGTCGTGATTTCGTAACCGCCGCTTTGGGAGCCTCGCTCATGTCCATGGTACCCCCCGGCGTCCGCAGCGGTGCCTGGGCCGCCGGGTCGGATGCCCCTGAAAAGAAGGAAGTCCGCATCGGCTTCATCCCGCTGACCGACTGCGCTTCCGTGGTCATGGCTTCGGTCATGAAATTCGACGAGAAGTACGGCATCAAGATCATTCCGACCAAGGAAGCCTCCTGGGCTGGCGTGCGCGACAAGCTGGTCAATGGCGAACTCGATTGCGCCCATGTCCTGTACGGCTTGATCTACGGCGTGCATCTGGGTGTCGGCGGGCCGAAGAAGGACATGAACGTGCTGATGAACCTGAACCACAACGGCCAGGCCATCACGCTCTCCAATCAATTGAAGGACAAGGGTGCGGTCGACGGCCCCAGCCTGGCCAAATTGATCGCCAAGAAGGAGCGCGAATACACCTTCGCCCAGACCTTCCCGACCGGCACCCACGCCATGTGGCTGTACTACTGGCTGGCCGCGCAGGGCATCAACCCGCTGAAGGACGTCAAGACCATCACCGTGCCGCCACCGCAGATGGTCGCCAACATGCGTGTCGGCAACATGGATGGTTTCTGCGTCGGCGAGCCGTGGAACAACCGCGCCATCATCGACAACATCGGTTTCACGGCAACGACGACCCAGGACATCTGGACCGATCATCCGGAAAAGGTGCTCGGTACGACCGCCGAATGGGTGCAGAAGAATCCGAACACCGCCCGGGCCGTGATCGCCGCGCTGCTCGATGCCGGCAAGTGGATCGATGCCTCGCTGTCGAACAAGCAGAAGACCGCCGAGACCATTGCCCAGAAAGCCTACGTCAACACCGATACCGAGGTCATCGTGGCACGCATGCTCGGCCGTTACCAGAACGGTCTGGGCAAGAGCTGGGACGACAAGAACCACATGAAGTTCTTCAACGACGGCACGGTCAACTTCCCCTACCTCAGCGACGGCATGTGGTTCCTCACCCAGCACAAGCGCTGGGGCCTGCTCAAGGATCACCCGAAGTACCTGGAAGTCGCCAAGCAGGTTAACCGCATCGACATCTACAAGCAGGGCGCGACGGCAGCCGGCGTCACCTTGCCGAAGAGCGAGATGCGCACCTCGAAGATGGTCGATGGCGTGGTCTGGGACGGCAAGGATCCAGCCAAGTACGCCGACGGCTTCAAGGTCAAGGCCTGATTCAAGGGAGAATGGACATGGAAAAGGTCGCCACTTCGCCCGGCGTTCCGCTGGGCGAGCGATTCAACGAGTTCGTGCGGGCGTTCATGCCACCGGTGCTCGGCATGCTGGTGTTGATCGGCATCTGGCACGTCGCCACCCACAAGGGGGGCGCCATCCCGGGGCCGGCCCAGGTCTGGGATGCCGCCGTCGCCCTGTTCTCCGATCCGTTCTACCGGAACGGGCCGAACGACCAGGGGATCGGCTGGAACGTGCTGTCTTCCCTGCAGCGGGTCGCGATCGGTTTTGGTTTCGCCGCCGTGGTCGGGATTCCGCTCGGCTTCATCCTCGGCCGCTCGAAATTCCTGGCCGACATGGTGAATCCGATCATCAGCCTGCTGCGTCCGGTGTCGCCGCTGGCCTGGTTGCCGATCGGCCTGCTCGTCTTCAAGAAGGCCGATCCGGCAGCGACCTACACGATCTTCATCTGCTCGATCTGGCCGATGATCATGAACACCGCCCAGGGCGTGCAGCGCGTGCCTCAGGATTACCTGAACGTCGCCCGCGTGCTGGCGCTGTCGGAATGGAAAGTGGTCACCAAGATCCTCTTTCCCGCCGTGCTGCCCTACATGCTGACCGGCATCCGCCTGTCCATCGGCACCGCCTGGCTGGTCATCGTCGCCGCGGAAATGCTCACCGGCGGCGTCGGCATCGGCTTCTGGGTGTGGGATGAGTGGAACAACCTGAAGGTCGAGCACATCATCATCGCCATCTTCGTCATCGGCATCGTCGGTCTGATCCTCGAACAGGCGCTGATCATGCTGGCGAAGAAACTGACTAAAGAATCCGCCTGATCCGGGAGCGCATCATGGAAAAATTCGTCAAGATCGAGACGGTCGGCCAGACCTTCAAGACCAAGAAAGGCAACTTCGTCGCCCTGCGCGACATCCACCTGAATATCCGGCAAGGCGAGTTCATCGCGCTGATCGGTCACTCGGGTTGCGGCAAATCGACGCTGCTCAACCTGATCGCTGGCCTGACCCAGCCGACCACGGGCGTGCTGCTCTGCGATGGGCGCGAGATTGCCGGACCGGGTCCGGAGCGGGCCGTGGTTTTCCAGAACCACAGCCTGCTGCCCTGGCTGACCTGCTTCGAGAATATCTACCTGGCCGTTGAGCGGGTGTTCGGCAGCAAGGAAGGCAAGGCCAAGCTCCGCGAGCGGACGCAAAAGGCCATCGAACTCGTCGGCCTGGCGCATGCCGCCCAGAAATATCCGAACGAAATCTCGGGCGGCATGAAGCAGCGCGTCGGCATCGCCCGCGCCCTGTCGATGGAACCGAAGGTGCTGCTGATGGATGAGCCGTTCGGGGCACTCGATGCGCTGACCCGCGCCAAGCTGCAGGACGAGCTGATGAAGATCTGCGCCGCCACCCAGGCGACCACGGTCATGGTGACGCACGATGTCGACGAGGCCGTGCTGCTCTCGGATCGTATCGTGATGATGACCAACGGCCCGGCAGCGACGATCGGCGAAATCCTCGAGGTCAAACTGCCGCGGCCGCGTGATCGTCTGACGCTGGCGCACGATCCGGACTATATCGGTTACCGGGCGGCGGTCCTCGAGTTCCTTTACGAGAAACAGGCGCACGTCGAGAAACTGGCGGCCTGAGCGACGCTTGGCCCGTCGGTTTCCGACGGGCTTTTTTCACTGGATGATGCTATCCGTTGAACCGGCAGGGGATAATGCGCCATCAACGCGAGCCTTCTGCCGAGCATGTCTTCCGATTTTTCCCCTGACCTTGCGGCCATCTGGCTGACCCTCAAGCTGGCCAGCGTGACCACGCTCCTTTTGCTTGTGCTCGCCACGCCGGTCGCCTGGTGGCTGGCCCGGACACGCTCCAGACTGAAAAATGTGATTGGTGCCGTGGTGGCCTTGCCCTTGGTTTTGCCACCGACGGTGATCGGCTTCTATCTCCTGCTGGCCATGGGCCCGCAGGGTGCGCTCGGCCGATTGACGGAGTCGCTGGGGCTGGGGCTGCTGGCATTCACTTTTCCCGGCCTGGTCATCGGGTCCGTTTTTTATTCGTTTCCCTTCATGGTGCAGCCCCTGCAAAACGCCTTTGAAGCCATCGGTAAACGCCCTTTGGAGGTTGCCGCCACATTGCGCGCCAGCCCCTGGGATGCCTTCTGGTCGGTACTGGTGCCGCTGGCTAGGCCGGGATTCCTGTCGGGGGCGATTCTGGCTTTCGCGCATACGGTGGGGGAATTCGGCGTGATCCTGATGATCGGCGGCAATATTCCCGACAAGACCCGGGTCGTCTCCATCCAGATTTACGATCACGTTGAAGCCCTGGAATACGCGCAGGCACATGGGCTGGCGACCGGCATGCTGGTCTTCAGTTTCATCGTCCTGCTGGCGCTCTATACGCTGAATCCCCGCATCGGCACAGGGCGTGGCGCATGAGCGAGATCCGGGCCGTTTTTCGCGTCGACCGCAGCAACTTCCAGTTGGCTGTCGATCTCGGCTTGCCCGGTCGCGGGGTGACGGCGCTGTTTGGTCCTTCTGGTTCAGGCAAGACGACCTTGCTGCGTGCGATTGCGGGGCTGGAGCGCAACGCCGGTGGCTATTTCGCGCTGGGCGACGAGGTCTGGCAGGATGAAACGGCGGGTATTTTTGTGCCAACGCACCAGCGAGCGCTCGGCTACGTCTTTCAGGAGGCGAGTCTATTTGAGCATCTGAACGTCGAAGGCAATCTGGCGTTTGGGCAGAAACGGGTGCCATTGTCTGAGCGTCGCTTCCAGACGGCGGAGATCTGCGAATTGCTGGGTATCGGCGGATTGCTGAAACGCCAGCCCGCCGGGCTTTCGGGGGGGGAACGTCAGCGCGTGGCGATCGCACGCGCCTTGTTGTCCGCACCCAAGCTCCTGCTGATGGACGAGCCTTTGGCGGCGCTCGATCTCAAGCGCAAGCAGGAAATCCTGCCGTATCTGGAACGCCTGGCGTCGGAACTCTCCATTCCCATCCTGTATGTCAGTCATTCCCCGGATGAAGTCGCCCGTCTCGCCGATCATCTGGTGTTGCTGGATGCGGGAAAGGTGGTCGCAAGTGGGGCGCTGGCCGACACGCTTTCCCGCGCGGATCTGCCGCCCGCTTTCACGGATGATGCGGGGGTGGTGATTCAGAGCATGGTGGCGGCGCATGAGGCCGATGACCTGACCCGGCTTGATTTTCCCGACGGCAGTCTTTTTGTCGCCGGTTGCAGGGAAGCTGTCGGTCATCGCGTGCGCTGTCGCCTGCATGCCCGGGATGTCAGCCTGGCCCTGGAAAAGCCTAGGGCAAGCAGCATCCTGAATGTCTTTCAGGGAAAAATCACGGCGCTTGTGCCAGCGGAAACGGCCGGGCATGTGCTGGTTCAGTTGCAGATCGGAACAACCCCCTTGCTGGCCAGGATTACCGAGCGTTCCCGGAAATTGCTCGGGCTCGAAATCGGGATGCCGGTCTGGGCACAGGTCAAGGCCGTTGCCTTGCTACGTTGAAAGAACAACCATGTTACGTACCCACTTCCCCATCCTCTTGCTTGCCTTGTGTCTACTTCTACCCTTGAACACAAGGGCCGAAGAGGTTGTGGTTGCAGTGGCCGCGAATTTCACTGCCCCCATGCAAAAGATTGCCGCGGAATTCGAGAAGGATACCGGTCATAAAGCCACACTGGCCTTTGGCGCAACCGGCAAGTTCTACGCACAAATCATGAACGGTGCGCCATTTGAAGTGTTTCTGTCCGCAGATGATGAGACACCGGCTCGACTGGAGAATGAAGCGCAGGCGGTCAAAGGGACGCGCTTTACTTACGCCATCGGCAAACTTGTCCTGTGGTCCTCGACGCCTGACTATGTGGATAGCCAGGGTGAGATTCTTGCCAAAGGTGACTTCAGGCACATTGCGCTCGCCAATCCGAAAACGGCTCCGTATGGTGCCGCGGCCATGGAAACCCTGAGGCATCTTGGGCTTTTGGAAAAACTGCAGGCCAGACTGGTGCAGGGCGAAAACATTGCCCAAACGCATCAATTCGTTGCCACGGGAAATGCTGAACTGGGGTTTGTCGCACTCTCCCAGGTGTTTAAGGACGGTCGCCTGAGCAGCGGTTCTGCCTGGATGGTTCCGCCCAGGTATTACGCGCCCATTCGACAGGATGTCGTCATTCTGAACAAGGGGCGCAGCAATCCAGCTGCCATTGCTCTGATGGGATACCTCAAGGGAGACAAGGCCAAAGCCATTATTCGCGCCTTCGGCTACGAGCTATCACTGTGATGGCGCTAAGTGCCGAGCTGTTTTGGAGCGCCCGACGATGAAGCCGATCAGACCGAAAACCAGTATCAGCACCGGCAGGTTGCCGAAGCGCACGTAAGGCGTCAGACCTTGGTAGGCCTGTACCTCGGTCTTGAGCACGGCCGTTGTGAACGGTGGTAACACCGACTGGATGCGGCCATCAGGGCCGATTGCTGCCGTCATCCCCGTATTGGTTGCACGCAACATTGGCCGGCCAGTCTCAGCCGCTCGCATCTGGGCGATCTGCAGATGCTGCGGCTGAGCCAGCGAGTCACCAAACCAGGCGGTATTCGAGAGATTGACCAGGATGCCGGCCGGCGGGACGTTGCGGCGGATTTCTTCGCCAAAAACATCCTCGTAGCAGATGTTGACCGCAAGACGCTGGCCGGCGATGAGCAGGGGCGGCTGGATTTCCGGTCCGGCGCTGAACGACGACATCGGGATGTTGGCCATGGCCATGAACCAGGCGAAGCCGGGCGGAATGGTTTCCCCAAAGGGCACGAGATGCGACTTGCGGTACGACTGGCTGGGCGAATGGCCGAGGCTGACGGCGCTGTTCCAGTAATGAGTGCCGTCGCCGAGTACCGATCCGATCAGCAGGTCGCCCTGCCGACGCCGTGCCAGCCGGTCGAGTGCCTGGGTGTAGTCCTCGGGGAGTTGGTCGAAGAAGGCCGGAATCGCGGTTTCCGGGAGGACTGTCAGTTGGGCGGGGTGGCCCTCGATCAGATCGAGGTAATGGCGCAGGGTTTTGTGGAAGGCTTCCGGCCGGAACTTCATTTCCTGCGGGACATTGCCCTGAATGAGGGCGACTGAAATCGGTGCGCCGTCGGGCTGTGTCCATTCAATCTGGCGAAGTCCCGCACCGAGTGCCAGTGTCAGGGCAAAGGCGAGCAGGCCGACCCGCCACTGGAGGAGCAGTGCGCTGCACAGCAGGACAAGAAAACCGATGCCATGGACGCCGAGCAGCGGGGCGAATCCGGCCAGCGGGCTGGGCGAGGCCTGGGCGTAGCCGGTCAACAGCCAGGGAAATCCGGTCAAAAACCAGCTGCGCAGCCAGTCGACCGCAGCCATCAGGGCGGCGAAGAGCGTCGCCTGGGCGAATGACGAGGCGGGTTGCCAGCGTTTGAAGAGGACGCCGGCCAGGGCGGGGTAGAGCGCCATCGCCAGGCAAAAGAGCAGGGTGGCCGGGCCGGCCAGCCAGAAAGGCATGCCGCCGAAGACCGAGAGACTGACGAAGATCCAGGAGACGCCGGCGCTGAAGAAGGCTGCACCGTAGGCGAAACCGGTCAGCGCCGCTTCGCGGCAATTAGGCGCCTGGCGGAGCAGCAGAAACAGGCCGAGGCTGGGCAGTGGCGCCAGCCAGAACAGGCCGAACGGGGCAAAGCAGAGGACGGCGATCAGCCCGCAGGCGGTCGCCAGTCCGAGTCGTGGGGAAAGTCCCTCAGGCAGCCGGGACGGCGTCGGCATTCGCCGGCTTGATCGGATCGACGAGCAGCGTGTACAGGCGGCGGCTGTCGGCGCGCAAGACCTGGAAACGCATGCCCATGATGTCGACGACTTCGTTGCGCTTCGGCACGCGGCCAAGATGACGCAGGACCAGGCCGCCGACGGTATCGAATTCCTCATCGGAGAATTCGGTATTGAAGGCGGCGTTGAAGTCCTCGATCTCGGTGCGTGCCTTGACCCGGTAGCGGCCAGTCGAGTCGAGGCGGATGTTGTCGTGCGCCTCGTCGAAGTCGTACTCGTCCTCGATGTCGCCGACGATCTGCTCGAGCACGTCCTCGATGGTGACGAGGCCGGCGACGCCACCGTATTCGTTGACGACGATGGCCATGTGGTTGCGCGAGACGCGGAACTCGCGCAGCAGCACGTTCAGGCGCTTCGATTCGGGAATGAAAACGGCCGGGCGCAGCCAGTCGCGCAGGTCGAAGTTTTCTTCGGTATGGATCCGCAACAGATCCTTGGCGAGCAGGATGCCGAGGACGTTGTCCCGGTCGCCGTCGACGACCGGGAAGCGGGAGTGCGCTGCGTCGATGACGATCGGGATGATTTCCTTGATCGGATCCTCGACGTCGATGACGTCCATCTGGGCGCGCGGGATCATGACGTCGGTGACGCGGGTTTCGGAGGCGGCCAGTGCGCCTTCGATGATGGTCAGCGCGTCGGCATCCATCAGGTTGCGCTCGTAGGCCGAGTGCAGGATTTCAAGAAGCTCGCCGCGATCGTCAGGTTCGCGCAGGAGCAGGGAAGTCAGGCGTTCGATGAAACCTGGTTTACTGTCACTGTCCATGATGATCAAGCCGCCGGACTGTCCCGATAGGGGTCGGGATAACCAAGCGCGGCGAGAATCTCCCTTTCTTCGTTTTCCATCTCTTCGGCATCTGCCTCGCTGGTCTCGTGGTCCCAGCCTTGTAAATGCAGCATACCATGCACCGTCAGGTGGGCGTAATGCGCGTCCAGCGACTTGTTTTGCTCGGCGGCCTCGCGGGCGACGACGCTTGGGCAGATGACCAAATCGCCGATCGTCACCGGTTCGATCTCGTAGGGAAAGGACAGCACGTTGGTGGCGTAGTCCTTGTCGCGATATTCCTTGTTCAGCGTCTGTCCCTCTTCCTGATCGACCAGGCGGATGGTGATTTCACCGCCACCGACCAGTGCGGCACGTGCCCAGCGAACGAAGTCGGTTCGTAAGGGTAAGCCTTCGCGGTTACAGGCGTATTGCACCGAAAGATTAAGACGATTGCTGGCGTTTTTCATAGGCATCGACGATGCGGGCGACCAACGGATGGCGCACGACATCTTCCTTCCTGAATTCGGTGAATGCAATGCCGCGCACATCGCGCAGCACATCGATGGCTTCCTTCAGCCCACTGCGCTGGCCCTTCGGCAGGTCGACCTGCGTGATGTCGCCGGTGACCACGGCCTTGGCGCCAATGCCGATGCGGGTCAGGAACATCTTCATCTGCTCGGGCGTCGTGTTCTGCGCTTCGTCGAGGATGATGAAGGCGTGGTTCAGCGTGCGGCCGCGCATGAAGGCGAGCGGGGCGATTTCGATGGCGCGCGTCTCGTAGAGCTTGGCGACACGATCATGGCCCATCAGGTCATAGAGCGCGTCGTAGAGCGGGCGCAGGTAGGGATCGATCTTCTGGGTCAGGTCGCCGGGCAGGAAACCGAGGCGTTCGCCGGCTTCGACGGCGGGACGGGTCAGGATGATGCGCTCGACCATGTCGCGCTCGAAGGCGTCGACCGCCGAGGCGACGGCGAGATAGGTCTTGCCGGTGCCGGCCGGGCCGATGCCGAAGGTGATGTCGTGTTCCTGGATATGCTTGAGGTAGGCGACCTGGCGCGGCGTGCGTCCGTGCAGTTCCGTCTTGCGGGTGACCAGTTGCGGGCCATCGACCGGACTGTCGGCGCTGCGCGAAATGCGACGGACCGGGGCATTGGTCAGTTCGACCAGGCCGAGCTGGATTTCGTCGACTGAAAGCGGCTCGCGGGCCATTGCGTAAAAGTGACGCAGGGCATCTGCGGTCAACGCGGCGTTTTCGCCCAAAACCGAGAAGCGCTCGTTGCGTCGGCGGATGACGACATCGAAACCTGTCTCGATCTGCCGGATATTCTCGTCGAGCGGGCCGCACAAATTGGCCAGCAGGGCGTTGTCGACCGGTGCCAGGGCGAATTCCACCGGCTTTTGCTTCGGCGCCGTCTTAGTCTTCACGGATGACAATTTCGCCTCTCAGGCTGTGCGGCAGGGCCGACGTGATGCGGACATCGACGAAGGTATGGATCAGGCGGGGATTGCCGACGAAATTGACGACACGGTTGTTGTCGGTGCGACCCGCCAGTTCGTTTGCATCCTTCTTCGAAGTGCCTTCGACCAGCACGCGCTGGATGCTGCCGACCATCGCCTGGCTGATGACCTGGGCCTGTTCCTCGATACGCTTCTGCAGGCGGGTGAGGCGGGCCGATTTGACTTCAGGTGGTGTGGAATCCTCGAGCTCGAGCGCCGGCGTGCCCGGGCGCGGGCTGTAGATGAAGGAGAAGGAGGTGTCGAAACCGACGTCCTCGATCAGCTTCATCGTCTTCTCGAAATCGTCGTCGGTTTCGCCAGGGAAGCCGACGATGAAATCGGACGACAGTGAAATGTCCGGGCGAGCGGCGCGCAGCTTGCGGATGATCGACTTGTATTCAAGGGCCGTGTAGCCGCGCTTCATCGCCGCCAGCACGCGGTCGGAGCCGGCCTGCACCGGCAGGTGCAGGTGCGAGACCAGTTTCGGCACCTTGGTGTAGGTGTCGAACAGGCGCTGGGTCATTTCGCGCGGATGCGAGGTGGTGTAGCGGATGCGTTCGATACCGGGGACTTCGGCGATGTACTCGATCAGCAGCGCCAGGTCGGCCTTCTCGTCGGTGCCTTCCATGTCGCCGCGATAAGCATTGACGTTCTGGCCGAGCAGGGTGACTTCGCCGACACCATTCGCGGCCAGATCAGCCACTTCGGTCAATACGTCGGTGAATGGGCGCGATACTTCGCCGCCGCGGGTGTAGGGTACGATGCAGAAGGTGCAGAATTTCGAGCAGCCTTCCATGATCGAGACGAAGGCGGCAGCGCCTTTCACTTCGGCGGGTGGCATCGCATCGAATTTCTCGATTTCCGGGAAGGAAACGTCGACTGCAGCTTTGCCCTTTTCCTTGCGCTGGGCAATCAATTGCGGCAGGCGGTGCAGGGTTTGTGGCCCGAAGACGACATCCACGTAAGGCGCGCGAGCGACGATCGCCTCGCCTTCCTGGCTGGCGACACAACCGCCGACGCCGATCACCAGGTTCGGGTTCTTCTGCTTCAGGTGCTTGACCCGGCCGAGATCGTGGAACACCTTTTCCTGCGCTTTTTCGCGGACCGAGCAGGTGTTGAACAAAATGATGTCGGCTTCCTCGGGATTGTCAGTCTTGACGACGCCTTCGGTGGCATTGAGTACGTCGGCCATCTTGTCCGAATCGTACTCGTTCATCTGGCACCCGAAAGTGCGGATGAAGAGTTTCTTGGTCATGGGGATTTGCTGATTATTGTTGAGGTTCGGGTGCTGCGAATTCGGCGGCAGAAATGATCCACAGTCGCCAGACGTTGCCCATCGGGTCAAGCTGGTAGCGGACAGGGAAGTCGATTGAGGTCTGCAGTGAAACCGGCAGGATGATCAGGTTGTCCTGGCCGCGAATTTGCAGGCCTGGCGCAACAGGCAGGGTAATGCCATTGATGATCACGCCCTGCTGGATCGGTGATGTCCAGATCCCTTTTTTCGCGCCTGCCGGAAAGTTTCGCACGATCATCGACTCGTTGGCTGGCGCAGGCACTGTTTCAGGCGCATCAACGATGGTTTCGATGATGCTGCTGACAATCGCGGAGATGATCGAGGCGGTGATGGACATGGATTCGCTATTATAGCCTTCTGCTCGCGTTGACCGTAAAAGGATGAACCGACTATAATTCGCGCCCTTGCCTCAGGCGAGCCCGTGGTGATGTAGCTCAGACGGTTAGAGCGATGGATTCATAACCCATAGGTCGGCAGTTCGATTCTGCCCATCACCACCACGAAATGCAAGCAAAAAGCCCAGCCCGAAAAGCTGGGCTTTTTGCTGTCTGGTCGATATCTGATCAGAGTTAGGTCGAGTTGAATCAAGGGGGGGGCCAGATACCTCGTATCTATTCGCAACATGAACTCCAGGCGCCACTGCATGTCTTACTCTCGCAAATTTTAGGGAGAAAATCATGGACAAGGCACACA
>JACCDQ011973578.1_pt1 | contig 12544 bp, 9 predicted proteins | sample 7446031 | NCBI WGS metagenome assembly JACCDQ01 (sample SAMN15323442, study PRJNA562643) | freshwater metagenome | isolation source: river surface water | place: USA:Blue River Watershed | collected 2017-08-17
GCAATGGTTCGGATTATTCGGCCGCCATCGTGGCTGCCGCGGTGCGCGCGTCGGTCTGCGAGATTTGGACCGATGTTGACGGGGTGTACAGCGCAGATCCGCGTCAGGTCAAAAATGCCAAACTGATTGACCATTTGTCCTACGACGAAGCGATGGAGTTATCCTATTTCGGCGCCAAAGTACTGCACCCGAAAACCATCGGGCCGCTGGCGCGTTATCAAATCCCTTGTTACATCAAAAACACCTTAAATCCGCAGGCGCCGGGCAGCTGTATCGACAATAACCAAAGCGCCGACGCGCTGGTCAAAGGCATCTCCAGCCTGGAGCATCTGGCACTGATCACGGTCTCGGGGCCAGGCCTTAAAGGTGTGGTCGGCATGGCATCCCGCGTGTTTGCCACCATGGCGCGTGAGCAGGTGTCGGTGAATCTGATCACCCAGTCGTCCAGCGAATTCAGCATCAGCTTTTGTATTGGTCAGCTGGATTTGGCTGCGGCCAAAGCCGCGCTGGAAAACGAATTTGAACTGGAATTACAAGGCAAATTGCTGCGGCCGCTGAGCATTCAGACCGATATGGCGATTGTCAGTCTGGTTGGTGACGGCATGCGCCAGCATCGTGGTGTGGCCGCCAAGTTCTTTGCCAGTCTGGCGCAGGCGCGCGTCAACGTGGTGGCGATTGCGCAGGATTCCAGCGAGCGGTCGATTTCCGCCGTGGTTGAACAGCAAAGCTGCCAGAACGCCGTCAAAGTTTGTCATGAAAACTTCTTCAGCCATGTGCCGAGTATCGATGTGTTTCTGGTCGGTTGTGGCGTGGTCGGCAGTGAACTGCTGGCCCAGTTCGAGCGCCAGCAGCAGTTTTTGCACAACCGCAATGTGCGGCTCAAAGTGTATGGCATCGCCAACTCGCGCCAGCTGCTGTTAAACGGCCAGGGCATTGCGCTGGCGGATTGGCAGGCCCAGATGCAGCAGGCACAAAGCCAGTTTTCGCTGGCGGCGCTGGAGCAATTTGTCCGCGATTACCACTTAACCAACCCGGTGCTGATTGACTGCACCAGCTCGGAGCAAATCGCGGCGCAGTACAGCCAGTTCCTGGCGGCCGGTTTCCATGTGGTGACACCGAATAAAAAAGCCAATACGGCGAGCCTGGATTATTACCGCGAACTGCGTCAGGTTGCCCAGCGTCAGCGCCGGCGCTTTTTGTATGAAACCACTGTTGGCGCCGGTTTGCCGGTGATCGATACGCTGCAGGGGTTACTCAATGCCGGTGACGAACTGGTCGCTTTTGAAGGAATTTTGTCGGGTAGTCTCAGTTATCTGTTCGGCGAGCTGGAAAAAGGCCTGCCGCTGTCGGAAGTCACCGCCAAAGCCAAAGCAATGGGCTTTACGGAGCCGGATCCACGTGATGATTTGTCCGGTATGGACGTGGCGCGTAAGCTGCTGATTATGGCGCGTGAGGCGGGCCTTGAGTTGGATTTAGCTGATGTCGCGGTCGAAGGTGTACTGCCGGCTGATTTTGCACCAGGCACCGATGTGGCGACTTTTATGGGCAAACTGCCGGAGCTTGATGCCTGGTATGCCGACAAAGTGGTTGCGGCGCAGGCTGAAGGCAAAGTGCTGCGTTTTATCGGCGAAATCAGCGAAGGACGCTGCAAAGTGGCCGTCAAAGCGTTACCGGCGGAACATCCGCTGGCCAAAGTCAAAGACGGCGAAAATGCGCTGGCTATCCATACCCGTTATTACCAGCCGATCCCCTTTGTGCTGCGCGGTTATGGCGCCGGCGCCGCTGTGACGGCCGCCGGGGTATTTGGTGATGTGATGCGCACGCTCGGCTGGCAGCAGGAGGTGTCGGCATGAAGTCGTATTTCGCGCCGGCCTCAACGGGCAACTTCTCGGTAGGCTTTGATTTGCTGGGTGCTGCTTTTGAGGCGGTGGACGCATCGGGCGATTTGCTGGGTGATGAATTGCAGATCTTAGGGGAAGCGTCTGTGTTGTCGCTGGAACTGGCCGGCCGTTATGTGCATCAGTTGCCATCTGACAGTCAGGACAATCTGGTACTGAGCAGTTTTGCTGCTTTTGCCAAAGCCGTGCAGCAAAAAGAAGGCCGTGAACTGCCGGCCCTGCAGCTGCGGCTGGTCAAGCATCTGCCGGTTGGCAGTGGTTTAGGCTCCAGCGCCTGTTCAATCGTCGTGGCTTGTTTTGCTTTTAACGACTATTTCGGTCAGCCGCTTAATCAGCGTGAACTGCTGGAGCTCTGTGCCGTCTGTGAAGGCGGTGTCAGCGGCGCTGTGCATTACGACAACGTTGCGCCGTCCTTACATGGTGGCTTGCAGCTGATGTTGCCGGACAGTCCGCTGTTGTATCGCAAGCTGCCGTGGTTCAGCCACTGGCAGGTAGTACTGAGTTACCCGGGGACTGTGCTGTCTACCAAAGCGGCGCGCGCCGTGTTACCCAAAGAGCTGACGCTCAAACACGGCATTCAGTTTGCCGGCACGCTGGCGCGTTTTGTCAGCGCTGTGTACGAAGGCGATGAAGCAGAAGCTTTTGCCGCGTTAACCGATGTGATTGCTGAACCGGCCCGCACGCCGTTGATCCCGGAGTTGCCGGCCATTCGTCAGGCGCTGCAAGCTGAAGGCATCGGCCACGTCGGCATTTCCGGGGCCGGCCCGACCTTGTTTGCCGTTTGCCAGAGCCCGGCGCAAGCTGAGTTTGCCCGCGCCTACCTGAGCCAGCACTATGAAAAGAATCAGGATGCGATGACCCGGATTTGCCGGCTCGCCACCGAGGGCGCCCGCGTGCTGGCGTCCTGAACAACAGAATCAAAATTTTTATCCAGGAATCAACATGTTACTTAGAAATATTAAAGTGCCGTCGCAGCAGGTCAGTTTTCTCGATGCGGTGCGTATTGGCCTTGGCGAGCAACAAGGGTTGTTTTTTCCGGCCAGTTGGCCAAAACCCGATGTCGATGCTTTGCTGGCGATGCCGTTTGCCAAACGCAGCGCACATTTACTGCACGCGCTGATTGGCGATGAGCTGCCGCTAGCTGAGCTTGAAACCATGCTGGCGGAGGCTTTTAGCTTCCCGGCGCCGGTGGTGCCGGTTGGCAGCGACATTGGCTGTCTGGAGCTGTTTCATGGGCCGACGCTGGCCTTTAAAGACTTTGGTGGTCGTTTTATGGCGCGGGCGCTCGGCGCTGCGCAGCAACGCTCCAATGTCAGCCGTACCACTATTGTTACCGCCACTTCTGGCGATACCGGCGCCGCGGTAGCCCATGCGTTTTATCGCCAGGCCGGCGTGCAGGTGGTGATTTTGTTCCCGAAAGGCAAAATCGCGCCGCTGCAGGAAAAACTCTTCACCACGCTTGGCGAAAATATCCATACGCTGGCGGTAGACGGCGACTTTGACCAGTGCCAGGCGCTGGTCAAAGAAGTGTTTAATGACCGCGATTTAGTGCAGCGGCTCAATATCAATTCCGCTAACTCGATTAATATCAGTCGCTTATTTGCCCAGGTTTGTTATTACTTTGAAGCGGTGGCGCAGCTTTCGCCGGCCCAGCGCAACAATTTAGTGATTTCGGTGCCGAGCGGCAATTTTGGTAATCTCACGGCTGGCCTGATTGCAAAAGTACTGGGGCTGCCGATCAAACGAATGATCGCCGCCACCAATGTCAACGACACAGTGCCGCGATACTGGCAAAGCGGGCAGTGGCAGGTGCGTCCGACCCAAGCGACGCTGTCCAATGCAATGGACGTCAGTGCGCCGAATAACTGGCCGCGGGTCGAAGATTTGCTGGCGCAGGGTTTTATTCAACGTGCTGATTTATCCACCCAGATGGTCGATGAAGAAGATACAGTGCTTGGCGTGAAGCAACTGGCGCAGCTCGGTTATCTGTCAGAGCCGCACGCGGCTGTCGCCTACCGGGCGCTCAAACGTGAATTACAGCCGGGCGAATATGGCTTGTTCCTTGGCACGGCGCATCCGGCCAAGTTTAAAGAGCAGGTGGAAAATATCCTCGGCAGCCCGCTGTCTTTACCACCGGCGTTGGCGGCCGTGGCCGGCGAGGCAAGTTTGGCGGGTGATTTGGCTGCTGATTTTGTACAATTGCGTCAGGTTCTGCTTTCACTGGAGTAAACAAGTGCAGTTAAGCTGGCACGACGTGATAGGGGCTGAGAAAACTCAGCCTTATTTTCAGCAAACAATTGAGGCGGTCAAACAGGCGCGGGCGGCCGGGCAGGTGATTTATCCGCCGGAAGCCGACGTGTTTAATGCGTTCCGCTATACCGAATTTCACAACTTAAAAGTGGTGATCATCGGTCAGGACCCTTACCACGGGCCGAATCAGGCGCATGGTTTGTGTTTTTCGGTGCGCCCTGGCGTGCCGGTGCCGCCGTCGCTGAAAAATATGTACAAGGAACTGGCGCTGGAAGATCCGGCTTTTGTGATCCCCAACCACGGTTGTCTGGAAAGCTGGGCGCAGCAGGGCGTGTTGCTGCTCAATACGGTGCTGACGGTGGTCGCCAATGAAGCCAACTCGCACCGGCATTTAGGCTGGGAACAGTTTACCGACAACGTGATCAAAGCCATCAGCCAGCACGCCGAGCCTGTGGTGTTTTTGCTGTGGGGCTCACACGCCATCAATAAACAGCGGCTGATCGATAAAAGCCGCCATCATGTGCTGACGGCGCCACATCCGTCGCCATTGTCGGCGCACCGCGGCTTTCTGGGGTGTGGTCATTTCGCCAAAGCCAATGAGTTGTTAGCGCAGATGGGCAAAACGCCTGTCAACTGGCAGGTATAAAAGGTCGGGCGGCGAAGCGGAAACTGTAATAAAAAACCGGGAAAATCCCGGTTTTTTTCTGAAGATGACGGCCACCAACCGGCTGATAACGAAAAAGCCCGACCTTGGCAGGTCGGGCTTTTTCTTGTTAAATCAGCTGGTCAATCAGGTCGTCCTCTAAGCCCAGATCAATATCTTCGAGCTCCTTTTTCAGACGTTGCCGCTCCTTTACGGCTTCAATTTCGCGCCATTTGCGCTTAACTGGCCGGCTCTTAACAACCGGACGTTCCAACAGAGTCAGTAAGTCATCAAAGCTTTCCATACTTCACCTCGCTGCATTGTTGTTGTTATTTTCACCAAAAGTGATACCACACTTTTTCACAAAATAAAATACATCAATGACAGAAAAATGAAGGCTGGCTGAATCTGCGGTGAAAGCGCGATTGCGGGCAAAAAAACAGGGAGCCGCCGGCTCCCTGTTTGGTCAAAAAACGTTCAATCTCATCAGCTTAACTTTGCAAAAACTGGCGGATGAGCTGCTCGGTCGAGCTGTCAAAGCTATGCTGCGCTTTGCCTGCTAACACCTGATAAATCGGCGTTGACAACTGTTTGCCCAGCTCAACACCCCACTGATCAAAGGAGTTGATCTGCCACAGCACACCCTGCACAAAGACTTTGTGTTCATACAGTGCAATCAGGCTGCCAAGGTAATAAGGCGACAATTCCGGCAACAAAAGCGTATTGCTCGGTTTGTTACCCGGTGACGCTTTGTGTGGTGCCAGCATCGCTGCCAGTTCTGCGCTGCCACCTTGTGCCAGCACTTCGGCCTTGGCCTCTTCGATGGTTTTGCCTTGCATCAGCGCCTGGGTCTGGGCAAAACAATGTGCCGCCAGCCGGTGGTGGTGATCAGCAAGCTCGTGGCTGACTTTGAGCGGCAGAATAAAATCTGCTGGTACCGCCAACGCGCTTTGATGCAGCAGCTGATGATAAGCATGCTGGCCGTTGGTGCCGGCATCACCCCAAATCACTGGTGCTGTGGCGACAGTCAGGCTGTTACCCGCCAGATCGACGCTTTTGCCGTTACTTTCCATATCCAGTTGCTGCACATAAGAGGGCAACAGACGCAGATAATGACTGTAGGGCAGCAGTGCCTGCGCCTGACAACCCAGTGCGTTGATATACCAGACACCCAGCAGCGCCAGAATGACCGGCAGATTCTGTGCCAGCGGCGCTTGCTGAAAATGCTGGTCCATGGCGCGGGCGCCGGCCAGCAGTTGCTCAAACTGTGCAACCCCAAGTGCAAGACAAACCGGAAAGCCAATGGCAGACCACAAAGAGTAACGGCCACCGACCCAGTCCCACATCGGCAGGATGTGGTCGGCTTCAATGCCAAATTCGGCGGCAGCTTTGATGTTGGACGATGTCGCCCAGAAATGGCGGGCAATCGCCACGCTGTCGGCGCCGCTGTCGGTAAACCATTGGCGGACCGCCAGCGCATTTTGTTTGGTTTCTTCAGTACCGAACGATTTGGAAGCAACAAATACCAGCGTCGTGGCCGGGTTTAGTGCCTTGATCACATCACTGACCACGGCACCGTCGATATTGCCGGCAAAATGCACTTTGACCGGGCTTTGCTGATAAGGCGTTAATGCTTCCAGTGCCATTTGCGGGCCGAGCAGCGAACCGCCGATACCAATCCAGATAAGGTCAGTGATGGCATCGCCCTGATAGCCTTGGTATTCGCCGTTGTTGAGTTGTTCAACCAGCGCATACATCTGTGAGCGGCAAGCGGCGATTTGCGCACTGATATCTTCACCATCCAGTGCAAGCGGTGTGCTGGCGTCCGCGCGCAGCGCCGTGTGCCAGACCGAGCGCTGTTCGGTGTTATTGATTTTGTCGCCGGCAAACAGCGCGGCTGTTTTTTGCTGCAACGGGCTCTCACTGGCCAGCGCCAGCAACTGTTGCCAGATTGCATCGGTGATCAGGTTTTTCGAATAATCCAGCGTGATGCCACAGGCCTCTACGCGATAACGACTGGCACGGGCCGGATCCCGGCTGAACTCCTGACGCAGGTTCAGTGGCGCAGCGGCCAGGGCGGCCAGCTCACTCCAGACTGCAGACGACATAACACACTCCTGTAAAGAAGAAGCCGCTTAAGCTAAAGCGGCACTGATCACTTGTTCCAGCTTGCGCTGGTCGATGGCAAATTTACGGATGCCTTCAGCCAGTTTTTCGGTGGCCATCGCATCTTCATTCAGCGCCCAGCGGAAGTCTTTTTCACTGAGTTCGGCAGGTTTGGCGCTGGTTGCGCCGCTGTCGGTCAGGTGAACGGCCAGCTCGCCGGACATTTTGCTGAGTTCATCGAGCAAGCCAGGGCTGATGGTCAGCCGGTCACAACCGGCCAGCGCCAGCACTTCACCGACATTGCGGAAACTCGCGCCCATCACGATAGTCTGGTGGCCATGTTGTTTGAAATAACGGTAGATCTCGCGGACCGACAACACGCCAGGGTCGGTCTCTGCGTCGTAACTTTGGCCTGTGCTGGCTTTGTACCAGTCCAGAATACGGCCAACGAACGGCGAAATCAGGAACACACCGGCTTCTGCGCAGGCACGGGCCTGACACAGATGGAACAGCAGCGTCAGGTTACACTGAATGCCTTCCTGTTCCAGCTGGCGGGCGGCCTGAATGCCTTCCCAGGTCGACGCGATTTTGATCAGAATTTTGTCGGTGCCGATGCCATTTTCCTGATAAAGCGCGACCAGTTGACGGGCTTTGGCGACCGTCGCGGCGGTGTCAAAACTTAAGCGGGCATCCACTTCAGTCGAGACGCGGCCCGGCACCAGCTTGCTGATGGCCGTGCCGACATCGACGGCGAATTTGTCACTGGCCAGGCTCAGCTGGGCGGCTTTGTCTGCGGTTTTCGCTTTGGCGTAACTGGCAGCGCCCGCCAGCAGCGGCTTGGCGAAATCCAGACCGCTGGCGTTGAGCAGCAGTGACGGGTTGGTGGTGGCATCGACCGGCCGGAATTGTTCGATGGCGTTCAGATCACCGCTGTCGACGACCACAGTGGTGACGGCTTTTAATTGTTCAAGCAATGTTGTCATATTGTTTTTTTACCATTTTTAATGGCTTATTTAGCAATCGACAGCCAGATAAGCCGAATTGTGTAGGAATATTACAACAGAAAGCCGGGCAAAACACAGATTTCCGCTGCGCTTGTTGCTGAATTTTTGTCACATTACTATAGTTGCATGCAGTCGGTTGTTCCGGCCTGTGATGGACCCCCTGGCCAAGAAGGGCTGCTGGTTCCGATTTGTAAAGGCAGTGCAACATTTGAATTCTAAGTTCTTCAAGTCCAAAAAAGTGCTGATTGTCGATGACTGCGATCCGGTGCGCGCGTCCATCAAAGGCATGCTACAAAAAATTGGTTTCGAGCATATTGCAGCTGTCACCGACGCCAATGCCGCCATCGCCAACTGCACCGAAGTGCAGTATGACTTTATCTTATCCGATTTTAACCTCGGAGAGGGTAAAGATGGTTATCAGTTGTTTGAAGCTTTAAAACATTTACGGCTGCTCAAACCCGGTTGTTGTTATGCGGTGATCAGCGCTGAAAGTCAGCGTCAGATTGTGCATGGGGTGGTCGAACTGCAGCCTGACACTTATTTGTTAAAGCCTTTTTCGTTCGTGCAGCTGGAACAACGGCTGATGCGGGCGCATGACATTAAATATGCGCTGTCTCAGGTGTATCGGGAAATCGCCGAAGACAAGTTTGTCGAAGCGGCCAATTCCTGTGAACTGGTGATCAAACAGCAACCCGAATTTGCCGTGTATGCATTGCGGCTGCGTGGTGAATTGTTACTACAAATTGAGCATTATCAGGCCGCAGAGCAACTTTACCTGTCCATCATGAAAAGACGCGAGTATGCCTGGGCCCGGTTGGGGCTGGCGATAGCCCGGTTTTGCCAGCAGCGCTGGCTGGAAGCAGAGTTTGAGCTGCGCGAGCTGTGCAAAATGGACGAAACCCGGGTTGAAGCGCTCGACTGGCTGGCACGGTTGTTTCTCAAACGCCAGCTGTTTAAAGACGCTTATGAGACTCTCCACGAAGTCAGCAAGTTATCGCCGAAAAATTACCAGCGGCAAAAAGCGCTGGCGAATCTGGCCAATATCAATGGCTTAAAAGACGATGCGGTGAAAGTCTATGCCCGTCTGCAACAGGCGGCGCGTTATTCCATTCACGACACGCCGGACAATTTTCTGAATTATGCGCGGGCTATTGTCGAGCAAAGCAAAGACGTCAATAAGCTTGAGCAGAATCGCCTTTTTAAAAAAATCGACGAAATTTTGGCTAGTATTGGCAAAAGATTTGCGCTGGAAACCTATCTGCACGAGGAGTTGTCCCTGCGGGCCCGCATTGCGGTGCAGCGTGGCAATCTCGACGAAGCGCGCGAACTGATGGCAAAAAGTGAAGCGCAGCTGACCGGTCGTCAATTGTCCGCTGAAGCTTGTCTGGATAAAGCCAAGGCCTATTTTGAATCCGGTAATTTGTCGCGTAGTGACGAATATATGCAAATGCTCGACGAGATGGGCGAGCATGACGACTTACTGGCCAATACCCTGACGGTGATGATCCAGCAGGAACATAAAGCCCACGACCATTTGCGCGAAGAGATCAAAACGCTAAATAACGACGGGCTGGAAGCCTACCAGAATGGTTATTACGGCCGGGCCCTGGAGTTTTTCAACCGGGCTTTTGATTACATGCCGTACAATCCGAGCCTGGCGCTGAATTTGCTGCAAACCATCAGTAAAATCGGTGGCGTTAATAAAGACACCGCCCGGCTGGCGCGCCGTTGTGTCGAGATCCTCGAGCAAAGTGAGCTCAATGAAAGCAATCAGCGCCGTTTCAGCAGCGTGATGAAAGAGTTGAACAGTTTGTTGCAACTGGCCTGATTGGGTTGCAACAGCGCGGTCATCAGCTTATATTCCGCCCGTTTTTGGTTTATCTGCAGGAAATTCCCCCCGATGTTAATGGTGATCTCACCCGCCAAAGATTTGGACTATCAGACGCCAGCGCCGGCTACCCGCCTGACGCAACCCGACTTGCTGGATCATGCCGCCGAATTGATGAATGTCTGCCGCACGCTGAGCCCGGCGGATTTGTCGGCGCTGATGCACATCAGCGACAAACTGGCGGGCCTTAATGTGGCGCGCTTTGCCAGCTGGCAGCGGCCTTTTACGCCGGACAATGCCAAAGCGGCGCTGTTTGCTTTTAACGGTGATGTGTATCAGGGTTTGCAGGCGCAAAGCCTGTCGGCAGATGACCTGCAATATGCCCAGCAACATTTGCGTATTCTGAGCGGGCTTTATGGTGTGCTCAGGCCGCTGGATCTGATGCAGCCGTACCGGCTGGAAATGGGCACCAGCCTGGCCAATCCGCGTGGCAAAGACTTGTATCAGTTCTGGGGCGACATCGTCACGCAGCAACTGAACACCCAGCTTGAACAAAACCAGTCTGCTTTTTTACTGAATCTGGCTTCACAGGAATACTTTAAGGTCGTTAAACCGAAAAAACTGGCGCGGCCAGTGCTGGACGTGCAGTTTAAAGACGGTAAAAACGGCCAGTACAAAGTGATTAGCTTTTTTGCCAAAAAAGCCCGCGGCATGATGGCACGTTATGTCATTGAAAATAAAATTGATTCGGTGGAAGGTCTGCGTGATTTTACCGCTGGTGGTTATCAGTACAGCGCTGCCGATTCGACTGCCAGTCAGCTGATGTTTCTGCGTCCGGAAGCCGGTTAAAAGCCGGCCCTGATGCGCATTGCGGCAGCAACAGCGGTTGCCGCTCTGGTTTAGGCGTGGCCAGTTTTGCTAAAATACTGGCCTGACCTTTTCTGAGTATGCCTGATGAAATTTCCCGGCCGCCGCAAACTGAAACATTATTTCCCGGTCTCGTCGCCTAAACCTGAACTGCCAAGCTTTGAAGTGCGCCCTGAGCTGGATTCTTATGTGGTCGGTCTGGATCAGACCATCGTTGATGTGATCGCCAATGTCAGTGACGAATTTCTGCAAAAATATGGCATCGGCAAAGGCCTGTCTAATCTGGTAGAACACGGTAAAGCGGACCAGATTTACCAGGAACTGGTGCAAAACGCCGCCATTTCTGACCATTTTGCCGGCGGTACTATCGGCAATACTATCCACAATTATTCAGTGCTGGCCGACGACAAATCGGTGTTGCTTGGCGTGATGTCGGCCAATATTGGCCTGGGCTCACCGGCCTATCATTATCTGTGTCACACCAGCAGCAAAGTGGACATGAACCATTTGCAGGGCGTGCAGGGCGATATTGGCCGTGGCATCACGATGATCACGCCGGATGGCGAACGTACTTTTGTCATAGATCCAGGCGCCATGGATGAACTGGCACCGGCATACATTCCGGAGCAAATCATCGCCGGCGCTGCGGCTGTCGTGCTCAGTGCTTATCCGCTGCGGGCCAAAGATCAGCCGATCCAGCAGGCGATGCTGCGCACGCTGCAGCTGGCCAAACAGTATCAGGTGCCGGTGGTGATGAGCCTCGGCACTAAACATCTGGTTGAAGAGCACCGGGCGCTGATTTTAGAAACGGTGCGTGATTACGTCGACATGCTGGCGATGAATGAACTGGAAGCCCAGGCGCTGACCGGCTTCAGCGACCCGCTGCTGGCGGCCGAAGCGGCGCTGGAGCTGACCGATATGGTGCTGGTCACGGCCGGGCCTGAAGGTTTGTATCTGTGTGGTTATACCGACCAGTCGGCCAAACGTGAGACCACCAACCCAATCAAATCCGGCACTTTGCCGGACTATAACGAGTTTGAATTCAGCCGGCCTATGCAGAAAAAACATTGCCGCGAGCCGCTGAAAGTCTATTCGCACATCGACCCTTATCTCGGCGGGCCGGAGCGGATTAAAAACACCAATGGGGCCGGCGACGGCGCCTTAGCGGCCATTTTGCATGACATCGCGGCTAATCATTACCATCGTCATCTGCTGCCGATGTCGAGCAAACACGAGCTGCCTTGTCTGGCCTATTCGTCATTTGCGCAAATTTGTAAATATGCCAACCGGGTCAGCTACGCCATTCTCAATCAAAGCGCGCCGCGGTTATCGCGTGGCCTGCCAGAGAAAGAAGACAGCCTGGAAGAGGCGTACTGGGAGAGATAAATCAGTCCAAGTATTTGATTTTTCTTATACTTTGTTTCTGAAATCGAACAAAAGGCCGGCCTTACGTCACTGGACGCAGCCGGCCTCCTGTTGAGCGCAACCGGCTGGTTGCCTGTTATCCCCGCTTTATACTGGAATAATTTTCATGCGCATCAGGCGCATTTTTTATGGATTAAATATGTCACGGAATTTCCTGTTTCTGCGCCTGCAGGCTGCGCTTTGGCTGGCTCTTGGCTTTGCTGCCAATGCGGCAGCTCCGGCGGGGCCCGCGGCTCACCCGCCAGTGCCGACCATCAGCGAAGCGATTACTATCGACGGCGAACTTACTGAAGCCAGCTGGCAACAAGCGGCGGTCGTTGAGCTGTTGTACGACACCTGGCCGGCCGAAAATACAGCGGCGCCAGTGAAAACCACCGCCCGGTTGCTGGCGGATAAAGATCATTTCTATATCAGCTTTGTCGCTGAAGATCCGGACCCGTCCAAAATCCGCGCCTTTTATCGCGACCGCGACAAAATGTGGGACGATGACAGCATCGGCATCAAAATCGACACTTACCACGAC
>JACCDQ011957426.1_pt1 | contig 12543 bp, 13 predicted proteins | sample 7446031 | NCBI WGS metagenome assembly JACCDQ01 (sample SAMN15323442, study PRJNA562643) | freshwater metagenome | isolation source: river surface water | place: USA:Blue River Watershed | collected 2017-08-17
AACTCTTTCAAAAACCCTGGAAAGGAATATGTTGCTATGAATGGAAACTTTTGCTTCTTCTTGGACAGACCACAAAAATATACACCCAAAAAAACCGAGAATCCATTTTCAAGTGAAGGACAACCAGAGACAAAGAAAATCAAAATAGATGTGATAGAACAGATGGAATTATTTATTTCAAAATTAGATACGATAGAACAAATGTTACATGAATTGTTAACAAAATAAAAATCATGGACAAGGTGGATGAGTTACTTGAATCGGAAAACCAAGAGAAAGAGAGGGAACCTCCAAAAAAAAGAAGGAGACTTGAAAAATCATTAACAATATCTTCAAAAGAGGAAGAAGATGAGCAAGTAGAAGAGGAAGGTGCATATGTGGAATTCAAAACTACCAAAGAGGATAGAGATCGATTAGCAAGAAGAGAATTAAAACTTTTATTAAAAAAACATAAACATTTGGATTTGGATAAACTTATGGAAGGACATCACTTTGTTCATTCATTAGATAGAGAACAAATGCATGAATTATTAGAAAATGTAAAGTTAGAAGTTGGAATGATATCACCTGCTCAGAATGCAAAGAATATTCTCATGGTAGTTGCAGGTGTATTAAAACTAGCTACTGGAAAAGATCATTCCGAAAAACTTACAAATGATACTGAGTTATTGTCTGCATTGGAACATTATTTACCTGATCCATTAAATGTAATGTCTATACCTCTTCAATTCTTTAGTAGAATTGGGTATCATATTTTAAATACCACCCTTTTTGGTGAAGATGTTTAAATAAAAAAAACAATGCAAGCAGAAGCTCTTATTGTTCATCCATCTCGTGTTCTTATTTCTGGAAAAGGAAAAAGTGGAAAAACAACAGCAGCAGTAGATCTAATTGATAGAGTATTGAGACATCAAATTGATCGTTTGATTGTCATTTGCCCAAGTTGGAGTTTTCAAGAAGTGTTTGACCCTATAAGAGATATGGTGAAAGCGGAAAGAGATGTTTTTGAAACCGAAAAAATAGAAAATTCATCAGAAAACCCATTTACAATTATATTTCGGCAAATTAGAACATGTAAGATGAATGCAATTAAAAAAGGAGTAAAACAACTTAATATATGTCTCTTAGTAGATGACATGTCTGGTACATCAATGATGCATGGAGGAAGATTAACCCCTTTATCCAATATGGCAATTCAAGCAAGACATTGGAATCTTTCCATGATTGTTTTGACTCAACAACCCATGTCCATTACTCCTGGATATCGTGATAATGTGGATGCTGTGATTGCTTTTCCTCCATTAAGACAACAGGATAGAATGTGGTTATTTAATGAATATAATGCAAATGGTTTACGAAAAGACAAATTCATGTCTATGGTGATGAAAGCATGGAGAGGAAATAATGTAGATGATGATTCGGAGTACGGAAGTCATTTTTTATTTATATTACTTCCAGTTCGTTCCAAAGCAAGATATTTTATTGATTATCAATATGAGCTCCAAACAAACCTGTAAATCCAAAGTCATTTGGACTTTAAATCTCAATAAAAATAGATCTTACATTGCATTACCAAAAAACGATTGTGTTGTATATGGTTTTCGTGTATTAAACCTCGTATTCTCTGGAAATCCATTCCCAAATGCATCTATTCTTCACATTAGTTGCCCTCAATTGTGTGAAAAAACATCAGAAGGAAGTGGATATCATGTAAAGACATATGGAGAAGAAATATTTTGTGGAAGTCCTATTGTTGCAAATTATGTTATGGAAAATGGAAACTTTAAATATTATCCTCAAAAACAACCAGAGTTTAAGTTTTATCCTATAAGAATGCATTATATATTATTTACTTTGGAAGATGAAAATGGAATTTCATTTCAATTTGATGAAACGAATGAAGTAAAAATCATTTTGGAACTTCTTGTATACAATTAAATAAAAGATTTTTTTTTGAATTATCATGTCAAGGATCAGGAGAGTAATTTGGGATGATTATGCGGGAACATGGGGAGATGCGAAAGCAGATTATCCGTTGCACTGGCCAACAACAGGAATATATGAAGGAGAAACCCATAATCCTAGTCTTGAAAAATTAAGAGATTTTCCTTCTCTTACTCCATGGAATATTAGAGATAAAAACTATTGGAAAAGGTTACCTGATTTTAGCGTGTCTATGATTGAATGTCCATCTCAATCCATGCAAGCTATTATGCAAGAGATGTTGGACTATATGAAACGATGGGAAGATTGTATTAAATATCCAGAAACAGAAAAAAATGGTAAATTTATGGAGGATTTTGCAAATTATTATGACGATCATCGTGAAGATATTGAAAGATATGTTTCATCTTATCTTACAGCTCAAGTTAATTTCTTTGGAATTGATATATTATATTGGGGAATAGATAAAGCTTTTGTCTATAATCCTTCTTCTCCTTTTTTTAAAGATTCTTTGGGTTATCGAAAAAATAGATACATGCCTGGAAAATGGATTCTCATGACAGTTGGTAGTTTATTAATGAGTCTAGCTAGTGAAATGGAAAAAACAAGTTATCACAAACAAGATGGAAAATACTGTATTGATTATTGGAGGTCCACTCATAAAGTAGATGATGATCCTAAATATGGTACACCTGGTCTTCCTTTCCCATCTATTAAAACACATCCAGACTCAAAGTTAAACGTTCCTCTTGTGTGGAATATTAGAAAAGTAGATGTTATTAAAACATTATTGGAAAAAGATCCACATACATTTGAAATTTTAATTCTTTATATGAGACAGGTAGCATCTACTGTGTCATCTGGAGGTTTTGGGTATTGGTATGCTGGACCAAACGCTATTTATATGGGGGATGGATCATTAGTCAAAGTTACTCAATTGAGAAAGATATTAACTTATGAATATGATAATCATGGGTCTAAAATTCCTTTAATTAATGTTCGAAGTTTTGATCCATCTTTTGATTTTTTTCAACCATGGTTGAGACCATTAACTAGTATTTATTGGGTAATGTATATTCTTAATGTGTTAAGAGCAGATTATTTGGAAATGGTTGCGCAAGATATTATTGACAAAAGACCAAAGGAAAAAGAAATATTACCTTGGTCTCCTATTCGACCAAAAGAAAAAGAAACTTTAGCTTGGTCTGATATTAAACCAACCAAAACCGCGAGAGATAAAGTAGAAGAGGACAAAGAGGATAAAAAAGAATATGATAAAGAAAAAGATAAAGCATCTGAATTCGAATTACCTACTCCTTTACCTCTACCTAAAGTTGAAGAAATAAAAGAAAAACTTATGCCTTATTTTGGTCATATGAGAGAATTATGGAAAGATACAGGGAGATGGCAATTTATGGGGTTAGGAGCACAAGTATGGCCATATCCTAGAAATGCATTTTATGGAATAATGAGAATTGATCCATATGATAAATATGATGAAGATTACTTAAAAGTGATTGAGTTTATGATTAATAATCCTCTTCCAAAGTTAAGAGTTCCACCATATAACGCCGAAGAATGGACAAGACATACGAAAGCATGGCATATTGCAGCAGATCGACAATTTGAAGTATATCTTATATGGTGTATCAAAAACACAATGAGTCAAAAAGGAAAAAATTATAAAGAACCAGGATCTGAATGGACGCCAGAGCAATTGGAAAAAATAGGAGTTAAATCAGCCACAGTTATTATGAATGCATATCCAGATTATGGTATATTGGATCATTCAACTCCCTTTGAGGCTTCGGTAAAAAAAGTGATAAGATTTATTGCGTGGGGAACCGATTTTATGGATTGGATTTTTGGTGACACTTTCTGGGATAAATTCTTTAGTTTTGCTCAAGCCACATTTAATATGTTATTGGAAGTATTAGAAAAAGTGATAGAAATTGTTGGAGAGAATCTTTATTGGATTCTTCCTTTAGCCGCAGTTATTGTTGGTGGATATATTGGAACCATCGTCCTCAAAGAAAAAATAAAGCGTATTGCATAATTTTTATTTTTTACGGCCATGTATCGAAGCGCTGAGAGTACCTATGTTAACAATTTGCCATATGCTTCTGATGGTGAACTGAAAGTTACAACCCCAAAAGTAGGAAAGTCTATGTTTCGTGAGCCTTATTGGTGGACTCCTCAAGATAATGGAAGATATTCTGGAAATACAAACAAATTGATTCGTTTTGATATTCCAAAGGAACAAATTTGGGATTTTACCACTGGGTATATTTCAGGAAGAGTAACTCTAACTCATGGAAACACAACAGTGGATGGAAATCCAGGTTATATTCGACTTAAGAATGGAAGTTGGAATCTTATTGAAAGAATGAGACATTTATCGAATCTTCAACCAGTTGAAGAAATTTATCCTTTTAATGTTGTATATAATTGGCAATATTTTTTTGAAAACGCAAAAACATATATTAATGAATATCGAGAATTATTTGGATTGGGAACTCAAGCAGAACGAAATGCATGGGCAACTGAAGAAAGATCTTATTTCTTTCCTTGTGATTTGGGTTTTATCAGTTCTGGTCCTTTTCCTGCCAAATTCATAGCTCCTATGCAATCTATTGAACTACAACTTATTGATCCAAGTCAATGTATTGAAACCAACTATTCTCAATTTGGATATGAAATCACGTCTCTTCGTATTCATGCACATAAATTACAATCAAAATTTCCTGGTGCAGTAAATGAATACACTGGAGTAACTTGGGAAGAAGGATTCAGGCAATATGTGACAAGTGGACAATATAGTGTAATGTTTGATCAATGGGATTATTATCAGAATGCGCCTGTTCTTCAGAATGGAGATTATTTAATTCCTGTCAAAACAGCAGCTATTCAAGGAATTTATACCTTTTTTGGTAACAATCAAGCTCAATCGAATCCTTTAGTGAACGATTATAACACAACTTTTCCTAAATTAGATGTCTCTCAATTCTTTTTACGAGTATTTACCAGACAATGGCCATCTCAACCTGTGGATTGTCAGAATGATAATGGAACTGAACCTTATGAAATGTATGTCAATTTGGTAAATGCATGGCATATGAGTGGTTTTCCTCAAAATAATCCTAATGAACCTGATCCTATTAATGAAATCCCAATTAATTTACAAGATTTTAATGATGATCGTTTCTGTATGGTAGCAGATTTTAGATCTATTCGAAAAACACCAAGTATTAATCCTATTTTCAATTCTGACAATACTTCTTCGGATATTCGTTTTTATTTAACATTTAAAAATCCTCCACCAAACACAGTGTCACCTCCTGTTGGAACATCATTAATTCATTTGGTTCGTTCCTCTTCTGTAATTGTAATTACTACTTCTGGAGATGTTATAAGAAAATTTTAAATAAATTTTTTTTTAATTAGTTTTTTTAATTGAACCATGGAAGCACAATTTAAAGGAGCGCTGAATGCATTAGTCGCAACACCAGCAGGATTATTTCAAGATTTACCGAGTGTTATCGCTTATGCAGGGATTGAATGGGTTCATCAAGTATTAGAAGACATGGTTGTTCGAATGGGTTATTCTACACCTATCCCAGAATATCTTTTGCGAGGAGTCAATGATACATTAAAGAAGGAGTATTTTATTAAATATCACTCTGTAGCTGCAACATTACCAAAATAATAAAAGATGCTTATCTCATAAAATCACTAAAATTTATGGTTTTCGGAGTTTGAGTTGGGAGATTTTGGGTTTCTATAGGTAAATTAGGCTTATCGCTGTTTTGAGAATCACTAATATCGTCATCATTCTTCTGATATGATGCGGCAAGTCGACCCACCGCATCTTGAACTCTAGACTGTACCATATAACGAACAACCAAAAGACCAGCAAAAGCTGCTGACCAACAAAGAGAAGAAATACAAGATTTCGCACCAGATTTAAACTTTTCTGGAAAGTCTCTAGTATATTCTTGAGTTTTGTTTTTAAACCAAGACATGTTGGAATCAGTATCTGATGATAAAATGTTATCATCTGGTTTCTCCATACTAGGAAAAGGTTCTTCCATAGAGTCCACATCGAGAGATTCCTCCTTCTCCTCCTCCCTTGGTTGAATTGTCTTTCGTTCTGGTATAGGTGCAACAGGTACAGGCAAAGCCACAATAGAATTAGTATCAATATTTTCATGTTTCTCTTCTTCGTCTTCTCTCTTTCTTTTTTTTGTTGCTTCCATTTTTTCTACTTGTTCCATTTTTTCCTTAACTCTTTTTTCTTTTAATGCTTCCCTTGCTTTTTTTAAACTTTCTTCCCTCACAGAGTTTTGAATAGATGACATGATACGAAATAAAAAACATTTTTTTATTATTACAAGTTTTCCATAAATCGATCATAAAATTCGGGATCTTTATTTTTAAACTCTCTCAAGAGTTTTCTTCTCGCAGCGGCTCTCTTTTTTTTATTTTCCTTCACATCTTGTCTCTTATTGTATTCCTCCCTTCTTTTTAAAACTTTTTCACTATTTTGATATGCTTTAATTTGATCATAATGAGTTTTGGTATATTCTTCTCGATATTTCTTTCGATGTTCTTCTTTTTCTTTTTCGGTTGGTTTTAGAATAACTCGATTGGCTTCATAAATATGTAATTCTCCTTCCGGAAACCCTTGAATCATTCGTTCTTCTTTAAATTGTTCTTCTATTCCTTTTAACAATGGTTTTGGAGTGTTGATAAAATGCAATAATACACCATCTGTTAAATTACGATTCAAACAAACTCTTCTTCTTTTTTTTGGAGGTTCACCATGATCAGATGAAGAATCAGAGGAATTAGAGTCAGAAAAGTATTCCTTTTGATTTTGAGTAACTTCTTTTTCTTTTTGTCTCTTTTTGTCTTTTGTTTCCTCGAGAGATGTGTGTTTTTGGGATGCCATAATTAAAATAATAAAATCACGTGTATTATTTTATTTTTTTTTTAAATCAGGTATATCAACGATTCGTTCTTCTGTTTTTTCATGATTCATCACCACTTCATCCTCAAAAGTACAGCATTTCCCTCCCCAACAAGTACATTTTATGGTGTTTGTTTCTAAAGCATATATTCCGTGTAACATGAGATTCACCACAGACACTGCAAGGTTTACATATCCAGCGTAATCAGCCATTTTTTTAATCTTTTTTTATTTTCAAGTGACCCAATGGGTATGAACAAGGGTATCTATCCAAATCATCTTCAGAAAAAAAACGATGGCCTTTTTCCCACCAGGATGTTTTGTTTACTTCTCTCATCATGGTATCAGGTCCTATGGTAATGTTTTCAATGTCAAAGAAATCTATTCTTCGTTTAAAGACACCATTCAACCCATAACATATTACTTTCTTCTTCAACATTAAAGATAAAAACTTTGGTGGGATGTAATCTGATGTGTAAATATACTCTTTTGTTCCATCTTCTTTTACTTCATAAAAACTAAATGTTTTTTCTTTTAATACTGAATTTTTAGACAAATATAACGATCCATGTTTTATCTTTTTTCTCTTTTCGATAAAATCAATTTCCTTTAAAGCATGATCTTCTTTTTCCTCTAATGTTGCATAGTGTTCAAAAGGATTATAAGAATCTCTTGGATGAGTAATACCTTTTGATTTCATGGAGCATAAGACTTTTTTTGTTTTTCGATCAACATATACATAGCAATAATTTTTTGGTGCCATGATATAAATGGATATGATTTTTCCATCAATCTCTTTTTTTAACTGTCCTAGTTCTTTTTGTCCTTTGCATTCATCAGGAAGGGATTCATAAACTTTTGCATCGATAATCAAAGAGTCCGTGTCTGAATAATAAACAAAATGGTTTGGGTCTCTATACAAATTCATTTTTCGAATATATTTGGACATGATTACTCTTGACCATCCAAGAATCCATGCGGATAGATAAATTGGATAGGGAGAGAATTCATTTTCACAAACTTCTTTTCCATAATACCCAAGAAGACAATGTTTATCATTTAAAACAGGAGTTAATCCAATAATATTCTTCTTAATTACTTCACCAGGTAAAAAAATAACACTTTTTTCGGATGATGCTTTTTGGCCAAACTTTCCCGTTAATGCGTTTAAACTTGTTTTTGTGGTTGCTCGGATAGGTCCTTCTTCTGCATCTCTTTTTCTCTGATATGTTGGTTTCACAAAATCGTTAAATATGATTTTTGATTTTTTAAATTCCACTATTTGATATACTCTTGTAACGATATATCCTATTTTTGAAGCTTCCCATAACTCTTGTCCTGTATACCATGCTTTTTCTTTTGGTAAGAGGGTTTGAACCACATTTCCTCCTTCATCTCGATCCATAAGAAAGGCAATATGAATATCATTTGGACATGTTACATCTACTTGAAAACCACATCGAAGAATCATTCTCTTTGACTTTTTCTTTCTTTCATTAATAATGGTTTTAAGTCTCGTGGATTTGTTAGATGATATGGATTTTATTCTATATTTTCCTATAGGATATCGAATATCAACTTGTGCAAAAGGATACAACGAGTTAACATCGGCATATTCTAAATAATCATCAATTTCATCATATAGATCTTGAGATATCACATTTCCTTGTCTTTCATCTTTTACCCGATTCCAAAAGGATGATTTCCATTTCTTTGTTCCACATAATACTCTTCCTCCTCGATACAATTCTCTAAATACATCTTCATCTTTCATTGGTGTTTTGAATATTGGTATATTATCTAACGTAGCTGTCCATGCAACATATGACATTTGACCAATAGTTATATATTTACATACATAAAGAGAATACAATTCAAAGATCGCTTCTGCAAACTTGACATACACTTCCTTTAACGCAATGACATCATTAGACAAATAAGGTGTAACTATGTTCATATACTTCCAAACATCATCATAAGATTTAATAAGAGAATGGTCAAAATCTTTTTTGGATTTATCTTCATTAATTTTAAAAGCTTTGCAATTTGCATCCAGTGAGCCTTGAAGAAATTTCGTCAAATCCTTGATATAGATATCACCTCGTTTGGTTTTAAATCCTATGGTTACAATATTTGTCCCTGTGATGAGTGTTTTTTCATTGATGATTTTGATTTTGTTTTCAAGTAACCACTTTAAGATAAAAAAATTGTCAAATCGAGACCCGTTAAAGAACCAAAGATATCCTTTTAGATATTCAATCACATATCTCATAAACCCTTCCAATGCGTTTGGACCATAAAAGAGTTGAGGTTTATCTGTATTTTGTGAAATAATCCCTGCAGCATATACTTTATGATATAACCCGTTATCTGTAAATGTTTCAAAATCAGCATAATGACAATCCCCAATAAGAAATCCATCTTTTTCTTTTTGGTGGTACTTTATTTCTCCATGATTTTCTTTTCGTTGTTTTTTATCATAATGTTGTTTGGTACATTCTGTGGTATGATTGGTTCCTCTCATATATGCTCTTCCACAAGAACATTTAATACAATCTTTTACGTGTTCTTCTATTGCCAAAAGTTGTCTCCAAACACCACATGTGTAACAATATCCTCTAAAGTTTAAAATCTTTAGTTTGTTGTTTTTATCAGGAAGAAGAAGAATATAATAGCTGTAACTTTTGGAGGATTTCAATATTGCTATGTTTCCTTTGGATGGATCGATTTCATAGGATTTCCATGGTCGAATAAGCTTCATTTTTCTATAAAATTGTTCATGGAATATAAATACATTTACTCCAAAGCATTTTGCTATCTTTTGTTCCATCTCCTCCGATAACCACTTTGTTTTTGGTTTATACCCTGTATATCTCTCTAAAACTTGAAGAATTTCATCCATTTTTTGGTTATTCCCATGCATACATCGAACAATACATTGGATAAAGGAATGAACTGGGTCTAAAGGATCAGGTGTCCATGACATCTTTTTAAATTCCACCAAAGAGGAGGGAAAACCATATGTATTTGGAATATAGTCTTTTTCATTCAAGAGAGCTCTTTTTCCCATCCATGGGTAACGAGACCAATCTAAAAAAGAATGAGTTTATTGATACGTATCATAAAAATTTTTAAACGATGGATTAGATCTAAATCTAGTTTCAAAAAGACGATAGGGTAATATATGGAGAACAGATATCGTAACCATGGAAATGCTATTATAATCAGGATGTGTTTCTAGGCCTTCATCATATTCTAAATCTTCTTGAACTGTTATTCGAATGGCGTCACGAATCATTGCTTTTAAAAATATTCCAATTTGATCTTCATCAAATCCAGTAAGTTCAAACCTTGCAATAAGTTGAGCTATGCATATATCCATGGTTAATTGATGTTCGTGTTTTCCAATAATATTACCCGTCGCTTTAAAATTTAGATTTATTCTAAAGACCGTCAATCGGTCTATTCCATGTAAGAATTAAATCAGATATCATAAAAATTTTTGTCTCCTCTCCATGAATCGCCTCATCATAGATTTGATTAATTCTAGGGTCATCTGAATCCCAATTATACATTACTGTATAAATGAGTTTTTCATCCCCTTTGTAATCTGGCGCATATGGTGGAGTAGGAATGATTTCTTTGTGAATTAAAAAACCTTTTTCCACAAGTTTCTTCAATCTTTGATAGGATGCATCTTGAAAAGGCTCTTCAGGTTCACTGCTATCCTCTTCAGGTTCTCTGTTATCCTCTTCTAGTATTTGTGGAACATCTGCTTCTGCTTCGTTCTGGTTCTGGTTCTGGTTCTGGTTCTGGTTCGGTTCTGGTTCTGGTTCTGGTTCTGGTTCTGATTCTAAATCTAGAGTTTCATATTGAATTGGAGGAGCATTAGGTATCACACTAGGGTAACTATCATCCGTATCTAATTTTCTCCTCTTTTGGGTATTTTCTTCTTCTTCTCTTCTTCTTTTTCTTCTCATTCTTTCCTCTTCTTCTTCTCTTCTTCTTCTTTCCTCTTCTTCTTCTCTTCTTCTTCTTTTTTCTTTTAATCTTCTTCTTTCTTCAGCTTCAGCTTCAACTCTTTTATCACGGGCTTTTTGCACAACATCTCTTGTGTCAACTCCTGGTGTAAAAAGTGGATCTTGAGCATCCTCAGTCGAAATTCCAGACCATGAAGCAAGTAATGTTCGAAGAATACCAATCCTTCTCTCCTTTTCCTCCTCTGATAAATTAGGATCTCTCACTAAGCTTCCCCGGAGAGGGTCAAAAATAATCCGAAATTGAGCTTTTTCTTTTGTAATATTGTCACCTTTAGCAAAACGAGATACATAATCGTTGAAGGAGTTGAGATAGTTTTTATAAGTTGAATCAACATCTTTATCACTTTGTCTCCTATATGAAGGAAATATTGAGTCATAAAAATTAGTGGGAGGATAAACTGCGTTTCTGTTTCTTCTAAACCATTTCATTCTAGAGATTGGTGAAAGAGAGTAAAACTCATAGTTCCTCGTTTGTGTTTGCATGTTTCGTTTCTGGATAAAATGAAAGCACCGGTTTTTTATTTATAGTCTAATTTTTTATGTGATGAGTCATCAGAATGAAAACTATGAGATTTCTACGGAGTTTTCTACCCTATAAATAGCTTCCGATTATTCAAAAATAATGTGACTCAATCTGAATACAATGGCTAAGCGACAACGAAGTGACTCTTCTTCCACCTCCTCAACTGATGAATTCTTTCTTTATGACGCATTTAATCGCTCACCTTATCTTACAAGACACTTGATTAGACAGCCAAGAAACTCATGGGAAGAAGAATATGAAGACGTGTTACCAAGGATCATGGCGTTTCAAAGGGAAGTTTACATACGAAGACGACCTTCTGAAGAAGAAATCGAAGTCATGGTTACAAAAAAGAAAACAATGGAGAACACTGCTGAAGATGAAAGAGAAATTATTCGAAGAGTTCTTCGGCATAGAGTTCCTGCATTTAGTTCCTTTAAATTTAAAAAGGATTATAAAATGTTTAATCGAACCTTCTATCCAATGGTGGATATGCCTTGTTTGAAAAAAGCAATGATGATATCATCCGTTCTCACTCCTGATTTAACTGGCATCTTCTTTCATTTTCTATTTAGATTCTTTCTCCATGAAGAAGTAAAGTTATTGGAAGATGTTGTTAAGATAAGAAGTCATTTTGAACATTATGGTAATATCTCATCAATGAGATCCTGTATACCTAAATTTAGATCATTTAATTATTCTATTGAAGAAGAATATTTTATTGAATCTGTAGAAAATTTCATGTTTGAAAAACCAACCTTTGATTTGAATAAAATTTGTTTTGTTTAAATGATCCCTTTTTCCTTGCATTCTTTAAATGATTGGATATCACAGCCTAATATTTTGACAAGTTTAACTAAGTGAATATATTCAAAATAATTTGGGTGGTATGAGTTGTGAATAGGAATATTGATATATTGTTCTTCAATAGCTTGGCATCCACCTTGAATAGCATCCAAAAAATCTTCTATTTGAAGAATCCGATTTTTTAAAGCTTGAGTATTTGCATCTATGATGAGAGGTGTTGTTGACATGACGAATTTATAATAAATGTGATATTTATTTAT
>JACCDQ011797260.1_pt1 | contig 12542 bp, 12 predicted proteins | sample 7446031 | NCBI WGS metagenome assembly JACCDQ01 (sample SAMN15323442, study PRJNA562643) | freshwater metagenome | isolation source: river surface water | place: USA:Blue River Watershed | collected 2017-08-17
ATTCAATTCAAAAAGGATATCGACAGCTTTTTCGATTCTTCGAAATAAGTCGTAGTTTTGCAGTCCATTCAGAGGGGTGTCCGAGTGGTTTAAGGAGCACGCTTGGAAAGCGTGTGTAGGTCTCAAGCTTACCGAGGGTTCGAATCCCTTCCCCTCTACAACATAAAATCCTTAACTACTGTTTATTATGTAGTTAAGGATTTTTTTTATTTTGCCTATTTTCGACCGTAAGAATAATTAATATGATTTACTTTAGTATAAAATAAATTATCAAACTAATAAAAATAAGAATGAAATATATCAAACAACCTTTATAGATTTTAATACCTTTTTGCTGTATTTCTTCCAGGTATTGTATTGTATAATCATAGATTTCAAAGTCGCCCATAGAATCTGAATCCGATACCTCCATTTCAAATAATATTTTCCTAAATAGAGTTCTTGCTCGTATATAATTACCTTTTTTGAAGTGCCTTTGAGCTTTATTGTATTTTTCAACAAGATCTATGTGTCTCATATTTTACTTGATTTTATTTTTTCTATTTAAGGGCATAGTCGTTTTAGTGATAACTAAACATTTTGAATTCGTAGTTATTTAAAGTCAAGACCTAAATAATTAGATATTATTTAGGTTTAGCTAAGTATTTATTTTTTTTGGTATTTGTAATTTAATAATTTTCTTTTTCGAATTTCAACATTTTAAAATGAGCTTAAGCAAGCTTATAATCTCCAAAATTATAGCTCGCATTTCCTTACCTCCTTAAATCCTCCATCTTTCACTTCCGCCTCAGGTAGTTGACCATAGAATTTGCCACCCGGTTAAAGATATCTTCTTGCTTATCATTCTTGGAGAAGGAGGCGCTGTTTAGCCGTCGGATGTCCATCTTATCTGCCTTTCTACCGCATTAAGTGCGGCACCTATGAAGCCAAATGAATACTTGCCGCTCGCTTCTTTGGTTTTGATTAGTTCTAGAATTTGGGCCAATGAATAGAATCGCGATTCGTTTTAATAGCCGTCGGTCAAAATGGCAATAATCGCTGTGTCGCCTTCATTTTCGAGTAATTGGTCAACTCTATTGATGCAAAGTTCGATACCGTCTAGCAAAGCCGCACTTCCGTTCGGTTGGTAATGAAATTCATCTAAGTTGGAGAGACAATCCTCTAGAGTATTGCCATAACGGATATCAATTTGGCTAATGAAAACGGTTACCCCTACACGAATGCCTTGATCTAGCAATTCCTTAGCGATGTTTTTTTTGATTCAAGTGAAGGGGAGTCGGGTTGAAATTAGGTAAAAGTTTCACGAATACTACGTCTAGAAACCATCTTTCACTTAATTCTTTAAAATAACTCGTGACCTTAGGTGTAATTTAGACGGGTGTCTGTTGTGAGATTGGAGGCTTTTGGGATTTAAGTCTTTTTAGGGTAGTTATTTAGTTTTGAAGCGAATTATGTTGTTTTTGTGACGTATAACCTTTTGTTTATTTGAGAAAGGCATGAATTTGTTTTGCTCTTTTACTGTTTTGGACTAAATAAATATTATGTTTTATTAAAAAAATCTTGAAGATTTTATCGTGAGACTTTGATATTTTATTAATTTTTAATTCTGAATAAATTATTAGTTATCTATTATTGCAAAATGTTAAATATCATCAATCGTAATGTCTATTTATTGTGGAGGAAATTGTAATAGAATTGAAAAATAAGTTAGATGAAATAAGAAAGATTTTGGATAATCTTGTAGTAAAGCATGAAGATGTTATCATTATCAAAAAAGGAGATTTTGCTAATTTAAAATGGGTTAAAAAGATTAATTCTTATGTACATTTATTTGAATATAAAAATTCCATAAGATTCACACTCCCAGAATCTGGTAATTCATATAGATATCAAGTTAGCTTCTATAATAAAATTATGGATGGTACCATTGAGGAAATCATCTTAAATAAAATAGATAATAAACCAGATTCTGAAGTAAATTATAAATTAGAGGAATGGCATAAAACCAAACTTAGAGAATTGTATTCGAGTAATGTGAAAATTTAGATTAAATACATTATAATTACCCAAAGTATATCTTTAAAAATCTTAAGCGTATAAATGTTTAAGAGTTTTAAAATTGACACTTTTAATTTCTTTTTAAATTAAGATTCGAATAGCTATGCAGAACTCATTAAATATAGGCGATCGCCTATTAGTAGCTAATAATGATTATAACCCATTGACTAATTTTTACTTAGAAAATAAAGAAACAGAAAACTATCTTGTGAATTTCAGTTATGGTATAATTGCAGGAAAGGCTAATTTTCCTTTTTGGCAAGTATCAAAACATCCGATTCAAAAGAGTGAATTTACTTTTAGTCTTGATATTTCGGGGAATGAATGCAATGCAAAAAATCCATCCTATAATGATTTTGCGAAGTATCTAGTAACTATGAATAATCCGTTTTTAATATATCGTTCTGGTTTAATTTGTCTAAGAGAAATATTAAATTCATTTACTGATAAGCAATCAAAAATTGACGCATCTGAGGAATTAATAGAAATACTAAATTCTGACAATATTTTATTGAATTTAAATAGTTTTATGGAATTAGTGATTGGGAATTTGCCTTATGACTTTCAATCAAAATCAATAATTGAATATCAAAGTGAATTAGTTCCTGTGGTTGCAATCTACAATTCTGATAGAAAAAACAATAACATAGTTACTGCAATTTTCTTGGTATTATTTAGTGTATTAATGGAACAAGTTGGTGTTTTGACAAAAGATACAATTTTAAATGAATTGAAATAGTCTATTTTATCTAAATTATTTGAATATTACTATTTATGAATACTAGTAAGGAGTTTGAGTTAAATGGAAGAAAAATCATTATCATCAACAGGGTTGATGATAATGATAATACAAAGATTTATACAACAGGTAGGTATTTTTATATGAATCAAGGAGGTCAAAAAAGACCTGTTATTGGTAAAGTTCCTAAAGTTGATTACTATAATCAAATAAATATTCAACTTGCTTTTCTTGAAGGAACATCTTTAACTGAAAGAGATTTTTTTCTAGCTCTATTAGAAGGCTGTAAAACTCATATACAAAAATATGGAAGGTTGATTATATCGGATTTATGGAGTCAGTTGAATTATACTATGCATCTTGTTGATTCTACGAAAGGTATTTTTCATAATCATATCGAAACAGAGGATGACGGCATTGAGCTTAGAGAATTTTATTTAAATGGTGTTCAAGAAATACTTATGGATTATATATTAGTCCCAGATCCTAACGATTTTGGGGGAATAGGTAGACCTCCTAAATTAGTAACATTAAAGTCAGTTCTTGGTAAATAATATTTAAATAAAATAACTATGGGATTATTTGATTTTTTTAAAAGTGGTTCAAATAAAAAAGAACCCTTTCCTGTTAATTTGTATAATCAAATTATCAATGATGTAGGTAAAAATTTTATCGTTCTATCTATTGAAATGGATAGACCCTTTTTATCACCTCCATTTGATGGTAGCCGAAATAAAGCGATTAGAGGAAATCAAACATTTTATACTAAGATGTTTAGTGGCACTCTTACATTAACAAAAGAATATTTGAAATTAGATAATTCAAGTAAAATTCATAAACCACAATTTGAGCTTGACGATGATATTGAACTTGATTATACACTTACTATATATATGAATTCTGACGGTTGGACATTTGAATATTTCGATAAAAGTTCAAATAAAACAACAGTAATGGCATTTGAACAGTTTCTATATTATGGTGGAAGTAAATAGATATTTTTAGTCTTACTTTCTCTAAATGAATACTTCATAATAAACTAAAAAACAGGTGAAAATGTTAATAAGGTCATTTCAGTATTTATAAAAAAATTATTTATTAAAGATAATTGCCATTTTTTATTCTACTATTTATTGAGGAGTGGAGTCTTTTTCATTTAAAATTTTATTCACTTTCTAAATAGAAATAAAAGGATGAAAGTTATAATTGTCAAAACCCATGTGACATAAGAAAATTTTTGATGCTTGTTGCTGGCAGAATCTAAAGCCATAAGTATTTCATTCTTTGATTTATTTATTCGAGCTTCTAACTCCCCTCTAGTTTCAATTTCATATTTCTGTAAATCTTTGAATTTGTCAGTTATATTACTTTCAATCAAATCTAATCGCCCTTGTATAGATATAATAGCATTTAAATTAACTGAGACACCACTGTCTAAATCCTCTAGTCTTTTCGGGAAGTTGATTTTTTCAACATTGTTGTGAAATACTAAAATTGTTTCTTTCAACTTAGCTAGTCCTTCCTGCTCCAACTTTACTTGTTTTTGAATTTCGGAAGTAGTCTTTTGTAGCTTTATGTTTTCCTCAGTAAAGCTGGAAACCTCTTTTTCAAATAATATAGTTAGTTCCTCTTTGTGCTTTGCGTCGCTGATTTTAACTTCATTTAAAAACTCTATATATTTTTGTGGAATTGCTTTTACAGTTTGGGTGACCTGTTGAGCTGTTTCCACATGTTTAATAGCTGGTTCTAATTTTTCAATCTCCCGATGCAGCGTTTCTAGTGCTGATAGTACTTCCTGTGATGCCATATAATTCTTAAGATGGTTGAGTCAAAAATTGTTTATTGAAGTTTCCTGTCCATGCCGCATAATACAAAGCATAATAGTGATCTTCTATTTCACTAAATGCTTCTTCTACGTCATAGTTGAGCACATGTTTGGTAATAATATTTTTAAAATGAATAATGAACCCTTGCACATTCAAATCAGGGTCTTCATTATGCTTCCAATCTACTAATCCTTGAATTAGTTCCTGTTTTGCTTCATTAATTAATCCTTTAATCATATCTGCCAAAATGAATAATGCAAATGATTTCAAAATTCTAAATTGTGGCTTTTCTGGGTTGCTGCGAAGCATACGCATGGCTGATCCACGCAGATGTTTGATGTTACTGATAAATTCACCTGTTTCTTCATTGCTAACAAGTTCAATGTATTTTTCAATGGTCTCATCTACTTGCAATTCATTATCCAAATCATCGGGCATAGAGGCTTCTAAATCGCGACTGCGGGTACGTTCAATGAATTTACGTCTCGAATACTTCGCATTGAAGTAGTAATAGATTTCATCTTTTACATACTCGTTTTGCTTCAATGGGTCGTCTGCAAAATTGATGGAGGTTTGGCATAGCCTTATCATATCATCGATGGCCTGCAACCGCTTTTGTTTGATTTTTCCGTAGATGAAATCAGTCAGATATTCCAAGCACTTACTGATAACTGTTGCATTGCCTGCTTTTATTTCTAGGTTAGCAGCTTTCTTCAGTTTTTCAATTTCCCTGTTGGCTACATTTTTAGAAGTGTATCGGGAAATGAGTTCCTCTAGTGATTGGAAATAATCGAAGTTTTCTTTTTTAGTGAACTGTATTGTGTATAGTTTATTCTGATAGTCTATAGTGTAAGAATCAATAATGCCAATAGATACTAAGCGATAAATTGCTTTGGCGGTATCCTCCTGACTACGAGGTATAAAATAAGCTCGTTGTAATTCCAAGGATTGTTCATCTCCAAGATTCAGTAGCCTTAGCTTTTCTTCTTCATTTGCTATGTTTAACGATTCAACAAAGTCGGGATAATCTAAGCTTTCAAACACTGCGTCTTTCAATAATCCGCCTACTGAAGCCTTTGATGTAAGGTTTACATCAATTAGTTTTTGAATAGTGGCTGTACCCAAAACTTTTTGTAAATGTTCTTGATTGAGGTTAAAGTGCATTTTAGACCTTGTCCTCTTGGAATAGAAACGATTGGTAAAGGGAACAGGTAATGATTTTGTTTCTCCTGTCGCCATGTCTGTCAACATTCTTTCTAATCCAATTTGGTGTTGTATATTAACTACAACCTGGTTGAGCCATGACTTGAGATTATCAATACCAAGTATAGTGTTGAGCGGTAGATTTGTTTTTAACCATTCAACAAGTTGGTAACAAAATGCATCATTACCAAAATCGTGGTATATGCCTGTGTTGTGGTTGTCGAGAAATACATATCCGATACTTGTACCTGAGACTAGATTTATGAATATGCGGTTGTAATGCTTAGGTCCTCCTAATTTGATGGTAAATTGGACATCTTCTGTTCCGAATAGCTCATTTAGTTGGTCAATGAGCATTTGGAGGTTGTTTGTATTTGGGTAGGTAATTTTGCTTCTAAGTTCATGAATCATTACTCTTTCTTTCACCTGACCTTTAAAGGAATTCTTGTGGAAATAAAGGAGCACGTCTTTATCTAAATGATAGGATTCTTTCGGCTTGGTTTTAATTCTTATTGGGTCGTTGTTAAAGAGAATAACGGAGGCAGAAACTTTGCCATCTCGTCCGGCACGCCCTGCTTCCTGTACAAATGATTCAATTGACTGTGGAATATTGATATGGATTGTCATACGAACATTTGGTTTGTCTATGCCCATACCAAACGCTTTTGTAGCTACCATTATCGATTCCTCATTATCTTTGAACAATTGGAGATGATGGAATGATTCTTCATCCACTTTATCTGCATTATCATCATCGCCGCTTCCCATGAAGTAGCCTAAGGTCTCTAAATTGTAATAGTGTTTTGATTGTAAGTTCTCCTGTTCAATGCTTACATATTCCGGATTATCAAATACACCATATGAATTGTAACCATTTCGAATACCCAACCAGCCCTGTCTGTGTGGCATGAATACAATCAGTCCATATTGATATTGGGTTGATTCTTGTTTCTTTTGTAAATCAAAAGCATCTGAGGAAATATGAAGTTTACTCAATAATTTGGCTTTATATTGCTTCAGTGCTTCTGTCTCACTACCTGCCTTTTGCAGCCATTCAGTTCTTGAGGAAATGGGCAAATAGTTATCGAAAGAATGTCCAATTATTTCTTGAATGGCCGATGGTTGATTAAAGGTTTGCAGCACCATTTGCTTATCGCAAATTAGGTCAAAAATGGCTTCCTGCTTCTTTTTACCGATACCCTCTCTGATGGCTTGTTCGGTCAGATTGTCTAAACCTTCGTAAGTATTGGGTATTTCCTTTATAATATAGTTAATTTCATCCCTCACACTATTTTCAAAACGAACTACTGCATTGCCATCATCTTCCTTTATGTTCAACTCTCGTTCAATATCAGCCAATACATCGAAAGATGCAGTAGCGGTTAATCCAAACAGCGGAATAGAATTACCACTATAGGAATGGCAATATTCCTGAGCATTGTCGCCCAAGTTTAGATATGGTGTTCTGAAATCATGACCCCATTCAGAAACACAATGTACTTCGTCAATCACTGCATAGGCAAAACAATGTCCGTCCTTTTTTGCATTATCTAATGCTTTCCTGAAGTCATCAATGACAAAACGTTCAGGCGAAACGAATAAAAACTGTAACTGGCCTTTAGCCAATAATTGATGTTGATTGAAATTTCTTTCGGCAGTAGAAAGTGTTGAGTTTATAAACTCACATTTATCAATACTTAGCTCTTTCAAGCCATTGTGCTGGTCAATCATCAACGAACGAATTGGGTCAATGATAATCGTTGTGCCCGGTTGTAGCATCGCTGCTAATTGATAGGTAAGAGACTTACCTCCGCCTGTTGGTAACAATCCAATGACAGATTTAAGTAACATTGCCCGATTGAGTATAGGTAGTTGACCTACTCGGAAATCTAGTTTACGAAATATATCTTGTAATAATTTTTTAAGCAATTCTGTAGTTTCAGCTATCGGCTCAAAAACTTCATTTTGCAGCGGGGTTACCAAAGGTCTGTATAGTACTGAAGGTGCAGAAATTACACCAGTGTTAGTTTTGTAGTGAATGTAATGAGCATTGCGAATGACAACAGTATTATTTACTGGCGGCAAGTCATTATTAAATACAGACATTTTCCGTAAAACTGATATATCGATAACTAGATCAAAATCTTCTGCATTGAAAGTAGTATGCTTAGTAACAGTGACTCCATTGTTTAATTGATGGTTCAAAAATTCAGGTGAAGTAAATATCTGTACCTCAAAAGAAGGGACATGTATTTGTGTTTGTGCTAAATCATTGAGCGTATTGAGTAATAATGAAAGGTCTTCAAATGCAGCAAATGCACATGGTAGATCTCTTTCTACAACAGCTATTTTTATTTTTTGCTTGGTAATTACATCATCGTAATTAGCCATTAAATATTGCATCATCACTCTTTGAAGTCTAGCAATACCAAATGGTGCAAGGCATAAAGAAGTAATATTGCTTAATAAATATTTAGCATCACTAAAATTATCTTTTATCAGTTGAATAAACTCTTCCGCTTCTATCGATAAGATAAATTCTTCAACATCTTTGAAAACTCTATCTTCTGTAATGTGGCTAATATTTCGTGATAGTTGGGCAATTTCAAAATCTTTCAAGTCATCCAATAAATCCGAATGGTATTTTTTGCCATCTACCTCAATAACATAAGTCTTGTGGTGCTTTATCTGCACATGAGTATTATAACGATTGGTTATATTTTTAGTAAAATCGTAAGGGATTTCAATGCTAAAATCTATTCTTCCTTGATTGTTGTCACGGGTAAATGAACTTCGGGTTCTCTGTTTTTCTAAAAGCTGAGCTAGGTATGCTTGTTTTTCAGGCAATAAACTTAGCAGAAAGCTGCGTTCAAAGCTGCTGTCAACATCACTTACTTTTAAATAATCAATTCTGTTTGTTGCTCTTGGTTCAATTGTATGTAATGACTTGAAGAGTGACCTGCCAAGATCAAATTCATTATCAATATTCACGAAAGGATAAGTTACCTTACCTTTTACCGAATCATCACACCTTTGAGTTACTGCTAATTTGTTCGCAAAGTATTCCTCAAGATTTATACTTGCTAGTGTGGGCAAGCCTCTCGTGATAATATTAGAAGCAACAGCAAATAATGATGGAGAATGTGCCGGTGTTTCAAGATTAAGTTCAGTTTGGACATCAAATGTACTTAACGACCTCAATAAGCCATTCAATTCAGGCAACTTCTTATGCTGCTTCGAATAAGCATTTAGGGCATCTCGAACTGATTCTAATATGTAACCTGCTTGAAGTTGCATTTTTTGTCATTTATTACTGTTGGATTATCACTTTTAGATGCAAATCCAATAAAGAAATTGCAACTTCATTAAGGAACATGTCAAACGGTTATATGATTTTATATCATTTATATTGCCGATATCTTCCGGACTTTAATTTTGGCGCACTTATATTAACCTCAATATTCTGATTAATTAATAACAATTGCAACAACATGAATTATTGTCTTCTATTGGGATAACTTAAATTTAGTATAAGTTATTTAATCATTAAAATCGAGTTTAATACTCCCCACTCTAACTCTGGAATTACGCTTTTTGAAATACCGCTATCTAGTAATCGTTTGGAAACAATAATAATTTTTCCATAAATTACACAACCTGAAAGTTCCATAAAGGCTTCATTTAATGGATATTTCTTCTTGGCATCTTCATGATTATAAATTGATTCTCTTGCTGCAATCATAATTAAATCTGCTTCTGCCGTCGATTTCATTATATTCCAAAATAATTCAACTTTAATTACTGTCATTAAAAAAATATTCGCTTCGAAAAATGAATAATTATTTGGAAATTCCTCCTCTAGCATAGATTTTGTTAGCTTCGATCTTTTAGTAGTCATGCCATTTTTATCAAAAACCAATTCTTGAAGTTGAATGCTATCTCTTTTGGCTTCTTCAAACTTAAATCCCATATCTATTTTATTATTCATCATTTATCTTGTTAATTATTATAATTGATTCAATAACATTTGCGATCTCACATCCCCTAAATCAGCTGCTCTTTGTAAATCCGATTTGCCCTTTGCAATCTCACCTACTTGTAAATAAGCAATACCTCTTATTCCGTAATTGTTCGGGTAATTGGGGTTTGCAATTATTCCATTTGTTGCTGTTGAAATTGCTTCATTAATTTGATTTGATTTTAAATAACAAACTGCTAAATTATTTAATAGTCTAGCCTTCGTAGCAGCATAATCTACACCCCTTGCGTTAATTGAGTCAATTCGTTCGATTTCTTTAATTTTGACCAAAGCGATTTCGAAATAATCTATTGCTTTTAGAAATTCGTTTTTAAATAAATAACATTCTGCGATCGTTTGATTTATTTCAAAGTTATTATCTATTTTTTTTGCATTTAATAGGTCCAAAATAGCCTTGTCATATTCCTTAATCATTTTGTAGCACATACCTCTTCTCATAATCGGGTAATAATTACTTGAATCTAAAGAAATGGCATTTGTGTATTTAGAAATAGCCAAACTGTAATTATCCCGCTCATAAGCAGCGTCCCCCTCAGTAATTTGTGCCATTTCACCAAAATTAACTTCTCTTCCAAAAATTTTCATATTGTCATGGGTTTAATTAAAAAATATTAAAGTCCCAATCTTCTTACTATATCTAGTAAGTTTTGGGCTTTCTGCATTTTTTCGAAATCATTTAATTCTCTATAGCAAATAATTAAATTTTTTAATGCGTCATCGTTTAAAGAAAAAATATCCAATGCTTTATTGTAGAATTTGATTGAATTAATCAAATCATCTTCTTCATAATAATCGACACCTATATTATTTAATTCATCTGTTTTTGTCATTATCTCAATTTTTCTTTCTCGAGGTAAATGAATGAATTCCTGTAGGTAATTATAAGCTTTATCGAAATTCAATAGTAATGCTGAAGACATACCATTTTCTTGATTATTGCTAGAATTAAAATTATCCTCTGAGCTCAAGTATTTTATGTCAATATTTCTATCAAACATATGAAGGGTACAGCTTTCAATCTGTTCATTAATGTAATTTATTGTTAAGCCGTAATCGGCAAATGAGCTTCCAAAATGATCGAAACCATAGCCTCTTAATATTACCTGATTAGGATTTTTAGCTATAACTTCCATTTGTTTGGGAGCCATTTGGATAACATACTGTTCATCGGTATTATAAATAGTTACAGTATAACCTTTGCCTCCTGAAATATTTGGTTCTACTTTAACTGCCCTAGGGGCACCTCCATGTGGCCCAGAAACATGCAATCCATTTTCATATCTAATATGGTCAGATGAATTGAATACAAATGATAAATTCATAATGCTGTTTGATATAATTATTTCTAAAAAATAGGTTTAAATCGAATCCAAGTTATTGGATATTGCGAATGGATAAAAAAATATTTATTTAATGGTATTGATTTTTAATTGGTTGTTCATTTAAGGAACAAATATCATCATTCTAAGCTCTGATTTAAAAAAGCTACAAGCTTGTAATACTCAAACTTGTAGCTATCAGATCACTTAAAACCTCCTCAAATCCTCTCCCTTGCCCTTGCGTTCCAGGTAGTTGACCATCGAATTCGCCACCCGGTCAAACACTGCATCTTGCATGTCATCCTTGGAGAAGGCGGCGCTGTTTTCCCGACGAATATTCATGCGTTCAGCCATGTCCACCGCATCAAGTGTGGCACCTAAAAAGCTAAATGAATACTTGCCGCTGGCTTCTTTGGTTTTGATGAGCTCCTGAATTTGGGCCAATGAAAAGAATTTAGAAACGTTCTCATAGCCATCGGTTAGGATGACGAGGATCGCCGTGTCGCCTTCGTTTTCGAGTAATTGTTCGACGCGATTGATACTCAGACCAATTCCGTCCAACAAGGCCGTACCACCGCTAGGTCTGTAGTTAATTTGGTTAACATTCGGGAGTTGGTCGACTGGTAAATTAGCAAAAAGAATATCTACATCATTGCTAAATACGGTTAATCCTACACGTATATCCTGGTCAGGGAATTCTTGTGCGATGGCCTTAATTTTTTTGTTTTGGGATTCAAGGCCGCTGAGGGTTGATTCCACACAGTCACACATCGATCCGCTTTGGTCTAACACGAAATGGTAAATGGTTTTTTGCTTTTTCATTGGAATGATTTTTTGAGTTTTTAACATATTTTATACCCATTAATACCCGATTTGAAAAAACGTCACTCCTTTTTTTTGAAAATTTTTATTTCCAAGATTTTACTTAATTTCGACCCATCCATTTGAAGCTTTGGCCAAATCTTACGAACAGTCGAATCAATACTTTCTTAACCTGTTTCAGGCCAACCGAGACAAGGGTATCGATGCTATTTACCTGGCACACAAAGATTATTTCATGAATTATCTGGCCCAATTTTATAATCGCTATGAGGAGCTGGAGGAGTTGTATTGCGATGCTGTATTGGTGCTGAATGAGAAATTAATCTCTCCTTCTTTCCAATTAACTTGCTCGATTCAAGTCTACCTGAATGCCATCGGCCGGAATCAGGTTTTTAAGCGGATTAAAAACCCTCCGATTGAAATGCCTTGGCCGGAGAATTTCACCTGCGAGGACTGGTTGCAGGATGTGGAATTCGATGGAATTAGCGAACGGGAATACGAAATTTTTCGCCGTCTCTTTCAACAAATGGCGGAGG
>JACCDQ010623288.1_pt1 | contig 12540 bp, 15 predicted proteins | sample 7446031 | NCBI WGS metagenome assembly JACCDQ01 (sample SAMN15323442, study PRJNA562643) | freshwater metagenome | isolation source: river surface water | place: USA:Blue River Watershed | collected 2017-08-17
CACAGCACGGCCTGCTCGCCGAACAGGTCGGTCTCGGTCTCTTCCTTGAAGTTGGTCTCGATGATGCCGGCCTTGCCACCACCGTTGGCCATGGCATAGCTCAGGGCCAGGTCACGGGCCTTGCCAGACTTGTCCTGGTGCACAGCGACCAGGTGGGGCACGCCGCCGCCCTGGGCGTAGGTGGAACGCACGGTGTGGCCAGGGGCCTTGGGGGCCACCATCCACACGTCCAGATCGGCACGGGGCACGACCTGGTTGTAGTGCACGTTGAAGCCGTGGGCAAACGCCAGCGAAGCGCCCTGCTTGATGTTGGGGGCCACATTGTTGGTGTAGACCTCGGCGATCTGCTCGTCGGGCAACAGGATCATGACCACATCGGCCATTTTGACGGCATCGTTGACTTCCATCACGGTCAGGCCAGCTTTGCCAACCTTGTCCCAGGAAGCGCCGCCTTTGCGCAGACCGACCACGACCTTGACGCCGCTGTCGTTCAGGTTCTGGGCGTGGGCATGGCCTTGGCTGCCGTAGCCGATGATGGCCACGGTCTTGCCTTTGATCAGGCTGAGGTCACAGTCTTTGTCGTAAAAAACTTTCACAGGTTTCTCCTTCGGATAATTCAGGTCAGGGTTCAGGTTGCTTGTCAGACGCGCAGGACGCGCTCGCCGCGCCCGATACCGCACGCACCTGTGCGCACGGTCTCGAGAATAGCGCTGCGGTCGATCGCCTCCAAAAAGGCGTCGTTCTTGGACGAGTCACCGGTCAGCTCAATCGTGTAGCTCTTGTCGGTGACATCGATCACACGGCCACGAAAAATGTCGGCCATGCGTTTCATTTCTTCGCGTTCCTTGCCCACGGCGCGCACCTTCACGAGCATCAGCTCGCGCTCGGTGTAAGCGCCTTCGGTCAGGTCCACCACCTTCACCACCTCGATCAGGCGGTTGAGGTGCTTGGTGATCTGCTCGATCACGTCATCCGACCCGGTGGTCTGGATGGTCATGCGCGAAAGGCTCGGGTCTTCGGTGGGGGCCACCGTCAGGGATTCGATGTTGTAGCCACGAGCCGAAAACAGGCCCACCACGCGGGACAGAGCCCCGGCTTCGTTCTCGATCAAAACGGCAATGATGTGTTTCATGTCAGCTTCCTCTTTTTGCGACGGCATGCAACCAGGGGAGTTTGGTCGCAGAAAACTGCCGTTTTTGGCCGCCCTCCCCCGTTCACGGTAATGCACGGGCTTGGCGGGCAATAGATTCGTCAATCGTTGGTGATTAAAGGTCCTCGGCACCCAGCAGCATCTCGGTGATGCCTTTGCCAGCTTGCACCATCGGGAACACGTTCTCGGTGGGGTCGGTTTGGAAATCGATGAAGACGGTGCGGTCCTTGAGCTTGCGGGCTTCGATCAGGGCGCCCTCAACGTCTTGTGGACGCTCAATGCGCATGCCCACGTGGCCATAGGCCTCGGCCAGCTTCACGAAGTCAGGCAAGGCGTCCATGTAGCTGTGGCTGTAACGACCGGAGTATTCGATCTCTTGCCACTGGCGCACCATGCCCAGATAGCGGTTGTTGAGGGACAGCACCTTGATCGGGGTGTTGTACTGCAGACAGGTGGACAACTCCTGGATGCACATTTGCACCGAACCTTCACCGGTGATGCAATACACCTCACTCTCGGGCTTGGCCAGCTTGATGCCCATGGCATACGGAATGCCCACACCCATGGTGCCCAGACCGCCAGAGTTGATCCAGCGGCGCGGCTGGTCGAACTTGTAGTACTGAGCCGCAAACATCTGGTGTTGGCCCACATCGGAGGTGATGTAGGCATCGGCGTCCTTGGTCATGTTCCACAAGGTCTCGACCACCATCTGGGGCTTGATCACCTGGGTGTTGGCGCGGTCGTACTTCATGCAATCGCGCGAACGCCAGCCTTCGATCGTGTCCCACCAGCCCTTGAGGGCCGCGGCATCGGGCTTGAGGCCGGACTCACGGATCATGCCCATGAGTTCGGTCAGCACATCCTTGACGTCACCAACGATGGGCACATCCACCTTGACGCGCTTGGAGATGCTCGACGGGTCGATGTCGATGTGGATGATCTTGCGCTCGACCGAAGCAAAGTGCTTGGGGTTGCCGATCACGCGATCGTCAAAGCGGGCACCCACGGCCAGCAGCACATCGCAGTTCTGCATGGCGTTGTTGGCTTCGAGCGTGCCGTGCATGCCCAGCATGCCCAGGAAACGGCGGTCGGTCGCCGGGAAAGCGCCCAAGCCCATCAGGGTGTTGGTCACCGGGTAGTTCAACATGTCCACCAGGGCGCGCAATTCGCCGCTGGCTTCGCTCAAAAGAACGCCACCACCGGTGTAGATGTAGGGACGCTTGGCCGACATCAAGAGCTGCAGAGCCTTGCGGATCTGGCCACCATGGCCCTTGCGCACGGGGTTGTACGAGCGCATCTCAACCGACTCGGGGTAGCCGGTGTAGAGTGCCTTGTTGAAAGACACATCCTTGGGCACATCCACCACCACAGGGCCAGGACGGCCGCTGCGGGCGATGTGGAAGGCCTTTTTCATGACCGCCGCCATGTCACGCGCATCCTTGACCAGGAAGTTGTGCTTGACGATGGGACGGGTGATGCCGACGGTGTCGCATTCCTGGAAGGCGTCCAGGCCGATCGCGGCCGTGGGCACCTGGCCGGAGATGATCACCATCGGGATGCTGTCCATGTAGGCCGTGGCAATGCCGGTCACAGCATTGGTCAGACCGGGACCCGAAGTGACCAGGGCAACGCCCACATCACCGGTGGCACGCGCATAGCCATCGGCCGCGTGCACCGCCGCCTGCTCGTGGCGCACCAGCACATGCTCGATGGTGTCTTGTTTGTAGAAAGCGTCATAAATGTGCAAGACAGCGCCACCCGGATAGCCCCAGATGTACTTGACGTTTTCGGCCTGCAGGGTCTTGACGAGGATTTCAGCGCCGCGCAGCTCTTCGCCATGTACGGCGGCGGCAGAAGCCATTTCGGCTTTGGAGACTTCCATGATGTTCAACCTTTGTGAATTTCTCTGACGAAAAACCTTGGGTGCCCCTTGGCTCGACTCTTATGAAGTGGCTTTGGGACTTGAGACCACCAACATGGGCGCCAGATCGTGAAAGCGCCGGATGGTGATCCGTTTGCCATTTTTCAATTGCAAACGCGCATTATCGCACTGTTATGAGCGTTTTCCTGGTTCTGGGCGGGCCAAGACACTTCGGTGCCATAATCGGCGCGCATTTCTGCCCCACACGAGTCCCCATTGGCCAGCGACAAAGAACTGTCGGACTTCCTTCGGCAAGCCGAAAAAAAAGCCTTTAAGCGCACTTATTACAACGTGCGCGATGAAGACGCGGCCCTGGACATCCTGCAAGACAGCATGATCAAGCTGTCCACCCACTACGGGGACAAGCCCCCCGAAGAACTGCCCCTGCTGTTCCAACGCATTCTGTCGAACACCACACTGGACTGGTTTCGCCGGCAAAAAACCCGCAATGCCCATTTTTCTTCGCTGTCAGACTTCTCTGCCCCAGACGGTCCGGAAGATTTCGACTTGCTTGAAGTCAATTCCGGGCAAGCCGCACAACAGCTGGGGGAAAGTGCCGAACAGTGGACTGGACGGCTACAAACCATGCAACACATCGAATCGGCGGTGATGGCGCTGCCCGCCCGTCAACGGGAAGCCTTCCTGCTGCGTTATTGGGAAGAACTGGACGTGGCCGAGACGGCAGCCGTGATGGGTTGCACCGAAGGCAGCGTCAAAACCCATTGCTCCAGAGCCATTCAGGCCTTGCACCGGATCCTGTCTGACCAAGGGATAAAACCATGAAAACACACCACATGCATGCTGCGACCGACCCCATTGATCGCCTGGGCCTGAACCTGGCAGGACTGCTGACACAAGCCAGCGGTGAGCTGCCCCACGACCTGAGCGAACGCCTGCGTGTGGCCCGACAACAAGCATTGGCCGTTCGGAAAACGGCCCCCATGGCCCAACACCAAGTCATTGCCCAAGGCAGCAGCCTGACCCTGGGTGGTCCTGCCAACGAGGGGCTCGGCCTGTGGAGCGTGCTTGGTTCAGCGCTGCCTTTGGTGGCTTTGCTGGCCGGGCTGGTGACTGTGCAATGGCTCGACCGCGAGCAGGTGGTGTCCGATTTGGCCGAAATCGATACCGCTCTGCTGGTGGACGATCTGCCCCCTGCCGCCTACTCGGACCCCGGTTTCATCCAATTCCTGCGGCAGTCTGACGCAGGCGCCCCTGCCAAAGACTGAAGTTCATGCGTTTGTCCACCCGCCTGCTTTCCTTGTTGGCTTTCTGCTTGGCCCTGACCTGGCAGCCAGGCGCCGCTCTGGCCCAGGCCAGCCCGAAAGAGGTGCAGAAGGCAAAGAGCAGCGGCAAGTGGCATCAACTCAAAGCGGATGAAAAGAAAGCACTGCAGCCGTTGGCCGCCCGTTGGGGTGAGCTCACCGACACACAACGCAGCAAATGGCTGGCGATTGCGCAGCATTTCGACAAGCTTTCACCGGCCGAACAGCAAATCATGCAAACCCGGATGGCCGAATGGGTGGCGCTCAACCCTGTGCAACGCAACCAGGCCCGACTGAACTTCAACACCGTTCAGACACTTTCCAAAGACGAGAAGAAAAATCGCTGGGATGAATACCAGAGCCTCAGCGAGGAAGAAAAGCGCAGGCTTTCCAAAAGGGTGCTGACCACCTCCAAAACCACGGCCCCCAGTCCACGGCCAGTCGGCTCCGACCGTTTGGTCCAGCCTGCCGTGCGCACTCTGCCATCGACCGCATTGCCCGCTCGGGCACCGATTGACCAGAAAACCCTGCTGCCCCTCCCCCCGCCAGCAGAGCCATCGCCTCCTGCTGGTACACCCGCGGTGCGCGAGGCCCCGGCCTCATGAACGCCCCCAGCCTGGGCACGCCTTCTCTGCCTCGACGCATGGCCTGCTGGCTTTACGAAGGCATCCTGTTGTTTGGGGTGGTCTTCATTGCGGGCTACCTGTTCAGCGCCCTGAGTCAAACCCGCCACGCCATGGACAACCGACTGGGCCTGCAAGCCTTCCTGTTTCTGGTCCTGGCCATCTACTTCACCTGGTTCTGGCATCGGGGACAGACCCTGGCGATGAAAACCTGGCACATCCGGGTGGTAGACAAACAAGGCCGCCCCCTCACCCAAGGCCGTGCATTTCGGCGTTACCTGGCCAGCTGGCTGTGGTTTATGCCGCCACTGGTCCTGACTTGGCCCCTGCAATTGCCCGCTATGGAAACGGCCGTGCTCTTGATGGGCTGGGTGGCCATCTGGGCCTTGCTCAGCCGGTTTCATCCCGAGCGCCAGTTCTGGCACGACGCTCTGGCAGGCACGCGGGTGATTTCTGCCCATTGAGTGCGCGGTAGCTACACATTCCTCGGCGACAATGCCGAACATGTCATCCCACCATCAGCCCGACTCTGCCGTCAACCCTCAGAAAGCCCGCAAAGGGCTGTCCCGCATCCTCCATGCCGCTGGCTACTCCTTCCAGGGACTGGCCGCAGGCTGGAGAGAACCCGCCTTTCGCCAGGAAGCCATTGCAGCGTTGGTGCTGTTGCCCCTGGCTTGGTTCGTCGGCCAGGACTGGATTGAGATCTCCCTGTTGGTGGGCAGTGTGCTGTTGGTGATGATCGTCGAACTGCTCAACACCGGCATCGAAACTTGCATCGACCGCATTGGACCGGAATGGCATGCCCTGTCCAAGCGTGCCAAAGACATGGGCAGCGCGGCCGTGCTGCTGAGCCTGCTGCTCTGTGCGGGCATCTGGCTGGCCGCCCTGTGGGCTCGCCTGGCCTCATGACGTTTGCACCATGATGGCGCCAGCGTTTTCCGTGTGCGTGTATTGCGGCTCCAAACCTGGAACCGACCCGCGTTTTGCCGCCGTGGCCACCGAGGTCGGCCAATGGATTGGCCGTCACGGTGGCCAGCTGGTCTATGGTGGGGGACGCAACGGCCTGATGGGCATCCTGGCCGACAGCACCCGCGCCGCTGGCGGCCGGGTGGTGGGCATCATCCCGAAGGCATTGGTTGAACGCGAATGGGCACACGAAGGTTGCGATGAACTGCACATCGTCGACACCATGCACGAACGCAAACGCATGATGATGGAGGGTGCCGACGTCTTCCTGGCCCTGCCAGGGGGCCTTGGCACTTTCGAAGAGCTGTTCGAGGTCTGGGCCTGGCGACAGCTCGGTTACCACGACAAACCGATCGGCATCCTCAACCATGGCAGCTACTATGACACCATGGTGCAATTCATTCAGCAGGTGGTGCGTGACGGGTTCATGGGCGAGTGGCAGATGGATTTGGTCCGTATCGGCGAAGACGTTGCCCCACTGCTGAGTGAACTGGTCCAAGCCGCAGGTTTTGCCGCGGTGGCGCACCCCGAGCGCCTGTAAGAGCTGCAAAAGCCGCAAAAAACCCGGCACAGGCCGGGTGTGTGGGTGACTTTGGCGCAGAGACCTCAGATGGCGCTGTCGTCCAGTTCGCCCGTCCGGATACGGACCACGCGGTCCACCGAGGTCACGAAAATCTTGCCATCCCCGATCTTGCCGGTGCGTGCGGCTTTGACGATGGCATCCACACAGCGGTCAACCTCGCTGTCCTTGACCACCACCTCGATCTTCACTTTGGGCAGGAAGTCCACCACGTATTCGGCACCACGGTACAACTCGGTGTGGCCTTTTTGACGGCCAAAACCCTTGACTTCGGTAACCGTCAGGCCCGTCACACCGCATTCGGCCAAGCCCTCGCGGACTTCTTCAAGCTTGAACGGTTTGATGACGGCTGTGATCTGCTTCATTTCTGGAATCCTCGGGTAAATCAGGCGCGAAAGCGGTTGGTCATAGGATAACGCCAATCCTTGCCAAAACTGCGGTGCGTCACGCGGATGCCCACCGGGGCCTGGCGGCGCTTGTATTCATTGAGCTTGATGAGGCGCGTGACTTTCTCGACATCGGCTTGCTCGTAACCATCGGCAATCAGGGCGGCCAGCCCTTCGTCGTTTTCCATGTAGCGCTCGATGATGGCGTCCAGGACTTCGTATTCGGGCAGACTGTCTTGGTCCTTTTGATCAGGCCGCAACTCGGCACTGGGCGGGCGCGTGATGATGCGCTCAGGGATCGGGCTGGCGCAGGTACCGTAGGGATCGTTCTGGTTGCGCCAGCGCGCCAGCGCAAACACCTTGGTCTTGAGCACGTCCTTGATCACGGCAAAACCACCGGCCATGTCGCCGTACAGCGTGCAATAACCCGTGGCCATCTCGCTCTTGTTGCCGGTGGTCAGCACGATCGCGCCCGTCTTGTTGGACAGCGCCATCAGCAGCGTGCCGCGGATGCGGGCCTGGATGTTTTCTTCGGTCGTGTCTTCGGCCAGACCCGCAAACTGACCGGCCAGGGCCGTGCGAAAGCCCTCGAACAGCGGCGCGATCGCGATTTCGTCGTAGCGCACACCCAGGCGTTTGACCATGTCGCGGCTGTCGATCCAGCTGATGTCAGCTGTGTAGGGGGATGGCATCATCACCGCGTGGATCTTGTCTGCACCGATGGCATCCACCGCGATGGCCAGCACCAGCGCAGAGTCGATGCCGCCCGACAAACCCAGAATGGCGCCTTTGAAACCGTTCTTGCCCAAATAGTCACGCACGCCCAGCACCAACGCATCCCACAGCTCAGCCTCGGGGGTCGGCAAAGGCTGCAGTGCGCCGGGCTCTGCGCCCAACAAGGCGCGGGCGCCATCCAGCCGGATGCGCACATCCATCGCGGCTTCGCGAAAGCCCTTGGCCCGCGCCACCACCGCACCGGCGTCATCCAGCGCAAAGGACCGGCCTTCAAAAATGACTTCGTCCTGCCCGCCCGTCAGATGGGCATAGATCAACGGCAAACCACAGTCCTGCACACGCTCGCGCATGCGTTGTTCGCGCTCTGCGCTCTTGCCCGCATGGAAGGGCGATGCATTGAGCACCGCCAGCACCTGGGCACCCGCATCGCGGGCCAGCCGGGCGGGCTCCTCGAACCAAGCGTCTTCGCAAATCAACAGGCCCACGCGCACACCGGCCACCTCAAACACCCCGACCCCTTCGCCCGGGGTGAAGTAGCGGCGCTCGTCAAACACTTGGTAGTTGGGCAATTCGCGCTTGTCGTAATGGGCCACGATCCGGCCCTCGCTGAGCACCGACGCGCGGTTGTGGCGGCAGGTGACGGCCACGCTGCGGGTGCGCAAGCCACCGCCTTCGGGGTGACCCACCACCACATGCAGGCCCTGTAACCCCGAGAGCTCACGGGCGATGGTTTTCAGGGCATCATCACAAGCGTCGATGAAAGCAGGACGCAAAAACAGGTCTTCGGCGGCATAGCCACAGATCGACAACTCGGGCGTGAGCACGAGCCGGGCGCCGCGGGCATGGGCCTCGCGGGCGCAATCGATGATCTTGCGGGCATTGCCCGCCATGTCACCCACCACAAAATTGAGCTGGGCGACGCAAATCTGGAGAGTCATACAGGTGCAGGACGGTGTGAACGGCGATTATGTCACCCGTGTCTTTGAAGGCATGGACGCCATCGCGCCAGCGGTCTGGGACGACCTGCTGGTGCGCCAAAGCAGCCCTACCCCTTTCATGCGCCACGCCTACCTGCAAGCGATGACGGACAGCGACTCGGCCGTTCCGCGCACAGGCTGGGCACTGCGTTTGTTCACCCTCTGGCAGGACGAAACATTGGCCGCCGCTTGCCCCATCTGGCTCAAAGGCCATTCGCGCGGGGAATACGTGTTTGACTGGTCCTGGGCCGAGGCCTACGAACGCCACGGTCTGCCCTACTACCCCAAAGCCATTGTGGCTTCACCCTTCACCCCGGTACCCGGTAGCCGTTTACTGGCCCGCACGGAGGCCGATCGCACGGCATTGCTGCAAGCGATGACCATATGGTGCGAGGCCGAAGCCTTGCCTTCACTGCACATCCTGTTTGGCGACGCCATCGACCAAGCCGCCTGCCAAGAGGCTGGTTTGATGCTGCGCCAGCAACTGCAATTCCATTGGCAAAACGCTGCCTGGCAGGATTTCGAGGACTTTTTGGCCAGCCTGACCCAGGACAAACGCAAAAAGATCCGACAGGAGCGACGCAAGGTGCGCGACGCCGGTGTGCTCTTCCGTGCCGTGCCCGGCGAGCAGGCGAGCGAGGCCGATTGGGCTTTTGTACAGCAGTGTTACCAGCAGACCTATTGGGAGCATGGCAACCCACCCTATTTGCAGCCGAGCTTTTTTGCGACCATGCGCTGCGACATGCCCGAAAACTGGCTGTTGTTCATTGGCGAGCGCGATGGCGAACCCATGGCCATGAGCCTGATTGGCCTGCAGCGCCATGCAACAGGCTCACCGGCTGTGGCCTACGGGCGGTACTGGGGCGCCACGCAAAGGGTGGATTGCTTGCACTTTGAGGCTTGTTATTACCAGCCCATCGACTGGTGCATCGCCAACGGCGTAGAACGCTTTGAAGGGGGCGCCCAAGGCGAACACAAGATGGCGCGCGCGCTGCTGCCGGTACAAACGGCCAGCGCTCACTGGATCGCCCACCCGGGTTTTGCCGACGCGATCGGACGTTTTCTGGAACGGGAACGCGAGGGCATGGCCCACCACATGGACGTGCTGTTACAGCACAGCCCCTTGCGTCAACCGCAGACGCCTCAGGCCTGAGCGGCCGTGACCACCACCTCGATGCGCCAGGCAGGGTCACCCAACGCAGCCTGCACGGTGGCACGTGGCGGCGCACTGCCAGGCACCACCCAGGTGTCCCAGACCTCGTTCATGGCGGCAATGTCACCGATGTCGGCCAGGTAAATCTGCACGCGCAGCAGTCGGGTCTTGTCACTGCCGGCCTCGGCCAGACGCACATCGATCTGACGCAGCACATCGGCGGTCTGAGTGCGGATGTCGGTCCCCAGGCATTCGGGCACCATGCCCGCCAAATACACCACCCCGTTGAAAATGGCGGCTTCGCTGTAGCGAGCGGCCACATGAAGGCGTTGGATCTCGTTCATGATTTCTTGCTGCCCAGCTTCGATTCAGTGCCGGCAAACAGGCGGTTGATGTTCTCGCGGTGCCGCCACACCAGCAGCAAGGCCATGGCAGACAGACACAGCACCTCGGCCCCGCTGGCCTGCCAAGCGACACCGTCACCAAAGAGGTAATACACCGGTGCAAACACCGCGGCCACCATCGAGGCCAGGGATACGTAACGGCTGAAGTACAGCACGATGCCAAAAGTGCACAGGGCCGCCAGCGCCAGCAAACCATTCATGCCCACCAGCACGCCCACCGCTGTGGCCACGCCCTTGCCACCGGCAAAACCGAAAAACACCGGATAAAGATGCCCCAAGAACGCCGCCAAACCGGCCATGGCCGCCGTGCCGGCCCCCAGTCCGTGTGCGGGACCCCAGGCCAACACCAGGGCCACAGGAACACCGCCCTTGAGGGCATCGAACAGCAGTGTCAGAAGGGCTGCCTTCTTGCTGCCGGAGCGCAGCACATTCGTGGCACCGGGGTTTTTGCTGCCGTAGCTGCGAGGATCGGACAAGCCCATGAGGCGGCTGACGATGACGGCAAAACTCAAAGAGCCAATCAGGTAGCTGCCGACCACAACGGCAAGAGGCAAAAGGGTGTCCATGAAAGCTCTTTCTTTTGATTTTCTGGGATTGTAGGATTCAGGCGGTACATCCACCCGCTCCGCTTGCAGGGCAAACGCCTACAGCGCCTCGATCGCGCACTGAACGGGCTCTGCGCCCAGCAATTCGGTACAGACCTTGGGATCAATGCCCACCAGATAGCCACGCCGCCCGCCATTGATGGCGATGCGTGGCAGCGTGAGGATGGTCTCTTCCATGTAGACCGGCATCTGCCGGCGCGTCCCGAAAGGCGAGGTACCGCCCACCAGGTAACCGCTGTGACGATTGGCCACTTCAGGCGCGCACGGCTCGACCGACTTGGCACCGATTTGTCGTGCAAGGTTTTTGGTCGACACCTTGCGGTTGCCGTGCATCAGCACCACCAGTGGCTTGGCGTCCTGGTCCTGCATGATGAGCGTCTTGACCACGGTGAACGGGTCCAGCCCCAGCACTTTGGCACTGTGCTGGGCGCCACCGTGCTCCAGGTACTCGTAAGGGTGCTCGGTAAACACCACCCCGTGCCGGCGCAGCAGCGCCTTGGCCGGGGTTTCGCTCACCTTGTCCTGTTTGGCCATGGGGCTCAGAGCGCCGGGTCGCGCATTTCCCAGCGGATCGCGTCGATGGCCTGCAACAGCTCTGGGCTGAGGGTGATGTTCCAAGCCTGGAGGTTTTCATGCAGCTGCGCCGCCGTGGTCACGCCAATGATGGTGCTGGTGACACTCCAGCGGTGGTAACAGAAGGCCAATGCCAGCAGGGTGGGAGTGAGGCCGTTGTCGCGCGCGAGCTGGTTGTAGCGGCGGGCGGCCACCAGGGCCTCTTCGCGGCCCCAGCGCTGCTTGCGCACCGACTCGTAATTGGCAATGCGGGCATCGGGCGTCTTGTCGCCCACAAAACCGCTCTGGTCGTATTTGCCGGTCAACGCACCAAAGGCCAGTGGTGAATAGGCCAGCATCGAGACTTTCAAGCGGTGGCAGGTTTCATCCAGGCCGTTGTCGTAGAAGCGGCTGGTCAGGGCATAGGGGTTCTGCACCGTCATGACGCGTGGCAAGCCATGCTGTTCTGCCAGGCGCACAAATTCATGCACACCGTAAGGCGTTTCGTTGGACAGGCCGATGTAGCGCACCTTGCCCGCCTTGACCAACTGGCCCAAGGCCTCGAGCTGTTCGTGGATCGAAGTGACCGACTTGTCCTTGGCGGGGTCAAAGTAGCTCATGCCAAAAACTGGAACATGGCGTTCGGGCCAATGGATTTGGTAGAGGTCAATGACGTCGGTTTTCAGGCGCCTCAAGCTGCCATCACAGGCGTTCAGGATGTCCTGGGCCGTCATGCCGCTGCCTTCGCGGATCCAGGGCATGCCGCGCGATGGCCCCGCCACCTTGGTGGCCAGCACAAGCTTCTGGCGGGCGCCGGGGTTCTTTTCGAACCAGTGGCCAATGATGGTTTCGGTGGCGCCACAGGTTTCAGCTTTGGCCGGCACGGCATACATCTCGGCCGTATCGATGAAATTGATGCCAGCATCCAGGGAGTGGCTCAGGATGGTGTGGGCGTCGGCTTCCTGGACCTGTTCGCCGAATGTCATGGTGCCCAGGCAAATGGGGGTGACGTGCAGGTCGCTGGTGCTGAGTTGAACCTTGTTCATGCGTGTCTCTCTTGTGGAAATGCTCAGAAAGCGGCGATTGTGTCATGCACGGGCACGGGCGCGTTCTTCTTCCTGCAGGCGCAAGACGCGCCGCTGTACCTTACCGGTGGTGGTCATGGGCAGCTGGTCGATGAATTCAATTTCCTTGGGGTATTCGTAAGGCGCCAGCAGGCCACGCAC
>JACCDQ011106343.1_pt1 | contig 12540 bp, 8 predicted proteins | sample 7446031 | NCBI WGS metagenome assembly JACCDQ01 (sample SAMN15323442, study PRJNA562643) | freshwater metagenome | isolation source: river surface water | place: USA:Blue River Watershed | collected 2017-08-17
AATGTTGCTGAATCGTATCAATTGTATAAATATTAAAAAGTATTTCAATTTTTTCATATAAAAAAATGAAATTACCTGTGAACAGGGTGTTAGTTATATTTATTTTATAGAATTGGGTTTTAATTCTTACCTGTTTCTGATATTCCGTTCACCGTAGACGACTGCGCGTCTCATCGTCCGTATTTAGATTTTAGACCTTGCGAACAATCTTCTTCTTGGAAGCAGCATCACCTCCAGCAGCAGCGGCAGCAACTGGAGCAGGGGCAGCAGCAGCAGCAGGTTTAGATACAGGCGCCGGCGCCGGCGCTGGAGCTGCTGCCGCAGGTTCGTCTTCATCTTCGATGATTGCGGAAACAGTGTCATGGTCGCCATCACCATCACCATCCACATCCGTAGGAACAACTTGTGCGACAATCTTTGTCTTCTCATCGTCATCCAACTTGATATGGCACTTACCCTTCAACGACATCTTGGGTTTGACGATTGCCTGAAACAACTTCCAAGTCACACCAAACTTACCATTCGCGAACCAGATACCTCCGCACTGAATCGAAACTGCGATGTGACTGCCCTTCGCAATCAGGTCCTTGGGAGACAACGCTGCGTTCATAGGGTCAGGGAAGATAGGTTGCATGTCGACGTCGTAAAGTTCCAACTCCTTCCAAGCGCCGTCCCAGAAAGGCAACTTCACTTTGATAGTAGGCGCACGAGAAGTATCTGCCTCAAGAGTATCCTTGTTCTTGGGATACTTCAGAACAGGAGTCCACAGCGCATCAACTGCGTCGGCTGTCATCTTGGGTTTGCTGAACCACTCCTTTGAATTCGTGATTGCGTCCTCCTTGATTTTCGCTTCGAATGCCGACATATTTGCGAGAAACTTCTTTGTTGCCGGTGTCTCGAAACCTTCATTGGGAAACTGGAGCGCGAGGTCATAACTTACCTTACCGGTCTTGTCATCGGTGAAGTCATTGACACCCCAGGTAAGCATCAGAGGCGAAGACAGATTGAGAACGGTGCTGGTCTTGGCGTTGACGATGCCGACACTGCGACCGCCGACAGAATTCACCTTGGGTTTAGTATATTTCATATCCGTAAGAGGGTTGAAGGAAGCACCGGGGATAACCATTTCAGAAGCCATTGTAGTACGATTGTAACGTGTGTGTGTAAACGATGATATATGTATTCATCATAAATGTTTAAATCAATTTTTTTATGATGGATAGGATTCAAATACTTATATTCGTGTATTCGCGAATATTTACGCAATACAGTTCTTCGTCTTCAACAATGACAACACACGCTTGACGAGTTCATCCAAGTCCGCATTTTCAGTTGCGGATGCGTCATAGGTGGACTTCAATTTCTTTACGAGAGAAAGCACGCGGTTGTATTCCGAGGAAACATCCGCAAACCTTTGCGACTGAATGCGATAATCCTCGACAAGTTTATTCAACTTCTTCATATCCTCCTCGTAGATGAGTTGGTCCTTGGATGCGCGAACTTTGTATTTATTGTAATGGTCCATGAATTCCGAAGCGACATATCCGGTGATATTCGTGGTCTTAAAATGAATCCTTGAGAGAAGAGACAACATCTCAAGTTTGTAGCGGTCCTTACGTATCTTGTTAGACACCGTTGCGCGGATATCATTTACTTTGGAACCTACCTCTTCGAGAGATTTCATGAATGAAGGTCGAAGGATTTCAAGCGTATGAAAATATGCCGAATCATGAATGAGTTTGCGATAATGAACGTGAATGGTCGCGTTCAGGGCGGTGATATCCTTTTGAACTTGGACCATAATCTCCTTTGTAATGGATAACTTGTCAGACTCGGTTTTAAGAGTTTCACTCGCATCATTATACGACTTCTTATTCTCTTCTTCGTATTTGCGTTGTTCCGCGCCGACCTCGGTAATAATTTTAACGACCTTTTCTTGTAATTTACTCAATCCAGAAACTGCGTTCAAGTGTGCGGCTGCGATTTCATCTGAAACAGACACGGACTTCGCCTGGACTTTTGGTGCCGGAGAGACCACTGGTGCCGGAACCGGCGCAGGCGCGACGACCACGGGTGCCGGAGTCGGAGCACGAGTAACCGGCGCAGACGCGACGACCACTGGTGCTGGAACAGGTGCTGGAACAGGTGCTGGAACAGGTGCTGGAACAGGTGCTGGAACAGGTGATGGCGTAGGAGATACAACGACACCCATCGGGAAATAACGACAGAAAACGCGGTCATGGTTATTATTATCACTTGTCCACAACCATTCTGCGTTGCCAGGGATATTGGGACGAGAACCACCTCCAACTGAACGCCAAATATTATTGTCTTGGTTTCGACTATAACTTACGGCTTTCGACCAGGACGCATCATTAAATGTGTTTTTATTCCATCCATCGGCCTGCGTTGTAGAACATCTCCAATCCGCCGGTGTCGTCACTTTATCTCCAAAAACACCAATAAACGCAGCGGGACCACCTCGGTCAATACCATCCACTGCGATTACATCACCTGGTTTCACGAGAGGTGTAAAATGATAGGTGGTCGTCCAACTGTTTCCACTTCCGACCTTTACACCGTTGACGTATAAATCAAACTCATTGTCACATGTCATATAAATCGACATAGGAGACGCTGCTGGAGCAGCGACAACTGGTGCGGGTGCCGCAACCTTGGGCGCAACAACTGGTGCGGGTGCGGCGACAACTGGCGCGGGAGCGGCGACAACGGGTACAGGAGCAGCGACCTTGGGCGCGGGCGCGGGCGCGGGCGCCGGAGTAACGAGAGGTTGGCGCAATGGTCCACTGGTTTCGCATCCAGTATTGAATAAACAATCGGTTCCGTAAGGTTTCCAAGCAAGTTGCCATTTGGATAAATACGATGTCGGACCACCATAACCACTCATCTCCCAACGTCTAGTTCCACGCTTGACATCCATTACGACGCCAGCGGGTGAAGAGTAATCCGAGTTTTCTCTTACTCCGTTTCCGTTTCCACAGATTCCCGACATCTTTCCATAATAACTTTCGGGAACGCTTGTCTCCAAGACACCGCAATATCCGCCAGTAACGAGAAGACCGAACCCATCAGAGGTCGTCATTTTCAACCCGGTCGTCTGGGCTTTCGCACCACGCCATTCGATATTCTGCTTTCCATAACGAATCTGAATACCACCAATCGTGATTGTCGTATCTTTGGGTAAATCCGTTTCAACACCATTGACAATAATCTTATTATTCTTGGCAACATCAATCTCGACCTTGGTTTGTTTGTAGCGCATAACTGCCGCAATCATACAGGATGGAACGCCGGGTTTGTTTGCGCCATTTTTACGGATTCGTTCTTGAATTTCGATTTTACCGTCAAATGACCTTGTAATTGTATACATACCTTGCTCCTGGATATGAAAAAACTCGCCGTCATAATTCGTACAGTGAGGGTCACCAGATGCGACGCAAAAACGCTTTCCGACGGATATCTTTCCCTTCGTTAAAAACTCTTCGGCCGCAACAGCACTTTCTTTTGCGATATTCTTGTCCTTGGTGACATACATATCAAAAAGACAACCATTGTAAATATCGAACTTGTTTTCAATTCCGAGAGATTTACAAAAGTCAATCGCGTCAACACCGGCCGGGGTTGTTAACCACTTTGCGAGAAGCGACTCTTCCTTGGTAAGTGTCTTCGTAGCGAGAGATACGGGAACTGATGCGACTGCGACTGTGACGGACTTCACTGCGGGTGAGGGTGCTGGCGCTGGTTTGGGTTTCGGTTTCGATGACTTCGACGACTTACTAGTTTTAGACTTTGACGACGATGGTGATTTCGCCGCCTTGGGTGCTGGCGCAGGCGCGGATTTGGGTGCTGGAGCAGGTCTGGGTGCTGGAGCAGGTCTGGGTGCCGGCGCGGGTCTGGGTGCCGATGCCGCCCTTGAATGTCTCAACAACTTTCTCTCGGAAGCACCAACAATGACGACAACTTCTGGATGAAGTCCACTGTGTTCGTCATGACCGGTTTCTACAACAGGATGAATATTGTCATGACCCTCGGTAACGTTCCATCTTCCGCCAGACTCTGGTACATCAGTTATGACGACTGCCGATGCGAGGGACACCGAGAGAAGACATAACAGAAAACAAGAAGAAATCCGCATATATAAGACTGGTTATACAATACTATGACATAATATCTTTATGTCTTTCCATAATATCTTTATGTCTTTCCATAATATCTTTATGTCTTTCCATAATATTTATGTGACTGACGACATAAAGTAAATCATATAAACATTTTATGCGAATAATATATAATTTATTACGAATCTAAAAATGAATAACCCGACGAATAGGTCAGAAACTCATAAATTATATTGTTTATTATTACCGTTTAGTCTCTATAATAATCCATACAAGTTATACTCTCGTAAAATGAAAATCAAACGACAACCGCCATCCTTACACGGGTCATCAGTGTATTCATCGTTGCCGATATCATCATCGGGTACAATACCAACGTCACTTCAATTATCCGCATCAGATTTAATGATTGTGTCTTCGTATTATAATCCGGGTTCCACGAGCGCGTCAGGGTCAACCTCCTCATCCGCTTCCGCGTCTGCGACCATCGTGCGTACAGGTCCAAGTATGAATACCCGAAAGAAAATGAAACATACGTTCGATAATCAATCCGAAGACTATGACGCAAATACTATAGCACAGCAAGATGCCTCATCATCGACAACAACATCTGCGACGCCTAAATCTCTCGGAAACGCGTTAACAAACGATGACAATGACAACTCCCCGGCGTCCAACATCATTATTTTAAAATCCAGCGAGTTCGAGAAAATCAAAATTGGAAAATATAGTCTCACTGATTTACGCACCCTTTGTTCTCATTATGGTATTAAAAAATCAGGGACAAAACCTGAACTTGTTCTTCGTATCTATTCTCATCTAAAACAGTCATACTTTATCGTAAAAATACAGCGCAAATTTAGAGAGTATATATCCGGGAGGTATCGTTCATTATGCGGTCCTGGATATCTACATATTTCGAAATGTGTAAATGATACCGACTTTTATACGTTTGACAAACTCTCGAATATTCTTCCGCAGAACTTATTTACATATCTTGACAAAGATGGTAAAGTATACGGATTTCATATTGCGTCGATTTTTCATCTCATCATCAGTTCGTATCCGGATATAACGAATCCATACAATCGGAATATCATACCATCTAAAATCATCCAAAATGTATATGAAAAATTAATTTATGGAACACTATTACAGTTTCGTGTATCCATCAAATTAGACGATGTTGACGATGATGAAGAAGAGGATACGCACACGGTGGAACACGCGAATATCGTCGGCGGTGCGGGTGCTGGTGCTGGTATGGGTGCGGGCGCTGGCGCCGGTTCCGTTTCAGGTGTGCTATCTCGAGAGAAGCAGGAAGAATTATTCATCGTCGACTTATTCCAACACATCAATACACTCGGTAATTATTCGGATTCGGAATGGTTTATGGCGCTACAGCGTATTGAACTGATTCGTTTTATTCGGAATATCTACGACATCTGGTATTACCGCGCAAATTTGTCCCAAGAAATGAAAGAACGAATCTGTCCTCCAAATGGAAACCCGTTTATGTTGAATAATGCGAGCGTTAACTTAAGTGTAATATCTCTTCTGAATGATGCCGAAATACGAACAATTTGTGTTTCGGTAATTGACCGCATGGTTCGTCGTGGTGTTTCTCGCGAGGACCAGTGTCTTGGCGCATTTTATGTGTTGGCGACACTGACAATTGTAAATCAAGATGCGCGAAATGCGTTGCCATGGTTATATGATGCGGTGTTGTAAATTGACAATATTATTAGAATCGTTCATTTCATGATTTATTCATTCAAAACGAATGAAACCGCGCACGATACATCCGGGTGCTCTAAAAACAACTTAAAAAGACTTTACTCATATGTGTATAACCAATACAAAATGGTCAAGACTGCTCCTTCTTCTTCTGCTCCCGCTGTTTCTACTCCCGCTGCTGCTGCCCCCGCAAAGGCTGCTGCCAAGTCTGCTGCTCCCAAGGCTGCTGCCAAGGTTGCCGAGGCTGCCCCCGTTGCGGCACCCGCCCCCGCCGTTGTTGAGGGCGCCGACGCTGCTGCTGCTGCCACTGCTGAACTCGATGGTTCTGTGTCCACCGCCCTTTATGGCAGTGTTCTTACCAAGCTCCAGAGCGCCCAGGCGCTTCTTGCTTCCATCCGCTCCGAGGTGAACGAGCTTAAGCGCCAGCACGCTCGTGAGCTCCGCGCTGCTAACAAGGCCAACAAGCGCCGCAAGACCAACGCCAACCGCGCTCCTTCCGGTTTCGTCAAGCCCACTCTCATCTCTAACGAGTTGGCTGCCTTCCTTGGCAAGCCCGAGGGAAGTGTTCTGGCCCGCACCGAGGTGACTCGTGAGGTCAACGCCTACATCCGCAACCAGAAGCTTCAGGATAAGGACAACGGTCGCAAGATTAACCCTGACGCCAAGCTTCTCAAGCTCCTGAAGTTGAAGAAGGGTGAGGAGCTCACTTACTTCAACCTCCAGAAGTACATGGCTGCCCACTTTGCCAAGTCTACTCCCGCTGCTGCTGCTGGTGGCGCTGTCAAGGCGTAAATGCTTGCTTGCGTGTTAACGCAAAATAAAACCACGAAAAATAAAAAACCGCGAAAAATGGATAAAAAAAATAGGTATCCATTTTTCATTTCTTTTAAGGCCAATAAATTCGAATACTAATCTCCACCCCCAATCCGCCGCGGTTTCGTCGTTTCACGAAACTTATGCTGTAACTCCTGAAATGATGTCGCGTGAATCCCATATACGTCGTTTGCGATAATACTTGCTTGTTTTTCTTCTGGCGATACTACTACACCCACATCCACATTCGCAGTATCGTCCCATGCGCCAACTCCATACACTGGCGATGAGGTTAATGAAGCATTTCCGGATATCAATGTTTGAATGATTTTACGGTCACTCGGTTTTGGTTCAATGAATATAAAATCTTCCTTCATCATAATTTCGACAATCCGTTGTTTATGGATGTTGTCGCGATTTAAAATAACCAATTGTTTATACTGGTCTGTCCCAGTCGTCGTATCAAACATTGCTTCATTCGATAAATAGGTGATGGCACTTTTCTCAAATGGTTCGGACGCACCAGTGCCAGTACCAGTAGTGTGTTGTATATACCAGTCATAAAATCCACCACCGCTATCATGATATTTGCGCTGGTCTTTATACGGCAATGATTTATACTTCAATAGTTTTTGGTACACACTCTCAAGACTGGCTGATGCTGCCGCGTTCGACTGCGTCGGTCGAACCGTATAATCGGTTCCACTAACAACACACATCATTTTAAACTCCTGTTGAGTAATCGTCAATGTCTTCAGTATATCTGCTGTGTCATATGATACAACCGAATGATTCAGTAAACTAATATGCCGTAATACAATCGGGCATCCATAGACAAACATATCCGTATCATCACTCAAGCAAGCGTAGACACGCTTTTTCACCGAAAGTTTCGCGCATAATACATCGGCTTCACCTTCCGCATCAATAATCGCGAATCCAAAACTTACAAGCAGTTCTTTCACATTCGTAATATCACAATCACGTAATCGCGCAAATTGCTTTCTAAGTTCGCGCATGGATTCTTCTAAATCCGCAATTCCAGTAACATCGATATCGGAAGACGTTGACTCGCGTTTTTTTTGCGCGACGAGTTCCGCAATGGTATCGTATTGTTTTTTGGCTTGTTCCTTCTTCTTTCTTCGCAATTCAATAATATCCGTTTTTTGAGGAGGAGGAATTCCGTCGAACACGAAAACCGCGTGAATATTATAGTGTCGAAACAATGACGCCATCAAATACATATTTTCTAATAATGCGCCTTCTCCCGCGTATCGATACATATATATACTCGTATCTACTGCGATTTTCTTGCCGGTCAAGTCTTTCAGGTGAATACGCGCAGACGCATCAGGACATTTCGATTGTATAAAACGATTCAAGTTCCGTATTCCCATTCTTCTTCTTCTGATATTTCTAGTTTCTTACTAACAATATAATAAAATATCTTACTTCAATTTTATTATACATTTTTGTTAACAACGATAAAAAATAAGTCGCGCGCGCCACTGCGACTGTATCATCTGGGTTATTAGACCTGCGGTTTCTTCACGCCGTCGTGTTCGTGTTCGTCATCTTCATCACTAACGAAACAAGTATCATCCATTAGAATCACTGTCACGTCTTCATCGTTATGATTCGGTAACGCAGTATTCGTCGTTGCCACTTGTGGTTGCTGCGTGTGTGCTTCATCTGCGTATTCCGTCACAATCATCGAAATCGGGTCGGTTGATTCGATGACTTGATTCTGATTCGCATTCTCATTCTGAACCATCGCAGGAGACGGTGTTCTCGTATGACTGTGTCTAACATGACGCTGGATTCTCCTCTTGACATAATCTTTCATATCATAGTAATCACGGTCCATATTACGATAAATGTCGTCCCTATCGTCCGCCATATCATTCGATATTTCACTTACCTTACACGTGAGACATGTAACTTCATCCGTCAAATCACTCAAATCATTCACCGCGTCACCAACCTCATTCTTGAGGTACTCTACTGTCTCGAGTGTATCCTTGACGTTGAGATTCGCCATCTCGATATCCTGTTTCAATGCGTGGCATTTCTCATCTAATTGTTGGATATCCTCCAACGTTCCGAAATACCGACGCGAATGATACTCATTTGACCGTGTAACCAATTCGACCATTTCTTTTCGTTCCGCATCAAGGTCTTGTTCGATTGCGGTAGAGAATTCATTCCGCAATTGTTTCGCAATCAAAGTGATAGCGTTTGCCGCATTATCGCGCGTATGTTGAATCTGTTCTTCCATGGTCTTCATATGAACGTTCAGAATCTCGGAAATGCGAAGTGCCTTATCCAACTTCGCCATGAGTTCATTCTCACGCTTAACAAACATCTCATAATCACGGTTGTACGTATCGTTTAGGTCCTCCATTTGTGCTTTAAATGATGACAATTCCTCCTCCATCCGCTGGTTCTTCTCTTCGAATTCGGTTTTCATCTTGTCGATGTATGCGAAAATCTCCAGGTCCGCATTGTAGGAACCGTATGACGCATTCTCTCGAACTTTCTCGCATTTCTTGTTGATATACTTCTTTGTTTGTTTCTTCAGTTTTCGCATCTTCTCGTCCATACGTTCCTTGAGAATTGTTGACAACGACGACGTCGCTCCAGACCCGCCACCTTCTTGGAGTTCATTCACTTCCATTTTCAGGTCTTGAAAGTCTTGATACATTTCATCACTTACACGATTCAAATCACTGATACTGTGACCGTAATCTTCACGTTGTTTTTGTAATTCACTTTGGTTGTTCTCGCATTTGGAGAACAATGTCGCGATATTTCGCCATAACATGGTCTGCTCTTCATTGTGTGCGACATCCGCAGCAGGACTTTCCGACGCAGACAGCGACACGGACCCACTGGGAGAGTAGTGATGTTGATTCGTATTGTCAATCGACAAGGAAACCAATTTTCCGACAGTTGACATTTGAGGTACAGGTCTAGATGACATTGAGTATTGTGTGTATGATATATACATGTCATATCGATTTATATTCAATTTTACGCGCCATGATGTTCGATTGCTATCTATCTCGAACACATCGTTCGAAAGCAATCGAACACGTTATTCGATTGCGATTCTATAATGTCATCCGCATTGTTTTCTTCATAATTGCCGACGCGCTCCCGCCCACGCCATTTTTTTCAATATACGATACCATACTCAAAAACAATGGGTCGCGCGCCATTCCAGATATAAATTCAATAAATTCGGTGAGATGTTCTCGAGAGAATCGAATCCGCGAAATATAAGCACGAGGCGCTGGTGTCATATACACTGAATTCGCCCGTGTACGGTTGTATTTGATACACCACGAGAGAAATGGAAGAGCATATACCGAGAGAATCCCTCCGATAATATAATACGCGTATACATTTGTATTCTCGGTGTATCGTTTGCGACACACCGCAGTATCACCCTGCGGTCCTACAAGAATATCCGCGTATTTCAGTTCCATGAAATCCAGAACTTTTACTGCTTGATTCGCATAAAACAGCGCGTTCACTGTCAAATTCTCTCGAACCGCGCGAATAAACTTCGCATGATTGTCGCCCGAATGCGACGCCGAGTCTTGAAAATACGCGTCGAACATTGTATTTATAATTCTCGCCCATGTTTCCGTATACGATTCAAATAAGAGAATATCGTTATGCGGAATACAAAACGTTTTACGCAATTGCTCGTTTGCTGGGTGTAATTCTACATCAGTAAAGTCCATATTGAAGTTATGCATGGATTCGTGGACGAACACCTTGAACCATTCTTCCGTACGATACACGACAATTTCACCGCGAGTTTCACAACTTCGAGTGACTCCGGTGTTCACATGAATTGCCGAGAGAATCGCGTCTTTCCCGGTCGCGCGTGGTTCGGGTCGCGTCTTTTTAAACGGTGTCATATAAAAATATACATCGAGACTTTGTTCGGAACATGCCTTCTCCGCAATACTTGTTATCATAGATATCCATATAAATACCTTGTATGCGTAAAGTTGATAGACCGCGATTTCGCTCGCACATAAATAGGATGATGCGCTTGCGCCGGTTCCCGCACCAGCACCAGCACCCGCAGTACATATCGAAATATGAGACTCGGGAAATGTTATAAAATAAAGAGAGATATCACGACCATGGATTTTACTCTGAAACCGAATACAATATTCGGACTTTTCGCGAATGTATTTATACACCTTATACGGAATAAACCGGTGTTTCTCGTCTTCTTCGTCCGCGTCGTCGTCACCGGCGCTGTGTCTCACGCGACGCGTGACGGAATCATATTGACGCCGTAATTCGGAAAGAAGACGTGGATGCGGTAAATCGTTTGCGGAATTCTTAATTTCGGTGAGTTGAAACGCGAGTCCCGACTCGGTGACCTTCGAGGCGTCCTTTTCGGCATCTTTCGCCAGTCGTTTATACATTTCAAATTCCGTGCTCCTTATACTGTCATAAAAATGTTTAAAAAACGCGTTTGTTTCATCTTTATTTTCAGGGATGTGTGACACTCGCTTGTGTGGTGACGCTGTGAAATCTCTCGACATATTGCCAATTATCTTTCGTAAAGCGAGTGTATCTCTTTGTATATCATCTTCAATCCACATCGTTTGTAATCTATTTTGTAATTATGAATATATATTATAATACCGTGATAATATATATATTGTTGTAATACGATTATAAATGTTCGACCTCATCTACAAAAAATACTTCAAAAAAGGAACACTTCATATCTTTCTATTTTCATTCCTTGTATTCATCGTGTTAAATGTGATTGAAAATGTAATCCATTATAATATTGGTAAATTTCACGAAGGGAATCGTGGTACTGGCAACACACAAAGTGGCGATGCGGGTCTCGCCGGATTTCATTTTACAAACCCATCTGGAACAGATTGGATGCGTATTGTATTAATTATGCTTGTCTTTGCGGTTCTACAAGGATTCTTTACTAGTTATTTCAGCGTCTGCTGAAATGTGTCAGCGTCTGCTGAAATCGTCAGCGTATGCTGAAATCGTCAGCGTATGCTGACTTCAACGCGAGTTTGTACGCAACTTTTGACGGACACGCATGAGATGATGATACACCGATGGATGCGCGCCACGTTCATAATGAACTAGTTTCGCATTCCTTGTTGCCAGTAGGATATCTTTGAGGTTCTTGTTTTGAGAGAATTTTGCGAACATTGCGTTCTCCATCTCTCGTTCGCTTCGCCCGTGATTGAAAAAATCCGGGTCGATGGTAATACGTGACGGGCGTATCACTGTATTATGGTTCAGTTTCCCACTTTTACTACCCGCGGCCTTTGCCAAAACTGGGTCAGATGATAACTCCGACCGCGAATCAAGTGAAAATTTTAAATAGAATTCTCGATTATTGTTTTTAAATTTACTGCCTTGGTAGTAATGCTCCACGCTCTGCCAGGTATGGTTATCTAGCATAAACGGTTCATTCCAAAAATTCGATAACTTACGACGCCAGTTGTCAAATGTAGCCAGTTTATGAAAATGGATTTTCTCCGTTTCGGGGATTTTCTCTCCAGCCCCAGTTCCGGGAAGCGCGGTCGGATTGGACTTCGAATAAAACTGGAATACGATATCTGGTGTGTATAAATGGCTACCTGCGCGCGCCGATGCCGATGCCGATGCCGATGTTGCGTCCATATGAACTTCTTCTAATAAGTCGTCTAGACTCTCATTCGGAATATCATCGACGCGTATTCCCAGTTCGCGCTGGAAGAGTTTAAATTGTGGAATGAGACAGAACGCGCCAGATTGCGTCTCTAGACATTTCGTTGTGATAAGTAATTTGATATCATAT
>JACCDQ011791267.1_pt1 | contig 12534 bp, 12 predicted proteins | sample 7446031 | NCBI WGS metagenome assembly JACCDQ01 (sample SAMN15323442, study PRJNA562643) | freshwater metagenome | isolation source: river surface water | place: USA:Blue River Watershed | collected 2017-08-17
AGTACTCCTCGCGCCCGATCATCACCCCATCGCCCTGCTGCAAATGCCCTGCGATCTCTGCGTTGGTCTTGATGCCGCCCTCCACGGCAATCAGCAAGGCGGGAAAGTCTTTTTTCAGCTGGTAGGCCAACTCGTAGCGCAAGGGTGGGATCTCGCGGTTTTCTTTCGGAGAAAGGCCATCGAGCCAAGCATTGCGGGCATGCACGATGAACACCTTGCATCCCGCCTCGCTCACCGTGCCCACAAAGTCACGCACAAAGTCATAGCTTTCGATCTTGTCGATGCCGATCCGGTGCTTCACGGTGACGGGCACATCGACCACATCCAGCATGGCTTTGACGCCATCGGCCACGGTGCGCGGCTCGTTCATCAGGCAAGCCCCAAACGCGCCGCGCTGCACACGGTCTGAGGGGCAGCCGCAGTTGAGGTTGATCTCGTCATAACCCCACTCTTGCCCCAGCTTGGCCGCATGCGCCAAGTCGGCAGCGTCGCTGCCGCCCAGCTGCAAGGCCACGGGGTGTTCTTCGGCGTTGAAGCGCAAATGCCGCTGCACGCTGCCGTGGCGCAAGGCGCCCGTAGTCACCATCTCGGTGTAGAGCAAGGTGTGGCGGGTCAGCAGGCGATGAAAGAACCGGCAATGGCGATCGGTCCAGTCCATCATGGGGGCCACGGACAAACGCCAGCGTTGGGAATCGGGAAATTGCATGGGGTCTGATTATCCTTGCCCGAGCGCGCCCATGTGCGTCAAAGCCTCGGCAAAAAGGTAGCATGTCACATGGAAAAATTCAAAAACAGGGAGCACACATGAACGACACCACCATCTGGTGGCTGGTGACCGGCGGATTGGTCGCGGCCGAACTGATGAGCGGCACCTTCTATTTGCTGATGCTGGCGATAGGCGCCACTGCTGCTGCGCTGGCTGGACACATGGGGATGGGGCTGACCGTCCAACTGGTCACAGCGGCCTTGGTCGGCGGGTCAGCGGTCGTCTTTTGGCGGCAAAAAAGCCTGCGCCGCGAGGCCAAAGTGCCGACCGAGCTGCACCTGGACATCGGCGAAACCGTCGAAGTGATCGCCTGGGATGCCAACGGCACGGCGCAGGTCAAACACCGGGGCGCCAACTGGACAGCAGTGGGCGCATCTGGGCATGTCCCATCACCTGGCACGCACCGCATACAAGCCATTCAGGGCAACCGCCTGGTGCTTGAAAAAATCTGAACGTCATTCAAAAAAGGGAGTCTTCACATGGAAATCGCCATTCTCATTCTGGTCATCGCCGTCTTGTTCATCGTCAAAACCGTCAAGGTCGTGCCCCAGCAAAACGCCTGGGTCGTTGAGCGTCTGGGCAAATACCACGCCAGCCTCACCCCCGGCCTGAACTTTGTGGTGCCTTTCGTCGACAACGTGATCCAAAAGCACAGCCTCAAAGAAATCCCCTTGGATGTCCCCAGCCAGATTTGCATCACGCGCGACAACACGCAGCTGCAGGTGGACGGCATCCTTTACTTTCAGGTGACCGATCCCAAGCTGGCCAGCTACGGCTCGTCCAACTACATCACCGCCGTCACCCAGTTGGCACAAACCAGCCTGCGCAGCGTGATCGGCAAGCTGGAGCTGGACAAAACTTTTGAGGAGCGCGACATCATCAACGCGCAGGTGGTCGCCGCCATTGACGAAGCCGCCCTCAACTGGGGCGTGAAGGTGCTGCGCTACGAAATCAAAGACCTGACACCGCCCAGCGAAATCCTCCACGCCATGCAGTCGCAGATCACCGCTGAGCGCGAAAAACGGGCCTTGATCGCCGCATCGGAAGGTCGTCGTCAGGAGCAGATCAACATCGCCACCGGTGAACGCGAGGCTTTCATCGCCCGCTCCGAAGGTGAAAAACAAGCCGCCATCAACAAGGCTCAAGGCGATGCCGCCGCCATCACCGAAATGGCCAACGCCACGGCCCAGGCCATCGAGCGGATTGCCGCCGCCATCCGCCAGCCCGGCGGTGAGCAGGCTGTGCAACTCAAAGTGGCCGAACAGGCCGTGCAGGCCTACGGCAAGGTGGCGCAAGACGCCAAGACCACCCTCATCGTGCCCGGCAACATGAGCGAGGTGTCCGGCCTGATCGCTTCGGCCATGCAAATGGTGGGCACGGGCAAACAGGCAGGCCACTGAAGATCAGCCGCTGGCAGACACAAAAAAACCCGCCAAGGCGGGTTTTTTTGTGGGTTTCCCAAGGGGACCGATCAGCCCATGTGCAAACCGCCGTTGACGGCAAAGTCAGCACCCGTGGTGTAACCGCCGTCTTCGCTAGCCATCCAGGCGATGATGGAAGCGATTTCGCTGGGCTTGCCCAAACGCTTGACGGGCACGGTGGCCACGATCTTTTCCAGCACGTCAGGACGGATGGCGTTGACCATGTCGGTGCCGATGTAGCCAGGCGACACGGTGTTCACGGTCACGCCCTTGGTGGCCAGCTCTTGCGCCAAGGCCATCGAGAAACCGTGCATGCCGGCTTTGGCGGCCGAGTAGTTGGTTTGACCGGCTTGGCCTTTTTCACCGTTGACCGACGAGATGTTGATGATGCGGCCCCAGCCGCGCTCCACCATGTCGGGCACGACCTGTTTGGTCACGTTGAACATGGAGTCCAGGTTGGTGTTCATCACGGCATCCCAGTCATCGCGGGTCATCTTCAGGAACATGCGGTCCTTGGTGATGCCGGCGTTGTTCACCAGCACATCGATTGGTCCGTGCTCGGCCTTGGCCTTGGTAAAGGCCTCAACGGTGGAGTCCCAATCGCCGACGTTGCCCACCGAGGCGTAAAAGGTGTAGCCCTGTGCTTTTTGCTCATCGAGCCATTTCTTGAAGTCACGGGTCGGGCCGCAACCGGCGATGACCTTGAAGCCTTCTTTGTGAAGGCGCTGGCAGATGGCGGTTCCGATACCGCCCATGCCGCCTGTGACGTAAGCTACTTTTTGACTCATGTTTGTCTCCTTGTTATGAGTGAAGTGGGATCAATGAAGTCCACTCAAGCCGTGATGCTTGGCTGCCCTTATACGGTTGGACAGTGCGCCAAACAACGCCGCCTGAGCGGCGAAGGTTTTAAACGCGCTCAACCGCCAGGGACACGCCCATGCCGCCGCCGATGCACAAAGCAGCCAGCCCCTTGTTGGCTTGGCGACGCTGCATTTCATGCAACAAGGTCACCAAAATGCGGCAGCCGGATGCACCGATAGGATGCCCAATGGCGATCGCACCGCCGTTGACGTTGACTTTGGCCGGATCGATGTCCAGCGCCTTGTTCACGGCGCAGGCTTGCGCGGCAAAGGCTTCATTCAGTTCAAACAGGTCCACGTCCTGGGCTTTCCAGCCCGCACGGGCCAAGGCCTTTTGCGAGGCGGGCACGGGGCCCATGCCCATGGTGGCCGGGTCCAGACCGCTGGTGCCAAAGGCGGCAATGCGGGCCAGGGGCTTGAGGCCCAAGGCGGCAGCCTTCTTGGCGCTCATCACCATCACGGCAGCAGCGCCGTCGTTGATGCCCGAAGCGTTACCGGCGGTCACGCTGCCCGCCTTATCGAAGGCTGGACGCAGACCGGCCAGCGCCTCGGCATTGGTTTTCTTGTTGATGAACTCGTCGGTGTTGAAGACCAGCGGATCGCCTTTGCGCTGCGGGATCAGCACGTCCACGATCTCGTCCTTGAACTTGCCCGCATCTTGCGCGGCCGAGGCTTTTTGCTGGCTGCCCAGTGCCAGGGCGTCCTGCATGTCGCGGGTGATGCCGTGGGCCTTGGCCACGTTCTCGGCGGTGATGCCCATGTGGTACTGGTTGTACACGTCCCACAGGCCGTCCACGATCATGGTGTCGGTCATCTTCCAGTCACCCATGCGCTGGCCGTCACGGCTGCCGTTCAAGACGTGGGGGCTGGCGCTCATGTTTTCCTGACCACCAGCGATCACGATTTCGCTGTCGCCCCAGGCCACAGCCTGCGCAGCCAACATCACAGCCTTCAGGCCCGAGCCGCACACAGCGTTGATGGTGAGGGCTGGTGTCTCCTTGGCCACACCGGCTTTCATCATGGCTTGGCGGGCAGGGTTCTGGCCCACGCCTGCGGCCAGAACCTGGCCCATGATGACTTCGCCAATGGCGTCGACCGGCAAGCCGCTGCGCTGGAGCAAGCCCTGGATGACGATGCTGCCCAGCTCGGTGGCAGGGGTCTTGGCGAGCGAGCCGCCAAATTTGCCCACGGCGGTGCGGGCGGCTGAAACAATGACGATGTCTTCCATGTGTGTCTCCAGTAAAAATCAATCAGGCCTTGGCCTTCACATAGCGGCCAGGGGCCGCCTCGATGGCTTTGAATTGGGCACCTTTGCCATAGGTCTTGGGTGCCGCAATTTGCTTGCCAGCATGACCTTTGAGCCAATCCGACCAGTCGGTCCACCAGCTGCCGGGCACCTCTTTGGCACCTGCAATCCAGTCGTTCACATCGGCCGGGAATTTTGTGCCTTCGCTCAGCCAGTGGCTGCGCTTTTTGGCCGCTGGCGGGTTGATCACGCCGGCGATGTGGCCCGATGCGCCCATGACAAAGCGCTTTTTACCGGGCAGCACTTGTGTGCTGGCATAAGCACCACCAATCGGCACGATGTGGTCTTCACGCGAGCCGTAGATGTAAACGGGCAAATCGACCTTGCCCAAGTCAATCGCCTCGCCACACACCTTGACCTTGCGAGGTTTGACCAAGTTGTTTTCGAGGTAGGTGTTGCGCAGGTACCAAGCGTAGAAGGGGCCTGGCAAATTGGTCGAATCGCTGTTCCAGTAGATCAGGTCAAAGGGCGGCGGTGTTTCGCCCTTGCGGTAGTAGCCCACCACATAGTTCCAGACCAGGTCGTTCGGGCGCAGAAAGCTGAAGGTGGAGGCCAGGTCCTGACCTTTGAGCAGACCGCCCTTGCCCATTTGCATCTCACGGAACTTGACGAAGTTGTCGTCGATGAACACGTCCAGGATGCCGGTGTCGGTGAAGTTGATCAGTGTGGTCAGGAACGTGGCACTGGCCACCGGCTTTTCGCCACGCGCGGCGAGCACAGCCAAAGCGGTGGACAGGATGGTGCCCCCCACACAGAAGCCCAATGCATTGATCTTGGGTGCACCCGTGATGGCCTGCACCGTGCTGATCGCCTTGATGGCAGCTTGTTCGATGTAGTCATCCCAGGTCTTTTGCGCCATGGTCTCGTCGGGGTTGCGCCAACTCACGACGAAAGTCCGGTGGCCCTGACTCACCGCATAGCGGATGAACGAGTTCTCGGGTTGCAAGTCCAGGATGTAGAACTTGTTGATGCATGGCGGCACCAGCAAGAAAGGCTTTTCGTAGACCTTGGCCGTGAGGGGCTTGTATTCGATGAGCTGGAAAAATTCGTTCTCGAAGACCACCGCACCTTCGGTGGTCGCCACGTTCTTGCCGACTTCAAACAGGCTTTCGTCGGTCATCGACACATGGCCTTGCTGCATGTCGTGCATCAGGTTCTGCACGCCTTTGGCGATGCTCTCGCCTTTGGTTTCTACGGCTTTCTTTTGCGCTTCGGCGTTGAAGGCCAAAAAGTTGCTGGGTGCTGCTGCCGCCACCCATTGCTCAACGGCAAAACGAATGCGGGTGCGCGTTTTCGGGTCTGCGTCCACCGCCTCGGCCAAGCCCATCAGGGTGCGGGCATTGAGCAGATAAGTGGCGGCATTGAATGCAGCCACAGGGTTGGATGCCCAGGCATCGCCGGCAAAACGGCGGTCTTTGACTTGCAAGCTGTTGTGCAGGCTTTGGTTCCAGAGGTCCGATGCCTCCTTGAAATACTGCCCTTGCAGGGCCTGCAGCTTGTCCGGAGAAAACTTCAAAGCAGGCACCGCTGCGTCAGCGCCTGGTTGCAAACCACCCAAATCGATGGTCTGGAAGTGTTGCATGGCTTGACCCCAACTCTTGGCGAGGTTCTGCTGGAACCCTTCGCTCATTTGGGTCCAGAATTCGGGGGAAGATGCACTCATCAGATGTCTCCTGAAATGACCGTTTTTATTGATTTCTACTGACTGCAGTATCTGTCAATTTGATGTCTCTTAAATTACAAGGCCCAACATTTATGTATTTGATCGTGATTGCCTGGCTGTATGTGACTTTGCTGATGGCCTTGGCCGAAGCCTTTAGTTCACAAGGCAGTATTTTGGGTGCCATCATCACCTTTCTCTTGTACGGTGTGTTGCCCATGTCATTGGTGGTTTACCTGATGGGCACGCCCCTGCGACGCCGAGAAATTCGGCGTCAAGAACAAGCCGCATGGCCTCCGGACACCTCACCGGCATCACCGCTCCAGCCAGATGCAAGCGGCCATGCGGCCGGATTGCCCGAGGACTCGACCATCGCGCCGATGCGAAAAGAACCTTGAAGCCTGGGTCACTGTGCACCATGGTACTTGGCTGTCATTGCCAAAGATTTGACTGACCCCCAGCCTGCGCAAACGCTGTCGGGCCAGCCCCGCCAGGTCGGCCAGGAATTTGCCCGGCCCCAGCGGCCGAAACAAAGCTGCCGCTTGGGTGTCGGTCTCACAAAATGCGGCGCGCACTTCAGGCCCAACTTCAAATGCCTGCGGACCAATGCAAGGCCCCAGCCAGGCCATAGTGTCTGAGCCCGAGCTCTGACCGATGGGTTCTGAAGCCATCAGCCTTTCCAGCACCCCCTGCCCAGCTTGTCCTGCCAGACCACGCCAGCCGGCATGGGCAGCCGCCACCCAGCGGCCAGCGGCATCGCACAGCAAAACCGGCAAGCAATCGGCCACCATGATGGTGCAAGCCACATCCGCGGTCGTGCTGATGCACGCATCGGCCTGGAGCCCGTCTGGCACAGAGCCGTCAAGCAACACGCTGTCTGCCCCATGAACTTGCTGCAAAAACACAGGTCGTCGCCCCAGGGCGTTTTGCAAGCGGGCACGATTGGCCAGAACGTGGGCGATCTCGTCCCCCACATGGTCACCCAGATTCATGCTGTCGTAAGGCACCCGTGAAACGCCTCCATGGCGATCGGTCATCACGGCCCGCACCGAGGCAGGGGCTGGCCATTGCGGCTGCAGCCAAGTCAAGGGCAAATCAGATTTCAAAAATTGTCACTCCCATGCGGCAGACGCCCGTCTCATGGCCAAAGCATAAACCGAAAAATTCGTCCACCCGTGCTGTGCAACCCTGGATGCGACGCCATTTATTGTGTAATCGGACCATGCCCCGCCATGAGCCAACCGCTGCACTGCCCTGGATTCAGGCAGGTGAACCTTTGCCACCCGTGACACAAGCTTGGGGGGCGGCATCGCCCGCACCGGGTCTGCTGGCGGCTGGACAGGATTTGAGCGCGGCACGTTTGCTGGAGTCCTACAGCCGCGGCGTCTTCCCATGGTTCAGCCCCGGGCAACCCGTGTTGTGGTGGAGTCCTGATCCGCGCATGGTCTTGCAAACCGACCGTTTTCGTTTCCACCGCTCTTTGCGAAAAAGCCTCCAACACTGGCTGAACCAGCCACAATTTTCCTTGTGCTTTGACCGCGATTTCCCGCAAGTGATTCGGCGCTGCGCCAGTGCTCCGAGGGCAGGACAAAACGGCACCTGGATCATGCCCGAGATGGTCATGGCATACGAAGACCTGCACCGGCAGGGCCATGCACACAGCGCAGAAGTCTGGCTGAATGGACAATTGCTGGCCGGCCTGTATTTTGTGACGCTGGGCCATGCGGTGTTTGGTGAATCGATGTTCACCACCATCGCCGACGGCTCCAAAATGGCCCTGGCCTGCCTGGTGAGCGTTTGTCTACAGCACGGCATCACCGCGATCGATTGCCAGCAAAACACCCGGCATCTGGCTTTTATGGGGGCCAGTGAAATGCCCCGCCATCAATTCATCCTGGGCCTTGAGCGAGACCGTCACCAAAGCCCCATCGACTGGGCACAGCAATCTTTATACTGGAAGGCGTTGATGGCTTTGGACACCCCCGCGTGACGCACCTGAACGACCTTCCGCTGCAGGCCCTGCAGTTTTATGCCACTGCACCTTATGAATGCAGTTATTTGCCACAGCGCATGGCACGCTCGCAAGTGGCCACGCCCAGCCACCTGATCCACAACGAGGTGTATTCAGAATTGGTGGAACAAGGTTTTCGCCGCAGCGGCATGTTCACCTACCGCCCTTATTGCGACGGTTGCCAGGCCTGCTTGCCTTTGCGTGTGAAAGTGACCGAGTTCAAACCGGATCGCAGCCAACGGCGTGCGCAGCGGCAACACCAGCATTTGCAAGTCCGCGTGCTGGATCTTCAATTCGACCCCGAACACTACGCCCTGTATTTGCGCTACCAAAATGCCCGGCATGTCGGCGGCGGCATGGACCAGGACAACATCGACCAGTACAGCCAGTTTCTGTTGCAAAGTCGGGTCAATTCGCGCATTGTGGAGTTTCGCGAACCCACCAGCGATGACCGTTTGGGTCAACTCAAAATGGTCAGCATTGTGGATGTCTTGAACCACGGTTTGTCAGCGGTCTACACCTTCTACGAGCCCGATGAAAAAGCCAGCTACGGCACCTACGGCGTGCTCTGGCAAATAGCGCAGGCCGCACGACTCCAACTGCCTTATGTGTATTTGGGTTACTGGATCGACAGCAGCGCCAAGATGAACTACAAATCCCGCTTTCAGCCTTGCGAAATCCGCCAACAAGGCCAGTGGCTCGCGGTGCCCTAGGCGGTGGCTTCACTTTTCACAGTGTAAAATCAAGCCAGATTTTCTGGACTTCATGAAAAAAGAACACGCCCTCGCTCCCACACCCACGATCCAGGTGATTGAACGGATGTTCACCCTGATCGATGTGCTCGCCTCGCGCGAGGAGGCCATCTCGCTCAAAGAGATCAGCGAGAAAACCGGACTGCACCCCTCAACGGCCCACCGCATCCTGAACGATCTGGCCACAGGCCGTTTTGTGGACCGGCCAGAAGCGGGCAGCTACCGCCTGGGCATGCGCCTGCTGGAGTTGGGCAACTTGGTCAAAGGTCGCCTGAACGTGCGCGACGCAGCCCTGGCCCCCATGCGCGAGCTGCACAAACTGATCCAACAACCCGTCAACCTGAGCATGCGACAAGGCGATGAGATCGTCTACGTCGAACGTGCCTACAGCGAGCGTTCGGGCATGCAGGTGGTCCGCGCCATTGGTGGCCGGGCACCTTTGCACTTGACGTCTGTGGGCAAACTTTTTCTGGCCGCCGACGACCCATTGCGCGTGCGCTCTTACGCGACCAGAACCGGCCTGTCGGGCCAGACCCGCAACAGCATCACACAATTGCCTGTTCTGGAAAGAGAACTCAGCCGGGTCAAGCAATACGGCATTGCACGCGACAACGAAGAGTTGGAGTTGGGCGTTCGCTGCATTGCAGCGGGCATTTATGACGACCAGGGCAAATTGCTGGCTGGCCTGTCCATCTCCGCCCCTGCTGACCGCCTCGATGAAAGCTGGCTGCCCAAACTCCAAGCAGCAGCCCGGGAAATCTCCACGACACTGGGCTACAGCGAAGCACGCTGACAAGGCCAACACCATGAAAAAAGGCCTCGTACGAGGCCTTTTTGCTTTGAAGTCAACGCATCAGCTGGGCAGATGATCTGCCAAAGCCACGTGCTTGGTACCCGACATGGCTGGCGACTTCTCCACCCAACGGCGCACACGTTCAGCATCGGCGATGCGGCTGAGTTTGCCTGCCGAATCCAGAAAGACCATGATCAATTTGCGCCCCGAAACCTGAGCCTGCATCACCAAGCACTGGCCAGCCTCAGAGATGTAGCCTGTTTTTTGCAAACCAATGTCCCATTGCGGGCTTTTCACCAAGCGGTTGGTGTTGTTGTACTGCAAAGTGCGATGCCCCACAGCGATCTCACGGCCAGGTGAAGTCGACAACTCACGCAGCACGGGCTCTTTGTAGGCAGCGCCCACCAAGGTGGCCAGATCGTTGGCGCTGGACTGGTTTTGGCTCGACAGGCCGGTGGGCTCGACATAACGGGTGTCGCGCATGCCCAAGGCTTTGGCACGCGCATTCATACGCGAGACAAATGTCTCCAGACCACCCGGGAAAGTGCGGCCCAACGCGTGGGCGGCACGGTTTTCACTCGACATGAGCGCCAGATGAAGCAAATCACCCCGGCTGAGCACCGAACCCACGGCCAGGCGAGAAGAACTGCCCTTTTCGGTGTCCACGTCCGCTTGGGTGATCGTGATCATCTCGGCCATGGGCAGCTGGGCTTCAGAGATGACCAAACCTGTCATCAACTTGGTCAAGGAGGCGATGGGCAAGACGGCCTGATCGTTTTTGCGCAGCAAGACTTCGCGGGTGTCCTGATCAATGACCAAGGCCACGCTGGAGCGCAAATCCAGAGGGTCCGATGTGGTGTGCAGGCCGGCCATCTGACCAAAAGAAGCACGCATCGGGACCGCCGCCACAGACCGGGATGCCACGGCACGCTTGGCTGGGGTGGCACTGACCTTGGTCTTCTTGGTGGCTTTGCCAGACTTGCCGGCAGTGGCCGCAACGCGCTTGCCAGCAGAGGAAGGTTGAGACTGCGCCACAGCCGATGCGGGCATGGCCAGGAGTGCCGCCATCAAACCCACGCTCATCACGGAGACAAAGCGCTGGGCCCATGGGGCCAAAATTGGGGAAAGTGCAGTGAAATTTGGACGCATTGCGAGGTTTTTTGCAGTATTCATTTCGAATATCACCTCTGAGTTTAATCAAATAAAAAAAGTCACGCAAGAACAATAACTTGCGTGACTTTTGTAAAGCTGATTAATAAATCTTAATGATTCAATTCAGCCTTGCGCAGCAACCCGATCGGCCTTGCTTTGCAATTTGTTGAGTGCACTGAGGTAAGCCTTGGCGGATGCCACCACGATGTCCGGGTCAGCGCCCACCCCATTGACGACACGGCCACTGTTTTGCAAACGGACCGTCACCTCGCCCTGACTTTCGGTCGAACCGCTGATGGCATTGACCGAGTACAGCACCATTTCAGCGCCACTTTTCACAATCGACTCGATGGCTTTGAGGGAGGCATCGACCGGGCCGTTGCCATCCGACTCGCCACGCACCTCTTTGCCTTCGACGGTGAACACCACGGCTGAATGTGGGCGCTCACCGGTTTCGCTGTGTTGCGCCATGGACACAAAACCGAATTGTTCCTTTTCGGCCGTGACGCTTTCATCACTGACCAAAGCCAGGATGTCTTCGTCAAAAATCTCACTCTTGCGATCGGCCAATTCCTTGAACTTGGCAAAAGCGTTGTTGATTTCTGTTTCACTGTCGAGCGTCACGCCCAAGTCCTGCAAGCGCTGCTTGAAGGCGTTGCGGCCACTGAGTTTGCCCAGAACGATCTTGTTGGTGGTCCAGCCCACGTCTTCGGCGCGCATGATTTCGTAAGTGTCGCGCGCCTTGAGCACGCCGTCCTGGTGAATGCCCGAAGCGTGTGCAAAAGCATTGGCACCGACCACGGCCTTGTTGGGCTGCACCACAAAACCGGTGGTCTGGCTGACCATGCGGCTGGCGGCTACGATGTGGCTGGCATCGATGCCCACGTCCAGGCCAAAGTAATCCCGACGGGTCTTGACGGCCATCACCACTTCTTCAAGCGAACAATTGCCTGCACGCTCGCCCAGACCGTTGATCGTGCACTCCACCTGCCTTGCGCCGCCAATCTTCACGCCTGCCAGAGAGTTGGCCACCGCCATGCCCAAATCGTTGTGGCAATGCACCGACCAGATCGCCTTGTCGGAGTTGGGAATGCGTTCGCGCAAGGTCTTAATGAACTGGCCATACAACTCAGGCACGGCATAGCCCACGGTATCGGGCACGTTGATGGTGGTGGCCCCTTCAGCGATCACCGCTTCGAGCACGCGGCACAAGAAGTCCATGTCACTGCGGTAGCCGTCTTCAGGACTGAATTCGATGTCCCCCACCAAATTGCGGGCAAAACGCACCGATTGCTTGGCCTGCTCCAGCACCTGGTCTGGCGTCATGCGCAGCTTCTTTTCCATGTGCAAGGGTGACGTGGCAATGAAGGTGTGAATGCGACCGCTGTTGGCCCCCTTCAACGCTTCAGCGGCGCGCGAAATGTCGCGGTCATTGGCCCGCGACAAGGAGCAAATGGTCGAGTCCTTGATCGCATTGGCAATGGTCTGCACCGCCTCGAAATCGCCATTCGAACTGGCGGCAAAACCGGCTTCAATCACATCCACACGCAGGCGCTCCAGTTGGCGAGCGATGCGCAACTTCTCGTCGCGGGTCATGGATGCGCCGGGCGACTGTTCGCCGTCACGCAAGGTGGTGTCAAAAATAATCAATTTGTCAGCCATGTTCACTCCTGGTCAATACCCGCAAATTCCATGCACCAATGCAAAAGGCCCGTTGCGGATGGCATACGGGCCTTTGAGGACAATGTTCGCGTGCGCTACACATCCCGCCCGTGAGGCGTTAGCAGTAGTGCCAGCAAAAATTTGTTCATGG
>JACCDQ012118589.1_pt1 | contig 12533 bp, 2 predicted proteins | sample 7446031 | NCBI WGS metagenome assembly JACCDQ01 (sample SAMN15323442, study PRJNA562643) | freshwater metagenome | isolation source: river surface water | place: USA:Blue River Watershed | collected 2017-08-17
GAGTCAAAAGAGCCATTTGGATTGAAAATAAACACATCATTTACAAAACCATCTAGTTTATTATTTAAGCTATTTAAGATAGCGACAGGTAAAATGTTGTCTGGAGGGCTTACTTCAACTGTTACTTCATCTGTTCCAGTTGCTCCAAAATCATCAGTGACCGTAAGTCTAACAATGTAACTTCCAGCTGTGGTGAAATTAAATGAGGCTGACACAGAGCTTGAGCTTTGTGATGTACCTATAACTTCCCAAAAATATCTAACAATAGTTCCATCTGTATCACTTGAATTTGAACCATCAAATGATAATTGAGCTGGAGCCTTGACACTCAAACTTAGGTTTTGATGTGAAATAACTGCTTTTGGAGGTGAGTTTTGTATACTGAATATGAATGGACTGCTTGTAGATGCAAGACCTAAATTATCAGTGACAGTTAATGTTACAGCATAAGTTCCTGGCCTTGTATATCTTATAGCTTCTGACTGATTTTGATAACTTCCAGCTAAACCAAAATTCCATAAATACTTAGATATTGTGCCGTCAGGATCACTTGACAAAGAACCATCAAATGTTATCAAAGTACCAGAAAGTAAATTATTAAATTGCGGGTTTGGTGCAGCAGTAATTCTTGGTATAGGCCTTTGATTTATGATGTTAATTGTTATTACATATGGCAGACTTAATGTATTTTGATTATCTTCAACAACTAAACTAACTTGAAAAGCTCCTGATTTAGTAAAGTTTAACGATATTGTTTTTTTGTAATTTAAATCAGAATATTCATCTATCAAAACTCCATCTAAATACCATTTCCATTTGATAATCTTTCCATCTTGGTCTGTAGAAAGATCTGTAAATGTGATGTTTACAGGAGCAAATACATTATTAGTGCTTGCTACAAATAAAGCTTGAGGTGCTTTATTTACTGGAGCAGGAAGTATTGTTTGAATAAATGATTTTTCAGTAGATAATTTTTTTGTACCATCTGATAAACCATCATCAGTAACCCTTAATGTTACTCTGTATTCCCCTGGGTTTGAGTATGTATGTTCTGGATTACTCAATAGTACATCACTGAATGCTTCTTGATTGTTATCTCCGTAATCCCAAAGCCATTCTGTAATAAACCCGTCAGTATCAGAAGAAGAATTTGAAAACTTTGCAACAAGTGGATTGTTATTTATTTGCTGCCCAGAAAGTTGATCAATTGATGGAGGTAAGTTTACAGGTTCAGTTACAGTTACTTGCTTTGTAATAAATGCCGTCCCATTTTGATCTGTTACTTCAAGCCTTACTCCATATGTTGCTGCTAAAGAATATGTAAATGATGGATCTTCTAAGTCACTGGTAAAGCTTAAATCTTGGTCATTAAAATACCATTTATAAACTAATGTGCCGTTTCCAGTACTAAGGTTTGTGAAGTCTACGGTAAATGATTTTGGTCTTTGAGCAAATGAAAAATCAGGCTTTGGTAAATCTAAAGTAGTTTCAATAACATCTATTGTCTTTGTTATAGAATCTTGTGCACCAAACTTATCAAATACTGTTAGGGTTACATTATATGTGCCCTTAGAACCATAAATATTTATAGGGTTTTGAATTGTATCTGATTTAGTATCTCCAAAACTCCATTCCCAAGAAACAATATTATCTTTAGATAAGTCGGTAAACCTCACCTCAAAACTACCAGTGAATGTTACTTGTTGATAGCTAAAATCAGCTACAGGAGGAGCGTTTTGATTTTCTTGGTCTCTAACTGTAATTGCTGGACCTGTAAAAGTTGTACTCTGAATGTTAGCAGAATCAACAACATACAATTTTGGTGTGAAAGTGCCTGTCCTTGTGTAAATAAATGGGAATGTGTCATTTGTAGTCTTCTCTACAGTTTGGCCATCTCCATAAAAATCCCAAACCCATTTATTTATTACTTGTGTTGTAGAGACCGGAGTTGATTGATCCACAAAATTTACAGTTAGATCTTTCACTCCATCTGTTGGGCTGGCAGAGAATTTAGCTGTAGGTTTTTGATTTCCATTTGGATCTACATCACTTTCAGGGAATACTGTGATTATTACTGAGGCTGGAACACTTGATAATCCCTTTTCATCAGCTACTATCAAAGAAACATTGTATGAAACATTTTCATTTGTTGAATTATAAAACAAATGGCTTGGATTGGCTAAATTACTTGTTGTTCCATCATCAAAATTCCATTTATAAGTAAGAGTTGCATTTTCTGGATCAGTTGAACCTTGGCTTGAAAATTGCACATTTAGAGCAGAATTACCTGATGTTGGATTAGCAGTGATTTTTGCTCTTGGTCTTTTATTAGTTCCCTTAGCTACGCACTCAATCTTAAATTCTCTCACATATTCAATTTGCTTGAATGGTTCAAACAAAACAGATTGAAGATTGCACTTTCCAGTATCAAATGTAACAATAACTTTATAGTAGTAATCTTCTTTTTTTGCTATTGTAATCCCAGGACGGTGCTTAGGTACTTTCTTTCCATAGGTAGTAGTTAGATTGAATGTATCCGTGGCATTAAAATATGTAACTAAAACGCCTTTATTTTGTAAAGCTGAAGATAATTCATCACCTATCTCACCCTTAATTAAGTGAATTTTATCTATTTTTATTTCTGATCTATTTGATGATGAGAAGTCATTATTGAAATAATAAATATTTCCATTACTATAGAAAATGAAATGAACAGTTTCACCCACTTCTCCGTATGTTGAAGTGAGGCCAAATATATCAAACTTTTTATCTAAGGTTACTCCAGCAATTTTTTCTAAGTCTAGTAATACATTTGGAGTGGTTTCTAAAATCTTATCATTTGAAACTGTCTTAAATAAAATTTTCTTTTTATTCTCATTTTTCAAATAACAAACTAATAATTCTCTTGATAAAAGTTGAATAACAACTGGGTGTGATTCATAAGCATTTGATGAAGAAGTATATTCATCAAATAGATTAAAACTTTTTTGATCAGTAGGAATTGCTCCATCAATTAATAGTGTTTTTGATTTAGATGGTGCTTGTAATCCAGCAATACCCAAGTGTGTAGATTGAAATATAATTGAACCAGGATCGGCATATCCAACCATATAAATTTCTGGGTTGAAGTCTGATATTACATAAGAGTTAAATTTTGTTTTATTAAATAAAATTGATTCAGTGTCAAAATTAAGGTTCTCTGCTGATTGCCCCTCTATAAATGGTGCCCAAGCATTTCTAGACAAAACTCTTGTATTAGAAGCTATTAAAGAAGAATAATTTGATGTTTTGTTTGTGGTTATATCTGAATTCTTTTCAGTCAATACAAAGCAGTGAGTATTTGTGGAAATATTGTCTGTTACTTCAGTAGAGACTAAGAAAGGCATAAAACCTTTCATAGATACACCAACTCCACTATCATTAGGTAGAGCACCAAAACCTAATGAATATTTTTCATAATTACTGTCATAGAAAGACCCAGTACTTATAATTCCGGTGCGTCCCTCATTTTTTGCATTCTCGGTAGGTATTTCATATGCAATAACAAATGAATGCTCGAATCCTGACTCAACTGTTGAAAGAGATACAGCTGACGCTCCTTCACCTTGTTTGAAGGTTGCTCTTTCTCTCTTGCCTTGTGAAATGTTTCTAGAAGAACTTGTTAATTCATCTGGATTTGGAAATTCTGCTGATTCACTTACTTGAATTACATGGCTAAGACTGGTCTTTCCATATGGTGAACCTGTTTCATAAAATCCTTCTGCGTCAGTTTCATCAGACCCAGCATTGACTGGATCGCCTGTGGTTCTTTGAATTAATGTTGCTTGTCGTAATTGGTCTGGTGTAGATTCAGCTGGAGGTAAAATAAGACCATGCCCTGGTCCTCTTACAATAAGACCACCTCTCAAATGAAGAGTAGATTCTTGTTTTGTTCCATCCTCATTCAAGAGAGAAGTATTTCCAAATAAATCAGGCTTACCAGGTGGAAAATCTCCATTAATTCTGTGAAAAATTGTTTGAGCTAATATATTTTTTATTTGATTAAAAGAAACATCAATAGCAGAAAAATATGTAGTTCCGCTGCCTGTATTTTTTCCACTTGGAAGAGCTAATAAGCCACCGCCATATATCCATGAAGCATAACCAGAATCTGAATTTAGATAGTCTGGGTCTAAAAGTGCCTCTTTCCAAATTGGCTCAACTCCACCAGTAAGAGCTTTATTAACTTTAGTAGCTTTCCATCCTGGGTGTCTAACTATTTCACTTGCTGGATTAGAAGGATTCAACCATCTTGGAGCAACATATACATCTTTAGCATTGATTTCGTCACAGAATTGAGAGATTGTTCTTGGAAAAAGGGTCCAATTATCTAATGTTGCACTTGTAGTGTGTTGCCATGTTATATCACCCTCTTCTTCATCTCTTGCATCTGTACTTTGTTGCCAAAATCTTCTTGTGAAATATTCTGTTTCTGTAGGAACTCCTGTACTTGCATTTTCTGCAACAATAAATTTTGTTTTTAAATTGAATGTGTTTTTATTACCTGCAATAACAAAATTACTCAAAGAATTATCTCTGATTAATTTCATTTCTCCAACATCTATGTTGTTAGAATCTAATGCAATCTTAGCAACCCTGCTGACACCATAATACAATTCATTTGATGCTTCATCTTCAGGATAATCATCGATTGCATTGACTTCACTTCCTGATGGGCTTGAACCTGTATCTAGCTTAAGTCTAATAGCTGTATCAACCGGAAAAACATATTCAACTAATTTTGGTGGATCTAATGAAATAACTGGAGAACTATTAGAGAAATAAATATCCTTACCATTAGCATCTCTTACTGGTATGCCTTCAAAATTTGGATCATCAGAAAGTTTTTGTTTAAAATATTCAATTCTTGCTTGATATTCATCACCGATTTTATTAATAGATTCAAATTTTACATATCCAGTTCTGAAACTATCATCTGAATCTGAATTGAAAAATCCTAAAGAAACTTCAGTCTTATCTGTAAAGAAAATCAGATTGTTATCTGATCCAGTATTTGGTTTGATTGTAAAATATGAACTTTCTGATTGAGTATCGTTTTGATATTGAACTATTTGATATTTTCTTGTTGTTTTTGAATCTGTATTTGTTAATATTACTGCATCATATGGAACAATATCGCCATTTTCATACAATGAAATCTTATTTACAAACATAATATTTGAATTGTCTAAATAATTTTTTGACAATTTCGTAATTTTTTCTAATTTATCTGGATAGCCTGGATCAAAATCATAAATTTGAAATTCTTTTGGAAATTTTCCATTTTTATCTGCATCTAAAAGTTCATTTACAGATCGACCAGAAGTAATCAGATTTCTAGGAATAGTTAACCATAATGTTTTTCTATAATCTGGATCTGGGACTAATATAATATTTCCATTTTCATCTGTTGTCTCAATTAAAGCATCAATACCATACCAATATCTTGAAAGCTTAACTTTACCATTTCTTATTCTTGGTTTTCCAAAAATTAAACTTGTAGTAGCAGTTCCACTTGTTGGTAATTTAGAAGCATCAACTTCAAAATAATCTATAACAGAATCCGACTCATTAAGTAAATAAATAATTCCAGCATCTGCTATTCTTTTAGCTTCATTAACATCAAGCCATAATTCATCTGAACTAGCTTTAGTTTTCTTAGTAGTTATAATTAAATCTTTAGAAGAATTTTCTTTTGATAAATATGCAAACGTTTCTCTGAATTCCGGAATTGATGTTGTATATGTATTTAATCTTGGGTATGGTGAATCTTGATTATCAACTTTTTCAATTTTGTTGTCTGGATTACATAAGTCAATTCTTATATTTTCAAATACATCAGATGATGTAGAAATATCCCACTTTTTTTCATTTATATTGAAATCTCCGCCAAGTGTTTTTGGACCCTTAGAAGTTTCATCAATTTGAAAAGATGCAGTTTGAACTTTTTGATCTTTTGATTTCAATTGTAAATCAAGATATCTGTATCCTGAAAGATTGAAATTCCCATAATACTTTGAAACATTATCTTCTACGGTAAAGTCTCTAACATTTCCAGTTCCAGGTATGATAATTTCAGGTTCTTGTTGCAAACTTAACGCATTAAATTTCCAACCTCTTAATGGAATAGGAATTGAAAACAAACCACTAGGTAAATCAAATTCATCGATTGTGAGATCTTGATTTATTTGATTTATATTTACACAATAAAATCCACCACCTAATGAACGCCTAGTAACATGTTTATCTGGAAAGTCAAAGTTTTTTGGCGGACTTTCTAAATCATCAAATAGCTCTTTGGTTTTTACTCTTGCCTGTACTCCATCAATCATTCCATAAATCCAACGTTGAGTATTATCAAATTTGGGAAACGATTTTGAATCTAGCTGGCCTTCTTCTCTTGCGGTAATTCTGGGTGAATTATAGGAAAAGTATGTTTGTTTATCACCAATTACACCTGATTTTGTTGTAATTGTTTTGAAAGTTGGCGCTGTATATTCTCTGCCGTCTTGATCATATATTTTCTTTACACCATCACTATCAAAACCTACAATATAAGCAGTAAGTTCATCACTATGATTTTCTTTCCAATCTTTAACTACAGCTTCAAATGAAACATTTCTAACAGGAGAACTATCAAAAACTAAGGATGTTGCTTGTCTGCTATACCCTCTTTCAGCAAATATGATATTGAATTTATCAAGGTCAACTGTTACTCGATCAGTTCTAGCTGGAATGATATTATTATTTACATAATCTAAGTTACTTGATATTGTGCAATATCCTGAATTACCCTGAGTATCATCTGACCAAGCATTGAAAGATTTGTTAAAATTGTAAGCAGTAAAAAAAGACGGTGAATCTTCGTATGAAGCTGAATGAACAGAAAATGTGTTATTGCTAGTGTGCTTTATATAGATACCAAGCGTTCTTTTACCTAAAGGATTGGGAGCTTCAAACCAGTTTAATGTAGTATATTTTGGCCATTGCCTTACCGTATCTTTATCTAGCTTCTTATTAAACCAAAGTTCATCTAAAGATCCTGGGCAGTTTCCTGGTATTTTCTGTGCCTCAGATGGATAATATTCAGAAATATCAACATACTCATTTAAGGGATCATTATCGTAAACATAACCCTCAATAGATCCCCTTACAATTCTTCTACGTGACGTAAAACCGCCTGCTAGCTCATCATCTGGATTATCAAGTAGTTCATCATTCGAGTTTGGTGGTGGCTCAATTAATAATGTAAAGTACCCTGGAAATTTATTTACACCTTCAAGCTTATATAGAAATCTTACTTCATAAACTTTGTTCAGATTGGGAGATGGTAAACCAAAAAAAACACCTCCGCCAAATGGAAAATCTATATAATTTGAATTGTCACCATCTATTATTTCTCTATTTGAAACTACACATTGTGCCTTGAATGCTGATATTCTCTCAAAGTTTATATACGCACCTCTTGGACTACCGTAAGATCTCCATTCAGTGTTTGTTCCGTTAAACTCAACAGTATAGTCAAACTTAAATTTACCAACATATGATAAACTTCTGCTTCTGTTTATTTTGTAGAGGGACATTTTATTAGCTTCTCAGGAATTTTTCTAACATATTTTGTACAGTTTGACGAGTTTCATTCTTGAATTCTGAAAGCTTTTGTTCTGTTTTGTTTTCAATGTTAAAAATTTCTAAAATTATTTCATTCTTGATTTGATTGATTTCTTGTTTGGTGACAACTTCTTGAACAAAGTTATTTGTAACATTCTGGATTTTATCTACAAGCAACTTTTCTACTTGTTCAGACACAATCTGTTCTTGTTTACGCTTTTGTTCTTGCTCTTCAAAATAATTGTTAGTTTCAAATTTCTTGACGTTTAATATCTTTATCTCGTCAACAACTTCATTTTTCTTAATATCATAAGAAATTTTGCTCAACTTATTAACAATTCTTGTTTCTACATTTTTGATATTTTGATTATTAACACTGTATTGATTATTATATCTATTAGTGGCATTCAATACATTAAAGATATCTAAGAAATCTTTTGCCTTCTTTCTTTCTTTTGACTTAGTAATTGATTCAATTTTATTGAATGTTATAGAATCATAAGACTTTTGAATGTTAGTGAGTTTACTAATCTTTTCATTCATTTCTTGTTTGAATAAATTATTATTTATCCTATTATTAATGTTAAGCTCTCTGATATTATTTTCAATATTTTTATTTGAAATATTAATGTTTTTGGATAAAACATTATATAGCTTATCTTGTCTTCTTTCAATTTTGGAAACATTAGTAAGGTTAATCTCATTATATAAAGAAGTAATGCTCTTTTTAGAATAATCAAAATTCATAGTGCTAAATGCTTTTGTCGTTTTATGCAAATCCACTACATTAATATTTTGTAGAACTTCACTCTTCAATATATTTTTAGTATTTTTTGAAATCTTTTGCACTGTGTTATATGTGGCATTGATTGTTTGAGTGTTGAGATTTAAGCTTTCCAAACTTTCTTTTATCTTTAGCTTTTCAGATACGTTTGTAATTTTGGTTGTGAAAGAATTTAATGTATTTTTATTTTCAGTCAAACTAATAATGTTGTTCAAAGTATTTTGATCTACTTTACTTATTTTCAAAATTTGTAAGTTATTATTTTGAGAAATTTTTGATATCTCCAAAATATTTTTTATATTGTTTTGGCTAAGCTTAATGTCTGATTTTGATACTATATCTTGATTTTCAATAATTGTTTTTATATTATTGATGTTCTGATCAATCTTATTCAAATTTGTAATCTTGGATATTTTAGTCAAAGCATTCAAATTTTGACTCACTACATTAAGCTGCTCTACATTTGTACTGCTAAGAACATTTGAAGTTTTAGTAATTTTATTGACCATGGAAGAATCTATGTTCTTACTTACTTTAACTAAATTGTTTAAATTATTCCAATTGTGCAGTTCAACAAATTTTCTTTCATCAACATTTTTAGAAACTTTGAAATTTGACCATTTGTTGTTTTGCTGGACATTCAGAACATTCACTATATCGCTAATATTTTTAATATTTTTGATATTTTTAATCTGAGAAATTTGCTCAATATTGTTAAGATTTCTTGAAATATTCTTTATTAATTTAACATCTTCTTTGGAAATATTGTTTATTGATTGAATATTCTCCAAAGTAACTTCATCGTTATAGCTTGATAATTTAGTGTTTTGATACACTACATTATTTGACTTACTCAGTTTATTTATGTTATTTATTGTATTTGATGTTAGATTAATTTTTTCTAAATTTTGAATATTTTTGCTTGTAGAAATTATATTTGCTGTATTAACAAAACTTGAACTGTTGATAATTTGATTTATTGTTTCAGCTTTATTTGGTTGACTTAAAATTGTTTGGATATTCTGCACAACCTTATTCAAATGCTGTGAACTTATATTAGAAACTTTCTTAATTTCACTTATATTTTCAAGGTTGGTAATATTCTTAAGTGTTTTGCTTTCACTTAGGATGTTCACTAAATTTCTTATCGCATTTACATCAGTTTTATTGCCAAGCTTGTTAATGACAATATTGGTTACATCATCATTAACTTCAGTGTTATTGATAATTTTCTTAAATTCATTCAACCTGTATTCTTTGTTATAGTTTTTAATCTTGATAACATCGTGATTGATAAAACTAATTTTGTTCTTTACATTATTTATCTGATCTTTCACTTGCTCAATTTTAATCTTAGTTATCTGGTTGCTCAAAGTAAAAGTTTTCATTACAGCTTGTTTGAAAAAATAATCTTCTTCATTAATTACTTTTTTCTCTGTCTTGAATACATTTATCGTGCTTTTGAATTCAGTGGATCTGTAAGTATTGTTGAATCTCTTAATGTTTGTGATGTTATTTCTGTTGTTATATACAAACTGTGTCAAGCTTTCCAAGTTATTATTTTGGATATTAATATTAGTTAAAAGTTGTGAATATTTATTTTGAAATTCAGTATAGAATTTATTGTATGTAGAGAAAGATGCGATATTTAAATTATTGTATTTCTTCTCAGTAAGGTTCAATACATTATTGTTATTATAGTCGTAATTTTTACTCAAATTACTTACATAATTTACATAAATACTATTGGATGTTTTAGAAGAATTTAAACTTTTCAACAAGTTTTTATATGCTTGGCTAAAATCATCTTTTTCTTGAGTTGAAACTTTGATGTTATTGATGAATTTGATATCAACATTTGAGCTATTAGATGTTGAATTATTTGTAATATTCAAACTATTCTTCAAAATACGCTCGTTTGTGGATGAGAGCTTATTAACTTGGATATTAGTATTTTGATTATTGAAATTGATTGAAGAAGAAAAATCAGAAGAAACAAGATTGGTATTGCTGACCTTTACTATATTTATCTTTTCTTCTTTCTTTTCAAATTTATTTTGCAGATAATTGTTTACTTCAACATTATCTTTAGCATTACCAGTTCTTACTTTAAATTTTTTTTTTAGAGAAACTTGATCATTTGTATATCCAAATTTCTTAAGTTGATCTGTTAATGCTATATCTTCTCCACTAGAAAATGTCTCTACTGGATCTTGCATGAATTGAGCTTGTCTAACTGTTGATGTGGCTACTTCAGAGAATCTAGCATTGATTTCAAAGTATCCATCATGCATTCTTTTCTCAACAGGGCAGAATTCATCAATATTTAATCTAACATCTTTTGTATTAAATTCATTTCTCTTAAGTGCTTCTAATGCTTCAAGGAATTCAATTTGATCAGCATTCAATCCACTATTAGAATAATCTTTTTTCTTTTCTTTGTATTCGGTTAAGAATGTTGGGAAAATTATTTCTTCATCTGTTGTAATTTTGTTCAGCTCTAAAAATTCTGAACTATTCTTATGGAAAGGATTTATTCTGTAAAGCTTTTTTGGATTAAGCTGTTTTGAGATGTCAGGAATTTTGTAATCATTGACATCATTAGTTGTTCCAGCAGTATGAGACTCTTTCTTTATATTGTAAGAAAGAGCTTTTGAAGATGGCACATACTGAACGTAACAATTAAGCTCGTCGGAAGTAATGAATGCATCTGATTGATTTGTAATTTTATTGTAAAAAATAAAATTAAACTCATCTAATGGCATATTTTAATTGTAAAGAAAATTAAACTTTTTTGAATTTTACTTTATTTTCTATTTTTGCTTCAGTGGTTAATTTGTCATGATACTTTTCTGGATGTACTAATACATTTCCATAATTAGGATCATTGTCATAAAGTTCATTGTAATAATCTTTAACCACTTCAAGATTTTCCTCAGTCTCTTCACTTGTATCATTAGCTAGTTTTATGAACTTGTTATATGATCTACTAAGTGAAAATTGAGTAAAGTCTCTTCCTGTAACTAATCCTAAAATGTAATCATCAATAAGCTCTATATTCTTTTTTGCATCTACCAAAATTGCCTCTAAAGAAGCTAAATCTGTTATATCAACTTCATCTTTTACTGATTCAGATATAGGTGTAGGCGCAATATTTAAATATTGTTCATAGTTAATAAAATTTGGGTTTATACCTTGAGGAGTGCCAGTTGAAGTATCTTGTATGCCTAATGCTATTTCCAAGGCATCTTTGTATTTAGAAACTCTGTAAAATTTACCTAACAAATTTACAAAATCATTACCAGACAGACTTGAAACTTTATCAAATTCTAATTTTAATTTGGCATTATCAGCTAAATCAGCAGCTTGTAATTTACTCTTATACTTAACCAAGTTTTGATTAGGTTTCGTTATTTCTTCAATTGGTGTCAAAGCATCAGAAAATTTACTCATTTTATATACCTATATATTTATTGTCAGTATAAGATTCAGCATCAGGAACTCTAGATTTTATTTCATTAATTTTTTTCTGAACTTTATCAATTTTTTTCTCTTCGTTTTTCCTTATTTCTGACATTACTTTCAATAAACTGTTTGGGTTTGACTTACTTTCTGATATGAGAGGCGCTATACTCATTCCTAGATTGTTAAATTTTTTGACTCTTGCCATGATAGGACCAAGTAGTATGTTTAATCTGATAAACTTTTCAATTTCTTTTGCGACATAATCAACTCCAATATATCTTTGTCTTTTTGACTTAAGTCTTTCAAGATTGGAAATAGCAGTTCTTCTTCCATTTCCTATAAATGACCCATTTATAGCATCTATTGATTGTTTGTCTGGATCTTTCAGAACACGATCATAAATACTTATAATCATTGTAGTATCATTAATTGCTTCTGCTATAACTTTTGATAAGGCACTTATATTTTTAGAAAACTTCGCAGATGTATCTGCTGGGGCTCTGATTATTTTACTTTCAGATCCTGTTTGAACATCTCTTTCTATTTGAGAATTTACAACGCCTTCCAAATCTTCAATCATTTTAATTTTTCTAGATATTACATTATTAAGAGTTGCAATCGCTTGTGCATCATC
>JACCDQ010163907.1_pt1 | contig 12532 bp, 20 predicted proteins | sample 7446031 | NCBI WGS metagenome assembly JACCDQ01 (sample SAMN15323442, study PRJNA562643) | freshwater metagenome | isolation source: river surface water | place: USA:Blue River Watershed | collected 2017-08-17
CTCCTCATGCGCGGTGAAGGCGGTGCCGTCCGTCACCGGCATGGCGGTAGCGGCGTTGGAGGCGGCCAGGGTGGTGACCTGGCCGCTGTCCGCCCACGTCTTCTCGGTCACCAGCATGCGCTCACTGCCCACCCGCAACGTGCTGCCCACGCCTGCCACCCGGAAGCCGGGGGTGTATTCCACGGACGTGGTGCTGCTATCGATGGCGGCGCTCAGTGAGCCGAGAGTCTGTTCACTGTTCTGGAATCCCCACAGTCCGGTGATGGAGATCGACCGCTGGCCAGTGCCCGCCACGTACGCGAAGAGGCTGTTGCTGCTGCGATCGATGTCGATGCGGATGTACGGGGGGCCGGAAGCGGCAGGCTCCAGCAGCACGTCAGCGGAGATGTCCACGCCACCGCTGGTCACGTTCGCTACAGAGATCAGTTCGTTGTCGTCCAGCCACAGGCGGTAGCTGCCCGCCCCCAGGTCGTTCGGCCAGTCGAACTCCCGCGTGCCGTACCACGGGTAGAACGTGCGATGCAGGAGCCGATCGACGTTGCGCGCCCCCGCCATGATCGCCTCATCAATCTCCTGAGAGGCGTACGCGGATGCGCGGATGTCCGGCGCGACCATCACAGATTCGCGCGTACAGTAAACCGGCTCCTCCACCGCTGACTCGCATTCTGTCCTACAGCCCGCAGGCTGACGGGAAGGTTGAAGCGGATACTACCTTGCCGATCACCCCTGCTGGGGTGCCTGCGGTGCTGGCCCCTGATCGATCGTCTGTCGCGCGTACAGAATGCTTTGCGGCGGCAGCAAGTAACGGGTGATCTGCGTGGGACTGTCCTGGAAGTCGGCAACGAGCATGCCTCCCTGCCACGCCAGGCTGAGCAGGTCAATGTCCTGATCTGGCGCATTCAGCGCCGTGCGCACCTCTGCGTTCAGCCGCACCTTCACCGGCTGCCCGCCCACGAATCCCACCACTGGCTGCGTCATGCTCGCTCCCTCATGCTCATGGTCGCCACGTCCATCCGTCGTACCGACAGTGAAGCACCCCGCGTACCTCCTCCAGCGGCTCACCGTCATTCGGACACGCGACCGGGCGAGCATTCTGCTGTTCCCTCCATTCGGCTGCCACCGTGATGCGCAGCGTCAGCAATCCGGCCCACCCACCCTGGCCGCTCCCCGATGGCGGCGCCGTCCCCTCACTGGTGCCGGTGAACACCAGCCCCATGGGCGGCAGCGGGAGAGAGAACTCTCCAGCGGGAGCAACGGTGCCGGTGAGCGCCAGGCCCATGGGCGGCAGCGGGAGAGAGAACGCTCCGGTGGGGTTGACCGCTCCCGTGAACGCCAGACCCATGGGCGGGAGCGCCAGGGAGAACGCTCCGGGGTTGACCACTTCTCCGGTGAGCGCCAACCCCATGGGAGGCAGCGGGAGGGAGAACTCCCCGGCGGGAGGGTCGGACACGTCCACCGTGCCTAGCAGCGGGCTGACGTAGTACGCGCTGTTGAAGTTGCTCAGCGGCAACTCGTCCGGGTCGTCGTTCGCGACGAGCTTGCCGGTGGTCGCGGTCGCGAGCACGCTCGGCGTGCTGTACGGGAACGCGCCCACCCGGAACGAATAGTCCATGGTGTAGACGCACACCACGTAGTTCGTGCCCGGGTTGAGCGTGACAGGAGCGCTGAACAGGATGTCCTGGTCGCCGCCCGGCACGGGCGTGAAGTTGGCGAACGCCAGGCGCCCACCGCCATCGTTGCTCCACAGACTGGCGCGGTGGATGCCCGCAGGCGTGGCGCTGATGCTGTCCGGCACCCGCCACCGCACGCCGGGACAGGCGATGGTGTTCGGCACGGTGAACAGGCACCCCATGCTGTACGCGGCAGCATCATTGCCGGTGGTCAGCGATGGGGGATCAACCCAGTCGAGCGCTTCGACTGCCACGGGTCAGCTCCCCGCTTGGGTGAGCGTGCCCCCCGTGATCGTCACCGCTACACCGCTGGTGAACGCCGTGGTGTTGAACGTGAACTCTCCGCCGCCGCCCGTGGCGGTGACGCTGCCGTCCACGATGGCGGTGTTGTTGCTGTCAAGGACGCGGGCCCATCCCGCCGTACCCGTGTTGCTGGCGTTCGCGGTGAGCACGGGGTCCACATCAGCGGAGATACTGCCGCTGGCCGCCGCCCCAAACGAGGGGTCGGCGAACGGGATCTCCGCCAGCAGCACACCCGTGGCGGCATCGGCCGGACCACCCGCAGGCTGGGTGCCCGTATACACGCGGATCTTGCCCGCGCCGCTGCCCGCATCGATCAGCGCAGCAACAGCGTTGAGCGCGGCGTTGCGGGCAGCGGTTGAGTAGCGTGCGGTCACTTCTTCGACGCGCCTCTCTGCGTGGTGCGGGAGCGCCCGGCGGGAGCGTTCGGAGCGTTCACCCGGGAGACCTCCGACTCCTGGCCGTCACCCGGCCCCTCCTCGCGCTCCCTCGTCTCCCGCTCGGAGCGCTCACCCTCCTGCTCACCGGAGCGCTTCTCCTGCTCCTCACGCTGAGCGGCCAGGGCCTTCTCTTTCTCCTCGCCGGAGAGTTCGCGCCCCTCGTCATCGAACGCCCGCTCGTCCGATTCGAAGTTGTCCACCACGGTGCCGTCCGCGTTGCGGGAGGGGTCCAGCTCCGAGACGCGCGCGTGCGCGTCCTCAACGTGGCCTTCCATCCCGTAGTACGTGGCACCCGCGTTGTTCGCTTTCGGCATGGTGCGTCTCCCTAGAACGTGCTCACCTGAGCGTTGCCGGTACCGGTGTCCAGTACCCCGTGGATCACACCGCCATACAGCGGTTGCGGCAACTCCACCGCCGTCTGCGTAGCCAGGCGGTAGGTGAAGCTGGTGGCGCTGGCTGCCGTCCCATACTTCACGTACAGCACGCCCGCACTGTCGTTGTGGATCACGCAGCCACGGCCACCCGCGCCCGCCGCACGCAGCTCAACTGAGCTGGTGGACGTAGCGACACGGGTGACCGTGGCGTTCTGCGCGTTGACGGACGCAGACACTAGACCGCCGCCACCACGGCGCCGTCATCGAGCGGGATGTACGTGAGCGTCCAGCTCATCGCACCAGTGTTCGTGGCGGCACAGTTGAGCCGGATGAACCCCGGACCGTTGACGATCAGTTCGTTGGTCTGCGGCACGGCGTACCCGAACACGGCAGCGGTGGCGACCGCGCCCGTGATGCCGAACAGCTTGCCCACACCCTGGCCGTTGCTCTCCACCGTGGCGCACATGTCCGTGGCAGCGGTGGCCGCCGTCAGGTACGCCTCCAGCTTCATCGCGTTGGCCTGCGCCTGAATGGCGGTGGTGACCTGGCCCACGATCGTGGTGATGATCACGCGGCCGGACACCGAGAACAGGTTGCCGCTGGTGCTCGCCGGGAGGGAGGCGGCAGCGCGCGACACGCGCTGCCCATACAGCGACTCGCGCACAGCCTTACCGCTGATAGCAGCACTCATGATCAATGCCCCCTATCAGGAGTAGATGCTGCGGAGGTTGGCGGGCTTACGCTGCACATCCAGATCGGAGAGGATCGCCGTAGTGATCTTCGCCGAATGGCTGCATGCCACGTACTTGAAGCCGTCCGACAGCAAGCCCTGCGGCACGAACACCACCGCCAGGTCGGGGGTGCCGGACACCGTGAGCACGTTGCTGCTGATGCCAGACGTGAGGCGGGTCCACACACCAGACGTCTGGGTGTACCATTCCGCGAGACCCGCGAGCGCCTGCGAAGTGCCACCGCTGGAGGCGGTCGCCTCAGTGATGGTGAGCGTGCTCGCATTGGCGGGGGTGTCCACGACAAACGTGACGCCGCTGGCGTCCCGCAGGCTGATTCGGTTGCTGCCACCGCTGGCGTTACGCGCCAGGTTGAACAGCCTGCCGAGAGGGTTGATCGAACTCATTGACTTCTCCTGTCTGTAGGGCACCGGGCGTCACTGCGATGCGCGCTCCCCGGCCGGAATCGAACCGGCACTCCATCGACCAGCAGCGAAACCACGGTGTTCCCTCAGTGAGGTTGGGGCTTCGCCACCGGTGGCCGCGCGCCAGGGGGCGAATCCGGCGCGGGCGCGGGGAGCGGGCCATGGGGGAGAGGAGTGCAGGGGCGAGACCCCCCCATGGCCTAGATCAAGCTACCCCGGTCAGCGAGCGGCCAGGGAGACATACGGGCTGAGCGTGGGACCACCGTTCTGCGGGGTGATCGCCGACTGGAGCCACGGCCGACCGTCCACACGCTCGATGAAGCGGTACGCGGTCAGGTCGTTGCCGAACTTGTAGTGCGGGCTGACCTCCGCGCTCATCGCCATGCGGTCACCCAGCAGGTACTGGGAGAAGTCCACGAACACCAGATCGGACGCAGTACCCAGCGCGGCGATCTTCTCCGTGAAGATGACCGGGCGGCCCAGGATGGTGACGGGCGGCCCCTCCACGCCGTTGTTCAGCCACACCGCGCTGCCACCGGTACCCACGGAGATGGCCATGGTGGCAAGTTCCGGGAAGGTGTTCGGCGAGGCGAGCCACACCGCGTTGCTCAGCGAAGAGGGCATCATGCGCGAGAACATCGCGATGATGTTGTCCCACAGGATGGTGGAGGCGGTCTGGCCGCTCACACCCGCCACCGAGAGCAGTGCTGCGTTGTCCGGGCTGAGCACACCCAGGGGCTCACCCACACCGGTGCCGCGCAGGAAGGCGATGTCTTCGAACCATGCCACCGCTTCCGGGAACAGTTCCCGCACCAGCATGTCCACGCTGGGTGCGCTGTCCTGGATGAGTTCGTTCGGCACCTCGGTGTAGGCGGTGAGCTTCTTCGCCTCCAGCACCAGGCGACCGAACGCAGGCTGCGACTGGATGAGAGCAGCGCCCTCTTCCGTCCAGTAGCCGATGATGCCGCCGTACACGCTGCCGTTGTTCGTGGTGGAGTCGATCATGGGCCATGATGTGCGCAGCGAAGCCATCGGCACCACGCGAGCGCGCGGCCGGACGATGGCGCTCTCCAGCGCCACCCGCAGCAGTTCCGAACGGAACTCCTCCGGGATGAGGAAGCCACCGCTACCGGGGTCGGTGCTGGACATCGCGTTCTTGATCTCGCGCTGCTGCGCGCCGATCTCCGGATCACGCGGATCGGCGTGGTGATCCACTGTCTTGAGGAAGTCGAACAGCCCGGAGAACTTGCCGTTGAGCACAGCGCCCGGCGCCGTCTTGCTCCACGCGGCAGCCGTCTTGCGACCCGCCGAACTCTGCGCGTGCGCGTCAGCTGCCGCTTCCTTCAGCGACACCGGCTTGCCGCCACGCGACCACGACTCAATGTTGTTCTCGCGAGCGAAGTTCGCGAACGTGGCGTTGACCATGTCCCGGAGCTGCTCGTCCACGTCCGGGTTCTTCTTGCCGTGGGTGTTCGCGTAGTTCGTCATGAACTCAGCGAACGCTGCCGGATCGGCATAGATGGGGTCCATCTTCTTGCGATCCATGAGCGTTTCGCGCAGACCGTCCGCATCGGTCGGCACTGCCACTGCTGCGGGCATATTCGATCCTCTCTTGACCGATGCGTCAGAGACCGGCCATGGCCATGCGCCATGCCCAATCTGCGTCCGCTTCCGTTTCGTCCGTGGCCGCATCGTCCGGCACGGGTTGCTTCTTCTTCGGTTCCTCGTCCGGCCCAGGCTCCTCGTCCGGATCGGGCGGCAGCGCGTTCGCGATGCGCGCGGGGAGCTGGTTGCGCCACCCGCTCAGCAGCCGCGCGGCAGGCTCATCGTCTTCTTCCTCACCTGCGAGCTCATCGACCAGCCCGGCATCCAGTGCTTCCTGGCCGTTGAACCACTTGCCGTCTTCGGCGTTCTCCGTCATGAGGGCGCGCCAGTAGGCCTCATCCTCGCCGGCCTGATCAGCATAGATGCCTGCAATGGTATCGCTGATCTTGTCCAGCAGATCGGCGCTGGTGCGATGCGACCCACCATTGCCATACGTCATGGTCATGGCGTCGTGGATCATCATGAACGCGCCGCGCGACATCACCACCCGTGCACCCGCCAGCGCGATGAACGATGCGGCGCTGGCGGCCAGGCCATCCACGTACGTGGTCACCGCGCCGTTGTGCCGCGCCAGCAGCGTGTGGATGGCAACGCCATCGAACGCATCCCCGCCACCGGAGTTGATCCGCACGTCCACGGGACCGGGGCCCAGCTCCCGCAGGGCCGCCGCCACGTGCGAAGCGCTGATGCCCTCGTCAAACCACCCGCCGCCACCGATGCGCCCTTAGATCATCAGATCACGCTGCGCGCCCTCGTTGCGGATGGCCAACCCCGGCGCCGCCGTCCAGTCGTTCGCGCCATCACGCACCGCGCGCTGATGCCGCGCCGCCATCACCGGGGAGATCAACGAGTTCGCCACGCTCAGCAGTTCACGCCGCCGCCTGTTCACCGCTGCCTCCTCTTGCGCACCACGCATCGGCAGTTGTTGCCGTACTGCGCACCCACGCACTTGATGTAGCCCTTGCCGCCGGGATAGTCCGCGTACGCATCGGCGCGATTACGGTACAGCTTGCCGTGGTTGTCCTTGCACTCGTCGCAGGCGTTGTCGTCATCTTCGCCGATGACCTCCCACCGCATCGCCATCTGGACGCGGCCAGGGTGAGTGTCCTCCGCCGGCTTCTTCGGCTTCGGCTTCTCCTCCTCGCCGCCCTTGCCGCCGGGAGGAACGGGCGCGCCAGGAGGAGCAACGATGGTCGGCGGAGGAGGTTCGGTGTAGCCGAGATCGGGCCAATCCAGCATCTCCAGCACACGATCCGCATCAAACGGACCGGTGCCAGCGAGCGCCAGCAGCGCCGTGCTCTTGACCTCCAGCTCTTTCATCGCCGCTTCACTGTCGGCGGGGATGGGGCTGACGAAATCGAGCATGGTCGTCTTCGCGAGACGATCCCCGTACAGCGGCAGCAACCCCAGATTCCACATGGAGCGCCACCGCTTGAGGCGTGGCTGCACCAGCCACCGCGCGAACACGTACTCACCGGCTTCCGCGTTCGCCCGGTTCACGTCTTCCACGATGCCCAGCAGCGGTTTCGGGAAGCCGAACGCCACCATCGTCTTGTCGCGGTTCACGACGTCCAGCTCTGCGAACTGCATGTCACGCATGGACAGGGACGTCTCGACCCACTTCGCGCCGTGCTCGATGATCGCCACCCGGTGCGCCTTGCTGATGCCCTGGTGCTGCTCCCGCCACCGCAGCGTCATCTCATCGAACTCGTCATCCGACAGGCGGCGATCGACCTCGATCACACCCCCTGGCCGCGCGCTGTTCTGGAAGAACTGAGCCTGCCATTCCCGCCCGTACCGCTGCGAGTCAAGATCCAGCAGCAGCGCCTGAATCGGCCCCATGCCCCGGTACATGTCCAGCGGGTTCGGCATGCGGTGCCGCAGCAACTCCGTGTTCTCCAGCGGCACCTGCTGACCTTCCGGCCCCGTATACAGCCACCCTTGCAAGTAGCCGTTCTCATGCGGGACGGGCTCCAACCGATCCGGGCGGCAAGGCCACAGGTCGGTGGGGAAAGCGATGCCCGCCGTGCGCCCCACGATGATGTTGGTCTCACCGGTGAGGTCACTGTGCTGCTGTCCCGCCTCTGCCAACTCCGTGCCGTTCATCAGACCGGGCACGGGATTGGTGATCAGGTCCAGCGCGGGATGGGAGTCGATCGGCTTGCGGTCTTCCTCGCGTGGCGCTTTCGTCCACGCGCCCCAATCCGCTTCGCCCACGGCGGTGAACAGCCGGTTGATGATCGGATAGATCACCGCATCGGTGCCGTACGTCTCCATCTGACGGATGTAGTCCCCGCGCCCCTGGCCGGGCATGCGCCACCCGACCGCGCGCCGCGCCAGCGGAACAGGGGACGTGTTGCTGATCTCCCGGCGAGCGGCCAGAGACAAGCGGTCGCCGAACCGGCCCAGCACATCCGTCAGCGTCTTCACTCAATCACGCGCCTGCGGTCACGCAGCGCCTTCATGGTCCGCGCGTTGGCGGGGATGCCGAGATCCAGCACGCGCTCATCGGCGCGCTGCGGGTCACGCGGCGGCGCCTCTTCCTCCACCGGTCCGCCCCAATCCGGGTGGCGCTCCCGCCCCTGGCATCGCTTGCACGACTCACTCTCACACTCGCGAAGCGTCATCGCCGCACCCCCTGCGCGTCCGACTCCGTGAGGTACGCCAGCAGCAGCAGTGAGATACCCACTGCTGCCCAACCCGCTGCCCCCGCCCACATAAACGCAGCCACGCATAAGCACCCCAGCCCCACCAGCACCATCAGCGGAGAGCGGAGCACTGCCAGGCGCTCCCACCTCACGCTGCGTTCGCCCCTCTCCATGGGCGCGAGGATACAGCAGCGGCGCGCACCCAGTGATCAGATGCGCGCCGAAACTTGAAACGTGAAGTTGTCAGATCAGCCCTGTGTTGATCTTCCCGCTACCGCCACAGGCGGTGCAGGTTTGCGTCTCCCACTTACCCGGCCTGACCTCCACTTGCACCGTGCCGTTGCCGTGACAGTTCTGGCACGTCACAACCCTGCCCATGCGCCCTCCTCATTCGCTCCGACTCACCAGCTCAGCCTACCGTAACTGAGTGACAAGTCAACTAGCCCAGGATGCGGATGCGGGGAGCGGGAGCGAGATCCTGATACGCCACGGCGTACCGGCCAGCATCCATCGCGTCATCGTCGATCTTCTCAGGCTCGTCCGGCTCAGGCTTCTCACGCCCGGCCGTGGCGTTGGGGCGCGGCTTCCACACGTAGCCCTCTATCTCCTCGGCAAAGGACGTGGGGCGCCCCGCCTCCCGCCGCTCCTCATCCCGCTCCACCAGCGAGTCACGCAACACGAACAGGCGGGGGTGGCCATCGCGCTGCACCTTCAACCGCTGCTGCACCGCCTGGATGCCATCGCTCACGCTCTTGTGTGCCGCCACCGTGCCCACACCCGTGTGTCGCTCGAATGTGGCGCGGTCCTCCGCATCATGATCAGCGAGCACCACGCGCGGGCGGGGATAGATCCATCCCGCCTCTGCCGCCAACTCCAGCGGGGAGGCGTCCGGACGGCGCACCTTCGCATCCCGCCACCGCGACTTGTGACACACCGTGTGCAAGATCGTTGCGGCGTGATCCTCCACCAGGCGCTTGCTCATGTGGATCTCGCGCTCCAGCCACATGCGCCCATCGCCATCGATGGCCCACTGCTGCCACACGAACGGGTGGATGAAGCCAAAGTCCACCGCCCAGATACGCACCCATTCCTTCGGCAGCACCTTGCGATCGGAGAGATGGATGCCGGGCGACCACCCGTCATAGATGATCCCCTCCGCCGCCGCCCACTTCCCGTCCCGCAATCGCAGGCGCCGCACCCCGGTGAGGTTGTCCAGCTTCCCCATGTACCCCTGGCCGTACTCCGTCAGCTCCCCGCCCTCGGAGTAGAGCCGCGGGTTGTCCTCATGGCGCGAGTACAGCATCACGGTGCGCCCGTCATCGCAGCGCCGCTTGAGGGGGTGCGCGGGCTGCTGCGGGTTGCAGTCCATCAGCAACTGTTGGAAAGACACGGCACCGTTGCGCAGGCGCGTAGTGATCTTCTCCAGATCCTCCAGCGTCAGCTCAGTGGCCTCCTGCGCGAACACGATGTCGTACTCACTGGACATGATCTTGTCAGCGTTGTCCATCCCGCCGACCACGATCACGCTGCCGTTGCCGTAGATGTACTGCGCAGGCTTCTCGCCACTGCCGCCGTACCAACGCACAATGCCCGCCTTGATGGCATCAGCAGCCACCTGCTCCCGGAACGTCACCAGACCGGTACTGCTCAGCGAGCGGTGCGTCTTGCGCACCATCAGCGCGCGCATGCCCGGGTTGGCGAGGCACATCAGGTGGATCTTGTTGAGCGCAGCGAAAGACTTGCCGGTCCCGGCCGGGCCACAGATCAACACCTCATCCTCGCGGCGCCGCATGACCTCCAGCGCCGCGCCGCGCAGCGCCACCCGGCGCACCACTGGAGCGGTCACGTCACTGGCCGCGCGTCAGCAGCAGGAACAGCAGCATCACGAACACAGCGGCCAGCAGAGTCAAGGGCAGCAGCACAGTCAGGCACCACGCACCGAATCCCATGCTCGCCTCCCGCGCCATCCGCGCATGCCAGCGGCGCTCCAGCCACACGCGCGCCCGCCTACGCACGCTGCGCATGACCAGTCTCCAGCAGCAGATCGTTCAACAGCCGCCCGTCCGCCAGGCGCACGATGCCCAGCCACCGGCCGTACTTGTCCTTGCCGGTACTGGTCAGCGTCACCAGCGGCACTCCCGCACCCACCGCCGCGCCCGCCGCCTCCCGTGGCGGCACGCTCAGCGCGAGCACACCCTCCACGAACCGGGTGGCCGCCATGCCGGGGATGGTGTCGCGCTCCGGAGCGTCCACGCCACGCAGGCGGATGCGCTCATCCACGCGCCACACGTTCCAGCCAAGATCAAGATTCATGACCATCGTGTCTGCGTCCACCACGCGCACCACCCTGGCCGGTACCGTCCACGCGGTCACAGCGCCGCCGCCGCTGCCATGGCCCCCGCTGTCGCCAGCAGCAGCGCCCCTATCACGATCATCATCGCCCACCGCAACACGCGGCCAGTGTAGGGCAGGCTCACTCCGCAGCGGAGTACCAAACCTCTTCGAGCATCTCGCCAGCGTAGGGACCGCGCGGCACGCGGAAGGGCGCCCTGCGCCAATCCAAGTACCCCTTGCGCACCAGATCGTTGAGCGAGTCGATACGCCCACCGGCCATCTTGATTTCGCACTGAGGCGCCCACCCCTCCTCGCTCAGCGCCGCCTGCCCGAGCACTGTAACCAGCGTCTTGAATTGAAGGTCTGTGAGTGCCGCCCGCTTCGTTGTCATGCAAGTATCCTCCCACGTCAGCGCCACAAAAGTCAATGACTTTCTGCCTGCGTGTCACTCACAAGTCAACTAGACTAGAGGCACAGGCAGCGGAGAGAGGGAGCGAAACATGGCGCAGGACAACAGCAACTGGGTCATCACCCGCCAGGTCAACGGCGGACCGCGCGAGCGCATCGCCGGGATTCGGGGCCAGGATGCCGCGATGGAGCGCCACGACCGCATGAAGCGCGAAGTGCCGCGCGGCAGCGTGGTGAAGATGACCATGAAGGAACTGAAGAACTGAGGGAGGCGGGGGGCTGCGGCCCCCTACTTCAGATCCTCCGGATCGACGCCCACCAGCTCGTAGCGCACCGCGCCCGTCACCTCATGCTTCTCAGCAGCATCAATGCCCAGCAACTTGCGGATGTGCGCAGTGGTCGCGTTCAGTTCCTTGATGGCAGCCACCCGGCCGCTGTAGTCGCGCACCACCGTCTCCGACTCAGGGTCGTAGACGACATCGCCATCCTTACCCGCAGTGACGGGCGCACCCTCCATCGCCGCAAGCTCAGACAGGCGCCGCAGATTCTCCGCATACAGCGCCATCATCTCCTGGCGCACCGCGCCGAGATCGATGGGCGGCAGCTTCGCCTTCACCTTGTCCAGCCGTTGCGCCACTGCCTGCTGCGTGATGCCCAGACGTGAGCCGATCTCGCGCTGCGTCAGGCGCTCCACCGCATACCAACGATAGAGCTGCTGCTCCTCCTCGGAGAGCGGCAGCGCCTCCTGCTCAGCCACGGAAACAAGCCCCCACAATCACTCTGCGTCATCCCACACTGTCACGCTGCCATCAGCGTAGTGCGTGAACCTGGACTTCTGTGTCATCTGGCGGCGGCTCGTGCAAGTTAAGTGTGACGGAGCCAGTCTCTGTGACACTGAACCTGGACTTCTGTGTCATCTGGCGGCGGCTCGTGCAAGAGATCGGCCAAGGAGCGCTCCAGCCTCTCCCGCGCCACCGCCAGTTCCGTGCGCTCCCGCTCCAGCTCAGCCGCGCGGCGCACCACCCCCGCCAACTCACGCGCCACACTCACCCACTGCTGCTCACCCACCGTGCACCCGCTCTCTCGCCTGCCGCTGTTTGATCGCTCCGTCCGCCCGGTGGGTGTGATCACCGCGCCCCTCATCCACCCACGCACAGCGGCCAGGGCCGGGGCACTTGAGCACCTTCGCTGCGCGTGCCTGCCGCTCCTGCTCCGCCACCACCGCCGCATACCACTGCCCATCCCGCACAGGCTGCTCAAGCCACGCCTTGAAACCCATGACGCCCAGCTTCATGAACGGCGCCCTGCCGCCGCCCACCACGCCCACGGAATCCCACACCGAACCGCGCCGCACCGCGTAGCCCCGGAACGCCTGCGTCACCCCATCGACCACCAGCAGCCGCGCCACCCGCACCCCCCAGTAGTCAGCCACCACCAGCGGACGCCCGTTCGCACCGATGCCGCTGCCGCGCGAATGACTCACTCCCACCCGCCACCCGAACACCTCCGCCAGAGCGGCCAGGGAGGACACAGGCCCCGGCTGTGTGTGCACACACCCCTCACCGCACACGAACACCGGAGCCGGGTGCTCCACCCGCTC
>JACCDQ010147126.1_pt1 | contig 12530 bp, 11 predicted proteins | sample 7446031 | NCBI WGS metagenome assembly JACCDQ01 (sample SAMN15323442, study PRJNA562643) | freshwater metagenome | isolation source: river surface water | place: USA:Blue River Watershed | collected 2017-08-17
CGATGGTTGGGCCGTTCCTACCGACGCCGCAATTGAACCTTATAAATGGAATGACTAAAGTTTCAAAAAGCCCTGATCGGCATTCCTTTCAAAAGGAAGGTTATGTTAAGCGCCAGCTTGAAAAGGGTGAGCCTCTAAACGAAGCGTATATCAAAATGTTCCAAGAGACTGTTGACAGTCACGATCACAAGTTCGATGACCCTAAATCTCGTGAGAACAATCTAGAATACGATCTGCTAACCACTGATTGGATTCTAGAGAAAGTTCGGGCCAACGATTATTATGCCCAAAATCTTTATGCGGCGATGTGTAATCGAGACTTCCAAAAGCTAGATGTTATTCCTATCCTAAAAGATCAAAAGTGGTCATGCTCTTGGCGCTATGCCGGGGGCATTATTGCTGATATGCAACAAAAAGGTGATTATATCGATTGGTACTGCTCCGGCATTCGCAACGATGGCTACCAAGATGATCTAGACATTGTTACTCCACAACAATACGTTTCTGAAGGTGTTGTGACTGAAGAAATTGAAAAAGATTTAAATAAACTCGGGTGGGTTGTTCTACCCGAATCAGAGGACTATTAACAGGAGGATATAAGTCCAAAATGAACTACGAGCTCTACGAAGTTTGGGGTGTTGACGAATCAGGTCACGAAGAACTAATTGAAACTACTGCTAGTAAAAAAGAAGCAGACGCACTTGCTAAGACAAGTTTAGACAGCTATATAGAAACCGTAATCTATAAAGAAAACGAAAATGGCGATTTGGACGAGGTGGACCGTTTTGAGCAAGGTTGACAAGTTGGCTGTTTGGTCGTATAATATTAGTATTGTTAAACAGTTAGGAGTGATTTCAAATGGCAACTAAAGCACCAGCAACTAAGACTCGTGTTACTAAAAAGCAAGTTATTGCTCATCGCACTAAAGCGGCTCGCGATTTGAGCCCAAAGTGGGACGATCACGAGACTATGACTGCTGATCAGTTTAACAAACACTTCCGCAATTCAATGGACTACTACCGCTTGGAGACTTCCGGTAAAGAACTTAAACCCAAAGTTATTAACTGGATGAGTACTAACGGTTATCCTAAAGATGTTATCAAAGCGTTCAAAGACACTAAAGACAATCGTTGTTCTGTAACAGTTGGCGCTATTGCCGCTAATCTACTTAACGGTATGCCTGCTCACCGTGCGGACTTTAACGAAGGCCGTAACACAGCAGAATGGTTGAGCAAAGCTATTGCTAAGATTATCGACGAAGGCAAGAACGACGAGCAAGAACCCGAAGAAGGTGCTGAAGTTAAACCTGTTGTCGCAGGTCCAAGTATTCAAGAGCGTGTGCGTGAAGCCGCAATGAATATGACTGACGAAATTGAAGATGCTCTCGAGTCTTTTGCTACAGACCCAGATGCGTTTGATCCAAAAGCGTTTAAGTTGCTGAACTTGCTTCGCGGCCGCCAAGTTAAGGCAGCTCACGCTCGTATCATTAAGGGATTCTATCAACGTCAACACGATGAGTTAGCAGAAGTTCCTGGTACTAAAGACGAGCAGTTAAAAGAAGGTTACAGCCATATTAGCAAAGCTAACTTGAAAAAGATTACTGCGTTCTACGCTGAAATCCTTAGTGCTTGTGATATGTTGGCACAAGAAGCTAAGATTAACAAGAAGCCTCGTGCTAAGAAGCCCACTGACAAGGCTAAAGTTGTTGCTAAGATGAAATATCTCAAGCAAGACGACAAGCTCAAACTAGTGTCTATCAACCCTGTTGATATTATTGGTGCTAAAGAACTATGGGTGTTTAACGTTAAAACCCGCAAGTTGGGCAAGTATGTGACTACTGAGTTTAGCGAGCTAAACGTTAAAGGTACAAGCATCACTGGATTTGATGAGTTTAAGAGTGTTGCTAAAACGCTACGCAAGCCCGAAGAACAGCTCAAAGAGTTTAAGGCAGCTGGCAAAGTAGTATTGCGCAAGTTCTTGGACGATATCAAGGCTGTAGATATCAAACTTAACGGTCGTATCAACGAAGATACTATTCTGCTTAAAGTACAATAACAAAGTAAATTTACAGTAAAAACGGGCTTCGGCCCGTTTTTTTGTGGTCTGATAAATACATTACTATGAACAAAAAGAATCTTGACCAAGCCCTTGCGGCATTAGCAGACGCACTTTACAGTGAGGATTCTGCCACCTCAAATCCTGTTGCTTTTATTGAAACTCTTCCAAAAGGATCAATTAGCGGTGACTTAGTTAGCGGTGGTAAGATTACAAAATTTAAGAGTGCCGGTATTACTGATTTGTCTAGCACAGAGCAATTAATTGTTCGTGATGATGCTGTATCAATTAAGTCTTTGTTAAGTGATGCTATTACTTCAAAAGATATAACCGCTGATAGCATTAAAGTTGACGTTCTAACTGTTAACGAAATTAAGACAACAGTTAAGATGGAAAAAGATTCATCTATATACTTTACAGGTGATAAGATTTATAGCAAAGGTTTGTTATGGGTTGCTAAAGATTATACTAAGCAATTTGTTTATAACTCAAACCCAGATAGATTCTTTTCAAGTGAAATTATCGACGTACACAAAGGAAAGTTTTTTAGTGTAGGCGGCGTTAAAGTAATTGACGATTCGGAAATCGGTCCTACAGTTTTTAAGAGTAACCTTAAAGAAGTAGGCACCTTAAAAGGATTAGATGTTATGGGAGATGTATCGATTAATCAATACATGTTCTACAAATCATCTATGGATCGTTTAGGCCTAGGTACTGATACTCCACACGCAGGGTTTAGCGTTGCCGAAATGGGCATCGAAGTAATGCTAGGAACTGATGATGAAATGAAAGGTATGGTAGGAACATTTGCTCCTGTCGACTTTACTATTGTCAGTGATAATACTCCTAGAATTACAGTAGGAGCTACTGGAAACATTGTTTTAGGCAATGCCGGAAAACTAGTTAATATTCCTGCCAAGGTAGGCATTGGTGTAAGAACTGTTGACCAAAATGTTGACTTACATGTTGCTGGTCCTGTTCGTATTCACAATCGTTTACAGATGTATGATGTTGCTCCTCCGACTGAAGGAACATACATGGTTGGTGATATTGTATGGAATTCAGAACCCTTATCTGGAAAATACGTTGGCTGGGTATGTGTTAAGGCAGGCAATCCAGGTAGCTGGAATCCATTTGGAAAGATAGACAACAAGGTGTAATATGGGCAAGACTGCCCTTGTGTTAGGTAACGGTGAAAGTCGTTTAAACATAGACCTTAAAAAATTTCCGCACGATGTTCTTATAGGGTGTAATGCTATACACCGTGACTTAAAAGTCGATCATCTTATTTGCTGTGATAAGCGTACAGCTCAAGAAGCATTTGACGCAGGCGTAAAAAATCTTTACACTCGCGAGCAGTGGGCAGAACAATTTAATTCTTTTCCACTCCCAGAATTACCTTACACGGGCCAAAGTAGAATTGACCAGCCCAAACATTGGGGCAGTGGCGGATACGCTGTATTGTTAGCAACTAAAATGGCTGAGAATATTGTCTTATTGGGTTTTGACCTTTACGGCATATCAACATATACCAAACCTGGAAGCGTTACCGTTCGGGTACACGATACTCCTAAAGTTAACAATATCTATAAAGGAACAGCAAACTATTCATCCGCCGACACTTCGGCTGTTGATCACTCATATTGGGTTTACCAATTATCAAAAATATTTGAAATCTTTCATAAACATAGTATCACAATTATCAACAAAGCAGATTGGGCTATGCCTACCGAATGGCAAAAAGATAATGTGAAATTTGTTGCATTATAAATACTTTCTCTGTATACTAATAGAGTAGCGGACTTAGACATTCACCCCGCTTTATAAACTCTGCGTGTCGTCAAACTTACTTAAGGAAGGCAAGAGATGACTTGGATTATCGATAAAACATTTGAATTCTGTTATGGTCACAGGGTTCACACTCAAACATTAAACGGCGAATATGCTGCTGACCTAAAATGCGCTTGTCGTCATTTACACGGTCATGAAGGCAAGATGCAGGTTCACTTAACAGGTGACGGTTTAGACAAGACTGGTATGGTTACTGACTTTAGACATTTAGAATGGCTAAAGAAATGGATTAACACATACATCGACCATCAATTCATTATTGATAGAAACGATCCGTTGTACAATCAAATCATTGGACAAAACACAGCACTAGTTCCTGTGCTTGTTCCAGAAACTGACTACGTTGCTGGTTACCATATTGACCCAGCTCACTATGCAAAAATGAGTGGCCCAGAACAAGAATACTTTGAAGGCTTCATGGTTGTAGATTTTGTTCCTACCAGCGAGCATCTTAGTTCTTGGATGGCCGAACTAGTTGAAGCAAAGATGAAGAAACTTGGAGTTAAAGTTCACAGCATCGAATGGTGGGAAACTCCTAAGAGTCGTAGTGTGTTTTACCGCGACGGTGTATGATAACTGTACTTTGTGTAAGATACGGAAACAAATACGGTAAGGAATATGTAGAGCGGCTACGAAATATGGTTAGCCGCCATTGTACAATTCCTTACGAATTCGTCTGCTTAACTGACGACCCTACTCCTATTGATGGCGTGAAATTGATCGTCCGACCACATGCAGGATATCAAAAACCTTGGTGGCACAAAGTTCATATGTTTGATCCTAGCCTTGGCATCAAAGGCAGGATTTTATATTTTGATCTTGATGTTGCTATTGTTAGTAACATTGAAAAACTAGTAGCAGGTCTCAACGAAAAAGATTTTTTTGGAATTCGAGACTTTAATAGAAAATTTCATCCTAATTGGCAAATACTTAATAGCTCTGTCATGAGTTGGGAAGCAGGATTCCACACTGATATCTGGACTGTATTTTGTGACCGCAAGGTCGAGGCGATGAAATTACACGGCGATCAAGATTGGATTTACAAAGTAGCCAAAAGCCGAATCAAATTCTGGCCAGATGAATACATTATGAGCTACAAATGGGAAATTCGTCAGCGAAACGAAATCCAGAGAATAGACGGTAAGTTCCAATTTAAAACCGTTCGTAGTCCAGAAATACCAGCACATTGTTCTGTTCTAGTGTTTCACGGCGACCCAAAACCTGAAGATATTAAAGACCCTATAATTGTTGACAACTGGCAGTAATCGGTGTTATAATAGTTGTATGACTACTACTTCCTACACCGTTATTGTCGAACAAGATCCTGTTACAGGAGAACTTGTACTTCCATTCACTCCAGATATGCTTGCCCAAGTCGGCTGGGATTTTGGAGATACAATCGTTTGGACAGAATCCGATCACGGTTCTTTTGTATTAACTAAGAAAGAAACAAATGACAACTAAGCAGTATAATGATCTCGAAGCCGGCCCAATGGACGAAATTGATGCCGCAGTTTGGAACGGTGACTTGTTTCACAATCGTGCTAATATTGCTGCCTTCCGCGGTATGATGGCCCGTTGGGAAAACGGTTTGAAAATGTGCGAAGATATCCTTAACGAGATTCCAGAAAATGAATAAACGCATTGGTTTCGCTTGTAAGTGGATCGACCACGCAGGACAGGTCGACGGCATTAAAGCTACTGATCCTGCTAAAGCCTACAATACCGGTACCACTACTGTTGCCTGGTTAAATAGACAGAGCCAGCAAGTTGCTGAAGAAAAACTGTGGGACCTTATGAAAGGTAACATTGAAGCAACTCGCAAACTCGTTGAAAAGGTAAGCACACTTGATGAAAATCTTAGAATGGTACGACTTAGCAGCGATATACTTCCTGTGTACACTCACAGTGATTGGAGCTTCTTTTACCGGCTATCCGATGTCCGTAGATATTGCGAGAGCGAGTTTGCCCGAATCGGTGATCTGGCCCGCAAGAATAATGTTAGGCTTAGTATGCATCCTGGTCAGTTTGTCGTTTTGGCATCTGATAACCCTGGCATTGTAGATCGTTCAATCGAAGAATTTGAATATCACGTTGACATGGCTCGATGGATGGGCTATGGTCAATCATTCCAAGACTTTAAGATTAATGTACACATAGCCGGCCGACAAGGTCCAGATGGCATTCGTCGTGCGTATACCAGACTAACTCCCGAAGCACGTAACACACTCACTATCGAAAATGAAGAAATTACACACAATCTTGACACCTGTTTGGAACTTGCTGATCTCGTTCCGATTGTACTTGACATACACCATCACTGGATTAACTCGGGCGAATATATCGATCCTAGCGACATACGTGTTAAACGGGTTGTTGACAGTTGGCGCGGTGTTCGCCCTACTTGCCATTATAGTGTGTCTCGCGAAGATGTACTCGTTGGCCATACCCCCGGACTACGTCCCGCTCTTCAGACCCTCCTAGAATCCGGACACAAAAAAGCAAAGCTCAGGGCACATTCGAACTTCTATTGGAATACAGATGTTAACGAATGGGCACTGAGCTTTAGAGATCAATTCGACATTATGTGCGAATCGAAAGCTAAGAATTTAGCTAGTTTCGATCTCTACAATCAGGCATTAAGCCTGGGGCTTTGATTTAGGCTTACGACCACCCTTTTTAGGAGCACCTTGTTTAGGAGCAGCAGCTTTCTGAGCTGGTTTTTGGCCTGCTGGCTTTTTGCCTGCGGGCTTTTTCTTCGGTGCTGGTTTAGCAGCCGGAGCAGCTTCTTCTTTAGTAACTGGCTGGCTGTTAACTACTTCTGTTAGAGTAGGTGCTTCTACCTTGTATGGGGCTTCCGCAGTTACTTCTGCTGGCTTACCACCAAATAGTTTCTTAATAAATCCGAACATTTAATGTTCCTCCTTTTGAGTTTTTATTTAGTACTTGCCTACAGGCAGGGTCGTTGAAGCGGGTAAATCCCAAATCTTTTTCTGTTCAACACCTTTACGTTGAGCAAAGCGTTTAGCATCGCAATTAGGACAACAATGAAAAAAATTATTGCTCAATCTTTTTCGTTGTATTCGTTTTAAATCTCTTTTAAAAATTTCATCACAGTTGTCGCAGCGAAATAAAGCAACCGTTTTCTTTCTTTCATAGGTATGCTCTTTTCCTAGCTTGCTGAGCCTTTTATACTCTACAGTTTCTGTTTCTGTTTTTAAAAACATAATGTATTTACATTAGGCTTATAAAATTTTGGGCTAAATATTAGAGCATTTGCTCAATCTAGGATTTATAAACCATGGCAAGAAAGATAATTGATATTGGTGTAGTAGGTAACGACGGCACCGGTGATAGTATAAGAGATTCGTTCCGTAAAGTAAACGATAACTTTAGAGAATTATACAGTTCGTTAGGTTTAGGAGAAAATTTAAAGTTCATCGAAATGGATGACACTCCGTTAACTTACGTAGGTCAAAACGACCCTGTAACATTTGCTACACCCCTTGTAACAGTTAATAACGACGAAACTGGTTTAGCATTTAAACAACTAAGACCAGGTGACGGTATTAGTATTGACTTTGTTTCAAATCCAAACGAAATCACAATTAACTCTGAATTCTCTAGAATTTCAGCAGATGATGCTCCACAATTAGGTGGCAATTTAAGTGCTAGATCAGGTGGCAGACAATGGAGAATCCAAGATTTAACAACTCCTGTTACCGGTGATGAAGCTGTTAATAAAGCATATGCTGATACAAAAATTGCTCGTGCAGGTACAAATGCTATTGATCCTGCTACAGGTCAAGTAAACGCAGCCTTCGGTCGTATGAGCGGGCCGTTGATTTTAGCTCGAGATCCTGAGCCGGACGACGACGAAGTATATGACGGCCTAATTGCTGCCACAAAACGATATGTTGATAATTCAGCATTTGGTTCAGTGGCTAACTTGTATGTCGCTACTTCAGGCGCAGACGAAAGACCAGGTGTTTCTAAAGAGCTACAAGGACGAGCATTAGCATATGCTTATCGCACAATCGAAGCAGCATGTAAACGTGCTGAAGAATTAGTACTAGAATCTAGAGAAGAAATTGGTCCGTACAAAAAGGTCCTAACATATAACGACGGTCAGGGCGAATGTTACTTAACAGCTATCGTCAGTTCACCTTTATCTGGAAGTGGTTTTGAAGGTGTTCCAATTATGAGTGTTGATACTGTTACAATTTCTACAGATATCAACGGCGATCCACTAGGCGGCACAAACTATAACATCGGTGATCAAATTCAACTAGTCGGTGGCTTGCTTGCCCCAGGTGGTCAAAAAGCAATCCTAGAAGTCTTAAGTACAGCAACAACTCCGGGAACTATTGTAACCTTCCGTGTTATTTCAACAGGATCTTACTTAGAATTGCCTGGAAGCAATGATGTAGCAACAGAGTTAGTCAGCGCAGGTTCTAGCTTTGGTTCTGGTGCCACATTTGAAGTTACTTACAAAGTTAGTGCTGTAAGAATTAATGATCCAGGTGGATCAGCAAGTAATCCATCATACGACGACTATTCGTTAGTTTCTGTACGTATCGAAGGTGGTGGCGGAACTGGTGCGTTTGGAACGGCGTTTGTTGACAGTGGTCAAATTACAGGAATTACCGTAACTGACCCCGGAAGCGGCTTTACTACTTTGCCTACTGTACAAGCAGACTTGCCAAGATTCAAAATCTTTACAAACGGTCTAAACACTGATGCTACTGGTAACATCGGAGAAGATACTCCAGCAGCTATTAGAACTAGAGATATTAGAGAAGGTCTATACTTATACGGTGTAGAGTCTGGTGCGCTAGCACAAATACTTTCACATAACGGTACGCTAGACGGCGACGATGAAGTATTTGACTTAGACATAAAGTACGGTGCTTTCAAGATCGGAGAACCTATTGCCTACGGCGATGTTTCGAGAACTATTCAAATTACAATTTTAGTAGAAAGCGGTATCTACGAAGAAAACTTACCTATTAAGGTTCCTCAAAACGTTTCCATTGTTGGCGACGAATTTAGACGTTGTATTATTCGTCCTCGTCCGGGAACATCAAGTTCTCCATGGGCTTTCCAAAAATTCCGCAGAGATTTAACTAATGACGGTCTAGTAACTGCTACACAATTATTTGGTTACCACTACTTAACCGATACAACACAGCCTGTATATCCTAAGATTGACAATAAAGGATACTACACCGCCGCTGCGGCATTAATTGAATTAAACCGATCTTTTATTCAAGAAGAAACTATTGCTTGGATCGAAGAACAAATTAGTCAAGGGTATACTCCATTTGTACCTTTCACATATAACGAAACAAAGTGTGCTCGTGACGTTGGACTTATCTTAGAAGCTGTTATTAACGACATGTTGTTAGGTTCTACATACCTATCAAACTTTGCTGCTAGAGCTTACTTACGTTCATACTCATCAACTGTAACAGAGTCTCAGAAGGGACAGACAATTGCTGGTATTAACGAAGCTTTGGATCAAGCATTGTCTTATGTAATCGAGTCTTCTACTTACAACGGCACAAAATTAAATCTGTCTAATAATATCGAAATTATTACAGATATTATTCAAAACGAAGTTGCTCCAACAACTGGTATTGTATACACAGAACCAACAGGTATTACAACTGATGCTTCTCGTGCTGCTGCTATTATTAGAGCCAATAGACAATTTATCATTGACGAAATTATAGGCTACATTAATGATTCGTTAGTCCCAGGTTCTATTCCTGGATACGATGCTACTACCTGTGGTCGTGATGTTGGCTACATCCTAGATGCTTTAGTGTTCGATTTAGTCTACGGCGGCAATTCACAGATCATTGCTGCGGCGAGCGCATACTACGACTATGCGTCTGTAAGCACAGTAACCGGCGAAGAGTCGGCATTTACTTCTGCTTTAACACAGCTACAAGTAATCCTTCCAAAGATTATTAACAATCAAACATCATGGTCTGATCAATCTTCAACTAATGTAACTACTCAATTAATTACATTACCGGCAGCCTCTGATGTAGGAGCAAGCGCAACAGCATTAGTCAACGGCGTTGGCATTGTTGTCGATGTTGTTAATTCTGGACTATCAGCAGCGCCTGCAGAAGTAGAACCAACATTTATAAATGGTGTAAACTACGCAACTCTTAGCGCAGATGCCACAACAATTACAACAAACATCGAAGATATTAAAGATGCTGTTATAGCATACTTAAACTCTACATTTGCTGTACCGTTTACATATAGACAAAATATTTGTAAACGTGACGTTGGTTTGATTTTAGATTCGATCATCTTTGATTTGAAGTGGGGCGGATATAATAGAACTATCTCCGCAGGGTTAAAGTACTATCAAAATGCTAGCGGCTTAGTTGCTATCACAACACAAAAGGCACAGACACTGGCGGCTGTTGACTATGCATATCAATTAGTTCAACAGGTTATTGTTAACTTTGAAGTTTCTACAGTATACCAAACATTATACTCACAGATCATTGACCTAGCATACCAAGCAGAAACAGGATCTGACGCTGTTATCGACGAATTAATTGCTGCTCTAAAAGACGTTATGAGCGGAGCAGGTGGAGTTAATTTACCTAAGAATAACGATCAAATGGACATGTTCCTTGCTAACGATGCTGTTCGCTGGCAAGCAATTACTGGTCAAGGACACGGCGGATTCATGCTTGTACTTGACCCAGAAGGACAAATTCTTGCTAAGTCACCATACGCTCAAGAATGTGCTAGCTTCTCTAAATCAATTAACGCACAAACATTTGCCGGTGGTATGTTCATTGACGGATTCACTGGTAACTTAGAATTTAGAATTACAGAAGTTGAATCTACAACACGACTAAAAGTTGACAGCTTAGATCGTATGCCTCAACTTCCATGTTCGTTTATTGTTGAAGATACAGTATATCGAGTAAACTATATTAGAGACTTTGTATACAACAAAGATGGTTCATCTGCTACATTTGTTCTTGATGAAACAACTCCATGGCCTTACGATTTGTTCACTTACGATTCAGACATTTGTTCTAGAGACGTTGGTTATATTATCGATGCTATTGGTTACGATATGGTTCTTGGAACAAACTATAACTATCGTAAGTCGGGATTAACATATCGAGGCGCTAATGCCGAAGTTGTTATCTTAGATCAAAAGAGAATTACAGTAGATGCTTTAGAGTACGCTCATAATCAAGCTGTTACAATTTTAGATGGTTACAGTGATCAACAAGCTGTAGTGGAAGCAAGTAAAGATGCTATCATTGATATTATCGAACGCGGTACTTTATATGCTCCATTACTATCATTTACAAACCCCCCGGGTGTTGATTCAATGTTGGTTAATGCTAAAGACCTTCTATTAGCAAACATTGAATTTATTAAAGATGAAGTACTTGGATACATTACAGCAACATATCCTGCTCTTACATACGACACCGTTAAGTGTTCAAGAGACGTTCAGTATATTATCGAAGCACTTGTCTACGACATCCTTTACGGCGGAAACAGTCAAACAGTCGATGCCGGTGTAAAGTATTACAGCAGCGTATTAGTTGGTAATCCTTTACAAATTCCATCAGGACAGCAAGCAGAAACAGTTGACGCACTTAACTGGGCAAAGTATCTTGCTAAAACTGTTATTGTAAACGGAACACCGAGTACACTTTACTCTGCTACTCCGCAAGAAACTGGTTCAGCATCTGATAGCACAACTCAAGCATTAATCGAAACATTAATGTCTGACTTAGTTGATATTCTTGACAACGGTTTAGGTTCAGTTCCTACTATTGTTTACCCAGACTTAGATGCTTATGCTTATGATTCTACAGCAAAGACAGCAAGCGGATTATTATCAAATAGAAAATCAGTAATTCAATCCGATGTTATTGACTTTGTTGACTACTACGGTAATCGTTACGAAGTATTAATGCCTGGTAACAGATCTATCCTATGTAATGACTACACACAAGTTAATGACTTAGGTTATGGTATTTTTGCTACTAACGGCGGCCTAGTTGAAGCAGTATCTATGTTTACATACTACTGCCATATTTCATACTACTCATTGAACGGTGCTCAGATTCGTTCTGTAACAGGTTCAAGTTCACATGGTAATTATGGTTTAGTTGCCGAGGGTTCTGATCCATTAGAAGTTCCAACTCCAACTGGATTATACTATGATCTATCACAGGCATTAATCTGTTATGCTCCAACACCTAGCTATTATAATGCTGCTAATGGATTGTTTGTTTTCGTAACTGGATACACATATCTTCCACTTGGTGGTTCTGAGCTAGAAGTCGATCACGGCGGATTAATTTATAGATACCCTGTAACTTCTGTTGTTACAGATGGTATGCCAGATGGCGTTTGCCGACTAAACCTTACTAGCGACGAAACTGGAAACTTCGACGGTATCTATGATGTAATTCCGGACGGTGCTAAACTATCGTTAAGACTAAACTCTATTGTTTACTTAACAGGCGAGTTAGCCGAAGTTGCTGTTCGTCCATCGACTGGTATGAAATTACGCGAATCTGAAGACATTTATCGTGTTCTACAATTCGATGCTGCTA
>JACCDQ010163213.1_pt1 | contig 12530 bp, 8 predicted proteins | sample 7446031 | NCBI WGS metagenome assembly JACCDQ01 (sample SAMN15323442, study PRJNA562643) | freshwater metagenome | isolation source: river surface water | place: USA:Blue River Watershed | collected 2017-08-17
AAACAACCAAATACCCTCAACGCTCATATCAGCCTTAGATTAAAATATGTCACTCAATGATTATATCATAGTTAAGTTTAAGCTTTCTTCTACCGATAACAGCCCAGAGTATGAGAATGAACCACTTGAAGTAGATGTCAGAGTTAAAGTGAAGCTTGTGTCTACATTGAAAGACTTTAAGGCATCAGACACTGAAATATGGCTATTGTACAACGATTATCAAAAAGCAATAAATAGTAACATGTGCACAAAAGAAAAAGATAGCGATGCATGGTTTTGGCATTCAAACATGTCAATATGGAGTTCATTTCGTTTTAATAATGAATTTCTCAGAAGAATATCATCATTCTTAAATTGGGAACAAGTAGTCGTATATCAACCAAAGTCGTTGTTGTTTCTCAGAGACTATCAAAACAAAATAGATTGCTCTGTGCTATCCAAATACAGAATTATGAATGAAGCTTTTATTCGTGAATATGCATCGCGAGTTGATTGGGATGCGATAAGCCAATATGAAAAGTTGAGTGATGATTTCATTTGTAAATTTAAAAACAAACTTAATTGGGAAGTTATCTCGCAACGCAATGATTTAGAAGAAGATTTCATTCGTAAACATGCAGCGCTAGTTCATTGGGATATGATAGGCCGATCTCAAAAATTAAGTGAACAATTCATTCGTGAGTGTCGCAATATTGTATATTGGCCAACAATAACTGCATATCAAAAGTTGAGTTACGATTTCATTCGTGAATTTCAAAACGAGGTCGAATGGTATTGGATTTCAGAACGCAAAGATTTAGATAATGATTTCATTCGTGAATTTCAAAATAAAGTTAATTGGAATTGTATTTCAATACATAAAGACTTAGACAAAGATTTTATTCGTGAGTTTCAACATCTGATCAATTGGAATTACATTTCGCAACGCAACGATTTAGACGAAGATTATATTCGTGAGTTTCAACATCTGATCGATTGGGACTGGATTTCAAAACGCAAAGATTTAAACGAAGATTTTATTCATGAGTTTCAAAATCTGATCAACTGGGATTACATTGATTACTCACTACTAACTGAAGCATTTATCGGAAACCATTTGCATCTTGTTCAGTTTGACATACCGAGAGATCGCATCTTCAGCATTGACAAAAGTATAGAATGCGGCGAGTGGGTTTTTAGTGAACCGTTTCTTAGAAAATATAAATATAAATATGGATTTAACTGGAATCTTATATGGTACGGTCATCTTAGCGAAGATTTCATCAGAGAAATGAGAGATTATGTCAACTGGGAATTGATCTTTAGATACCATCGATCATTAAACGCCGAATTCGTTCGTGAGTTTTCTTACAGACCTGAGATTGATTTTCTACCTCACAACGAGTACGTCAGTGAGGATATTATTCGTGAGCATATGGATAAAGTTTTCTCGGTCTACCCTATTAGAGTCTTTCGAAGATTTAGTGATGAGTTCATTTGTGACTTTCACGATAAACTAAACTGGCACGCAGTCTGTTTACACCAAACGCTGAACGCTGATACAATCAGAAAGTTCAAAGACAAAATTCATTGGACTAAAGAGTTGCATCAGTATATTTCTGAGAGTATCATAGTAGAGTTTATGGATAACATTAACCCGCAATACCTCACTTATAATAAAAACATTTCGTATGAGTTTATTAAGGAACATGAAGATTGGCTTCAACCTACAAAACAAATGAAGAGACGTGCGCTTGATAAGCATCATCAAAAACTAATGTTCACGAAACATTCAATTGCATTGGAGTTGGTTGATCAAATCTTTGAGTACGTGTAACTAGAACGTTACATTGATTCTGTATATTTTTTTGTATATCCAAAATTGATTGGGAATAAAGCAAATATATCCAACCGTGATAGAAACAACCAAATACCCTCAACGCTCATATCAGCATCAGGTTTAAATATGTCACTTAACGAATTTATCATAGTTAAGTTTAAGCTTTCTTCTACTGAGAACATTCCAGAGTACGGAAATACATTGGTGGAAGCGCTTGTCATCCTTCGCACGAAGCTTGTATCTACATTGAAAGACTTTAAGACATCAGACTCTGAAATATGGCTATTGTACAACGATTATCAAAAAGCAATAAATAGTAACATGTGCACAAAAGAAGAAGATAGCGATGCATGGTTTTGGCATTCAAACATATCAATATGGAGTTCATTTCGTTTTAATGATGCACTTCTCAGGAAAATGTCGTCATTCTTAAATTGGGAACAAGTGACGCGGCATCAACCAAAGACATTGCAGTTCATCAAAGATTATCAAAACAAAATAGATTGGGCGATTCAATCTAAACATAGAGTAATGAGTGAATATTTAATTCGTAAGTTTCGCAACCGTGTCAACTGGACATTGATAAGTAAACATCAAAAGTTAAGTGAACAATTCATTCGCGAGTTTCGTGATCGTGTTGATTGGACATTGATAACTCAATATCAAAAGTTGAGTGATGATTTCATTCGTGAATTTCAAAACGAAGTTGATTGGAATTGGATTTCAAAACGAAAAGATTTAGACGAAGATTTTATTCATGAGTTTCAAGATCTGATCAATTGGCATTTCGTTGACTATTCTCTACTAACTGAAGAATTTATCGGAAAACATTTGCATCATGTTCAATTTGAAAATTTAACAAATTGCATCTTCAAAGTAGACAAAAGTATAAAAACCGATCTTTGGGTTTTTAGTGAACCATTTCTTCGAAAATATAAAGATGAACTTGTGTGGGATTGTATGTGGTGCGGTCATCTTAGCGAAGATTTCATCAGAGAAATGAAGGACTATGTTTATTGGGATACTATCGGTATGGATGAAGATCTTAGCGATGACTTCATTCGTGAATTTGCAAGTAATATCTGTTGGTACTGGATTTTACTACGACGCGATGTTTCAAAAGATTTGATTAGAGAAGTACATGAAGTGGCTGGTTGGGAAGATATCTTTTCATACCATCGATCATTAGATGCTGAATTCATTCGTGAATTCTCTTACAAACCTGAAATCAAGTATCTTATAAACAATGTGCACATCAGCGAGGAAATTCTACGTGAACATAGCGATAAACTTCATATGGCAGATATGTTCAACCCCTGCATACGGAGTTTTAGCAATGAGTTTATTTACGAATTTCACGATAAACTAAACTGGCGTGCAATTTGTATATATAAAAAATTAGATGCTGATACAATTAGAAAGTTTAAAGATAAAATTCATTGGACTAAAGAGTTGCATCAGTATATCCCTGAGAGTATCATAGTAGAGTTTATGGATAACATCAACCCACAATTACTTACTCACAACAAAACCTTATCATTTGAGTTTATTAAAGAGCACAGCGATTGGCTTCAACCTACAAAACAAATGAAGAAACGTGCGCTTGTTAAGCATTGTCAAAAAATTATGTTTACAAAACATTCAATTACATTGGAGTTAGTTGATCAAATATTTGAGTACGTGTAACTAGAACGTTACATTGTTGCTGCATATTTTTTTACTATATTGATGTTTGAATTGATTTACACGAAACATAGTATACCTGTTGACAACAATGTTTGATTCAATTATATCATGCGAGCAATGCAACAACATTCGTATGTTTGCTCATGGATATGATAGTATTAAGAAGAAACCAATGTCCAAATTAAATGGAACGCTCAAGATTTACAAAGATGGAATGAAAATGTTCGCTCCACTTTGCTGTTTATTTGCAGCTTACTTTGGTAATGTCAATACCATGAGCTATTCATGCAAACGTGAAATATATTCACGAGTCAAGAATGCACAAGTGAAATATGTTCTTCATAACAATAAGAGCTTTGAGATTTACGAAATCAAAGATAAGCAATCTGAAATTATAGTAGATCCGCGCCCTTCGCGAAAAGGTGAGCAAATCAAGTTAATCAGAAATTTGTTTTTCAAAGAACACGATTCATCGTATAGTATAATTAAGAAAAGCGAATATATCAATCTCAAGGCTCAACAACTATCGCATTGCGACTCGGCAAACCTCAAGCAAAATATCACGAGTGATTATGTATATTTGATTCAGCCAGTTCGATCAGTCTATGAGAAAACAAATGTATTTAAGATTGGACGAACCAATCAAGAAAACTTCAGTCGCTTTAATAATTATGAAAAAGGATTTAAAGTGTTGCTTCATATCAAATGCAAAGATTGCGTTGCAGTAGAAGCACAAATTATCAAACACTTTAAATCTAAGTTTCGCCAAGCAAACGAGTACGGCGCAGAATACTTTTATGGTGATTGGAAAGTCATGTTGAAAGATATTGTCAGTATTGCAATCGCTTCGCTGCATTGCTGAAATGTGATTTTTTTGTCGATACAAATCCCAACCGATATACGTGAATTCACGGATATGCACATAACAATTATGACGCGGTTAGATATTTATGATGAAAAGGTAATATCAATATCGCGAATGCTGCATGATATGTATAACTCTCGATACAATGTTTTGGGTATGTGCAGATCTGCACATACCCACATTAATAACACTAACAAATCAATGTTAATCTATGTACATGCCGTTTTGGGTGTGTGCAGATCTGCACATACCCGCATAAATAACACTAACAAATCAATGTTTATCTATATGCAAGTCTCATAATCGTACATAACCAAAATTGAACAAGTTTCTTCAATCATATACTCTCGAGGCTCAACACGTGATATTATCTATACTCATTGACCAAAACAGACATCAGTTTGATTGTCGACCATGTTTCGTATTATCCAAGATGTCGCTAATCCCGAATACCATGTGATTTATCACAACCCAACAGGGTTCTATAACGCATCTAAAACTCTTGCTCAGCTTCAAACTTTGTACAACAAGAGAGAAAATACTGGAATCGGTGGTTGGGTACGTCTTAAGCGAACAAAACTTCTGATTTCAGACATTAAGAACGAGTTTCAAGTTGATAACGTTATATTCACTCTAAATGCAGAGACTCCAAATGAATACAAAGGAACTTATATGCATGAATGTCTTTATAGAGATTTCTTATGTTGGCTTGATACCAAGTACGCTATTAGCATATTTAGAATTATTAGTAAGTCTCAGAAGGAGTTTGAATCAAGACTCAATCAAGAGTTGAATGAAAAAGATTCAGAGATATCAAAGCTTAAAGCTAAAATCGATGAAATGTTGTCGATTGGCAAGCACATCGTCAAACAGAACGATAATTTAGAAAGCGAAGTCAAGGCAGCTCGTCAAGATATTAGTCATCTGGAAGAAGTTGTTATTGAACAACATCAAACTACTTTGGAGATTGCTCAGCACACATCACCTATAGTAAAACCTTCAAAGATGCAATACTTTGCTATGACAGCTTATTCACAAGTTGGAGATGATTCAGGTAAAATATACTTTCGCAATTGGCGTCTTCAAGCACAGAGAATTACAAAAGAGTTGGTCGCAGCTATGACAACTCCCAAAGATGTCAAAGGTGGTATTTCATATACAGTTCATAGACTTATTGTTCCGCCCATTTATGTTCCGGGGCCTGTTGGAGTAGGTAACGCAGGATCAGACAAACTCAGAATATATATCAAGTGTATTCTTGATAGACTTAATCAAAGTCGTCCCAAGAATGACAAGATTAAAATCAAATCATTCTTTGATCAACTCGGTATTAAAGCACAAGCATTAAATCCAGTTTGGAGCCCAAACGAATATGTATCTCACTGCCAATTCATTGACTTCTTCTTGGACGAAATCAAAGAAACAAAGTCTCAGTCGTTCAATTTAAGCAATGAACAACCTGAAATTCAAAAAAGTATTGATGAGTGCATGAAGAAGCAACATCAATCATTTATCAACGCAATTGGCACATCAAGAGAATCAATTGAACGAATCATTGAAATGATTAACCATTCAAGCAATCAGCTTGATACGGCAAACTCTAAAGATGAAACTGACTCATTTGACGAGTTTACATTAAGTGATTACACAGATGATGAATCCCAAGAGTAAAGTTTAATCAAGCTTGAAGTGGATTCATAATCCATATAATCTTTTTTTGTTTAGCACAATATATTCAATCATGTTGAATCGTTTTCTATTGAGCCTTTGGTTCATGAAATGCGTCTCAGCTCATAGTTGGGTTGAATGTGTCGATTACGATCCAATTTCTTTTGACTATACCACACTTGGTTTATATGATCGTTCACGATGCCGTGGATACCCGCGGGCTTTCACTCGTCAATATAACGCGGGGTTTGGCATTGACACCGGATACAATTGGGGTCACGCTGATTGTTTGCGCGATCAATACAATGCAAACGATTACAACGACAAAACCAAAATGGCTCGGTATCGTGCTGGTCAAACTATTTATATAAGCCACCCCGCGAAGAATCACGTTGCTGATACATGCACGAATGAATTTATACCATCAACAAAACTTGAAGTTAAGATGAGTAGTAAACAAGGTCAAGACATCTTTGACGTAAATCTTCAACTTGTTGGAGGCGTTCATCAGAATGGAAAGATTGATAAGTTGGAGTATCAAAGATGTTATAACTTTTGTGATGATACAGATAAGTCTCATTGTCTGACAGCATGGACGCTACCAGATTCAATACCTGATGGTCTCTATAGTTTTATTTGGATATGGGAGTTCAACCCCAAAGAGTATTACGCAAATTGTTTTGATGCAATCATAAGTTCGGATAATAGTTTTCAGCCTACTATGCCTATATCAACGCCAGCTTTAACTACACCATCGCCAGTGACATCAACAACACCTTCACCAACGACATTAAATCAAACTTCATCGCCATCGCCAACGAATTCTTCTGTATCAAATAATTCTTCAGATAATATTGAGTATCCTTCAATTAGTCCTATGCCTGAACCAACCCCAAGTTCAACTCCATCTCCAATTTCTAGTTCACCTTCTCCGTCTAGTGAAGTTATATCTGGAGCATCTTCTAATCAGAGTCCACTTGCGCTGATACGTTCATACTTGATGAATATCACTGGCTACATGAATTTTACTGGTTACGTGAATGTATCTCAGAGAAATCGTTATCGCAGTCGTGTAAGAATCTGATTCAACATCATTAAATATATATTATGTCGCAACAAGAAGTATCCGATCACAATCTTTCGTATGTGTACTATTACGGCGCATACCCACTCTGGCATTATCTGAAGGACGTATTTAATGTTGATATTTCTGAAGTGTGCCCGCGTGTAGCAAAGGATGAGCCTATTCTTAGCACATCCGACGGCGACCTTGTTCCACGCTCAGTTGATATTTCAAATAAAGAAATGCTGGATGATGTATACAACAACCATGTAGCCTTTCTCGTAAATAGCATCAATGTTGTATTTGAATCACTTAAATCTGGCATTGAGCGCGAAGGAGTAAAAATACTTGAGCCATATAAATTTATGATGGATGAATGTAGAAATTTATATTTAGTAAATATTGAAACGAATCAACCTGTTTCGCGACGCGCAATCTCAGTCAAGCTGGCATAGATGCTCTGTCGGTAGTTCATTCTTTTTTTTATCGAATTTGATAAAATTGAAGAAATTAATCATATTATATACCTCAAGGTGTAAGCTAATCACTATTGATAAATATACATCTATCTCATCATAACTACGACCATGACTGAAGCAACCTCCCCCGTTTCTGTTAAATATGACATCTCATTTCCTGAGAGTGAAGTTTCTCGTGTATCGTTCTATTTGATGAATAGTGAAGATCATGCAAAGGCATCCAACTGTACAATCATTTCAAAAGATTTATTCAGTAATGATCGTCCACTTGATCAGGGTATCTATTCACTGAGTATGGGTACAACATCTTATAGCTATCGTTGTAAGACATGTCAAAATACGCGTGACAAATGCCCAGGGCATTTTGGATCAATCCAATTGCGCTATCCCGTGATGAATCCTCTGTTTCGTGGTGAAGTACTACGCTGGCTTCGTCAGGTCTGTTTCAATTGTGGATTCTTACTTGGTAAAGTCTCTGATGATGGTACGTTTCGTGCGTTAGCATCTAATAAGACTCCGGTTTGTTCAAACTGCAATAACGAACAACCTTCTTATATGAAAGATCCACGCGAGCCGCTGTTTTTATTGAAGCGTCTATCAACTGGTGAAGATGTACGACTCTATAATGATGAGATTGAAACAATCTTTTCACGAGTGAGTAAAGATACGGCTAATTTAATTAGCGGCGGTAAGTATCATCCATCATCATTGATTCTGCGTGTAGCATCTGCTATTCCAAACAATGCTCGACCGGATGTGCGTAAGCTTAAATCATCAACAAGATCAAACAATAACGATACGACAACATTCATCAAGAACATTGTATCAACGAATGAAACTATTCCGCTTCTTCTCACTGATGACGAGAAGTCTACGAATGAGAATCTACTCAATCTACTGGAGATCACTTACGGTAACATGATTCGTGATCCATCAGGCGCGGTTGCATCAAGTCGTATTGTTGGAGGTAATGGTCAAGCGCTTACAAGTTTAGGCGCTCGTCTACGTGGCAAAGAAGGACGAATTCGTGGTAACCTTGAAGGCAAACGCTTTCAACATGGTGGTCGTTCTGTCATCTGTGGTGATAATTTCATTGATATTGATGAAGTTGGTATTCCAATTTCTATTGCTCGTACTCTTCAAGTACCTGAAGTTGTCCGGCCTTATAACATTGATCGTTTGATGACATTCTTTCTCAACCGAAATGTTACATACCCTGGGTGTTCAAAACTTGTTAAGGGTGATACTGGCGCTACTTATCATATTGCTTCAATGAAAGACAATATCAAACTTGAATACGGAGATACTATCTATCGTGATTTGATTGATGGAGACAATGTTGCAATGAATAGAGCTCCATCGCTACTATACAGCGCTATCTCAGGTCATCGTGCTCGTATTCTTGGTAATGGCGATACGTTTCGTCTATCAGTGAATGTTGCAGACACACTATACGGAGGAGACTTTGATGGTGACGCAATGAGTGTGTATCTACCGCATAGTCTTATCACACGAAATGAATGTGGCACTCTTAGTAACCTTAAGCGGTGGTTCATTTCATTAAAGGATAGATCACCTGCAATGGGCGTATATCACGACAATGCTATTGGTATGTCTGAGTTCACAAGAAGTAAGATAAAGGTGGATAGATACCATGCGATGCAACTACTAAGTCAAGTGAAGTATGAATCATACCTTCACCGTTTCAAAGAATTAGATTCATCAAAGAAAGAGTTCTCTGGACGTGAAGTAATTTCACTTCTACTACCTGAAATCAACTTCTCGAAGAAGGCGGCATTCTACAAGCCGGAGTATTCTGGGTTTATTGATTATAAGCAAGATGAGACTCATGTTGTCATTGAACGCGGCGTCATCAAAAGTGGTGTACTTGATAAGAAAACAATTGGACAAGGTGTCAATGATAGCCTATTTCATAATGTATTCAATGAATATGGCGTTGATGCGGCGATGGATCTTCTCTATAACATGCAACAAGTATCTACGCAGTATATGCTAACGACTGGATATACAATCAACTACGATGATTTTGCGATTGATAAGAAAACACTGAAGAACATTAATGATGTTACTGCGTCAATCATCCATCAGTCTAATCAACTAACAAAAAAATACCGTGCTGGTCTGATCACACCGCCGATTGGAATGACTGTTGAAGAATTTTACGAGCAAGAGCAAATGAATATTCTAAGCCCCGGTGATGATTTCACTGAAGTTGTCATGTCAAGCTTAGATCATGAAAGAAACAATCTTACGAAGCTCGTTTCATCTGGTACGAAAGGCAAGCCAACAAATATTCTTCAGATCAGTTCATCAATTGGGCAGATGAGTATCAAGGGTAAGCGCATGAAGAAAGCATTTGACTTTCAAAGAGCGCTACCTTACGCGAGACGGTTTCACGATGAACCTGAAGCGGTAGGCTTCATTGCTGATTCGTTCGTTACGGGCGTATCATTCATGTCAGCAATTGCTCAACAGCAAGATGGCAGAAATGGCATTACGACAAAGGCCCTGTCAACTGGTATTACTGGTTATCACAACCGCAAAGCAAACAAAGCTCTTGAATCAGTCATTATTGACAATCATCGTCGCACGGTTAAGTATGACTTTGTACTTCAACAGATTTACGGTGATGATGGAGTTGACATTAGAAAGGCAGCTTATGTTGACTTTGGAGTGTTACTCGCAAGCAATGACAAGTTTGATGAGCTATTCAAACTTGACGTGACCATGCTACCTTCAAGTATGCACAATAGCACAATGACTCAGATCTTGAAAGATATGTACGAACATGCTATCATGTCAAGAACACTTTATAGAAGTGGATATCAGCGCATTGAATCGTGTAACTTCAAAGATACGCTCATGTCAAACCAACAAGTTCTACCAGTGAATCCTCTGAAGGTGTTAGAGAACATTTCATACTACCACCAAGACTATATCAAATCAGTGAATGAACCAATGAGTCCAATTGAATGGCGTGATGCAATTGTTGCATTGAAGAAGAGACTTCAATACACTCACTACAATGAGATTTGTGAGAAGAACAATACTGCTCTACCAGAGCATATTGTAAAGTCTTTCACATTGATGAACATTGGCATTGACATTGGGCTTGCATACAAGAGAATTCTATCAAACAAGATTGATGAGAAGCTCATGAAGTTGATTGCTGATAGAATTGTATCAACATACAAAAAGGCACTCATTGAGTATGGAACATCAATGGGGATGCTTGCATCTGAGTGCACATCAGAAAGTATGACTCAGCGTATTCTTGATTCTATTCACGCATCCGGCGCATCAAAGTCAAATTTTCTGACTCGTATCAAAGAAGTGTATGGAGCTAAAGGAACTGATCAACTCAGTGATCCATACATGGATGTATTCATCAAATCAGAATATACAAATGATATTGCATCTATGCAAGAGATCGCTAATGAAATCGAAATGATGAATCTGAAAACGTTTGTCCATAGAGCTCAGATCTTCTTTGAAGAATATGGCAAGACGAAGCATCCGCAATATGTCAATGAATCAAAGTCAATGCTTGACAGTTATCAAAAGCATAGACTAAATGACCGGTCTATTGTTGCTCAGAGTGAACCTACGGGGCTACTTCATTGGTGTGTCCGTCTAGAACTATCTCATACGATTCTCATTGAGAAGAACATGCCGATAGAATCAATCTATCGTAAGATCACGGATCTATATCCGCAGCTACATGTTATGTACACTGACGGCAATGCTGATCGTATCGTTATGAGAGTCTACTTTCACAAAGATATCTTCAAGAGAGATACTATCATTGATCAACACGTCATTCATGACTTTCTTCATTCTAAACTATTGAAGATTGTTATCAGAGGTATTGACGGGATTGTGTCAGCTTCAGTCATGAAAGAATTTGTTCCGCATACTGTTGAACAAGAAGATGGATCTATGAAAGTGATTAGAAGTCACATTATTAGAACGCAAGGTACAAATCTTACTGATATCATCAATCATCATGCAGTTGATATCAATCGTACATCATCAAATAGTATTCTTGAGATTCAAGAACTATATGGCATTCACGCCGCAAGAATGAAACTCATTCAATGTCTCCGAGAAATGAGCGGCACTGATATCAATGTCAAGCACTATACTCTGATCGCAGACACTTTGACATACAATGGTTATGTTAGTAACATTGAAAGAGGCGGAGTTCAAGAAAGCAACCCTGATAATGCTCTTCTCAATATGAGCTACAGTCACCCCATTCAATGCATCACTGAAGCGGGTCTATCCGCTGATGAAAGCGTTGTTCATACCAATATCAGCAGTTCACTAATGATGGGCACTACGCCAAACATTGGATCAAACTATAATGGTATCATGATGAATGAACGGTTCGTAAGAGAACAAACCAAAACAACTTCAGATCTACTTGATGATCTATAAATATTGAATAAATGAATACATATTGATTATCTTTTTTTGTTTGTACAGGAGCAAAAGTTAATGCTCGTATCAGTAAATATCACAGCACGCTTTGATACAACTTATTGAAACAATAATGAACTTTGTTAAAGATACTTTCTTCTCTCAAGTGGTGTATAGTAAACTTGTCAAGACAAAATCTACTCCTAAGTGGATCAAGTTTGCATCACTAAGCGCGGCTATAATGTTTCAGACAATTGATTTAGCTCTTCCTGTCATTCAACCAGTTCTTGAAGACATATTTCAATCAAAAGATTGCTCTGGTACGAATGGTTCATGTATAGTTAATACTAACCAAGAATGGACAAAGTATAAATACGTACTCGCCTCAGTAAATCATATAAGTTGACGAAACATACAAAAGTATGATACCAACTTAGGTATGGTTACTGTTTTGTATTCGAGTCATACTCAATCATTACTGATTGAATATGACATCTCAGAGTAGGC
>JACCDQ011026084.1_pt1 | contig 12530 bp, 12 predicted proteins | sample 7446031 | NCBI WGS metagenome assembly JACCDQ01 (sample SAMN15323442, study PRJNA562643) | freshwater metagenome | isolation source: river surface water | place: USA:Blue River Watershed | collected 2017-08-17
TAGCAAACCGCGACCAAAAATAATTAGAGCAAGTGCGCCAAGACCTGGAATCAAAAGCAAGTGAATCCAGAGCGGCATGAAGGTTGCCAGAATTCCGCTTAGTACTGCAGAGATTGTTGCACCAATGCTCCAGGCTGCGTGAAAACGGCCAATAATCACTCTGTTCATTGCCTTCTGCAAAGCAACAGACTGAGAGTTGATTGCAATGTTTAGAGTGCTTCCGCTCAGTGCACCAAGCGCGCTAAAAATCAAAAATGCAATTGGGTCATGAGCAAAAATTAGCGCTGTGGTCATAAGCGCCTGACCAACGCCACCAACGATGGTGACGTTGCGAGTTCCAAAGCGTGCAATCAAAGGTGAGGTAAAAAGTAGGCCAAGCATTCCGCCGAGTCCTGAAAGACCGGTGATTAAACCCCACACACCAAAGTTGGCGCCCACCTGCTCGATTAGCTCAGGAATTCTAGGAATCTGAGTAACGCCAACAATCCCCTGAATAAAGAAAATCGCAGTGATTGCGTTTCTTGCCTCGGTAGCGCGCGATTGTGTTAATGCCATGAAAAACCCTTAGTTGGTGCGATCTACAACTGCCTGAGCAAACTGCTCAAGCGCATTTTTTACTGAACCCTCTGGAAGATCTTTGATAGCAATCACGGCCTCGTCAGCCCAGCGCTTTGCCTCTAGGTAGGCAAGGTTTGCCACCGGGTGACTGCGCAGGCGAACCAGGGCTTCTTGCAAACGAGCCTCTTCGTTCAGGCCGCCGTCAATCAACGCCAAAAGTGAAATTGCTTCAACGTCACCATCACCCGCGGCCTTGCGCAGCAAAAGCACAGGCAAGGTTGGCACTCCGGCGCGAAGATCTGTGCCAGGAGTTTTACCCGATGGGCCTGCCTCTGAAATATCAATCACGTCATCAATCAGCTGGAATGCAACACCAACTTTTTCACCGTATTCGCGCATCGGTTCCATGTATTCACGCGGAGCACCCGAAAGCAAAATTCCAAGTTGAGCAGACGCCGCAATAAGTGAGCCGGTCTTATCGGCCATCACCTGAATGTAGTGCGCAATAGCATCATCTGATTCGCCAGGCCCAATTGTTTCGTGCAGCTGGCCAAGGCAAAGACGCTCGAAGGTATCTGCCTGAAGCTTTAGCGACTCTTCACCTAGGTGCGAGCCAACCTGTGAGGCGCGGGCAAACAAAAGGTCACCGGTAAGAATGGCAATTGAGTTGCCCCAAATCATTTGCGCGGTTGGCACGCCGCGACGAGTAGGGGCGTCATCCATCACGTCATCGTGGTACAGGGTCGCCAGGTGAGTTAGCTCAACAACAACGGCAGCGTCAATAACCTCTTGCTTTTTTGGGTCGCCGAATTGCGCAGAAAGTAGAACCAGGGTTGGTCGCACGCGCTTACCACCGGCGGCAACCAAGTGTCTTGCCGAAGCGCCAGCAATTTTGTCTGCGTGCTGGGTTGCGGTTAGCAGATTGGTTTCAACAATTTCTAGGCCTGACTCAAGTGCCTTCAGCAGGACACGATCAGAAACCTTCTTTAGCTGACGAGGAAGTGCAATTGGGCTCACTTGGCTGCCGCCTTGTGACCCACGTGTACGGCAACAATTCCAAAGGTTAGATTCTGGAACGAAACATTTGTGTAGCCAGCTTTTTCAATCTTGAGTTTCAACTCGTGCTGGTTAGGCCAGGCCAAGATTGATTCTGAAAGGTATGTGTAGGCCTCAGGAGTCTTGCTGCCCAAACGTGAGAACACCGGCAACACCTTGTTCAGGTAAAAGTTGTAGAACGGTGCAAACCAACGACTGGTCACCTTAGAAAATTCGCAGATCACAATTCGGCCGCCAGGCTTGGTGACCCTAAACATTTCGGCGAGCGCTTTTGGCACATCAACCACATTTCGCAGACCAAAAGAAATTGTGCAGGCATCAAATTCGGCATCGGCAAATGGCAACTTGGTTGCATCGGCAAAAACAAACTCAATTTCCGGGTGACGCTTGCGGCCCACGGCCAACATTCCCTCAGAGAAATCTCCGGCCACAACTGATACACCCGGCTTCAAAAAAGCAACCGATGAAGCCCCGGTGCCAGCGGCTAGATCAAGAATCTTTTGACCACTTCTTGGGTCTACGGCTTTGCGCACAATCTTGCGCCAGCGGCGGTCCTGCCCAAATGAGAGCAGGGCATTGGTGAGGTCATAGGTTGGTGCCACTTCATCGAACATTGCGGCTACTTCTGCCGGCTTTTTGTCTAGATTGGCTTTACTCACCCAACAAGTCTACTTGCGGCGAATCGCGCGTGATGCGGCGATCAAACCAAGCACAATCGCACCGGCTGCCATGGCATACAGGCCAACCTGCGAGGCCTGAATAAATACCTCGGCCGGGGTCTTTCTGGTGAATCGCACCTTGCTGATGTCAATTGGGGTGTTCTGCTGCGGGTTCACTGCACGTCCAGTGCCGCCTGCTGCCCCGTCAGCGGCCGTCATTGGATTAATCGCAATGAAGTTGGTGCTGGCAATACCCAGCGAACTAGGCGAATCTGCCGAACTCTGGCCGCCCAAAACTTTGGCGCCGGCTCCAGTTACCGGGGCATCGGGTGTCACGCTCTGCGTGCTCTGCGCCTCTTCGTCTTCATCTTCAACTTCCGAAGACTCCACGCCTTCTAGATCATCGTTATCGCGCTTTGGGCGAATAATCAAAGGCGGAACCGATAACCTGCCCTGTTTGCCGTACTTTTCCTCAAGCTCTTTACGCTTTTCTTCACCCTTTTTGTGCTTGGGCTTCAAAGGAGACGGGCTCTCAACAACCTCTGAGGTTTCTTCGTCTTCATCGTCGTCGGCATAGGCCGGGGGCGAGAAGGCAACTGCGCCAAAAACAAGAAATCCAGACAGCAAGAAAGCTACGGGAGCTGACTTTCGCATTCTGGATCTCCTTGGCGGGTTTAGGCTTTTTGAAGCGGCAAGTTCAGATTACCCGCGACCGCCAAGGCCTCCGAGGCTCGTGTCGAGGTTCACAGATAACACTCAGAAAGGTGAGGGGCATGAAGCTGACTCTCACCACCCGTGAATTGAACATCTCGGCCTTTGCGCTTTTGAACCAGCTGCCTGAAAATCCGCTTACCTTTATTCGCGGCGGCGATGGCATTGTTGGCTGGGGCGAGGCGGCTCGCCTCGAGAGCACTCTTTCATCTGGCCGGGTGGCAGACCTTGCGGCAAAGTGGCGCAACCTGGTTGCCGATTCTCAAAGCACCGATACCGTGCAGCTTCCCGGAACCGGTCTCGTGGCCTTTGGCACCTTTGCCTTCTCTGACACAAGTGCGGCAAAGAGCGTGCTGATTGTGCCGAAGGTAATTCTTGGCTCAAGAGATGGCCGAGTTTGGCTAACCACAATTGAAAATGCTGAAGAGACAGATAGATCTTCAAACACCGATTTCTGGTCAGTCGTGCAAAATTATTCGGTCAACCCAGCCATAACTTTTGAAGCCGGAAATGTCTCGGCCGATAAATACAAGCAATTGGTCACCGAAGCGGTGGCGCGTATTAGCTCTGGCGCAGTTGAAAAGGTTGTGCTCTCAAGAGACATTCAAGCCCAGCTTCCCGCAGAGTTTGATCTACGCACAGTTTTGAAAAAACTTGCCGAACAATATCCAACCTGTTGGGTTTACTCGGTTGATGGAATGTTTGGCGCCTCACCCGAACTTTTGGTTCGCGTCTCGCACGGCCAAGTCTCGGCAAGAGTTCTTGCCGGCACCGCAGGTCGCGGAACTGACCCTGGAGTTGACCAAGCAATTTCAGTTGCGCTTGCCGAATCATCTAAGAACACTTCAGAGCACGCCTTTGCAGTTGATTCACTGGTGAAATCACTAACCCCGTTTTGCACTCACGTAGATTCCGATCCAATTCCGTTTTGTTTGGCTTTGCCAAACGTTTGGCATCTTGCCAGTGACGTGCACGGAGTGCTGCGCGATGATGCCTCGGTGCTTGATATCGCATCGGCTCTGCACCCAACCGCTGCGGTTGCTGGCACACCAACCAACGTTGCTCAAGAAATTATTCGCGAGCTTGAATCAAACGATCGCGGCCGCTACGCAGGTCCGGTTGGTTGGATTGGTGCCGACGGTGACGGCGAGTGGGCAATTGCGCTTAGGGGTGGGCAAATTGAAAACGCTTCAATTCGCGCATTTGCCGGCGGTGGAATAGTTGCCGAATCAGAACCAGAGGCAGAACTTGCCGAAACAGAACTTAAGTTTCGCCCAATTCGCGAAGCACTTTCTTAGTTTTAGTTCAAACGAACATCAACCAAAACGCGGCCGGTGGTTTTTAATGCGGCATCTAATTCGGCGCGGTCTTCAACTCGAATGTAGCTCCAGCCATAGGCCTGCGCCAGGTGCCAAAGGTCAACCTGCTGCGGAGTGGTGAATAGCTTTTCAAAAGTCTTTGGCTCAAGCTGCCCGGCCATCTCGAGACCAGCAAAAATCGTGCCTCCGCCGTCGTTGCCAACTACTACCTGAATATTTAGTTCGCCATCGGCTGGGTCAATCACCAGCGATGAGGCGTCGTGCAGCAGGGTTAGATCGCCCATCAGCGCGCGGGTTGTGCCCTCACGTTCAATTAGCGCAACCCCGGTGGCGGTGGCCACGGTGCCGTCAATACCAGCTAGCCCGCGGTTTGAAAATACCCGAATAGCTTTGGCCGGCGCCCACGCATCTGCCTCGCGAATCAAACGAGATGCACCTAAGACCAATTGATCGGCGTCGTTAGTTGCCGCCCAAACTGCATCAACCAAACTTCGGCGATCAAGAGCTGCTGACTCGGCAGCGGCATGATCTGCATCGGCTTTTCTCCAGCGCTCTAGCCATTCAAAATCAACTTCATCGTCAACGGTAATTTCATCAACAACTTTTGTGGCGCGCCTTGAGACATCAAAGTGACCCATGACCTTGCTCTTTACTACAACAACTTCAACCTCTTCGTTGAACAGCAACTTAATTGCGGCGCGGCCCAAGGTTGGTTTTCCGTAGACAACTACTCGGCGAATTTCACTTGCCAGTTCGCTACCCTCAAGAATTCTGCGGTAGCCAATAATTGCGTTTGCACCCATGCGAGCACCAGATGAAGGTTCGGCAAGTAACGGCCAACCAAATGCCTCAGCAAGTTCTACTGCATCTGCGCCTGCACCGGCACCTGCCATCACCACTGTTGGTAGTTCTGCAGTCAAAACCGCAAACTCTGGGTGCGGCTCAAAAATATCGGGCATTGAAAGAATTGGATTTAGCTCGGCAGCATTTGGCGCAGTTGCCGAAAGTGGCTCGCGAAATGCCAGGTTTAATTGAACCGGTCCAGGCTGATCTCCGTCGTAACCCATGGCAACCGCAATTGCATTTACTGCAAGTTCCACTGCCTCACGAGATTCACCATCGTTGCCATTTGGTGCGGGCACGTCAACGCACTCGCGCACCGCGTCATTAAAAATGTTCAACTGATTTGTAGTTTGATTTGCACCCACCCCGCGAAGCTCGTGCGGGCGATCTGCTGTCAAAAGAATTAGTGGCACACCAGAGTGGTGTGCTTCAAGAACTGCAGGGTGCAGGTTGGCAACCGCGGTTCCAGAGGTGGTGATAACCACAGAAGGCTCACCCGATGCAAGTGCTGCGCCCAAAGCGGTAAATCCCATGCTTCGCTCATCAAGGCGCACGTGCAAACCTATTTTTTTGGCGTCAGCAAGTTGGCCGGCCGCGATTGCCAGAGCTTGAGATCTGGCACCGGGTGCCAAAAAGAAGTTTCTAACCCCTGCCTTTGCAAAAGCCGCCAAAAGTGTGGCGGCAAATGCTTGGGCTGGTGAGCTACTTTGGCTCATCTTCACCTTTTGGAGCATCACCTTCGTCGCTGCCTTCACCGGCAGAAGTATCGGTGTCTTTTGGCTTTGGGTCCGGTTGCTCTTTTAGCTTCTCGGCAAGATCGCGCAAGAACTTTGGGTCATCGTCTGGGGCGGTGGTTTTGTACTTAGGCTGCTTGCGCTTGTTGACCAGATAGCTGATGCCGTAGACGGCGCCAAAAATCACCAGGATTGCCGCAGCAATAATTGCAAATATGAACCACTTCATGTGTTAACTCTAACCATCGTGAAACTTAGACTTATTCCATGAAGAACCCATGGATCCTTTACATCACTATTCGCGTTGGCCTATTTGCTGCAATTTTGGCGCTGATGCTGGCCCTGGGCTTTGACCCGTTCTTTTCAGCCGTGATTGCGGCCGTGGTTTCCCTAGCCGTTTCGCTGATTTTCTTCAACAAGCAGCGCGCAGCGGTATCTGAGGCAATCTACAAGTTCTCTAAGACCAAAACCGATAAAGACACCGCTTCTGAAGATGGGGCCACAGAAGACCCGTCAACCAAGATCTAGCTATCGAAGCTAATTGGTGCCAAGCCAAAGCCAAACGCCAGCGCAAAGCTAATTGAAGCAAGGCTGGTTATCTTCAAGGCCAGAATCAGGTCTTTAGGGCCCTGCGGTTTACGAACAATGAGCGTGGCAGGCAAAACAAAGAGCAAGGCAACCCAGGCAAAGATTGTGGCCGGGTAAATCAGCGGGTATGGCAAAAGAATTGCCAACGGAGCCCACAGCATCACAAAGTACAGCGCCTTGGCTTTTTGTAGACCAAGCTTCACGGCAAAGGTGCGCTTGCCAACTTTGGCATCGGTTTCGATATCGCGAATATTGTTGACCATCAAAACCGCCGAGGCAAAGAACCCGGCTGCGCTGCCACCCAGCAAGGCGTTCAAATCAAAAGAGCCGATCTGAATGTAGGCGGTGCCATAGGTTGCCACAAGCCCAAAGAAAATGAAAACCGCAATCTCGCCAAGACCGGAGTAACCGTATGGCGACTTTCCGCCGGTATAAAACCAAGCGGCAATAATCGAGGCAATACCAACCGGAATAAACCACCAGTGCTGACTAAGCACAACAATTGCAAGGCCGCTAACAGCCGCCAGACCAAAAAACGCAAAGGCGGCAAATTTCACAGCCTGCGGTTTAACTGACTTTGAACCGGTTAGGCGAAGCGGGCCAACACGATGCTCATCTGTTCCGCGAATGCCATCTGAATAATCGTTGGCGTAGTTCACACCAATTTGCAGAAATAGAGCAACCGCTAAGGCAAGCAAACTAAGGCCCAGGTTGAACTTATCAACGGCCGCAGCAGCGCCGGAACCAATTGCAATTGGTGAAATTGCCAGCGGCAAAGTTCTAAGACGCGCGCCTTCAACCCAAAGTTTCAATTTTGCTTTTTGGGCGCTCATTAGTTTTCCTCAAATAATTTGGCAATAGCGGTCAAGTCGTTCTTGGCGTTTGCAGTCTTTGGCAGTTTATCTACTCGAAGCACGCGAACAGGTTTACCGGCAGGCCCAAGGTCGTTTCCTAGACTGCGCGCAATATCATCGGCTACCTCTGGGCTACCCACATAGGCAATGCCAACGCGCTGACCCCACTCCATGTCGTGAATTCCCGCTGCGGCTAGATCATCAACACCGTTTACCCGAAGGCCCAGTTGTTCAACTCTGTCTAGAGAAATTTTTATGCCACCAGAATTGATCACCCGGTCAAGTCGGCCAATGATTCCCAGCCGCCCGTGCTCATCAACAAAACCGGCATCTTGGGTAACAAAGAATCCGTCTTGATCTAGTTCAACATTGGCCAGCATTGAATTCTTGATCGCAATACGATCGTCAATCAAACGAAGCTCAGTATCGCCAATAGGAATGCCGTTGTAGATGCAACCACCGCAGGTCTCAGTCATGCCATAGGTGGTGATGATCTTGATGCCCAGTGCCTCCAGCTTGCCAATCTGCACATGGTCTGCGGTCTGGCCACCTACCAAAATTGCATCAAAGCGGCGCAGTTGCTCTAAAACAAATTCATCGTGTTCGGCCGCAAGAGCTAGCCGGCCAAGCTGAGTTGGCACCAGTGCGGTGAAACGCTTCTGGGCCTTCATGTGACTTGCCGAGCGGGCAAAGCCCTCTGCGGTGAAGGGCACAGATGTGTTCATCATCACCGGTTGAGTTCCTGCCAACACAGATCTAATCAAAACGTTTGCTCCGGCAATGTAATTTGCCGGAAGAGCTAGCAACCATTGGCTTGAAGAGTCGTCGGCATCAAGTGCAAAACTTGCAGCCTTGGCACTTGCCAAAAGGGCCTCACGTGAAAGAGAAATTTTCTTGGGCACACCGGTAGAGCCTGATGTCTCAACAATTAGTGCCACATTGTCTTCAACTTCTTCAGGCACGCCGTGCGCCTCTGGCATCTTGCCGTTTACCTCAGGGGCGGTAATAAAGAGTGCGCATTTTCCGTCTAGAACATCGGCAAAGGCAACCAAAGCACCAAACGTATCGTTTGCTGCAATTATCTTGAGCGGTTTAGCCAAGAATTAAACCTGCCAAGGATACGGCGACCAATCCGGTTCGCGCTTTTCCAAGAATGAGTCGCGGCCTTCAACAGCCTCGTCTGTGCCGTATGCCAAACGTGTTGCCTCACCGGCAAAAAGCTGCTGGCCAACTAGCCCATCGTCAACCATGTTGAACGCGTACTTAAGCATGCGAACAGATTGCGGTGACTTTCGCAAAATTTCAGCGCCCCATTCAACACCAACTTTTTCAAGTTCAGAGTGAGCAACCACTTTATTTACAACGCCCATCTCATAGGCACGTTGCGCTGAATACTCTTCGCCCAAAAAGAAAATCTCTCGAGCAAACTTCTGACCAACCTGGCGGGCAAGGTATGCGCTTCCGTAGCCGGCATCAAACGAGCCAACATCTGCATCTGTTTGTTTAAACTTTGCGTGCTCGGCCGAGGCAATAGAAAGATCGGCAACCACATTTAGCGAGTGACCTCCGCCGGCAGCCCAACCTGGCACTAGAGCAATAACAACTTTTGGCATAAAGCGAATAAGTCTCTGCACCTCAAGAATGTGAAGTCGGCCAGCGCGGCCGGCCTCGATAGTTTCGGCGGTTTCACCTTCGGCATATTTATATCCATCACGCCCGCGCACGCGCTGATCGCCGCCAGAGCAAAATGCCCAGCCACCGTCTTTGGCCGATGGGCCGTTGCCGGTTAGCAAAACCACGCCAACCTTAGAGTCCAACCTGGCGTGCTCTAAGGCGCGGTGCAGTTCATCTACGGTCTTTGGTCTGAAGGCGTTGCGCACTTCTGGGCGGTTGAATGCAACGCGCACCATGCCCAGCGAATTGTGCTTGTGGTAGGTGACATCCTCGAGGTTCTCGAATCCTGAGACCTCGTGCCAAATCTGCTCGTCGAAGAGCTCCGATACCTTTTGCGCCATGAATCTAGACTAACAACGTGAGCCATTCCACTATTCCGCCGCTAGCCGACCTGCTGGCTACAGCCAGGGTTGTCTCGTTGCCGCTGCGCAGCAAATTCCGTGGCCTCAACGACCGCGAGATGCTGCTGTTTAGCGGGCCTAACGGCTGGACTGAATGGTCCCCGTTTATTGAGTACGAAGACGAGGAATCGGCTACTTGGCTCAAAGCCGCAATCCATTTCTCACACGGGCAAATGCCTGCCCTGAATCGCAACCTGATTCCGGTGAACGCTACCCTGCCGGCCGTTGCCCCAGATCAGGTGGCCAAGGTGCTTGGCCGCTTCGGCACCTTCAACACGGTAAAAATCAAAGTTGCCGAGGGTGGTCAAAAACTTAGTGACGATGTTGACCGCATCATGGCCGTAAGGGCCGCCTACCCCGATGCAAAACTGCGCCTAGACGCAAATGGCAAGTGGACTGTTGATCTTGCACTTAGCTTCACCAAGGCACTTTTCAAACAGGGCATCCAGCTTGAATACCTAGAGCAACCGGTGGCAACCATCGGCGAGATGGCCGAGCTGAGGGTAAAGCTCTTGACCGAAAGAATCCCGGTAAAGATCGCCGCCGATGAATCGGTGCGCAAGGTGAGTGACCCGTTCGCAGTTGCTCATGCGCAGGCCGCAGACATTTTGGTTTTGAAAGCTGCCCCGCTTGGTGGCGTGAGTCACGCACTTGAGATTGCCCGCGGCTCCGGTTTGCCGGTGGTGATTTCAAGCGCCCTTGATTCATCGGTTGGTTTATCAATGGGTGCTCACCTTGCAGCCGCACTTCCAGAATTGCAGTTTGACTGCGGACTAGGCACGGCAGCGTTGCTGGCTGGCGATGTTACTCGTGAACCAATTTCGCCGGTGGATGGTTTTATTGAGGTTCGCCGCGTTGAGGTTGACGAAGAAAAACTTCAAACCTTCAATGCCGAGGAACACCGATACGACTGGTGGCTGGAGCGCCTAGAGCGAACCTACAAACTTTTGGAGTTTTAGTTCAAGCCGCTGTAAACGTGCAGACCCTTGAAGAACAAATTCACTACGGTGAAGTTGAACAAGACCGCAGCAAAACCAATCAGTGCAAGCCAAGCAGAGCGCTTTCCTGTCCAACCCCTGGTGGCATTGGCGTGTAGGTAGCCTGCATAGATTGTCCAGATAATGAAGGTCCATACTTCTTTGGTGTCCCAGCCCCAGTATCGGTGCCAAGCGCGCTCGGCCCAAATTGCACCGGCAATCAAGGTGAAGCTCCAAAGAATAAAACCAATGATGTTGAAGCGGTAGGCAAGTCTTTCGATTTTTTCCACGCTTGGAAACAAATCAAGAATGCGCTTGATGGTGACTACAAATTTCTTCTTAGGCTTTTGGGCCCACTTAGCGCTCTTCAGCAGGTAGGCAATTGAAAGGCCGGCCGCGATGTTGAAAAACGCGGTGGCACAAATTGCAACGATTACGTGAATCACCAGCCAGTAGCTTTGCAGCGCTGGCATAAGTGACTTGACCTCAACATAGAAAATTGAGGTTGCCGAGCCAAGAATTAAAAGCGTGAAACCAGAAACAAAGGTTGCAATCAGGCGAATGTCTTTAATGGTTAGTGCAAGCAAGAAGATTGAGACCACAACAAACGAGCCGGTAATTGAGAACTCGTACATGTTGGCCCAAGGCACACGGCTTGCAGCAACCCCTCGAAGCACAACTCCAACACCGTGCAGCACCGCACCAATGATCATCAGCACAATCGCGATGCGCTCAATCTTTGTAGCTGCGCCACGAACCTTTTTCTTTTCCGATGCCAAACGAGCAAGGTGATTAGCAAAGGTTAGAAACGCGGCGGTGTAAATTGCCATCGCAACGTAGATAAAGATGAGTGAGATTTGTGAAAGTCCCTCGTTTAGAGCAATGCCCATTTCTATTTCTTATCCTTTGCTTTTAGTTTTTCGACAACTTCGCCAACTACCTTTTCAAGTATGGGGTCATCCCCGCGGGCTAGCGCCGCCACTTCAAATCCTTCAGGGGTTTGGCGCACCCACACTCGGCGGCGCGGCACCAATAGTGATGTGGTCACACCGGCCAGTGACAACAGCGCAAACAGTAGAACCCAAATACCTCCCGGGTTGTAGCTGACATCCAGCGAGGCAAATCGGCGAATGTCATCAAAGGTCACGGTGCCAAGCCCGTTTGGCAATTCAACGGTTTCGCCAAGGGCAAGCTGCAGACCTTTGGTGCCGCTCTTGCCGCCGGCAACCTGCTTCATCTTTGAGGTATCCAGCGCGTAAACGTTTGTTGGCACCCCGCCGTCAAGACCTAGATCACCCTCGTATACGTTCATGGTCATTAGCGGGTCAATCGGAGCTGGGTAGATAGAGGTGAGCGCTCCGGTGGTTAGCGTGTCAACGGTTGGATAGAAAAACGCGATGATGCCGAATTGGCGCTCAACATCTGGCACCTTGATCACACCAAGTGAGGTGTAGGTAGTTGATTGCGGCAAGAACGCGTTGGCCCCGGCAAAGACCACATTGCCTTCGGCATCACGAATAGTGATGTGCGGCGCATAACCGTTTCCGGTTAGGTAGATATTTGCCCCCGGCATTGCCAGCGGTTCGTTCACTCTAATGAGTGCGCTCTGTGGAACTGAATCTGGCGAGACCTTGCTTGAAACAAAAGCCCTGAAATCTAGTGGCGTGCCAACGTTGGTTTGATTCTTGATATCAAAATCAACTTCAAACTTATCTAGGCTCATGCTGAAAGGTTGCAGCCTGCTCTCATTGAAGAAGTTGCCCGGCGAAAAAGAATCGTAAGAGGCCAAGTTGTTTACAAAGGTTTCACCCTCAACCAGCACGCGCTGACCGCTGAAGCTCAAGCCGCCACCAACACCAACGGCAATCAAAACTCCAATTAGCGAGAAGTGAAAAACCAGGTTTCCGGTTTCGCGCAGGTAACCGCGCTCTGCAGAAACCGCTTTGCCGTTTCGCACCACTCGGTAGCCAAGTTTGCGAAGCAGGGTTTCTGCACGCTCGGCGATGTCGGTGTTTTTTGCAAACTTCACCGAAGCAGAAGCAGGCATGCGCGCAAAATTCTTTGGCGCAGCAGGAGGGGCCGAGCGTAGCGCCTGATAGTGCACACCGGTGCGCGGCACAACGCAACCAATTAGCGAGATGAAAAGCAAAATGTAA
>JACCDQ010344415.1_pt1 | contig 12529 bp, 11 predicted proteins | sample 7446031 | NCBI WGS metagenome assembly JACCDQ01 (sample SAMN15323442, study PRJNA562643) | freshwater metagenome | isolation source: river surface water | place: USA:Blue River Watershed | collected 2017-08-17
CTGGCCCCAGCGGCCGGTCTGCGGCACTGAGTCTGCGAAAACGCGAAAAGCACCCGCGCTTTCGTCAAGCGCGTGGCCGACACACATCCGCTGATCGCGCCACTGGCCGAACAACAAATCACCGAACTGCCCCGCCACGTGCACAAAAAAGGCGATCACCAGTCCGGGTTTGACGGCAAACCGCTGCTGGCGGCAGCCTTGCAAGGCCACGACATCGGCTTGATCAGCGAAGCGGGCATGCCCGCAGTGGCCGATCCCGGCAGCTCGGTGGTGCGTGCTGCACATGATCTGGGCCTGACCGTAGTGCCTTTGGTCGGCCCGGTGTCCTTGCTGCTGGCCCTGGCCGCCAGCGGGCTCAATGGTCAAAACTTTGCCTTTGTGGGTTATTTGCCGCAAGACGCGGCCGAACGCACCGCACGCCTGAAGCAACTGGAATCACTGGCCCTCAAAACCGGCCAGACCCAGCTGTGGATCGAAACACCCTACCGCAATGCCGCCATGCTCAGCAGTCTGCTGCAAAGCCTGAACGCCAACACCCGGCTGTCGATCGCCAGCGGCCTCACGCTGCCTTCGGCGCAGATTCGCAGCCACACCGTGGCGCAATGGAAGAAGGGCCAGCAAGGGCCTGACGGACACACGCCAGCGGTCTACGCCATCGGGCCTTAAAAACAAGGGGCCCGAAGGCCCCTGTGTTGGAACAAGCTGAAAATGCTCAGCGCAGCGCGCCACCCATGCGCAGAGCGCGCACAGCGCCCTCACCCGTGGCAGCGCCAAAACGCTTGACCAGACGCTCGGCCACGTTTTCGTGGCGGGTGTAGTCGACCACCTCGGGCGACTTGACCACATCCCGGGCCACGCCATCCAGACTGCCCAAGGCATCGGCCAAGCCCATGTCAACCGCCTGCTGGCCGCTCCAGAACAGGCCGCTGAACATTTCAGGCGTTTCCTTCAGCCGGTCACCACGTCCTTTTTTGACCACCTCGATGAACTGCGCGTGAATCTGGTCCAGCATGGCCTGAGCATGCTTGCGTTGGGCCTCGGTCTGAGGACTGAACGGATCCAAAAAACCCTTGTTGGCCCCGGCCGTCATCAAGCGGCGCTCAATGCCCAGCTTGTCCATCAAGCCCGTGAAACCAAAGCCGTCCATCAACACACCAATGCTGCCCACGATGCTGGCTTTGTCCACATAGATTTTGTCAGCCGCCGCTGCAATGTAATAAGCCGCCGAAGCACACGACTCTTCCACCACCACATAAATGGGTTTTTGATGCAGCGCCTTGAGGCGATGGATCTCGTCATTGATCAAGCCCGCCTGCACCGGGCTGCCCCCGGGGGAGTTGATCAACAACACCAAGGCCTGTGAGCCTGAATCTTCCAGCGCGCTGCGCATGGCCGACATGACGTTTTCAGCACTGCCCTCCCCTTCCGTACCAATTTCACCTCGGATCGACACCATGGCCGTGTGCGGCAAGCTGGGGTTGGTAGTGGGGGCGTTGTAACTGAACAGCTGCCACACCAGCACCGCCAGAAACACCAGCCAGGCCAGCCGCAAACCGTTTTTCCAGCGGCGGGCCGATTGCTGCTCACGCAAGGTGGCAAATGCCAACTGCTCCAAGGTCTGACGCTCCCAACTCGGTTGGGCGGGCGCAGCAGCAGAAGTGGGGGCTTGGGCGGACGTGCTGTCCAAAGGGTCTTGCATGTTCAAAATTCAACAGGTTTCAGGTTGTAAGCAGTATGCCAGTAGACCACGCCATCGCGCTCTGAAAGGTCTATCTTGACGAGGCCACCCCGGCAAGGCCCACCTGCACACGCCCCGGTATCGGGCTGGTAGCTGGCCCCATGGGTAGCGCACATCAGCCAGCGGCCGGTGTCGTCAAAAAAACGGTCGGGCTGGTAATCCATCTCCATGGCCACATGGGTGCAACGGTTCAAATAAGCGTGCACCTGTGTCTGATACCGGATGGCAAAAGCCCGGCAGGTCTGCCCGGCATACACAATGTCAAACGGCACGGCCCGGCCACCGTGAATCAGGTCAGTGCTGTTGCACAAAGCAATCATGGGCTCCATGGCTTCCTCCAGATCAGGCGTTTTGCAACAGCCAGTCATGCAGATCCCGCACACTGTGGGCCACATGGCGCGGTTTCAGCGCATGAAACGCCTCGGGCTCGTGTGCACCGTAGCTCACGCCCACACTCGCACAACCGGCGTTCAAAGCCATCTGCAAATCGTGCGTGGTGTCACCAATCATCAAGGTTCGCTCGGGGTCCACACCAAACTCGCTCATCAGCTCCAGCAACATCAATGGATTGGGCTTGCCTGCGGTCTCGTCGGCCGTGCGTGAGCCATCGAACACATCGCGCAACTCCACCGCCTGCAAGGCTTCATTCAGCCCGTGGCGGCTTTTGCCAGTGGCCACCGTCAGCCAGTGGTGGCGCGATTTCAGGTCGGCCAACAAGGGCAACACCCCTTCAAACAAACTGATGTCGTTCTGATGCCGGATGTAATGGTGACGATAACGCTCACCCAGTTGCGGGTACTTGTCTTTGGGCACATCCGGAGCGGCATGGGCCAGCGCAGGCATGAGCGCCATGCCGATCACATAAGAAGCCGCCTCGCGCGTGGGCTCTTGCCCCCCCACATCCACCACCGCCCGCTGAATGCAGCGGGTGATGATGGCGGTGGAATCGAACAAAGTGCCATCCCAATCGAAGGCGATCAGGTCAAACTGGCGGGGTCTTGGGCTCGGCATGGTCAACGTAGGCTTTCAATTCAGGGGGCAAATCGGCTTGCAGGGCCACGCGCTCGGCGGTGACTGGGTGGTTGAACTGCAAGCGCCAGGCATGCAAGAACATGCGCTTGAGCCCCGGGCTGGCACTGATTTTTTGCAATTGGCGATTCCACTCGAAATCACCATATTTGTCATCGCCTGCAATCGGATGCCCCTGCGACGCCAGGTGAACCCGAATCTGATGGGTGCGCCCGGTCTTGATGGTCACTTCCATCAAGGTGGCCCCTTGCAGGCGTTGAGCCACCTTGACGAGCGTGATCGAGCGCATGCCATCCGGGTCTTCTGGCGTGGTCACACGCACCCGTCGCTCACCATCGGGCAACAAAAACTTGTGCAAAGGTTGGTCAATCACTTTGAGTTTGGCGGGCCAGTCGCCCTTGACCAAAGCCAGGTAAGTCTTACCGGTTTCACGCTCACGGAACTGGTCTTGCAGGTTTTTGAGGGCGCTGCGCTTTTTGGCCACCAGCAAAATGCCGCTGGTATCGCGGTCCAGCCGGTGCACCAGCTCGAGCAACTTGGCCTGGGGCCGGGCCTGACGCAACTGCTCGATCACGCCAAAGCTCACCCCAGAGCCGCCATGCACCGCCACCCCGGCAGGCTTGTCGATCGCCATCAGGCTGTCGTCCTCCAACAGCACCGGAAACTCCCGTCCCGGGGCAGGCCGGGCCGCCTTTTCGGCCACCTTGTCAGAAATGCGCACCGGAGGCAGTCGGACCTCGTCCCCGGTTTCAACCCGGGTCTCGGCCGACGCACGACCTTTGTTGATACGCACCTCGCCGCTGCGGATGATGCGGTAAACGTGGGTTTTGGGCACACCTTTGAGGTGACGCATCAAAAAGTTGTCCAAACGCTGACCTGCGGACTCCTCATCCACCAACAACCATTTGACGGCGGGGGCGATGGCGGCGGTTTGGGCCCCTATAATGTGATTCACTGGCTATTGGCTGTAAGTGGTTGATTCAAATGGAAATGGATTCCTGAAGACAGGAGTTTAGTCCACCACCACCGCGCCAAACCAGATGGTCGATGCCACCCCCGGCACGATTTGCAGACTGAAGGCCAACGCCGACAGTGGCAAAACGCCCCGGTGGTTGGGCCGACGCCCTGAAAACCCAGATACGGAATACCCCAAATTCAGCAGCTTAGAAGCGCTGCTGAACGGATCAAAGCGAGATGGTTGTGTTGTTCGGAACTTTGCTGATGTGGTTGGAGTGGCTCACGAAGCCAAGCTCCGCCGTGACTGCTTGTGCCGGACAGTTTGTCTTGGACACCGGGGGGAGCCCCCGGAAGTGGACGAATCTCTGCACACCTGTTGACTCGCCCCATCCACGCGCCACGATCCCCATTCCTGTGCTCACGCACAGCTGAATGGCGGTCACCATCGGCAATTCCCTTCGTTTCAGGCGTCAGCTCCGGCAACGTATACCCCTCACGGGTCGGAAAGCAAACCGGTCGAGTGCGTGCAGTTCATTCCCTGCACCGCCCGCCCGCCACTGATTAAAGAAGGAACGCATCATGAAACGGATGCTGATCAATGCCACGCAGGCCGAAGAACGCCGCCTGGCCATCGTCGATGGACAAAAACTCCTCGACTACGAAATCGAAATCGAAGGCCGCGAACAACGCAAAGGCAACATCTACAAAGCGGTGGTGACCCGCGTCGAGCCCTCACTCGAAGCCTGCTTCGTCGACTATGGCGAAGACCGCCACGGCTTTTTACCTTTCAAGGAAATCTCCCGCCAATACTTCGCCGAAGGCGTGTCCGTCAGCCAGGCGCGCATCAACGACGTGATTCGCGAAGGCCAGGAACTGCTGGTTCAGGTCGAAAAAGAAGAGCGTGGCAACAAGGGCGCAGCCCTGACCACCTTCATCTCACTGGCGGGCCGTTATGTGGTGCTCATGCCCAACAACCCCCGTGGCGGTGGCGTCAGCCGCCGCATCGAGGGTGACGACCGGGCCGAGCTCAAAGAAGCGATGGACCAGCTGGAATACCCCAAGGGCATGTCCATCATCGCCCGCACTGCAGGCATCGGCCGCTCAGCACCCGAACTGCAATGGGACCTGAACTACCTGCTCAAACTCTGGAGCGCCATCGACGGTGCGACTAAAGGGGGCAAAGGCGCTTTCCTGATTTATCAGGAGTCGAGCCTGGTGATCCGCGCCATCCGTGATTACTTCAACAACGACATCGGCGACATCCTGATCGACACCGATGACATCTATGACCAGGCTCAACAGTTCATGAGCCACGTCATGCCCGAATTCGCACCGCGCGTGAAGCGCTATCGCGACGACGCTCCGTTGTTCAGCCGCTTCCAGATCGAGCACCAGATCGAGTCGGCCTATGCCCGCACCGTGCAACTGCCTTCGGGTGGCGCCATCGTGATCGATCACACCGAAGCTTTGGTTTCGGTCGACGTGAACTCGGCCCGCGCCATCAAGGGCGGCGACATCGAGGAAACCGCCACCCGCACCAACCTGGAAGCCGCTGACGAAGTGGCCCGCCAGATGCGCCTGCGCGACCTCGGCGGCCTGATCGTGATCGACTTCATCGACATGGAAGAGTCCAAGAACCGCCGCGAAGTGGAGAACCGCCTGCGCGACGCCTTGCGCCAAGACCGCGCCCGCGTGCAGTTCGGCACCATCAGCAAGTTCGGCCTCATGGAAATGAGCCGCCAGCGACTCAAACCTGCCCTGAGCGAGGGGGCCTCGATCCCTTGCCCACGTTGCGGCGGCGCGGGCCACATCCGCGACACCGAAAGCTCGGCACTGCAAATCCTGCGCATCATTCAGGAAGAGTCCATGAAGGACAACACCGCCGCCGTGCATGCGCAAGTGCCCGTCGAAGTGGCTGCCTTCCTGCTCAATGAAAAGCGCCCAGAGATTGCCAAGATCGAATTGCAACAACGCATCAGCGTGCTGCTGGTACCCAACAAGTCGTTGGAAACTCCGCACTACAAGCTCGAACGCCTGAAGCACGATGATCCGCGCCTGGACCGCATCGAAGCCAGCTACAAAATGGCCGAGATCATCGAAGACGCCACCACCGTGACACGTCGCTCGCAAGAGCCCACCAACAAGCAGACCCCGGTCATCAAAGGCGTGTTGCCGGATGCCCCGGCACCTGTGGCACCAGTCAAACCCGAAGCCCCTGTGGCAACGGCCAAGCCTGCGGCCAAAGCCACACCGGCTGCAGCCCCTGTCGCCGCACCAGCGGCCAGCGGCGGTTTCTTTGGCTGGCTCAAAAACCTGTTCGGCGGCACCCCAGCCGAACCCGTGGCGGCACCTGCCGAGAAAAAAGAAGAAAAAGCCCGTGAAGGTCGCCGTGAAGGCGGTCGTGATGGCGAGCGCCGTGAAGGTGGTCGTGGCAGTCGCGGCGGTCGCCGTGGCGAACGCAGCGAAGGCCAGGGCGAAGCCCGCGCGCCTCGCGAAGGAGGCCGTCGTGGCGAACGCAGCGAACGTGACGGCGCTGGCCGCAACGAACTGCGTGACGGGGAAACCCGTCCCGCCCGCGCCGAGCGTGGTGAGCGTGCCGAGCGCCCTGCACGTGGCGAAAGCCGGGGCGAAGGCCGCCGTGGTGAAGCACGCGGTGAAAACCGCGCCGATGCCCCTGCCGAGCTGACAGCAGAAGGCAGCGAAGTCCGCACCGAACGTGCGCCCCGCGCAGAACGAGGTGAACGAGGTGAACGAGGTGAACGCGGTGAACGCGGTGAACGCGGTGAAGGCCGCCGCGAGCGTGGTGAACGTGGCGAAGGCCGCCGCGAACGTGGTGAACGCCGCAACGAGAACGCGGCGCCTGCCGAGCTGAACGCTGAAGCCGCCGTCCAGCCCGAAGCTCAAGAAGCCAGCCTCAACGCCGAAAACGGCGCACCGACCGAAAACAACGGTGAACGCCGTGAGCGCCGCTCGCGTGACCGGTATGGCCGTGAACGCCGCGAGCGCAACAGCGAACGCAGCACCGAGGCCCCTCAGGACCTGAGCGACGAGTCCAGCGGCAACGCAGCAAGCGCTGCCCCCGCAGAATCGACGGTCAGCGAAGAGCGTCCAGCCGGTCGTTCGTACTTCGAGCAACGTGCCCAGCAAGCCGCAGCCGCCTCATCCGAAGCCCCTGCACAGGCCGACACCTCGGCCCCCGCAGCGCCGGTGGCAGCACCCGTGACGGTTCAGGCCACTGTGGCCCCGACACCTGCACCTGCAGCAACCGTGGCCACTGCGACGGGTCTGCCGGTCGTGACGGCCTACACCTTGCCCGTGGACAGCCTGCAACAAGTGGCTCAAAACTCCGGTTTGGTGTGGGTCAACTCGGATGCCGACAAAATCGCCGCCGTTCAGGCCGCCATCGCCGCCGAACCCAAGCCCGTGCATGTGCCACGTGAACGCCCACCGGCTGTGGTCATCAACGAAGGCCCGCTGGTGCTGGTCGAAACCCGCAAGGACCTGAGCAGCATCAACCTGCCCTTCTGAGCCTCATGACCTTCTGGGTCATGCCCAAAAGCCGGCCCCCTGAGTCCGGCTTTTTTTCGTCTGAAATGGCGCACTGACCGGGTGTGCAAGGGTGCGAGTCAAAGTGATGTTTGATGGGTGGGAGACCCGCCCTCGGGGCAATGGCGTGTGAACTGCAAGCGCCTGATCGCGGCGAGGGGGCCGCTCCCACACACACAGCCCTGCGGCACACCCCCTGCGCGCAGCACATCGCTTTGAACTGAACCCGGTGTGGAATGGGCCACGGCGGCCCACCAAAATCAGTGCCCTGCGACCTGTGCGGCCTGTTTCCAGGCCTGGGCTGCAGCCACGGTGTCCTGACGCTGTTCGGCCAATTCAGCCAAGGCACCCCAGGCACTGCGCAGCAAAGCCGGGTCCTTGAGGCCTTTGACCGCTTGGGCCAGCAAACCTTGCGACTTGCCCCACAGTTGATGGTGCAGACACACCATACCTGCCAGATACTGCAAGCGGGCATCGCGGGGCTGGGCCTGCTGGGCGGTTTCAATGCGGGCCAGCCACTGGCGGGCATCGGCTGCCTGAGGATCGGTCAAACTCGTTTGCAGCGCCTGCACCACACGCACCCGCTGCTCGGGCGTCCAGTCGGTCTCGGCGGCCAGCAAAGGCGTCCACAAAGCTTGCAGCCACTGACGTGCCAGCACGGCCGAACCGCCTTGCGCCATGAAACGCAAAGCCACTTCGGCCGCCACATCAGGCATCTGCCGCTGCGTGGGCGTGAGCGATTGCCACAACCGTTGGGTGGCTTCGGCATCGTGCACATGGGTCAGCCATTCCAGAATCAACCCGCGCACCAGACTTTCGGCCGCTGCAGGCGTAAATGCCCGGTGCTTGGCCAGCAGCATGGCCGTCTCCAGCGCCTGTGCAGGCTGCCCGGCCAGACGCGCCGCCTTGAGTTGCAAACGCATGGCCACCATGCGGCGGGCCACGGCAGCGGGCAATTGCCGAATCTGCGCCAAACTGGCCGAGGCGTCCCGGTCGTCCAACAACCACCGCGCTGCGCGCAGTTGCGTGCCTTCGATCAGGGTTTGTCGCTCACCGGCCTCACCCTGTTCGGCCGTTTGCAAGGCCAGATCCAGGTGGGTCTGGCGCAACGCACGGTCTTGCAAGGCATGGGCCGATTCGGCCACCATCACATGCGACAAGGCCCGCAGGGACACCGCATGGTCCAGCGTCAGGCCAGCGGCCTGCAAACGTTCTTCCTTGTCCAGCACTGCCTGCGCCGATTTGCGGGCACGCACAAAACGCCCGGCCATGAAGTGACTGATTGCATCGAGCAAGGCGGCATGGGTGGCCCGCTCTTTTTGCTGCAGGCGCCAGCGCTGTGCCTGCTTGGGCAAGGACAGCAATGCCGCCAAGGCCTGCTGCGCCAGCACCACCAGCAGCACCACCGCCATGCACACCAGCAGCATCAGGTTGAGCGACAAATCCACACGGTAAGGGGCCAGAAACAGGGTCACGGTGCCGGTGTTGTGCCCCGCCAGCCAGGCACCTGCGGCGGCCAGTGCAAACAAACTGATGAGCCAAAGAGCTGCACGCATGACGGCTTACCTTCCTGCGGCGGCGGTGGCCAACGCGGTCATAGAAGCTTCCAGACGCGGCAACTCCCCCGCCTTGGCCTGCAAACCGGCCTGCTCCAGCAATTGCAGCAACTGTGTGGTTTTGCGTGAGTTGGGGTCGGCGTAGCGGCGCACCGTGACGGCCACCGAACCGAGATCGTTGCGGGCGGCGTCTTTCTGGCGAGCCAACAAGCCCAGACGGGCATTGAGCAACTTGAGCTTGAGGTTCTCGCGCAGGAAAAACCCCTGCTCGGGCGACAGCAAAGCGGCTTCAGGCGAATCGAGTCGGCTCACACGCACCAAACCTTTGAGCTGGTCACCAAACTGCGTCAGAGCCGTCATCCACCAGGACGGTGGCGTGGCCGGGCTGACCGGCTCGGCCTGCGCCCGCACCACGGCCGGTGTGGGCAGTTGCTGGTTGGCCAGCACCAGACCATCGACCAGTGCCACGCCCTCGTCGAGTTTGATCAGCAAACCCGGCAAGTCAAACACCTGGGCTGCGCGCAGGTTTTCAATGTCTTTTTCAATCGCCCGCAACACCGGGGCCAGGCGAGGCTGGGCCGCCCGTTGCACCCGCTGCTGGGCCGATTTGAGCGCAGCCAGCAAGGGCTCGGCACTGCCGGTCAATTGCGCTTGCTGTTGGGCCATGCGCAAGGCCGCATCAATGTCCACCACCAGATTTTCATCGCGCGAGCGCGACAGGCTTTGCATCAGCTCTTCGAGTTGACTGCGTTGCAGGGCCACTTCACCCAACCGGGCCTCGACCAGCGCCAACCGGGCGGCACTGTCGTTCACGGTGTCTTGTGCTTGCTTGGCCCAGGCTTTGGCTTCAAGTGACTGTTGGCCCGTGTCGGCACTCTGACGCGCCAGTTGCTCCTGAATGCGCGAGAGCTTTTGCCACAGCTGCACCGACACCAGCAAAGCCAGCACAGCCACGCCCAGTGCTAACCACAGGCCCCAGCGACGCCAGGCAGGGCTGGCCACAAGGGGAGAAGGGACAGATGGGGTTTCGGGCATGGACGTCATGGCAAAGATTTTATAGACAAGGCTTGTGCGGCCAACCCCGCAGGCACCTGATCCACGCGGCCCCAGCCTGCCTGCAACAGCCGCTGGGCAATGCGCGGATGGGTGGCCAATGCCCGGGCGTGCTCCAGTGACAGGTCAGGACAGGCTTGCACCAAGTGCTGCGCGGCCTCGGAACTGCTGAACAACCACCAGCTGCCATCGGTCATGGCTTGCACGGCGCGCTGGTGCTGCGCGGTGCTCAAGGCCGGGGCGCGGCGCACATAGGCCACCGCCTGCTGCACTTGCGCACCCGCATCAACCAATTGCTGCGCCAGCCAGTCCCGGCCTGCCAGCTGGCCCCGAGCATCGGCGCCGCGCACAATCATCACACTGGTGCCGGGTCGCACCTGCGGGGCCACTTGCGCCCACAAGGCTTCCGAATCGAACTGGGCCGAATCCGCAGCGGGCGAATCGATCAGGTCGGCAGGCCAGCCCGTGGCGAGCAAAGCCGCCTGTGTGCCCGGCCCGGTGGACCAGGCGCGACATGCGGGCAACGGCATCCCCTGGGGGCGTGCTGTCATGAAAAAACGCACCGCATTGGCGCTGACAAACATCACCGCCTGACAAGCCTGAAGCTGCGCCCAAGCAAGCTGCAAACCCGAAGCATCGGGCAAGGCGGCAATTTCGATCATGGGCAAAACTTCGGCATGCACACCCTCGGCCTGCAAGGCCTGCGCCCAAGGCCCGGCTTCGCGCTCAGGCCGGGTCACGATGACCCTGGGTGAGGCAGGCGTGGCCAAGCTCATGAACAGGCCAAAGCCAGACTCAGTGCGCCCCGCCGCGCTGCAAAGCCTGCGCCACCCGCAAGCCCAGCGCCTCGGCGCTGGCCAGGTCGGTGGCGGCATCGCTGTCGGCGGCAGTCACCAGCGTGGTGCTGCCTTGCGGATCACCCCAAGCCGCTTGCAACGCAAGCGCTGCGCCGTTCAGTGTGGCGTGCGCAGCCAAAGGCATGGAACAGCTGCCGCCCATGGCGCGGCTGACGGCACGCTCGGCCGCCACGCGCTGCCAGGTGGCCATGTCGGCCAACGGGGCCAACAAGGCACGCAGGTCGGCGCGGTCACTGCGGATCTCGATGCCCAAAGCACCCTGACCGGCGGCAGGCAGCATCTCGGTGGTCTCAAAAATGTGACGAATGCGGTCCGTCAGGCCCAGGCGCTTGAGGCCCGCGGCCGCCAGCACGATGCCAGCGTACTGCCCGGCGTCGAGCTTGCCCAGCCGGGTGTCCAGGTTGCCACGCAGGGGTTCGATCTTCAGATCCGGGCGCAGCGCCCGCAGCAACACCGTGCGGCGCAGGCTGGAGGTGCCCACCACCGCGCCTTGCGGCAAGTCTTCGAGCCGGGCGTAACCGGCCGACACCCAGGCGTCGCGGGGGTCTTCACGTTCCATCACGCAAGCCAGCTCAAAGCCTTCGGGCATGTCCATCGGCACGTCCTTGAGCGAATGAACTGCGATGTCGGCACGACCTTCGTGCAGCGCCACTTCAAGTTCTTTGACAAACAGGCCCTTGCCACCCACTTTGGAGAGGCTGCGGTCCAGAATCTGATCGCCCTGGGTGGTCATGCCCAACAAACTGACGGTACAACCCAGGCCCTCCAGCAGGGCCTTGACATGTTCGGCCTGCCACAGCGCCAGACGGCTTTCACGGGTGGCGATGACGATGTGGGGGGCAGGGGTCGCAGACACGGTGGGTTTCTCAGCTAAAAAGGCCTCATCAAGATGAAACCCATTGGTAATTAATCAGGGCGGGCCGATGCTAGCATGAGGTACAGGCCACAAGCCTGACCGATCCACCTCCCTTCACCGCGCACCTTCCGATGAAACAGGCCTCCAAAGACACCGCTGTCACTGCCAAACCCGCCCGCGCACCACGCGCTACATCAGGCGCTGCATCAGGCACCCCATCCAGCACCACATCCGCTCCCCGCAATGAGAAGCGCGACAGCGAAAAACCCCTGGTAGAAGACATCCGCCTGCTGGGCCGCATCCTGGGTGACGTGATTCGGGTGCAAGAAGGCCCGGAAGCCTTTGAATTGGTCGAGCAAATCCGCAAGTTGTCGGTGGCTTTTCGCCGTGATGCCGACCACGAAGCCGACAAGGCCCTCAAAAAGCTGCTCAAGGGCCTGCCTGGCGACCGCGCTGTGAGCGTGATCCGCGCCTTCACCTACTTCAGTCACCTGGCCAACCTGGCCGAAGACCGCCACCACATCCGCCGCCGCGCCATCCATGAGCGCGCGGGCCACACGCAAGAAGGCAGCATCGAAGTGGCGTTGCAACGCCTGCGCTGGGCCGGCATCACACCCAAAACCGTGTCAAACACACTGGCAGGCAGCTATGTCTCGCCCGTGCTCACGGCCCACCCCACAGAAGTGCAACGCAAAAGCATCCTGGACGCCGAGCGCGACATCGCCCACCTGCTGACCGAACGCGATGCCATCAAGGCCCGTGCCGCGGCTGTCAACGCCGCCAAAGACGCCCTGAGCCCCAAAGAGCTGGCCGCCAGCTATGTCTCGCCTGTGCTCACCGCCCACCCGACCGAAGTGCAGCGCAAAAGCATTCTGGATGCCGAGCGCGACATCGCTCGCCTGCTGACCGAGCGCGACGCCATCAAAGCCCGCGCCGC
>JACCDQ010818611.1_pt1 | contig 12529 bp, 14 predicted proteins | sample 7446031 | NCBI WGS metagenome assembly JACCDQ01 (sample SAMN15323442, study PRJNA562643) | freshwater metagenome | isolation source: river surface water | place: USA:Blue River Watershed | collected 2017-08-17
GGCAGCCGGGGCGGCAGCGGGCGCAGGAGCGGCCGACGCGGCGGCCGGCGCGGGCGCCTTGGCGCCACCACCGAACAGCGAGCCGATGAAGCGCTTGATGGCCTCGATGATGTCCAGGATGAACGCGTACCAGGGGCGCTCGGCCTTGAAGATCACGTAGAAGGACTGCTTGTCCTTGTAGGCGGCGGCCAGGGGCACGGACCAGGTGACCGACTTGCCGTCCTGCGACAGCTGGCCGTTGGTCTCGATCACCTTGGGCACGTTGACCGACCAGCTCAGGGTGCGGCCGGCGAGCATGGCCTGCATCATGCCTTCCATCATCGGGTTGGAGCCGGCCTTTTCCTTCAGGTCGAAGGCGCTGTCGATGCGCCAGGCGCCCTCGGAGGCGCGCGACACGTTCACGAGCGAAGTTTCCTTGTTGCCCGCGGCGAAGGTGGCGAACTTCTCGATCGGGCCCTTGGCGGTGAGCGTGCACACCACGTTGCCGCCGACGACGGCCTCGGCCACCTGCACCTTCATCGACTCCCCACCGGCCTCGGCGAAGCCTTCGCAGATGCCGCCCTTCTTGTCGCTCATCGCCGCCAGCTTGGCGTCGACGCGGATCTCGGCGGTGTAGGCCAGCTCGCCCTTGTCGACGACGACCTTCTGGTCGACGTCCAGGCAACCTGCCAGGGCGGTGGCGGCCAGGACCGCGGCGATCGAGCGAAGGAGGGACTTCAGTTGCATGGTTGAACTGCTTGTTGTTGTCAATTTGGCCAATGTAGCACGAGCAATCGAACACGCCACCACGACATAGCCCATTTGGTTGTAGCCCCAAGTGCCTCAACCGGTGAAACTTCGTTGCCATTCCGGCACACCCCCTTCCAGCTCATGATGACCCGTCCGCCCTTCAGCGCATCGCAGCCGCCCGGCCTCGGCCAGGGCGTACGCGCCTGGGCACGGGACGAGGAGGAACGCCTGAGGACCCTGCGCGAAGCCGCGCGCCTGGAGGAGACGGCCTTTGCGAAAAGGCACGCCATCTCGGTCGCCCAGCTGCGCGCGCTGGAAGGGCGCGGCACCTGCCCCTTCTATTCCGAGGCGATCAAGGCACGCCTGGGCGCCCGCTTGCTAGCCAGCCTGGAGCGCACCTACGAAGACCGGCAAGGGGCCGACGCCCGGCCCGAAGCGTGATCCAAAGTTGGGACGCAGATCCGCCGTTTCAGAATCATTTTGAATAACAATGGCAGGGTCAATCCCGAATTCAAATTGAACAGGAAACCCCATGAAGTGCCCCTCTTGCGGAGCGATCAACAGCGCCAGCCTGAAAGACTGCGAGTTCTGCAGCGCTGAACTCCAGCCCCAGACGGGCCCGGCGGGGGAAACCCTGCCGCCGCCCGCCCCGGTATCTTTCGCGCAGGACGCGCTGAACCTGTTTGGCGAAATGAACTCCGCCAAGTCGAGCGGCTTCAACTTCCTGGCCTTCCTGTTCCCGATCGCCTTCCTGTTCGGGTATGGCGCCAAGGAGACCGCCAAGAAGCTGGGGCTGATCATCCTGGTGCCGGTGCTGGTGGAAAGCATCCTCTCGCGCCTGTCCCTGATGGCGGCGGTCGTCCTCGGCTACGCGGTCCTGGGCTGGGTGATCTATCTCTCCGTCCTGGTGGCCACCCGGACGCCTTCGCTGGTCAAGAAAGACAACAAGTTCGACATGGGCCAGGCCGTCGTCGCGCAGGTGGTCTACCTCATCGCGTACACCATCGCGTCGCTGCTCTGAGGCGACAATCGCGCCTTTCCCCGGAAGGAAACCGATGCGCCGCCTCGTTCTCGCTGCGATGCTGCTTGCCGCAGCCAGCGCCTACGCCGAATGGAAGTGGCTGGGCGCTCCCAGCAGCCAGGTCTACCAGGAGTACTACGACCCGGCGACCGTCCGCCCCCAGGGCGGCAAGGTCCGCTTCTGGCTGATGCGGGACTACGCCCGGCCCTACACCGATTCGACCGGCGACACCTACTCCTCGGAGAAGCTGCTGCGGGCCGTGGACTGCAACACGGAATCCGCCGCCACCTTCTCGATCATCCAGTACAGCGGCAAGACCGGCTCGGGGCGGGTGGTCTACTCCGGCGTGTTCGACGACCCGAAGTGGTCGCCGGCCGCGCCGGGCACCATGGCCGAGACGCACGTCGAGGTGGCCTGCAGCCGCTGAAGGAAGTCCCGGCGGCCGCTCAATTCTGGAGAGCGGCCCGCAGCCATTCCACCACCTGATCAGCGGCGACGGCCGGCGTGGTCAGGTGGTTGGCCTGAACCTCGAGGTAGCGGCTCCTGGGGTTGGCCGGCAACTTGTCGAACACATAGGCCCGGCCTTCCTTCACCAGCGAGTCCCGATCCCCGATGACCCAAAGCACCGGCACCTGGGGCGCGATGCGCGGCGCGGTGACCGCCATCTCGGCATCGGACGCCGGATCGAAGTAGCTCAGGTACTGGCGCGGCGTCATCCAGATCGGCCCGCGCCGGCCCTGGTTGATGTCCACCAGCGTCTGGCGCTTGTCGCCGTTGCCCACGGCCATTTCCTTGCGCGCCGACTCGACGCTCTCCTTGACCCCGCACATCGAGATCGGGGAATAGGGAATGCAAAGGCTGTAGTAGTAGGGCACGTGCCCCGGCGCCAGCAGTCCGAGCGCCTGCACCTGCCCCGGGTGGCGGACGGCGTAGCTCAGGGCCGCAGGACTGCCGAGGCTGTGGCCCATGACCGCGACCTTGGTCGCGCCCATTTCCTTGAGCTTGCGGACATGGGCATCCATCTCCGCCATCGCCTGGTCCCAGTCGCCCTCGATGTAGCGGTTGGTCGACCAGGGCATTTCGGGCTTGAGGACGATCCAGCCCTGTTCCTGCAGCTTCTTGTGCAGGACGTCAAGGCTGGTGTCGCGGGCGCCTCCGCCCTGCTTGCCGTGCAACAGGAGCACGCCGATCTTGTCGGGCTCAGCGACAGCATGGGTCGCCAGGCCAAGGGCCAGCAAGATGGCCAGGAGGAGACGCATGGGATCGCCCCGCGCTGTAGTGGTCAGGATGGCAATTATTCCACCGTAACTGAATCGTTCCGTTCGGGGGTATTTTTTGGGAGGGCTTTCCTCCCTCGGCGTTCCACCCCCGGAAGCGACACTTTCGTTTGCCGTTTTCCACGCCTGAGCGTGTAGCCCTTTCGCTTGTCCGCAGGGTCAATCCAGCTCACCCCGTCGTCAACGATGGGAAGGTTGAATTGCAGGGTCAGTTCGTGAAGCTTCTTAGTCTCCAGGTACTTCACTTTGATTTCACGAAGTAGCCCCTGGAGGTATGCCTTCTTTTCGTCGTCGCTGTAGGCGTTTCTGGCTTCCATCTGCTTCCCGAAGATCTTCAGCCATCCAACCCACTTCGCATCCTTCTCGTGTCCTCGTTTTTGGAGTTCAAGGTTTGCCAGCTTCACCTCTAACTCATTTAGTGACTGCTTCGAACTCTCAAGAGCCACCTCATACACGTCTGCACGAATCTCTCCGGAGTGAAAGTTGAGCACCATCTTGGCTTGAGCCTCCGTCGCTGCTGCAATCTGCTTCTTCACCTTCGTGATGTTGCGTTCGACTTCCTTGGTGTCAGTTTGAGTCTGAGCCAGCGGAGCCCCCTCTTCCTTGAGAATCTTCCACTTCACCTCCTCTCGCAAGATGCTCGACTCTTTGTGAATGCTCAGGACGGCGTCCCACACTAGCTTGTCGGTCGCAGGAATATTCAGTGCCTTGGACATTCCGCACCCTTCGCCTCGCTTCCAAGGGGTCTCACTACCGCCGTTCTTTGCCCAGGCTCGTTCTTTAGACGGACAGTAGTAGTGCTGCTCAAAATTGCTCGCCTTCTTCCGACCTGCAAACGGCGTTCCGCAGTGCGCACAGACCATCAGATCACGCAGCAAGTAGAACTGCTTTGTTCGGTTCTGCTGAGACACCCTGCTCGTCGCTCTTGTCTTCAACTTCTGCACTGCTTTCCACGTGGTTTCGTCCACGATCGCAGGGCACTGCACCTCATAGCGACGACCGCTTTTCTTATCGAAGTACTCGTAGGTCCCCTTGTAGTGCGTGTTCTTGATCAGCGCCTGAATTGAACCGATAGACCAGCTTCCAGAACGCCGTCGGGGCAGAACACCCTTGGCATCCAAGAGCTTTTTCAAATCAAGAGTGCCCAGCCCCTTGGCAGACTCTTGATAGATCCGTTTAACCCAGGCTGCCTCTTTCTTTTCTACAACGAGTTTTTTATTCGCCAACGTGTAGCCGAAGGGAGGTGGTCCGCCGTGCCAAAAGCCAGCCTTCACCCTGTTGATCTTTCCGAGTCGGGTGCGCTCAGCCCTGATGGCGTTCTCAAATTCGGCGATTCCGTCCAGGACTTGCTTGAGAAACTTTTCTTGGGGATTCGACAGATCGAATTGACCGTCCTTGGTGTAGAGCGTCACGTTCTGCTTTTGACACTCATAACGAACAGTTGTGGCAACGATATCGATTCGAGAAATGCGAGATTGGTCGTAGACGAAGAGGTGCTTGATTTCTCCACCTCGGATCTTGATCAGTAGGTCCGCCAAGACAGGACGCTCGCTAATTTCTTCGTGGTGAGAGCTCCTCCCTCCTTCGTCCCAATGCTGGTAGCCGAAGCCTAGCTGTCTAGCCTTCTTCTTCCCGAGCTCAAGCTGGGTCTGCAATGAAGTTCCCCGATCGGCTTGGGAGATCGTTGAGACACGGGTGTAGATGTGAAGCGTTTGATCGCCTTTGGTTTTGGACTTGGTTGCCATTAGTTCTCTACCAGTTGGAGCCTCGGTCCTAATTGTCTGGCTTTAGCAGGGAAATTGCGTACCATTGTCAAAGTGCTCAGTGCGAGGAAGTCGGAGCCCCAGCAACAAGGACGAATTTATGAGCCACTTTTTTTACCGTGTAGGAGCCACATTCCTGGCACTTGCTCTCTCAGGCTGTGCTTCACCCTTCACCCCCGAGGCGATGGAGAGATTGCGAATTGGAATGCCCGCCAATGAGGTCCGAGAGATGTTTGGTGCCCCGAAGGAGGTCAGGACGGCAGTTTGTGGCACCGCCACGGCGGGAGGTGGGTGGGTCTGTGAAACGTGGAAATATCAGGATCCGATCACAGACAAGGTGAGCGATTTCACGTTCTCTGTTAATCGAGACCTGAAGCTACTGAACAGTTGGAATGTGAAGAGGTAGCTGGTGCCAGCCTTCTCTCGGTGAGTTTTTTCTCACGAGCGTGACGAAAAGTACAGCCGGTCTTTTCTTGAGGCTTCATCGACGGAAGACCAAAAAAATCTGATGAGCCAGTGACAGCGAAAAATCGCCTTTTGCAAATGACACTCGCACGTATAAAACGCTTTGTCTTGCTTGTCTTGATTGCAGTCCCAGTTGTCTTCGGTAGCCTGGCGCTCCACGCCAATTCGCAGGTAGAGGGGCTCCAAAAAAATTACGCAGAACAGCTCAATAAACAACGGCAGAAGGAAGCGGACTGCGAGGCTCTCTCTCCAGAGAAGCGTCAAGGCACCGTCCTCTGTACCCAAGAATGGCTGGCGATGGGTGCCAGTGTGGCTGAAGAAGCAATTGCAGCTTGGCGTGACGACTATGAGCTATACAAAGCAATTGCGCTTTATGTCCCCGTTGGAACGCTCGCCCTTTACTTTGCGTTCTGGTGGGTTTGGTTCGGTCGGCTGACGTCAGCCGGTCTGTGAATCTACGAACACGAGGGCAGAAGTGCAGATCTCAGTGACGAGTAACCTAGCTTGACTCCCTGTTCGTTGTTTAACCATTGATGAATGCGACGGAGGCTCTGACCAGCCTTCCGCATCTCCTGCATCTGGTCGATCAGTCTTTGTTCGTGTGCATTTGCCACTTTCCTGCCTGCCACAACATCGAAGCCAAAGCCACGACGACCACCGACAAAGTAGCCCTGAGCTTTCCTCGTCTGCTTGACCTCGCTGATACGGCTTGCAATTCGTTCCCGCTCAAACGTGGCGAATGCCGAGAGGATCGTAAAGATGATTGCGCCGACACCGCTCCCAGTCACGTCGCCTCCCAGATCAATCGAATGAACGGCAACACCCTTCTCTTTTAGTCCGTGTAGGACGTTCAGTGCATCACGAGTGTTTCGGAACCCACGATCAAGCTTTGGGAAGATCACAACGTCACCGGGCTGCAGCGACTCAAGCAGCCTGGATCCGGCAGGGCGAATACCAAACTCCTGCCCTCCGCTCACACCCCGCTCGATGAAAACATCGCTTTGAGCTAGGTCTAGCGCTCTTGACGCAGCGTAAGCGAGCACCTGCCGCATTTGCGTCTCTAATGAGTTCCCCTCTTCGGCTTGAAGAAGGGTTGACACCCGGGTGTATGCGTAGACCGTCATTAAGTTGCTCCATAGCGAAATTCGGGAGCGAACTATTAGTGGATTTCAACTCAAAGACAACACGTGTTGGCGGAAAAGTAGAGCAATCCGCCAATCCTCAAATTAGCAGTCAAATTTATTTGAGAAAATCGTTGTAAATCAGCAACTTACAGCAAAAGCCGGAAAATATAAGGGTAAACCCTTAGAAAATATTTTTAATTAGGGCAGTTTTACTGGCGTTTGACGAATAAATAAAAGTAGGTACAGAAGAGATTATCAAGATCACGATGTCGGTTCGTGCGCAAACCACTGGCGTAGGCAGGTGTGGCGATTGCGGAAAAGGCTGATGTACTGCCAAGGGGCTGCAACGCCCCACGATGAAGGCTCTGTACAACGACAACCTTCAAGTTCTCTGGTGTCGCTTCGCTAGGCTACAGGGGGCTACCGTTGGTTCGTAGGTCTGAGCGCAAAGGGAAACCGGCTAACCGTCCCTACCACTTCACTTGTGGTGACTCATAGCGAAGTGTTGATGGGGAAGGCTATACGCACAACCAGCTGCAACTTACCTGCTTAAGGTAAGTTGTATCCAAAAAGACTACCGCAGCAGTCTCTACCTCTGTTGACTCTAATTCGAGACCTACGAGCGAAGCGAGTCACGTGCAAAGCACGTGCCTCCAAGAAATCCACCAAGTGGAAGCTGGTACCCCGAAGACAAAGGCGAAATTACGTTCGTAAAAAATCGCCCTAAATAAAAAACACAAGAAAACACAAGGAACCCTTTATGACAAGCCCCATCAATCAGCGAAATCAGATGCTCGGCGTACGTGCCACATCCGACTTCGTGCGCAAGTTCGATAGCCTCTGCGAACGCCTAGGCTACAACCGCTCAGAAGTGATCCGCTATTGCTTGAAAAAGTTCTTCAATGAGCACTACAACAACTCTGAAAACTTCAAGCGTGCACGTGCCGAGATGTGCTGATGTTGAGGCTTAAGGAATGGCTACGCTTCACAAAGAAGAAGGGAAAAAAGAATGAGCAACGAAGCGGTCAAACTCACGGAAAAGGCGGGCACGTTCATCAGCAAGGAGAAGTTGATAGACCTGATTCGCAAGTCCCCCTGCAAGCAGTTCACGTGTTCTCAGAACCCCAGTAGCAAGTTCATCGTCGTGCTTGTTCCTACCTAGAGGACAGGAGTTCAACTTTTCAGCCCCTATGCTCTAATCAGCGCTGCGATTTCATTGGACTGAAAGCTTGCCAGTATGAACTTTGAGACTTGGACAGTAGTAGTCTTGATCGTCTATGGCTTCTACCAATGGAAGCGATACAAGGCGGCTAAGAATGCCAACTTCCTCTACTACACAAATATTAAACCTGCGCTAGAACGACTGGGGTTCATCGGATCGCCTGGCGATGTGAACGAAACCCCAGATGAGGTGAACAGCCTTTACTACCTTCGAGGCTTGGAGTTCATAAACGCTCAAGACGTTCTGCAATTTCAGCTCGCAGAGTTTTCAGATCAGTACTGGGCAGAGTTCGAGGTGTGCCAAGACACCGAACAGAAGAGCCGCTACCAAATCACATTCGCTACGCTGATTGACAGCAGCAAATCGAAAAGCGTCTTGAGCCTGCGGATCACCAATCCCGAGAAAGAAAAAGAGCTACCGAAGCTAAGTGCAACGATCGTTGACATCTATGCACCAACGCACTTCTTCAATCAAGCAAATCTGGATTTATGCCTCAGCAGGCTGATTCAAGATATCGAATGGTTTGAGAAAAACGGAGACCTGGAGCGGTACTGGTTAGTCTACGGAGTTGAAGGGCGAGAGCTTGAACGAGTCTGCAACCTCCCGAAATTGACAAACTCAAGCCCATCCAAGCTATGGAAAAAGGCGGGGAAAAACATCCGCAAGGGCTACAGCCACGCCGCCGTCTAAGAATTGCTTTTCTGCGCTGGCGCCCCTGCTCTTGTTTGGGGCTTTGCCAGGTTAGCCCGCCCAAATCTCAATCGAGCAGACTTTCAGCTCCGGAGGGGCGTTAAGGCGGTTAGCCCTTCCCACCCCCTTCTTGTAGATCGAAAACACCTTCTCGGGCTCGAGAGGACCGCCTCGGGGGGCTCGATAGCCATCGGCGCCGAGCGCTTCTGCTATCGCTTTGAAGGTCAATCCTTGCGCTTCTCGCAGCCAGCGCACTTGTTCAAAGAGCTCCCTTTGATACGGGGAATAGGGACCAAGAGTGAGGGCTCCAGTAGTCAACACCATCTGAAAGCGGACGATAAATCCGCCCTCCGAAATACCCCCGAACGGAATTACTCCACCGTCACGCTCTTGGCCAGGTTCCTCGGCTTGTCCACGTCCGTTCCCCGTGCGATGGCGGTGTGATACGCCAGCAGCTGCAGCGGCACGACGTGTAGCAGCGGCGAGAGCGCGCCGTAGTGCTCGGGCATGCGGATCACGTGCAGGCCGTCGCCGCTGTCGATGCGGGTGTCCGCGTCGGCCAGCACATAGAGCACACCGCCGCGCGCGCGCACTTCCTGCATATTGCTTTTCAGCTTCTCCAGCAGCGCGTCGTGGGGCGCCACGGTCACCACCGGCATCTCGCCGGTGACCAGGGCCAGCGGGCCGTGCTTCAGCTCGCCGGCGGCATAGGCCTCGGCGTGGATGTAGGTGATCTCCTTGAGCTTGAGCGCGCCTTCCTGGGCGATCGGGTAGTGCAGGCCCCGGCCCAGGAACAGCGCGTTCTCCTTGCGGGCGAAGTCCTCCGCCCAGGCGATGACCTGCGGCTCCAGGGCCAGCACTGCCGACAGGGCCGCCGGCAGGTGGCGCATGGCCTTGAGGTGGGCCGCCTCCTCGTCGGCGCCCAGGCGCCCCTTGGCCTGGGCCAGGGCCAGCGTGAGCAGGAACAGGCCGGCGAGCTGGGTGGTGAAGGCCTTGGTCGAGGCCACGCCCACTTCCACGCCGGCGCGGGTGACGTAGGCCAGCTTGCACTCGCGCACCATCGCCGACGTCGCCACATTGCAGATCGTGAGGGTGTGCCGCATGCCCAGGGACTGCGCATGGCGCAGGGCGGCCAGGGTGTCGGCGGTCTCGCCCGACTGGGTGATGGTCACCACCAGGGTGTTCGGGTTGGGCACCGACTCGCGGTAGCGGTACTCGCTGGCGATTTCGACCTGGGTGGGCACCTTGGCAATCGACTCCAGCCAGTACTTGGCGGTGCAGCCGCTGTAGTAGCTGGTGCCGCAGGCGAGGATCAGGACCGAGTCGATCTGCTGGAAGGTGCGGTGCGCGCCCTCGCCGGGGGGCGGCGTGCCCGCGCCCTCGAACAGCTCGGGCACCACCGCCTCCAGGCCAGCCAGGGTGTCGGCGATGGCGCGGGGCTGCTCGAAGATTTCCTTCTGCATGTAGTGCCGGTAGGGGCCGAGGTCGGCGGCGCCGCTATGGGCCTGCACCGTGCGCACCGGGCGCTCGGCGGGCCGGCCGTCCTTGTCGACCACCCAATGGCGACCGAGTTGCAGGTCGACGAGGTCGCCCTCCTCCAGGTAGACGATCTGGTCGGTGACGCCGGCCAGGGCCATGGCGTCGCTGGCGAGGAACAGCTCCTTGTCGCCCACGCCCAGCACCAGCGGCGAGCCGGCGCGCGCGCCGACCACCCGGTTCGGTTCGTCCTTGCAGATGACCGCGATCGCATAGGCGCCATGCAGGCGGCGCACCGCGGCCTGCACCGCCTCAAAGAGGTCCCCTTCGTAGAGGCTGTCCACCAGGTGGCAGATCACCTCGGTGTCGGTCTGGCTGGCGAACACATAGCCGCGTGATTGCAGCTCGGCGCGCAACTCCTCGTGGTTTTCGATGATGCCGTTGTGGACCAGGCCGATGCGGCCCGCGCGGTCCGGGGGCGTGGCGCCCGGGCCGTGGCTGAAGTGCGGGTGGGCGTTGTGCGCCGCCGGCGCGCCGTGGGTGGCCCAGCGGGTGTGGGCGATGCCGGTGCTGCCAGCCAAGCCCTCGGTGGTCACCTGCTGCATCAGCTCGGCGACGCGCTGCGTGCTGCGGGCGCGCTTGAGGCCCTGGGCATGGACCGCGACGCCGCAGGAGTCGTAGCCGCGGTATTCCAGGCGCTGCAGACCCTGGACCAGAAGAGGGACGATGTCGCGGTGCGAGACCGCGGCGACGATGCCGCACATGGGATGACCTCCGGAATGAGTGCTGGCACTGTAGGCGCAGAGACACGGAATCCTGAATCAAAATTCAGCCTTAAATGTTTATTTATTTCCCATATTCAGATTCGAGAAATAAAATTCCATTCCATGCCTGAAATCGACCCTTCATTTCTCGACGCCGTCGACCTCGCCCTGCTCGACCGGCTGCAGCAGGACGCTTCGATGAGCAACCTGGAGCTGGCGGGCCGGGTGCATGTCTCACCGCCCACCTGCCTGCGCCGGGTCAAGCGGCTGCAGGCGGCGGGCCTGATCGAGCGCCAGGTCGCCATCCTCTCGGCCGACCGGCTGGCGCCGGCGCTGGGCCACGGTCTGGAGGCGATCGTCGAAGTGACCCTGGACCGGCAAGGCGCCGAGCTGCTCGACGCCTTCGAGCGCCGGGTCGTGGCCGACGAGGCGGTGCAACAGTGCTACCGGGTCTCGCCCGGTCCCGACTTCATCCTGCATGTGCGCGCCGCCGACATGCCGGCCTACCTGGCGCTGCAGCAGCGGCTGCTCACCGCCGACGCGAACGTGCGCAATGTGAAGGCCTTCTTCAGCGTGAAGCGGGCCAAGTTCGCACCCCGCCTGCCCCTGGCCCCGCGCTCACCCGCGAAGAAGGACTAGGGCTTCTTCTTCACCGGCCGCTGCCAGTTGGCGATGTGCACCTGCTTGCCGCGGGCCACCGCCAGCGCGCCGGGCGGCGTGTCCTTGGTGATGGTGGAGCCGCCGCCCACCGTGGTGCCCGCGCCCAGGGTGACCGGGGCCACCAGCACGCAGTTGCTGCCCACGTGCACGTCGGCCTCGATCACGGTGCGGTGCTTGTTCGCGCCGTCGTAGTTGGCGGTGATCGAGCCGGCGCCGTAGTTGACCCGCTCGCCGACCGTGGCGTCGCCCAGGTAGGCGAGGTGGTTGGCCTTGGCGCCCTTGGCCAGGGTGGAATTCTTCACCTCGACGAAGTTGCCGATGTGGACCTCGTCCCCCAGCACCGCGCCCGGGCGCAGCCGGGCGAAGGGCCCGACCAGCGCGCCAGCGCCCACCTGCACGCCGGCCTTCTCTCCGTCGACATGGGTGAAGGGGTGGATGACCGCGCCCGCGCCGATACGGGCATTGGCGATGACGCAGTTGGCGCCGATGCGCGCGCCCTCGCCGATCTCGACCCGGCCCTCGAACACGCAGCCCACGTCGATCTCGACGTCGGCGCCGCACACCAGCTCGCCGCGCACGTCGAAACGCGCCGGGTCGGCCAGGCGCACGCCCTGCTCCATCAGCGCCTGGGCGCGGCGCCGCTGGTAGACGCGCTCCAGCGCCGCGAGCTGCACCGGGCTGTTGACCCCGTCGACCTGGGGCTGGTCGCGCGTCATGAGGGCGTTGACGGCCACGCCGTCCTGCACCGCCAGGCCCACGACGTCGGTGAGGTAGTACTCGCCCTGGGCGTTGTCGTTCGTCAGGCGCGAGAGCCACTGGCGCATCAGCCGGTTGGGGGCGGCCATGAAGCCGGTGTAGATCTCGGTGATGCGCCGCTGGTCTTCGCTCGCATCCTTCTGTTCGACGATGGCGCGTACCCCGCCCTGGCCATCACGCAGGATGCGGCCGTAGCCGGTGGGGTCGACCATGTCGGCGGTGAGCAGCGCCAGGCGCTCGCCCGCGCAGGCGTCCAGCAGGCCCTGCAGCGTGGCCGACTCGATCAGGGGCACGTCGCCATTGAGCACCAGGCAGATGCCGTCTTCCGGCAGCAGGGGCAGGGCCTGCTGCACCGCGTGGCCGGTGCCCAGCTGGGGCTGCTGCAGCACCGTCTCGCAGGCCAGGCCCTGGGCCTGGGCGAAGCCGCGAACGGCGGCATCGACCTGTTCGGCGCCGTGGCCGGTGACCACCACCAGGCGGCGGGGCTTGAGGCCCGCGGCGGCGGCAACCACGTGATCGAGCAGAGCGCGGCCGCCCAGGCGGTGCAGCACCTTGGGCAGGGCGCTCTTCATGCGCGTGCCC
>JACCDQ011191113.1_pt1 | contig 12529 bp, 10 predicted proteins | sample 7446031 | NCBI WGS metagenome assembly JACCDQ01 (sample SAMN15323442, study PRJNA562643) | freshwater metagenome | isolation source: river surface water | place: USA:Blue River Watershed | collected 2017-08-17
CGATCAGGTTTTGCAGGTGTTCGCGTTCCTGTGGCGTGCAGTGGATGGTGTCGCGCAAACCGTCCGGGTCCCACACATCGGCATCGTCAAAGGTGATGTTGTAGTCGCCCATCAGCACCAGTTGCGCATGCTGCTTCATTTCCTCGCGCACCCAAGCGGTCAAGGCGCTCAGCCACCGCATTTTGTACGCAAATTTTTCAGAGTCTGGGGCCTGCCCGTTGGGGAAATAAGCGCCAATCACCCGCAACGGGCCTTGGGCTGTGTCGTAAGTGGCGGCAATCACGCGGGATTGCTCGTCCACAAAGCCGGGTATGTTTTTGACCACATCGCGCGCCGGCAAACGCGACACCAAAGCAACACCGTTGTAGGTTTTTTGGCCCAACCACTGGGCGTGGTAGCCCGCTTGTTCAAATGCGTCTGCGGGAAACTTCTCGTCAGGCAGTTTCAGCTCTTGCAAGGCCAACACATCGGTGGGGTGTTCGCTCAACCAATCGAGCACATGGGGCAAGCGCACACCCAAGGAATTGACGTTCCAAGTGGCCAGGGTCAGTGCGGGGCGGGCGTCAAGGTTGGCGTTCATAGGTCACAAAGTCAAAAGTCAGGCCGTTGCTGGCGGTGTGGGGCTGGCGTTCGGTCACCTGCCATTCAGGGCCCAGCTGCGGGGCATACGCATCGCCGTCAAAGTCTTGATGCAGGTGAGTGACCACGGCTCGCGTGGCCAAGGGTTCAGCCAAGGCGTAAATTTGGGCCCCACCCATGACCCACACCTCGGCCGGAGCAGGTTGGAGTTGCTTGCAGTGCGCCAGCGCTTGGGCCAAGTCAGCGAAGGGCAAAGCCCCTTGGCTTTCCAGCATCGAGTGTTGGCTAGCGGCGCGGGTCAACACCATGTTTTGCCGGCCGGGCAGAGGGCGGAACTTCGGCGGCAAAGACGCCCATGTTTTTCGTCCCATGATCACTGGGCACCCCTGGGTGTGCCGTTTGAAATGGGCCAAGTCTTCGGGCAGGTGCCAGGGCAGCGTGTTGTTTTGGCCGATGACGCCGTTGGCCGCTTGTGCAAAAATCAAGTTCAATCGCATAGCCGGGAGGATAACCGCCCGCCCGGTCGTCGGGGTAAAAAACCAAACAGGCCATTCCATGAACCGATTGTGTGAGTTGCTGAATTTGACCTTTCCCGTGATCCAGGCCCCGATGGCCGGGTCGCAGGGCAGTGCGTTGGCCTTGGCGGTGAGCCATGCCGGCGGGCTGGGTTCACTGCCTGCGGCCACGCTGGGTTTGGATGCCTTGGCTGCTGAACTGCAGGTGTTGCAAGGCTTGGGCGGTCGGCCCTACAACGTGAATTTTTTCTGCCACACCCCGCCGCAGCCAGACGCCACGCGCGAGGCGCGCTGGAACCAGGCCTTGACGCCTTTTTATGAACAGGCTGGCCTGGCCCCACCCACCGGGCGCGCAACGGCGGCGCGCCTGCCCTTCAATGAGGCCGCTTTGGCGGTGCTGGCGATGTTCAAGCCCCCGGTGGTAAGCTTCCATTTTGGCTTGCCCACCGCCGCGAGCCTGCAAAGCATCAAGGCTTGGGGCGGCAAGGTGCTGGCCAGTGCCACCACGGTGGACGAAGCTGTTTGGTTGGAGGCCCATGGCGCGGACGTGGTGATTGCGCAAGGCTGGGAGGCGGGCGGGCACCGAGGCATGTTTTTGAGTGACGATTTGTCCAGCCAAATGGGTTTGTTTGCTTTGCTGCCGCAGGTGGTGCGGGCAGTGAACGTGCCGGTGGTGGCCGCTGGGGGCATCGTGGATGCGCCAGGGGTGCGCGCAGCGCGGGCATTGGGCGCTGATGGCGTGCAGGTCGGTACGGCTTTTTTGTGGTGCCCCGAATCGCAAACGCACGCGTTGCACCGCGCTGCGCTGGCATCTGCTCAAGCGCACCACACCGCTGTCACCAACGTGTTTACCGGTCGCCCAGCCCGTGGCATGGTCAACCGCGCCATGCGTGAATTGGGCGATGGTCAGTCGTGCATCAGCCCGTTGGCACCTGCGTTTCCATTGGCCGCCACGGCGTGGGGGCCGTTGCGGGCGTCGGCCGAGGCGGCGGGCTCCCCTGATTTCACACCGCTGTGGGCGGGGCAGGGCGCGCCGCACTGTCAGCCCCACGCTGCTGCCGACTTGACCCGCTTGCTGGGCGAGGGATGGGGCGAATGAGGGGCGCTTTCAGTCGTCGACCGAAGCGCTCCAGCGTTGGTTCCAGGCGTCGGGGCGACCTGCGGTTTGCAGCCCTTGCAGTTGCCGCCTGTCCCGCTTGGTGGGGCGCCCTTGGGTCAGGGCGTGCGCGGGTTCAGGGGCCAATCGGCGGTGTTCAGCGGCCTGTTGCCGCTGCAGCAACGATTCAGCGGTTTCCTCGTACAGCAATGCCGCCTGTGGTGCCGGGCCACGCACACTGCTCAAGCCGCGGACGGTCACAAGGCGGGTGTCGTGGCCCGCTCGGCATTCGATCTGGTCCCCCAGCTTGACCTCGCGCGAGGCCTTGGCCGGCTGACCATTCACTTTCACCCGCCCTTTGTCGATTTCTTCAGCGGCCAGGCTGCGGGTTTTGAAAAAGCGTGCCGCCCACAGCCATTTGTCCAGGCGGTGTTTGTCGGTGGCAGGCAAAGGCGACTGGGGCAAAGTGTGACCTCTAGTTGGGCGCACCCAAAGCAATCGCGCGTGCGCGGCTGCTTTGCAAATCGGCTTCGCTTTCGGGCGCGCGGGTGGGCCAGCCGCCCAAGTGTTGTTCGGTCAGCTGAGCCATGGCAGCGATCCAGCCCGCATCCGCATTCAGGCAGGGAATGTAGTGGAAACTTTGCCCGCCAGCGTGCAAAAACGCTTCACGCGCTTCCTGGTTGATTTCTTCCAAGGTTTCCAGGCAATCGCTGGTAAAGCCGGGGCAAACCACATCCACCCGTTTGGTGCCGCTTTGCCCCAATTGAATCAAGGTGGGTTCGGTGTAAGGCTCCAGCCACTTGGCTTTGCCAAATCGCGATTGAAAGGTGACTTGGTAGTCGCTTTTTGCCAGCCCAAGCGCTTGGGCAAGCAAACGCCCGGTTTTGTGGCACTCGCAGTGGTAGGGGTCGCCCAACTGCAGGGTGCGCTCGGGCACGCCGTGAAAGCTCATGACCAACTTGTCCGGCCGACCATGCTGCTGCCAATGCCCTTGGATGGATGACTTGAGAGCGTCAATGTAGCCCGGGTTGTCGTGGTAGCGCTGGATAAAACGAAATTCGGGGATGTTACGGATTTGGCGGGCCCAGTCGTACACCGCGTCGCACACGCTGGCGGTGGTGGTGCCGCTGTATTGTGGGTAGGCCGGCAAGATCAGAATCCGTGTCGCGCCAGCGGCTTTCAGTGCGTCCAGCTGGGCTGCAATCGACGGATTGCCATAGCGCATGGCATAACGCACGGCCACCACATGGCCCCGTTCGCTCAAGGCCTGAGCCAGCCCTTGGGCTTGGCGTTCGGTCCATACCTTCAGCGGTGAGCCCTCGGCCGTCCACACAGTGGCGTACTTGGCCGCCGATTTTTTTGGGCGCAGGTTCAAAATAATCCCGTTCAGGATCAACCACCAAATCGCTTTGGGAATCTCCACCACGCGGTGGTCGCTCAAAAATTGCTTCAGGTAGCGCTTGAGCGCGGGGCCGGTGGGCGCGTCGGGGGTGCCCAAGTTGCACAACAAGACCCCAATGGTGGCGGCTTGGCCGTGGGTGTAATTCGGTTCTTTTTGAAATGCCATTCGGGTATTCTCGCTCAAGCAGCAAGGCCTTGCGCTTGCCCAGATCAACGCCAACCCCCATTCCCATCTTTACTCATAGACCCGACCATGAGCCTGACCATTTACGGCATTGCCGCTTCCCGTGCCATACGGCCGCTGTGGGCGGCTTGCGAGCTGGCCCTGCAGTTCCGGCACGAGCCCACGCCCTACCAGGGTGGGGCCACACGCACCCCCGATTTTTTGCAACTCAACCCCAACGGGCACATTCCGGTGCTGGTGGATGAGCAGGCCAGTGGCCCAGTGGTGGTTTGGGAGTCGATGGCGTGTGCTTTGTACTTGGCAAGCCAGCACGGGCGGCACGATGGCAGCGACATCTCCGCCGCCAACGCTGCAGAAGAAGCTGAAGCGTTGCGCTGGAGCTTCTGGACGGTGACCGAACTGGAGAAAGACGCGCTGACGGTGTTGGCCCACAGGCGGACCATGCCCGTTGAGCAGCGCAAACCCGATTTGGCAGAAGCCGCCGAACGCCGCTTGCGCGTGCCTTTGCGGGTGTTGGATCAGCATTTGCAACAGCGTGCAGCCGTTGTTGGGGTGGGGCAAATTGGTTATTTGGCTGGGGCCCGCTTCACGGTGGCCGATCTGTGTGTGGCCAGTGTGGTGAACTGGGTGCGTGCCTCCCAGGTGTTGGATGACTTTCCCCATGTTGCCGCCTGGGCCAAGCAGTGTCTGGACCGCCCCGCCCACCGGCAGGCCCGGGCCTTGGGCTGAAAGCTGCTCGGTGGTTCAGCCAGTCAGGCTGTTGGCTGCCTGTTCGCCGCTGCGCACCGCGCCTTCCAGCGTGGCCGGGTAGGGGCCACGCACGTAATCGCCAGCGGCGTACAAGCCGGGTGCAACATGGGGGTCGGGTCGGTTCAGTTGAGGGGTGCACGCAAACGTGGCTCGTTTTTCGACCACGGTTTTCACCACTTGCACCGTCTGCCACCCCAAGGCCTGTTTGGCTTGAGCCAACACCAGGGGCTCCAGATCACGCACGCCGTGGGTGTTGGCGCTGACCACGAAGGCCATCAAACCGGACGGGCCGCCCATTTGGCCCCGGTCAAACACAAACTGCGCTGGGGCTTTGGGGCTGTCACGCAGGGCCAGCAGGGGGGTGGGTTGGCCGTCGTGTTCCACCAAGGGGTGAGGCGTTTGGGCGTACACGGTGGCAATCGCCTCGTAATTCAACCCCTGGGCAACTTGTGCCCACCGCTGCAATTCAGCGGGTGCTGAAGAGGTGCCGCTCGCCACGGTGCACAACCGGGCGGCTTCGGAAGCCGTGCACGCCAGGATTACGCGATCAAACACCTCGCCGTCCAGCTGCCAGCGGTTTGGGTTGGTCGGCCCACAAGGGCTGAGGTTCAATACCCGGTGCCCCGGGCGCAGCACCGCGCCCCGGTGCGCGAGCCATACCGCGGCGTTTTGGGGCAGCAAGTCGCCCAGCGGCGCTGTGGGCAACAGCAGGTCAGAAGCACGCCACCGGCCCCAGCCACTGCCTAACAGGGCGTCTTGCAGCACCCGCAAAAACACAGCTGCGCTGGCCTGGTGCAGCGGGGTGTTCAAGGCCGACAGGCAAAGCGGCTCAATCAATTCACGCACCACGCGGGCCGGCAGCGTGCGGCAGAGTTCTGCCACGGTGAGCGGTTCGGGGCAACTGAACCCTTGCAGCTGCCAAGTGCTGGCGGCTCGCAGCAGGCCCCACCGGTCAGCCCAATTCCAGCCTCCAGCGCTGAGTATCGCTATCAATATGTTCAAAGGCGCAGGCCAGCGCGCCGCCCAGCCGGGAACGGCCAAACCCCCGCCGTCAGGAAAGCGCAACGCCAAGGGCACAGCCCGCAGCACTTGGGTGGGGGCAACACCTACGCGTTCCATCAGGTTCAAACAGCTGCTGTACGCCCCAATCAGGATGTGCTGGCCATTGTCCAGCCCGGCCAACGGTGCCACCAAGGACCGCGCTCGGCCACCCCAGTGGTGTGCTGCCTCAAACAAGGTGACTTGGTGCCCCTGTTCCACACCGCGCACAGCGGCAGCCAAGCCCGCCCAACCCGCGCCGACCACGGCCACCCGCAAGCCGGCCATGCTGCTGCGGCACTGCATCAAAGCCGACCCAGGGCCTGCACCTTCCAGGCCAGCCACAGTTTGCGTAAGGGGGTCAGGCTCACCCGGCGGTGCAGCACCAAGTGCGGTTCGCGTGCAATTTCTTGCAGCAAGGTGCGGTAGATGCTGGCCATCATCAGGCCGGGCTTTTGGGCCCGCCGGTCGGCATGGGGCAACAGTGCCAGGGCGCTCTCATAGGTTTGCAGGGCGCGTTCAATCTGAAAACGCATCAAACCTTCAAAGCGCGCTGAAAAGTCGGTGTCTTCCAATCCGACGCCACGTTTGATGAGCTCGTGCGCTTTCACATCAAAGCGCTGCAGTTCGTTGATAGGCAAATAGATGCGGCCGCGAACCGCGTCCTCGCCTACATCACGGATGATGTTGGTGAGCTGAAACGCCAAACCCAACTGGTGCGCGTAAGCCGTGGTCTGGGCCTGGGTTTGCCCGAAAATGTGCGCCGCCACTTCGCCCACCACACCAGCCACCAAATGGCAGTAGCGCTGCAGGTTGGTAAAGTCCAAGTAGCGCGATTGGTCCAGATCCATCTGGCACCCGTCGATCACTTGGAGCAGGTGCTGGGCCTGTATGCCGTAAGTGGGTGCATGCGGCAGCAGGGCTTGCAGAGCGGGGTGGTCCGGTGCGCGTTGGCCTTCGAAGGCCACACGCACTTGCTGACGCCACCAGTCCAACTTGGATTGGGCCACGCTGGGGTCGCGCACCTCGTCCACCACATCGTCTATTTCCCGGCAGAACGCGTAAAAGGCCGTGATGGCGGCGCGGCGTTCGGGGGGCAAAAACAAGAAAGCGTAGTAAAAGCTGCTGCCCGACGCAGCGGCTTTTTGTTGGGCATAGTCTTGTGGGTTCATGTGTTTTTCATTCGAAAAGCGCGCCACAGCAACACAGGTGTGTCCAGCGCGCCCAGTTTGGGGCGCACTTGCCAAGTGCGGTGTTGCAGATGGTCGATGCGTTCCAGCACCCGCAAGCCGCCTTGCACCACCAGCCGCAGTTCCCAGCCCACGCGGCCTGGCAAGCGAACGGCCAGGCCAGCGCCTGCAAGCATGCGCGCGCGTGCTGCTTCGCACAGATCCTTCACCATGGCACAGGCTGCGGCAACCGTAGCGGGTGGTGGGGTAGGGTGTTTCAGGTCTGCCAGCGTCAAGCGGTATTTTTGCAGCACAAGGGTGGGCAGGTAGTGACGTTGGCGCGGCAAGTCTTGGCTCAAATCCTGCCAAAAATTGATCAGCTGCAGGGCGGTGCAAATGTCGTCGCTTTGCTGAAGCGATTTTTCGTCCGTTACACCGTATAGGTGCAGCAGCAACCGGCCCACCGGGTTGGCTGAGCGTTTGCAGTAATCCAGCAAATCGCTTTCGTCGGTGTAGGGTGTTTGCGCCTCGGTGTAGCGCACGTCTTGAACAAAGGCGTCCAGCAGGTCGAGCAGCAGTGGCAGCGGCAACCGGTGTTGGGCAATTGCGGTGGCCAAAGGGCCGAACACGTGCGGCCAGCGGGTGCTGGGGGCCGGCGTGGCATCGATCGCTTGGTGCAAATCGGCCCGGAACTGGGCAAGGTCTTGCAAACGCTGCGCCGCGGGCGCGTCGCCCTCGTCGGCCAGGTCGTCTGCCGTGCGGGCAAAGTGGTAGATGGCCGCAATCGGTTGCCGCCATTGAGGCGGGCACAACCACGACGCCACCGGAAAATTCTCATAATGATCCACACCTTGCATGGGGGTTGATGGTGCCATATTTCGGTGTCGGTTATGATTTAATTACTAACCAACCGGTCATTAATTTTTGCCATGAACATATTCCGCTCTTTGCCGCTTGCGGTGTTGCCGTTGTGGGTGTTGGTGGGTTGTGGGCAGTCGGCCCCCACCACCGAACCGGTTCGTGCTGTAAAGCTGATGACGGTGCAGGTGTCGGGTGTGGATGGCACACAAGAGTTTTCAGGCGAGGTCAGGGCCCGCACCGAGGCGCGTTTGGGTTTTCGGGTGGCTGGCAAGTTGGCGCAACGTGTGGTGGAAGTGGGGCAGTCGGTGCAGGCGGGCCAGTTGCTGGCTGTGTTAGACCCGCAGGACCTGCAATTGGCTGCTCAGGCCGCGCAAGCCAGCGTTGGCGCAGCACAAACCCAGCGCGACCTGGCCGCAGCCGATTTGAAGCGCTTTGAGGCCTTGCGTGAACAGGGCTTTGTGAGCCCTGCCGACATCGAGCGGCGGCAGACTTTGCTGCGGGCCGCCGACGCCGCGTTGGCCCAAGCCCAAGCGCAGGCCAGCGTACAAACCAACCAGAGCAACTACACACGCCTGCTGGCCGATGCAGCGGGTGTGGTGGTGGCCGTTGAGGCCGAGCCAGGGCAGGTGCTGGCCGCTGGCGCCCCGGTGTTGCGCTTGGCGCACAACGGCTTGCGCGACGTGGTGTTTGCGGTGCCCGAAGGGGCGGTGGCGCGTGTTCGGCCAGGCCAAACCGTTAACGTGAGCCTGTGGGCCCAAGGCGAAGCGGCGGTTGCGCGGCCGGGGCAGGTGCGCGAAGTGGCAGCCAGCGCCGACCCCGCCACCCGCACCTACGCGGTCAAAGTGGCATTGAGCGGCACAGATCAACCGCCGCTGGGGGCCACTGCCACGGTGCGCTGGGCGCCCAGTGCAGCCCAAGGCGTGCCGGCCATCAAACTGCCCAGCTCGGCCGTTTGGAAACAAGGCAATGGCCAGGCAGTGTGGGTGTTTGATGCCGGCAGCCAGACCGTCAAAGCCCGCGCGGTGCAGGTCGCTGGGCTCGACGGCAACCAGATCGTTGTGGCGGGCGGGTTACAGCCAGGCGAAGAGGTGGTGTCCGTCGGTCACCATGTGCTGTCCGAAGGCCAGCGGGTGTTGCGCTACGCCGCCCCCGCCACGAATTAAGGCACCCGACCCGCCATGTCCAATTCCAACGCCAAGGCCGCGCACAGCGGCTTCAACTTGTCCGAATGGGCGCTTAACCACCAGCCACTCACGCGCTACCTGATGGTGGTGCTGATGGTTCTCGGCATTGCCGCCTACTTTCAACTTGGGCAGGACGAAGACCCACCCTTTAACTTCCGCGCCATGGTGGTGCGGGCGTACTGGCCCGGTGCCAGTGCCCAACAGATGGCCGAGCAGGTGGCCGACAAGCTGGAAAAAACCCTGCAAGAGGTGCCGCACTCAGACATCATCCGCACCTACACCAAGCCCGGCGAGGCGATGGTGATTTTCCAGATTGCCGACTCCGCCCCGCCCAAAGACATACAGCACGTTTGGTACACCACCCGCAAAAAAATCGGTGATATGCGCGGCACCCTGCCGCCGGGGGTGCAAGGGCCTTTCTTCAACGACGAATTCGGCGATGTGTTCGGCGTGATTTACGCCCTTCAAGGCGACGGTTACACCCCGGCCGAACTCAAACGCGAGGCCGAACACATTCGGCAAGTGCTGCTGAACGTGCCCAGCGTCTCCAAAGTGGAACTGTTTGGAGCGCAAGAAGAAAAAGTTTTTGTCGAAATTTCACGCCGCCGTTTGGCCACGCTGGGTCTGGACATGAACCAAGTGTTGGATCAATTGGGCCAGCAAAACGCGGTGGCGCCAGCGGGCGTTGTGCAAACCCCGGCTGATGCCGTTGCGGTGCGTGTTGACGGTGCCTTCTTGTCGGTGGATCAGTTGCGCGCCATGCCCATCCGCTCGGCCAGCGGTGTGCAACTCCGCTTGGGCGACATTGCAGACATACGCCGTGGCTACGTGGACCCGCCGCAGGTCAAAGTGCGTCACAACGGGCAAGGCGGCGTGGCGCTGGGCGTTTCCATGGCCAAAGGTGGCGACATCATTGCCCTGGGCAAAGCGTTGGCCACCACCATGGCCGACGTGCGGGGCCATTTGCCTGCGGGCATGGAGCTGGCCCAAGTCCAGGACCAACCGGTGGCGGTATCGCGCTCGGTCAACGAATTCGTGCAGGTGTTGATTGAAGCTGTGGTGGTGGTTTTGCTGGTGAGCTTTCTAAGCTTGGGCCTGCACCGCAACCCCCAAGGCCAAGGCTGGCGCCGTTACACCCTGGATGTGCGCCCGGGCTTGGTGGTCTTTATCACCATCCCGCTGGTGCTGGCCATGACCTTCCTGGTCATGCAGTTCTGGGGCATAGGTCTGCACAAAATCTCGCTGGGTTCGCTCATCATCGCGCTGGGTTTGTTGGTGGATGACGCCATCATTGCCGTGGAAATGATGGTGCGCAAGCTCGAAGAGGGCCACACCATGATGCGCGCGGCCACCTTCACTTGGGAGGTAACAGCCATGCCCATGCTCACCGGCACCTTGATCACGGCTGCTGGCTTTTTGCCGATTGGTTTTGCCAAGTCCACGGTGGGCGAATACACCTTTGCTATTTTCGCGGTCACCGCCACAGCGCTGGTGCTGTCTTGGGTGGTGGCAGTGTTTTTTGTGCCCTACCTGGGCGTGAAGCTGCTCAAGATCAAGGCCCACACCGGCCCCGCCCACGAGGTCTACGACGGCCCCTTTTACCAAGCCTTTCGACGTTTGCTGAACAAGTGCGTGCAGCACCGCTGGGCCACCATTGGTGCCACCTTGCTGACGTTTGCGCTGGGCCTGGCAGGCATGCAAGTGGTGCAGCAACAGTTTTTCCCAGACTCCAACCGCCCCGAAATCACGCTGGACGTTTGGTTGCCTGAAGGCAGTACCTTCCAGGCCAACGAGGCCATCACCCAGCGCATGGAAGCGCGCTTGCAGCAAGTGCCCGGAGTGGTCGGCGTCACCTCTTGGGTGGGTTCGGGTTTGCCACGTTTTTACCTGCCCCTGGACCAAATATTCCCCCAAACCAACGTGTCACAGTTGCTGTTGATGACCGACAGCCTCAAGCAACGCGACCAGTTGATGCAAAAACTGCCCGATTTGTTGGTGCAGGAGTTCCCGGAGGTGCGGGCGCGTGTGAAGCTGCTGGCCAACGGGCCGCCGGTGGCTTACCCGGTGCAGTTCCGCGTGTTTGGCCCAAGTCCCGAAGTGTTGCGTGAACGGGCCGATCAAGTCAAAGCGGCCATGCGGCAAAGCCCCAGCACCCGGGGTGTGAACGACAACTGGAACGAATCCATCAAGGTGGTGCGTTTGCAGGTGGACCAAGCCAAAGCGCGCGCGCTCGGAGTCAGCAGCGCTGCCATTGCGCAAACCGCCCGCACGGCGCTTACCGGCAGCACCATTGGCCAGTACCGCGAAGGCGACCAACTGATCGACATTGTGCTGCGCCAGCCTTTGGCCGAACGCGAAGCGGTGTCTGACCTGGCGCATGCGTACCTGCCCACATCCAGCGGCAAAGTCATTCCCTTGTCCCAGATCGCGCGGCCCGTGCTGGCCTGGGAGCCCGGGGTGATGTGGCGCGAAAACCGCGAGTACGCCATCACTGTGCAGGCCGACATTGTGGCTGGCAAACAAGGTGCAACCGTGACCAATGAGTTGTTGCCTGCCATACGTGCCCTGGAGGCCCAATGGGCCCAACAAGGGGCCGGCTACCGGGTGGAGGTGGCCGGAACCGTGGCTGAGAGCAGCAAAGGCTCATCATCCATTGCGGCCGGTGTGCCCATCATGCTTTTTGTGACTTTTACGCTGTTGATGTTGCAACTGCACAGTTTCAGCCGCGCGTTGCTGGTCTTTTTGACCGGGCCGTTGGGCATGGCCGGGGTGGCCGCCGCTTTGCTCATGCTCAACCGTCCGTTTGGCTTTGTGGCCTTGTTGGGCGTGATCGCCCTCATGGGCATGATCATGCGCAACTCGGTCATCTTGATCGACCAGATCGAACAAAACCGGGAAGCTGGCATGCCCGCCTGGGATGCGATTGTGGAAGCGGCGGTGGGTCGCTTGCGCCCCATCGTGCTGACAGCCGCTGCCGCCGTGTTGGCCATGATTCCACTGTCGCGCAGCGTCTTCTGGGGGCCAATGGCAGTGGCCATCATGGGTGGGCTGGTGGTGGCCACCGTGCTGACGTTGCTGGCCTTGCCCGCCATGTACGCTGCGTGGTTCAAGGTGCGCCGAGTTTGACATTGCACCAACTTACACCAAGTTGACAGATATTTTTCATTTCAGAAGTCCGAAAAGCCGGGGTTTACCCTCGATTTTGGGTGCATGAAATTGCAAAAGTGCTTTTCATCGGGTTTTTTGGTTAAGCTAGAGGCGTTCCTAAAAGCGCATGACCATTTCACCCACCCACATCGAGCGCCTGGCGCAGCTCACTCAGCACAAAGACCGCGACGCAGCCAACAGCGTGCTGGCCAAGGTGCTGCTCGATGTGCTGGACGCACGCGCTGTGCGCCTGAGCGAGTTGGCGGGCGATTTGCATTCGCAAAAGTCGCCCGCGATGGCGATGTTGCGTGTCTCGGTCACGCCAGAGCAAACCCAACCCCGCTGCATCAGCGCCTGGCAGGCCTGGAACCAGGCGCGCGCCGTCTGGCCTGGGTCGCCCAGCCACCTGGCAGCCACCTCGGGCGAACCCGTCATGCATCCCACGCCAGTGGGCTGCACTTGGTTTGTGCCCGTGCAGGTCGATGGGGGCTTGCCCCGCCTGCTCGAAGTCGATTTCGATGGCACGCCTGACGAATACGCCCGCCGTTTGTTGAACGGTGTGTTGGCCGTTTACCGCAACTTCCTTAACTTGCTGGACTACAGCG
>JACCDQ012210235.1_pt1 | contig 12528 bp, 12 predicted proteins | sample 7446031 | NCBI WGS metagenome assembly JACCDQ01 (sample SAMN15323442, study PRJNA562643) | freshwater metagenome | isolation source: river surface water | place: USA:Blue River Watershed | collected 2017-08-17
CTGCCTTGACATCTTCTGCAATTGCCTCAACGGTGTTCTGCACGCCCTTAGCGTTTGCATTCCATACCTTCTTGGCACGATCGAAAATGGTCAATCTGAACTCCTCTTACGTGTTATTGCAGATATTTGAAACATTAGCGGAATTACACATAAATGTATTGACACGCCGTATTTCGAAAAAAAATTAATTATTTGCTCTGCGGCGCTTAAGGATGAGATTTAACTCATCTGATGCAAGTTTTTTCTCTTCGACGGAAGATCGAGCAGCCTCGAATGAAACAACTTCGGCAAGCTTTGAGGTGTCAATCACTCCAACCTGACGATTCAAAAGTGAATCTGGCAACGCGGTGTTGCTCCAGGCGCGTTCATCGAAGAGCTCGTCCGGTTTTGCATCAATCAGGGCTGATTCCCTTATTAAATAAGCCATTCGGCGACGTTGAGCTTCTTGCTCTGCAGCGCTAATTCGTTGTTTTTGCTGCCCCTGCTTAGCGGTTGAGCGCAATACCGAGACCGCAAGAGTAACCACAGCTAATGAAAGCGCACTGATGGTTAGCGACATTAAGTTGGTAAACGATTGGATAACTCCGTACACAATTCCAGCTACCGAAGCAAGTAAAAGTGATGAAAAAACAACACGAATTACCTGAATTTTTTTATTACGAATTACTAATTTCGACACGCCGTTAACCGCTTTTTTTGAATTTTCTGAGCGGTCGAGTGAAGACTTTCTACTTTTAGTCGAGAGTTTATTTTCACTGGAATTCTTAGTTCCCCAGTTTGGCAGATAGACCAAAAACCAGAGAGCGACGACTACGAGGAGCATCCATCCGCCGTCTAAGAAGTTCATGTCTCAACGATATGAGCAGAACATTGGTCGGGCCGATATTTCAGTCGGCGTGTTTAATGCTTTTAGTACCGAACGGGTAATTTGTCTGAGGAACTTCTCCTCGAAGCCACCGATTTAGTACTCCGCTTCTGACCTCTTCATAGGTGAGAGCAAAAATATAGTGATCGCGCCAGTCATTGTTGATGTGAATGTAGCGTTCCTTTAAGCCCTCGTACCGGAAACCTAATTTTTGAACCACTCTCAAACTCGCGTTGTTCTCTGGACGAATATCAATTTCAACTCTGTGCAGACCAACGACGTTAAACAAATAGTCAGTGACTAGAGCCACAGCTGTAGTTGTGATTGATTTTCCAGCGAAACCTGGTGCAATCCAATAGCCAAGCACGCATGATGAAACAGATCCGAACACAATGTTCGCTACGTTGAGTTGCCCGACGAGTTCACCGTTGACTTCAATTACAAAAGGTAAACCAGTTTGGTTGTCCATTTGCTTTAGTAATCCGCGTACTTGAGCGCGAATATCAAAACTGGTTGGACCTTCAGGGTTTGTGGCTTCCCAGGGACGCAGCCACTCGCGATTACCTAGAACAAGTTTCTCCAACGCTTTTGCATCTTTGATTCGCACGATTCGCAGACGAACGTCATTGTGGGTTAGCGCAAAAGATAGAGGCACGAGGTTAGATTAGTGCCATGAGTTCAGTTGCCGAGCAAAAAGTTGCATTGCGACAAATCCTTCGCCAGGCAAGGATTGATCGCCGGCCAGACACAGACGAGGCCGCCCGACTCTCGGAGCAACTTGGCCAATTTTGCCTAGACAACAAACTGCGCACGGTGGCTGCCTACTTCCCAATCACGGGTGAGCCGGACATCAGGGAATTTCTCGACTGGGCACTGAAGAATGGGATCAAGATTTTGTTGCCAGTCGTAGCCGGTGAGCAGCTCAAATGGGTGCACTTTGATGGCTCGACCGAGTTTGGTGCCATGGGCTTCGAAGAAGGCACTGGCAAGGCTGCAAAACTTGAAAGCGCAGACGCGGCATTCATACCCGCCATGGCAGTCGACTTTGCCGGCAACCGAATGGGTAAGGGTAAGGGTTATTACGACCGGGCACTTGCGAACTCAAAGCTAAAAACCATTGCAGTGGTCTTTGATGAGGAAATCCTCATGGAGATACCGAGCGAAGGCCATGACCAAAAGGTAAATGCTGCAATCAGTCCAAGTAAGTTGATCTGGTTCAATCGCTAACTAGTAGTGCGGTGGTACGTCTCGTTTGAGGTCGTTGTCATTAGTAACCGGACGGTCACCCCAAGCCATGTCAGTGTCCTCAAAGGCGCGATCCTGGTCGAATAGCGACTGCGGCTGTCGAGAGACCTGAATCCCCAAGTCTTCGGCAATTCGGTGTGCGACCGACTGCGGATCCGCGAACAAATCAAAGCTGTGGACTCTTACGTACTTCCACCCCGTGGCTCGAAGCAGCGCCGGACGCAATCGAAGCTTTTCAGTCCAGGAATCTCCACGCAGCGTCCAGTCCGGCACAACTACGGCGTTCTTTTCGGCGTAGGCGATAACTAGAGGCAGGCGCTCTGCGAAGTTTGCGTCGACCCGCACGCCAAGTCGCTTGAGACGCTTTGCCAAGTCACCCAGCATCGGATCGGCCTCGTGATCACCTGGCACGTGGCCGCCGTCCTCGGCGGAGGAAAGCAATGTCTTGAGCAGGTGAGCACCGGCGCTAAGCCCATCGGCAGGAATTACATCCGCAGTGATGCAACTGACAATGGTGATTTGTTTGCGAGCGCTCACCAGAGTGTTAGCAAGATAACGGCGTCCTTCCGGAGAGCTGAGTTGACCAAAATCGCTGCTCACTCCGCCACGAGGGGTCAATCCATAGCCAACAGTGAAAATGATTCGGTCCGCGCTTCGGTGCGCAAGGTCTGCAATGCCTACCACCTCGAACTTTTCGCGACCGTGTGCCTCAAAGAAGGCGGCGAGGTCAGGCTTGCTCTTTAGCTCCTTTAGCAGAGTGCTGCGAATTCTCTCTGCGTGGACCTGTGAAGCTGACGCCACGAACAATGACTGGTGTGGGTGCCAAAGAGCATGATTGAGGATTAGGTCGACAACCCTGCGCACCTCTGCCTCCGGGCTTTCGGTCGCACCGTCGATAGTTGAGTTCGCGTTTGCGCCTTCTGTGATGATCTCGATGCTGTGTGACTTCTTGCCATCAAAATCACCGGGAGTCGGTTCGTACACAATTCGGTTCTGATAGAACTCTCGATTTACCAAACCACCGAGTGTTTGACCAGAGGTGCGATAGCTCACGCGGAGAGTTTCTACGCCGAAGACCTGCTTCGCCACATGGTAAATCGAGTGCACATCGGTCGCACGACCAAGAGTTCGAATTCGATTTTCCACCTCGAAGCCTTCGGGAGCGGCAATCGCGTCGTCGCCAAACACCACGACTTGATTTGCCCTTCGAAGCACCGAAAGGTTCTCGGCAACTGTGCTTCCGGCGCCGTCCATGATTACCGCTACGTCGAAACTCTGACTACCTAAGACGCTCGGCGCTTCAAATGGAGATAGCAAAACCGCTGGAGCCACGGCATTAATCAAACCTGAGGCAAGCTGATTCAGCTGCGGGATTGAAATCTGGCGAGACTTCAGAGCTTCCTTTAGGGCTGCAGTGGCAATCGGGTCTGCCGCAATTCCTTGCTGCCAACGGTCTGCTAGTAGTTTTGCGACTGCCTTTGCGCCATTAGACACAATTCTCTGGTCGGCTTCGCTGAAACTTTGCTCAATCCGATCTAGCTGCTCCGCACTGAAAGAAAGCAAAGTCGTGTCACGGTGAATCAGGATCTCCAAGACGCTCTGCCACCAGGCCAGGTCGAACTCCGCTGCCACCTGCTCCCGAGTCACGTGCAGCTTGGCGAAGTCTCGCTTGATTGCGGTCAAGCCCATTCCGTCTAATTCCGCAGACAAGAGTGCACGTTCACCAAAGTTTGCCAATGCCCCGGTGTCGTTTACCAACGAATCAAGTTTTTGACGCAAAACCTCGAGCGGAAGTCGCACCAGCGAGGTGGGATTTGATTCTGGATCGAGATGTTGCTCAATGTTTTCTAGATCTGCAATGAAGGCCTGGTAAACCACTTGAACATCTGCCAAACCAAGTGGCACCTGAGGTGCCGTAACCGCATAACTAAGAGTGTGCCACTGCTCGCGCTGAGCCTGAATTTGACGCAACGATTCGTTCATGTCCTGCACATGCATGCCAGGGCGCAAATATTCCTTGGCTAGCTTTTTGAGACGTCGACGGTTTCCACCAGACATCTCACCTCGGCCGACTCCGGTCTCTTTACGCGGCGCTGTGGCGGTAATTAAATCGGTCAGTGGTCGATCAAAGACGTCAGGCACAAAACGATCGAGAGTGTCGCGAATACCAAGGAACAGTCGAAGGTACTTACCCCAGTCCTCCACATTCGCAGCTGGCTTGAACTTAACCCGCTCTGTGAACTCAGTCATTTGCTGCTGCAGAGAATCGAATTCGGATTCACGCAATCTAGTCGCAAGCTGAACCGCTGCGGTTACAGCAAGTGGTGAATCAAATCTGGCCTGATACCAAGCAGAGTCTTGTGGTCCGTACTTGAATTCTCCAAGTTCTTCTGCTTTCTGCAAAGCAGCTATCGCTCGTTCACGATTTCGGTGCTCGAGAATCTTTGAGGAATCAATCCGGGCGCTGGTTTGCGGGGCATGCGGCATTGCACTCAACTTGGCCAACTGACTTAGCGCCTCGCCAATTGAATGGCCGAACTCCGGATCTTTTCGCTCAAGCGCAGCGAAGTAAGACTCCATCTGCTCTGCCGCACTCGCCCGCTCAGCCAGATCAGCAGACAAGTCAACTGCCTCTGCCTTCTCGTGACGTGAGATCGTCGAAATCAAATCGATCCAAGTGGCACTGCTCCGAACTCCAAAACCGCCGAGCCCAATAGCTGCAAAGCGATCGGCCAATTCATTGATTGTTTGCGTGCGTCCGGCAGCGACCACGACGCGCTTGCCCTGCTCAACCAGAGCCGCAATCAAATTGACTGCGGTTTGCGTGTAGCCGCAACCGGGCAAAGTCTCAATAGCGAATGACTGACCTAGAAGTGCTCGAGAGACTATCCGCTTTTGAGTCTCATCTGCATCGGCAACCAGCGTGAATGGCTGTTGGTCAATAACCGGAAGCGCTCCGGTAAATTTTTCTGAGGCCAAAGTTTGAATGATCGAATTGCTGTCGCGAACAAAATCGCGATTTAGTTCAATTGGAGCAACTGTGAAGTTAGTAATCACCAGGATCTTTTGCAGGTCTAGACGAGCTCGCCCTGAAACTAAGTCGGCCAAGTAGTTCAAAACCGAAACCGGTAGCAGGTCGGTAGATTGCTGAGTCCTAGAAAGCAGCTCGCGAGAATCAATTTGCACGCCGTAGCAACTGCGGAAAGCATCAACCAAAGCCGGGTTCACTCGAGCAGTGCCGCCCAATTCAATCTCGTAATCATCACCCTTGTGGATGAGGTGAAGTGGCCAATAGAGAATCGGTAACTGCAAGTCGAAGCCATCCGCCTGAAGATTGACCAATCCGCCGAGCAGACCGAGTGCCTCGATACCGAAGTTGAGAGAAATCTTTTCTGCCTTGTTCTTGATGCGTCTTGCTGCGCTAAGCGCAGAAGAGAAAGCAAGCGGATCGCGCACGAGGTTTGAGAGCGTGGTGGCTCTTCCGGTGGTGAGCTGCGAGAAACCACCCGGATGAGATTGGGTCAGGTCGATTTGACCGTAGGAGTTTCGCTCAAAGTTAATCAGCGGATTGGTTACACCAATTGATTGGATTTCGGCTTGCCAGGCATCCCAGACGGCCGTTGGGACCGCGCTTCCGAAGGATTCTGACTCTGACACGACTCAAGCCTAAATCTGGCCCCTGCCTCAGGCTTGGAGGCTGGGTTAAACTCGACAGAGTTGCCCGCCCTCGTAGCTCAGTGGATAGAGCAGTGGTTTCCTAAACCATGTGCGGAAGTTCGATTCTTCTCGGGGGCACGAGGCGAGGTTATCGCCTCGTGTGTCATTTCGAGTCAATTAACCTGGTCTTCAATCCAGTCCAGAGTCGAATCCACAATCTGGTTGATGCGCTCCTGAGGCAGCCCCATGAAACCGTGTTCGCCTCCTGGAATTACCGTGAACTCGTGATCCACCCCAAATTGATTCAGCGCCGCCGCCAAGACTTCCGACTGCTGGATTGGCACCATGGTGTCGATGTCGCCGTGTACCGAAAGCGTGCATGGGCTTTGCGCGTGGATGTAGCTGGTCGGACTGGCTTTGTGTCGAAGCTCCGGATTGAGCCAACGATCTGCGCCTAAATTGAAATACTCCGGCGGGAATCTAGCGACCTCAGGCATCGAAGCATCTGTGCCATCCATGGGCCGAACAATGGTGTTTAGATCGCTTGCGCCATACCAGTCGACGAGTGCAACCACCCGTAGTTCCGCATTCTTTTCGGCACCCAAGTTTCCTTCGAAGAAATCATCTCCGAAAGTGTTCGCGGTGATCGCAGCAAGGTGCCCGCCGGCAGATTCTCCCCAAAGAATTGTTCTGGTTACATCCAGGTTGAGCTTTGATGCAAATTTAGCGAGCCAACGAAGTGCCGCATGCGCATCATTTACAGCGGCAGGAAATACCGCCTCGCGTCCCAGTCGATAGTCGATAGAGGCAATCGCGAAACCGCGTTCGACAGCTTTGCCGATGTAGTTGGTCGCTTCAAGCCAAGGAGTACTCTCCTTGCGCGTGCCACCCGCGTAACCGCCACCGTGAATCCAAACGATCACCGGCGCTGGAGATTCACCACTCGGCGTATAAAGCTGAAGTTCGATTGGGCGAAAACCCGGAATCAAGGAGTAGCTGACGTCGTATCGAGTCATACCTGAAGCAGTGGTGACCGGCATCGGCACCGGGCCGTAGCTGGGTGGAATCCAAACAGGAGTTTCTGGCATGGAGTCCTTCTTCAACTAGGCAACGAGTGAGATGTAGTTCTCCCATTCTGGTTCAAGACGTTCTGCACCTCGCACCATCCAGTGATTACCCGATGGCATACGAGGTATGTATTTAAGTTGCCAACCAAGTTCGGCGAGAGTCTTGTCGCTCTTTTTGTTGTTGCACTTCAAGCAGCAGGCCACGAGGTTTTCCCAACTGTCTGCCCCGCCGCGTGATTTTGGTTGCACGTGATCAATAGTGTTTGCCGCCTTGCCGCAGTATGCGCAACGGTGATTGTCTCGTCGAAGTACACCGCGTCGTGAAACTGGGATTTGTCGGCTACCTGGGATGCGCACGTAGCGTTGCAGCAAAATCACACTGGGAAGTTCATACTCCCCCATCGCGCTGTGCAGTTTTTGCTCGTCGCTCTGTTCGAGTACGGTCGCCTTCTGATTGAGCACGAGCATCAGCGCGCGGCGAAACGAAACTACTGCCAGCGGTTCATATCCGGCATTGAGTACCAGGGTCTTCATAGAGTCCTTTCGTTAACTCACACGGCTTGTGAGTCTTCGTGGCACAGCGGGTAATAAAAAACGCGCCATCAGAAAAGATGACGCGTGATTAGTGGCCCACAGGTTGACAGTGGTGGAAGCTCCGGCAGCCTTGAGTTATTTGCTTGGCGGGCAAACTTTTCAATGCCATGACTTCCTCCTGACAACCAAACTGTTGCTAAGGCTTAGGGTATGGCTAATTTTCAAACGCACAGGTAATTCTGCGTGTCGTGTTGGTAACGATTTGATTAGTTAGTTGCTAGACGTACGAAGTGAATGTTGCTGGTGAAGATTGGTGCTAGCTTCACCGTGTCTCCAGGGCGCGGTGCGTGATAGAAGTTTCCGTTACCCGCGTAAATTCCGTCGTGACTCATGTCATTGAAGACCACTAGGTCACCCGGCTGCGCATCTTCCGGCTTGATCAAGATACCCATACGACGCTGCGCGTGCACGGAGTGTGGAAGCGCTAAGCCGAACTGCGAGAAGACGAATGCCACGTAACCCGAGCAGTCGAAACCGGCAGGGGTTTCACCACCGAATACGTATGGTGTGCCGACATACTTCGCGGCAACCTTCAAAATAGTTGCGCCGTCGAGCTTCGAGTAAGGCGGGTTATCCAGATAGTCGGCCGCGGTTGGGCCGGTGTATGAACGGTAAGAGTTAAGAGTCGCTTCGCGTTGGATTTCGTTTGCCTTCGCGTCTTCGTACTGTCCACGAACAAACTTGACGGTGTTAACGGCGGCGACAGTCAGGTTCTGAGTGTCATCTGCGCTCGCAGTTGCCTGTGCGCTTGTGGTGGTGAAGCGTGCCATCGCAGCCACGTCTGGGTTGAAGGCGTAAGCAGGAAGCGAGAATGTGGCAAACAAACCAGATGCGATTGACATGGTTGCCAGGTTGATGGCTCTGCGACGAATTTGGGCTGACTTCTTTACCGGCTGCGAAATGACGAATGCTGATTGCGGGGCTGACTGCGCGAAATATTCAGCGTCGAGCTTTGCTGCTTTTTTAGCAGCTCGTTTTTCGGCGCGAGTGAGTCGAGCCTTTTCTGCTTCACGTACTGAGCGGCGACTGCGCAGCTCGAAGGATTCAAGAACGTTGATTTCGACGTCTGCGCGGTGCCTGCCGTTGCCTAGTTTGGCCAAGAGAGTTCTCCGATCGGTTGACAGAGCATCCACTTCGTCCAATTTTACCCTCGACTGCGGGATTGGGACTACCCGAATGGGCCTTATCAGGGTTTTCGGAGGCTATTTAGGCCAAAACAAAGAGGTGTGCGGCCATTTCCCGGCTAAAAACAAGGCCTGTAGCCGTGTTTTCGGCCTTGATTGTGACTGTGGTTGGGCCGAAATCCGCCGTAATACTGGCCCCTGGAACCAGCCCCAACTGCCTCATGTCGGCCAATTGCTCCGGGTAAACCTGGAGCGGTTCACCGATTCTGGCCAGCGTATAGTGCTGACCTTCAGTTTCGCCGACCAATTCGGCCACCGAAATCACTCCATCGCGGAATTCCTGGTTTGATTTGTGCCCGAGTTCGGCAAGTCCTGGAATTGGGTTGCCGTATGGCGAACGGTCTGGAGTATCCAGCAATGCCAAAATCTTGCGTTCCACCTGCTCGCTCATCACGTGTTCCCAGCGACAGGCCTCCTCATGCACGAACTCCCATTCGAGGCCAATTACATCGGCCAGCAGTCGCTCGGCCAAACGGTGCTTGCGCATCACGCCGATCGCTTCTCGTCGACCCGAATCTGTGAGCTGAAGGTGGCGATCAGCCGAGACCACAACTAGACCAAGACGTTCCATGCGCGCGACCGTCTGTGAAACGGTTGGTCCGGCATGGTCCAAGCGTTCGGCGATTCGAGCACGCAGCGGGACCTGCCCCTCCTCTTCGAGTTCGAGGATGGTGCGCAGATACATCTCAGTGGTGTCGATGAGATCGTCGTGGTGTTCCATGAGTCCAAGATTACCCGCCTGTGCCGCTGGCTAGAATTGTGGAATGTCTGAAATCAAAATTCCCGCAGAGTTCATCCCAGCCGACGGCCGCTTCGGCTGTGGCCCTTCGCGACTTCGTCCGGCACAGATTGCCGCGTTCGCATCAGAAGGCGCAAAGCTCATGGGAACCTCGCACCGTCAAGCGCCAGTGAAGAACCTGGTCAAGCGCGTGCAGGATGGGTTGCTCGAGTTGTTTCACAACCCAGCCGGTTACGAAATCGTTTTGGGTAACGGTGGGTCAACCGCTTTTTGGGATGCTGCCGCATTCTCGCTGGTAGAGAAGAAGGCTCAGACGCTGGTCCACGGCGAATTTGGAAACAAGTTTGCCAGCGCACTAACCAACCCATGGCTAGAAAAGCCAACAGTAATTAATGGCGAGCCTGGCTCACGTCTCGAACTTGTCGCAGAAGCAGGTGTCGATTCATATGCCTATCCGCAAAATGAAACTTCGACTGGTGTAGTTGCTCCGGTAAAGCGGGTTGCTGGAGCTGACAGCGGCGCCTTGATGTTTACCGATGCGACCTCGGCTGCCGGTGGTATCGACTTCGACGCCACCGAGACAGACGTGTACTACTTCGCTCCGCAAAAAAACTTCGCATCGGACGGCGGGCTTTGGTTCGCATTAATGTCGCCAGCTGCTCTTGAACGCGCAGAAAAGATTCACGCGAGCGATCGCTACATTCCTGAGTTTTTGAGCGTAAAGACTGCGATCGATAACTCTCGACTCAACCAGACGTTGAACACGCCGGCCATCGCCACACTGTTCTTGCTAGCCGACCAAATCGACTGGATGAACGCCAACGGCGGATTGGCCTGGGCGGATGCTCGCACCAAGACCGCATCGGATCACCTTTACCAGTGGGCAGAGGTTTCGTCGTTCGCCACTCCATTTGTCAGCAACCCTGAGCACCGCTCACAGGTGGTCGTAACCATCGACTTCGACGACAAGATTGACGCCGCCGCAATTGCCAAGGTGCTTCGCGCCAATGGAATTGTCGACACCGACCCTTACCGCAAACTAGGACGCAATCAATTGCGCGTGGCCACTTTCACAGCAATGGAACTTGCCGACGTGCAGAAGCTGACCGGCGCAATTGACTACGTCGTAGCGCAGCTTGGCTAATTGAGATGCGTTTTTACATAAAGGATTCAGAGAGAAAGCCGGATCCAGAGCCGGCAAAGGTAAACGCAAAGTTGGCCATCAAAGTTGGCCTGGTGCTTTGGGTACTAGCTCTTATCTTTCTTGTATTTCAGGCGACCCAGTCGACGCCGCAAAAACCTTGGTGGCCTTTTACCTGTGTCGTCGGAATTCTCCTCGGCATCTACGCCCTCGTCCGTGAGAACCGCAGAGGCTGATTCAGTAGTTTCTTCAATAGTTTCTTCTACTGAGTCATCTTCCGTCGAGTTTTCCTCTTCAGAATTATCATCTTCACCAAGGTCAGCATTCTCTGCAGCTTCGGCAGCTTCGGCTGCGGCCTGAGCTTCGAGTTCCGCCTGTAGCGCTTTGTAATCGGCTAGGCGTTCAGACCAAGGAACCCAATTTGGAGCCAAAAGCGAACCCTCGCCAGGCATCAGATTAACTTCGCTAATCGAGGTGTCGACACCATCGGAGAAAATAGTTACCGAGAAATTCCAACCAACGTAACCCTTGAGTTTTGACTCAAAAAGAAAGGTGCTGACGTTGTCGCCCTCGTCAATAACCGAGACGAAATCGCCGACCGATTGAGAGTTGGCGAACTCAACCGCAGCCTGTCGGGCTCGGTTTTGTAATTCTTGTTGGTTAGGCATCCAGTTCGTCTGCCAGCTTGCGAAGTAGTGTCGCAATCTTCTTACCCTGAGCAGGCTCCGGGTGCTTGCCGCGCTTTAGGCCTCCGCCAATGCCGTCAAGAAGTCGAATCAGGTCTTCCACGATGATCGACATTTCGTCGGCTGGTTTGCGAGAGCGAGAAACTAGACTCACCGGTGCCTCAAGGACACGAAGTGACATGGCCTGAGCACCGCGCTTGCCATCAACAATTGAGAACTCCACACGGCTGCCAGGCTTGATAGAGGTAACGCCCGCAGGAAGTGCACTGGCGTGCAAGAAAACTTCAGAGCCCTCGTCTGATGCGATGAACCCGAAGCCCTTGTCTTCGTCGTAAAACTTAACTTTGCCGGTAGGCATGTGAACCTCTTTCAATAACTCCGCTTATTTTACCTGCCAAACAGCGCGCAGACTAGGGCTAGCTCCTGCCCTTAGGCTTGAAGGATGGCTAAAAACGAATCAAACCCCTCACGCGCAGAAAGTGTGCTTGCCTTTATGGCCGCTGGAGTCATTGGCTTGTCGCTATTGACCATGTTGGTCGCCCTTTTGCTTCGCCTGTTTAACGTGAACCCTTGGGCAGTGCTGACTCAGATTCCGCTCATTGGCCTTCCATTTGGATTCGTCCTCATCCTGGCGTTGCTCTTCGTCAGTATGCGTCGCCGTTCACGCGAAAACAAGTAATAGATGTCTGACCAACTTCAGGTTGCCGCTGCGCTTCGTCGCATGGACGATCTGGCCTTGGTCAAATTGGCCAGAGTTCGCTCGATCAACACCACTCACTTGCGTGATTTTTTCGATTTAGCCGATGCCGTCACGGCCCCGAAATCCGCTACTGCAGCAATCGCTTCGCTTAGCAATCGACAGATCGATGCCCTGCTGGCAATACTGAACGGCACTAAACCTGATTCGCACGTGGCGGAAGAACTCGTCGAACTCGCATTGGTGGATAAAAAGAAATCCGAATATCTTGCGTTCGACTATGTCCGTGCCAGCTACTCAGAACTTGAAAAAGCCAAGCCCTCTCCACGACTTGCCGCTGTTGCAGCACCTCAATTGCTAAGCGTCGAAGAAATCGACCGCGACGCCCACTTGGCAATCTTCGACATCATCCAGGCGCTAACCGAGTTGGTCTTTGACTTGGAGCAGAGATACATTCGCGAGGTTGGGAAACGCGGAGTTGGTTTGCCCGACATCAAGCGGCTTGCCAATCACCTGCGTAAGCCAAACGACTACGCCAAACAGGTTTTTGAAATCGCACTCTGGGCAAATCTGGCGTCAGTTACAAATTCACGTTGGCAACTCGGCTCGCAGTATGACAACTGGCTCAGTTGGTCAGATGGCAAACGCTGGTC